>Ga0334883_1002868_pt1 | contig 19827 bp, 23 predicted proteins | sample GraSluR1_MG_6_FD_207230 | JGI IMG/M metagenome (GOLD analysis project Ga0334883, IMG submission 207230) | Sludge microbial communities from methane-producing bioreactor in Wageningen University, Netherlands - Granular Sludge_09_05-R1 | ecosystem: Engineered > Bioreactor > Anaerobic >...
AGGAGGTGCCCCGCGAACCTACTGGCTGAGGCGGCTGTTAAGGTGCAGTGCTGGACAGCGGCGGCACGTTCAAAAGTGGTACATCATGGCCGTAAATGGGTGGGACATTGTCGGGCGTAAATTGACAACGCCTCATCCGACAATCATTGAGCCAGGATTAGCGTACGGGATTCCCTGCCGTCCGCCATGTTGGCGCGCCCTGACGCCAGGGCAATCCACCCGCGCCGACGCCTTCCAAGTAAGAGAGCAATTACGCACAAATGAATGGGTTGATTATATCAGCGGCACAGACGCTAACGACGCATTCATTGTCGGCCCAACTCCTTCATCACGGGGTAGTATATTTGTGATTATAGAGCAGGATGTAGTCAGTCACATCCAAGGTTCCTTGCTGTTTGACTATACTGTGGGAGAGTTGATCGGGCAGTTCGGGCCGCCGAAAGGCCTCTACTTGTTGGACCGCGCCACGGCCTGTTCTGCTTGCGAAGTGTGGGAAACCTTAGGGTATAGATTTGAGCCGACTGTAGGCGATTCCTCGGCACATCTACTGTATCCCGAACAGGGGTTGTGGTTTGTGGTAAGCGTGCGCATGAGCGGACGCGGGTGCATCTGTCCGGAGATGCGAATTGAGAGATTTTGTTACTATACGCCGCTTTCGATGGAGGAAGCGCAGACCGACAATTATCTGTTCGATTTGTGCTGGCCTAACTATTCTAGTTTGCTTCTGGGTCCCGTGATAGAGTGGCACGGGTTTGGTAGCGGGTATTGAGGCACGCCCCAGAATTACTTGACCGCCGGGCGGATGATCCGCGCCGCGAACCTTGGCACAACCATAACCTACACCGCCGACGGTCTGCGCGTGCAGCAAGCCGTGAACGGCGACCTCACCGCCTTCACCTGGAACTGGGCCGTGCCGGGGGTGCCCGAACTGCTCCAGGCGGGCGATACGCGCTACCTGGTGGGGCACGACACGCTGGGTGAGCAGGCGGGCAACTTGTGGCGCTACTACCTCCCCGACCATCTCGGCTCGGTGCGCCAGAGCGTGGCCGCCGCCGGGCGTCTGCGCGCGCAACTCCGGCAACCATACGGCCAGCGCCGCCCACGGATAGCCGACCAGGTCTTTCTCCCACTGCCACCGCTGCGCGAGCGTTTCGGGCACGGTCGCGGCTGCGCCAAAATCGAACCCCAACTGCTGCACGCTCCCGGCCTGCGCGATGCGCGCGGCCTCAGCCAGCAGCGCCGCCCGGCTCGCGCCCAGCCCCTCCAGCGCGCCGCCCTGGATCAAGTGCGTGACCTCCCGCGCCTGCAAGTCCACCCGCCCCAGCAAATCGCGCACCCCCGTGAACGGCCCCGCCGCGCGCGCCTGCCCCAGCGCTGCAATCGCGCTCCGCCGCACGTCGCGCACCTCGCCCAGCCCCAGCCAAAGCACCGGCTGTGTACCTTCCCACGCCAGCGTTACCGTCGCCCCGCTGTGATTGACGTGCGGCAGCCGCACGGCCACGCCCAAGCGCTGCGCCTCGGCCATGTAGACCGCCGGGTGGTGATACCCGCCCCAATCGCGCAAACGCGCCGCAAAGAACGTCGCCGGATAGTGGGCCTTGAGGTACGCCGAGCGGTAACTCACGTCCGCGTAAGCCGTCGCGTGCCCCTGATTGAAGCCGTAGCCGGCGAACACGCTGACCTGCTCCCACAACTGCCGTGCCTGCGCCGCCGTGAACCCCGGCCCCGCCGGCGCGGGCTGCTGGCAGCCGGCCTCGAACGCGGCCTGCATCTGCGCCATCTCGCCCGGCTGCATTTTGCTCATCCCGCGCCGCAGGTGGTCGGCTTGCGCCCAACTCAGGCCCGCCAGCTCCGTCGCCACCCGCAAAATCTGCTCCTGGAACAGCAACACCCCCTGCGTGGCGGCCAGAATTGGCTCTAGTGCCGGGTGCAGGTAGGCGACCGGAGCCTCGCCCCGGTAGCGGCGCACGAAGACCTCGGCCAGCCCGCCGGTGGCCGGGCCGGGCTTGAAGAACGCATTGGCGACCGCCAGATCGCGCACGGTGCGCGCCTGCAACTTGCGCAGCGTCCGCCGCGCCCCCTCCGACTCGCACTGGAAGATACCCACCGTGTCGCCGGCGGCCAGGAGCGCCTGGGTGGTCGGATCGGCCAGCGGAATCTCGGCCAGCCGGAACGCCGGATCTCCGTCGCGCCGCACCAGGGCCGCCGCATCGGCCAGCACCGTGAGCGCGCGGATGCCCAACAGATCGAGTTTCGCCAGTCCCAGCGCGGCGACGTCGCCGTGGGGGTATTGGGTAATGAGGAAGCCTTTGGGTGCCCATTGCACCGGTACAATGTCGGTGAGTGCGCCGGGAGTGATGACCACCCCGCCGGGGTGAACCGTCAAATGCGCGGGGAAGCCTTCCAGCGCGTAGGCCAGCCGGAGATAGTCATGCAGCGCAGCGGGCGTCGCGACCAGGACATCCTCCACTGTGCGCTCCACACCCTGGCCCGGGCGGAAGCGGCGCGGCAGGGCGGCGAGCAAGGCAGCGAGCGTGGCGTCATCCAGGCCGTAGGCTTTGGCGACTGCGCGCCCCGCCGAGCGCAGTTGCAGCGTGTTGACCGCGCCCACCAACGCCACGCGGTCGGCTCCGTAGCGCTGGCGGACGTAGGCCAGCACCTCGTCGCGGCGGCGACTGCAAAAATCGAGGTCAATATCGGGCGCGTCGGCGCGGGCAGGGTTGAGGAAGCGTGCAAAGTACAGGTCATGCGCCAGCGGATCCACGGTGGTGATGCCGGTGCAGTAAGCGACCAGTGAGTTGGCGACGCTGCCGCGCGTGCTCACGGGGATCTCCTGCGTGCGGGTGTGCTGCACGATGTCGGCCACGATGAGGAACAGCGGCGCGTAGCCCTGCGCCGTGATGACGGTCAGTTCATGCGCCAGCCGCTCGCGCGCCGCTACCGGTGGTTCCGAGCCGTAGCGGGTGTGGAGGCCGGCTGCGGCCTGCGTCTGCAACGCTGTGGCGGGCGTTGCGCCGGCGGGCAAAGCCAGCGCGGGCCAGATGGGGCGGCCATCCGGCAAGGCCGGGCCGCATTGCGCGGCCAGGGTAGCCGTGCGGGCTACTGCTTCCGGGAACTCCGTATAGCGAGCGGTGACTTCTGCCGGCGTGAGCCAGTGAACGCTCACTGCCGGATCGTCGCCATCCGGCAGCGCAGTAGCGGGTACTTCGGTCAGGCGGCAGTTCAGGCGGATGGCCGCCAGCAGGCGCAGCAACGGACGCTCCTCCGGGGTGAGGCAGTAGACCGGCGGCAGGGCCACCAGCGGCACGCCGAGCCGGGCGGTCAGGTCGCGCAGAGTGTGGGCAGTGGCAGTATCCGCCGGGCGGTGGAGTTCTAGCCCTAGATAGGTGTGCTCATCGTAGAGGCCCGCCAGCCGCGCCAGCCAGCGGTGCGCCAGGGTGGGCTGCCCCGCGCGTAAGCAGCGCCAGGCCCAGCCCGTTTGCCCGGCATCGAGCGCGAGTAGGCCTGCCGCGTGCGCGCGTAGGTCGGCCAGGGTGAGGCCCCGCGCAGCGCGGGCTTCGCGATCAGCATGGCCCTGTACTAATGAAGAGAGGGCACAAAGCGCACGGTAGCCCGCCGGATCGCGGGCCAGGAGCACGAGTTGGCCGGGGGTGGGGACGGCATCCGGCGCGGGCAGATCGTCCGGCCAGGCTACGTTGAGGGTGAGGCCCAGGATGGGCTGGACGCCCACGGCGCGGCAGGCCCGGTCGAAGGCGACCGCGCCGTAGAGCGCGTGGGTATCGGTGAGCGCGAGGTGGGTGTCGCGCCCAGCAGGGTGTAGTACGAGTGGACGTGGAGGGGGATCATGGCGGTTACAACGGCAACCGCAGCACGACCTCATCATCTTCCACTTCGCCCGTGCGTTCGAACCCCAGGCAGGTGTAGAAGCCTTCCGGGCTGCCCTCACCTTCGCCGCAACTGGTTAGCAGTTCGCACGCGCCGGGCCGGGTACGGACATAATCCAGCAGCAGGGTGATGGCCTGCCGGCCAAAGCCCAAACCTTGATACGGCGCGGCGAGCATGAACCGCCACAGGAAGTATTCCGGTTCGTCGGGGTCATCGTAAAGCATAAGAAAGCCGACCGGCGTTTCATCCGCGTAGATGGCGCGGAACCAGGCTTTGGGTTCGAAGTGGGCCTGCGCGATGGATTGCCCGTTCGGGGCGACCATCCGCCGGTGCGCAGGGGCGAGCGTATTGCTCAGTTTGCAGATCTGCACCACCGTCTCGGCAGTGATCTCGCGCAGGCTCACCTGCGCGGTGCGGTCAAGGTTGGGATAGTCGGGCATCGGGGGACCTCCTCAAAATAGAAAGTAGCCTACAGTTGTTGGGTAAGTGTAGCGGGAGAGGAACTACCGCGTCCTGCTCAATAATACTGCTTGGTATACCCATACGCTTTCGTGAACAGCTCGGTATTCTGGGGCAACTTGTACTTGAATAACGTCTGCCGCAGCGCTTTCCTGACCTCGCGCTCGCCAGCGCTGGGGTTCTGCCAGCCGGGGAAACGCACATGACGCACGATTTTGTCTATATCGGCCACAAGGCGCTCGACCATCACGGGCGTATCTGCGGTACGCACACTTCTGCCCCATCACATCCGCCGGGCTGCCCCACCGCCGAATCTTGAGCGATTCCGGGTCAAGATGTTCAAGCTCCACATAACGGTCAAGCGCCGTATCTGCGGGCAAAACGCGGATATTAATGTTTTCGGCGATTTTGTCAAAGCGGTAGCGGGTCATAGGCTTTCAATCTCCGCGGCCAACCGGTCGGCGGGGCGCTCTCTGGCAAGCGTAGTGCGCAAATCCTGCGCCATTTTAGTCAAGGCGGCCCACTCCACATAATCCATCCGGTCATCGGTGCGCCCAGCATCATAGCGCTGCAAGAACTCCATCGAAGTTAGTCCATATTGCTGTTCATACCCTGCCAGGATTTCTTCTATATCTTCCAACTGCGTCGCAATGGGTAGGGTGGTCACAAAGCATTCATCCTCTATTCTTATGGCGCTTGTACAGTCACAGAAAACAGGACGCGGATGAACGCTGAAAACGCGGACAAGAAGAAAAATCCGCGCCATCCATGTTCATCAGCGTCCTAAATCCCTTTAGCAAAACAGAGTGAACTTATGATTGGAGCAGGGGCTCCATCTCATCCAGGACGCTAAAGATATCCACCGGCTGGCCCTGCACAACCTCGGTTGCGCTGCGATGGATGTGATGCGGCGCATTATCGAGATGGGGGAAATGCGGGGTGTTGTCCCAGCGGCAGAGCTGTTTTCCGTCCTTGTCCATCCATTGAAAACTGTAATCAGTGATGGTGTATTCGTCTTCCGCTTGTGCTTCGATGTATTCAGAAAATTCCAATATACTTTCGTCTCTCAAAGTCAGACGTGCGCGAATATAACTCTTTTGCAGACCCTCATATTCTCGGATTTTCTACCGTACATTTTCCAAGCGCATTCAGTTTTAGCCACGAATTAGCACGAATTTTACGAATTTCTTATTGTTTTCGTGTTAATTCGAGTGAATTCGTGGCAAAAATCTACAAGTGTACGGTGGCAAATTCTCGGATAATCTGGTGCCTGGTAATGAGCAGGTTTTCCAACAGCAAGCGTTTGACCGCCGATAGATAATCCACCGGGTTCATAGCTATTCCTCGCTGGCGACCGCAGCCAACGTGGCGCTGAAATCCCGCGCCATCTTGGTTAAGGCGGCCCACTCCACATAATCCATCCGGTCATCGGTGCGCCCGGCTTCATAGCGCTGCAAGAACTCCTGTGAAGACATCGCGTATTGCTGCTCATACCCGGCCAGCACTCTCTCCATATCCTCCAGTTGTCTGCGCAGCCGACTGGCTTCGAGGTCAACCAGCTTGTGCAGCGTTTGCGCGGTTACAGCATCAACCTGCTGGTTTTTATATAGTTCCGCCAGCCAACAGACGCCCTGCACATATCTTGTGTTTGGAGCAGTATATACTGTCATAAAATACCTCCCTCCTGATGTGATGCCACAGCTTGCAAAGTGGCGAACGCAGCGACTTTCACAGCTGGCTCTCGCCCTTAAGGAGCTGCACCCTTTGGCGCAGGTTGTCCGCCATCTGCGCCAGCGCCGCCCATTCCACATAATCCAGCCGGTCATTGGTCTGGCCGGCTTGCCACTGATGGAAAAAATCGGCGGTGGACAGTTGATATTGCTGTTCGAAGGCTCGCAAATCAGCTGTAGTCGTCGTCAAATCCATTTCCAATGCGTTGATTTCTGCTGTCATCATTCAACCGTTTCTTGTAGTATAGCACACCTCCGCCCACCCGCTGCAATAACCGGTGGATGGATTTCGCCAGCTGTGTCGCGCTCTCCTCCCATGCCTGCATCGCTGCCCGTCAGTGGGTCCCGGTCGCCGCGTTCGGGATGATGGTGCTGGGCCATGCCTCCAACATCTCCACCAGCGTGTCCATCTCCTGCCAGAAGCTGCGCTCGCCGCCGGCGATCCCGTTCGCCGTCACGCGCTTGATGTAGAGCGGAATGGAGAGGCTGTACCCTTGCGCGGCGATCTCCTCCTGCGTAACGGCCCTGGCGAAATCCAGCGCTGCATCAAAATCTCGGTACGCCTCCAAAATGCGCGCCTGGTGCTCCGGCTTGAGGAAACTTTGCGCCCGCTCCCGCGCCACCGCATTGATCGCATCAATAAACAGCACGCGCCCCTGGCGCTTCGGCGGCTTCTGCGTCCGGCAGACCACCACACACGCCTCCATCGGCGAGTTGTAGAACAGGTTCGGCCCCAGCCCCAGCACGCACTCCACCAGGTCGGCTTGCACCAGTTTGGCGCGCATCTCGGCCTCCTCTTTGCGGAACAGCACGCCATGCGGGAAGAGAATCGCGCAGTGCCCCGTGTGCGCGTCCAGGCTTGCCAGGATGTGCTGGAAGAAGGCGTAATCGGCGCGGCCCTGCGGCGGCGTGCCCCGGAAGTTGCGACCCCACGGGTCGCTCTGCCAGGCAGCGCGGTTCCCCTGCTTGATGGAGTAGGCCGGAGCGCGTTTTGCAATGCCGCGCCCACATGGGTCGGCGTCTCGCGGACGCCGTTCCAGTGGCAGTGTTCGGGGACCTGAAAGCAATGCTCATCAGCGAAGTCCGCGCCGTAGGTGGCGATCATCTCAGTATATTCTTCGTCCCACACATCGCAGATGCGCTTGAAAAACAAGAGCGGCAGAATGTAACTCTTCCAGTCGGTGCGGTCCATGGGGCTGCCGCGCAAGATATTCGCCGCCTCCCAGAGGTGGGATTCGAGTTGGGAGAGAGTTACGGGTTGGGACATGGGTCTATGGATGATCCTTTATGGTTGTACTGTACAAAATCCCGCCGGCGCTCTCACTTGCACCGGCGGGCAGAGGGTGTAGTCTATTCCGTCGCGGCGGTGCAGTTGCCGTGGTTACGCTCCAGATGCGGTCAGAACGCTCTGGAGCATTTTTGTTGCTTACATAATCTAGTGTAGCGCAGATTGACCAACTTGCAACAATATGCTCCGTTCACAGTGTAACCGACAACACCGTGCCGGGCGGATGTCCGGTACAGCCCTGCACTACCACTGCCCCGGCCAGTTGTGGCTGATAGACGGCCACCCAGGGAGCGGACACCGCGCGTACCAGTGCGGCCCACAGCCATTGGGGCAACTTGCCGCTGAAGATGACGCCAGCGGTTGATTCACCTACTGGCGCGTGCAACTGCGTGCGCTCTGTCCAGTCCAGGTACGTGGTGGGTAATTGTACGCGCCATACATCGCCTTGGGGCAGCTGCTCCACCTGGCCTTGCAGCGGGCTGGTTGCCAACGCCGGGCCAACGGGCAGGGCCGGTACTTCCAGCCACCCCATGCGCGCATCGAACAAGTAGCAGGGCGCGGGACGGGTGTACCGGGCGAGGGCGGCAATCAACCAATTGGGGCCGCGCCCGTAAAGCGCCAAGGGCTGCCCCTGGGGGAGATAATCCAACACTTCGGGCAAGGCCGCCGGCTGCCACTGTTGGGGATCTTGCCCTAGTTGGCGGGCCAGCGCGGGTAAATCGAGCGCCAGTTCTGCCGGAGCGGCGGCGAGATGCTGGCGGGGGAGTCCCTGCGTGACTTGTATGAACCAAGCGGCTAAGCGTTCCACCAGCGCCGCAAAGAGCGGCCCTTGCGCCACCTGCCCCCGCTCCAGGCCGGCCAGCGTCCCGCGTAACACGGGTGCGCGTGCAGCGAGGTGCTGGCTCCCGTGCAGTTCCGAGGTGATGTCCGCCAGCACCGGGAGCTGATAGCGCGTAAAACGCTCCGCCCAGAGGGCGCGGCTTGCCGGGTCGGGCGTGAGCAAGATGCCATGCGTGCAGGCGGCTAACAGGGTCTCCTGCTCCGGAGTGGGGAGGCCGCCCACATCTACTAGCAGGGGCAAGTGCCGCGCCGCAATATCGCGTTGCAACAGAGGCAACCAGGCCGCGCTCGGCAACCCTTTGAAGCGCAGATGCCGTACCGTTTCCGGCTCGCTGGCCAAAAACCAATCGCCTTCATAATCCGGCGGATAGGCGCGCAGCAGATAATGGGGTATTTCACGCTCGCGCAACGCGCGGGTGAGGCTGTAGGCCAGCACGGATTTACCGCTGTGCGGTGGCCCGCCGATGACGACGGCGGGTAAATCAAGAAAGTTTGTTTGACTTATCGAACCTATTTCTGTATACTCTGTAGACATGACGCTACACAGCCCCCCTTCATTGGATAGTACAACGGTATTGGTCACGCTGGGCGGCCAGGCCCAGGTGGTGACGTTGGCGCTGGATGCCCTGTTAGCCAGCGGTGAAACCTTCGATACGGTCAACGTGCTGCACCTGGCCGCGGAGCAACCCCGGGTGCAGCGCGCCCTGGCACAGTTACAACAGGAATTTGCCAGCGGCTATTATGGCGCGCGCCCCGTTACCTGGCGCGCACAATCCTTGCATGCAGGCGGCGCGCCCCTGACGGCGATCAGCTCCGGGCGTACCGCGGAGGCGGTCTGGAATCAGGCCCGCGATCTGCTGCGCGCGCTCAAGCAGGCCGGGCAACGGCTGCACCTCTGTCTAGCCGGCGGGCCGCGGCTGTTGGCAATGACGTTGCTGAGCGCGGCCTGGCTGCATTGCGATCACCGCGATTGCCTTTGGCATCTCTATACCCCGCCGGAGTTTCTGGCGCAGGCCCGCGAAGGGGCCATCCTCCACGCGCCGCCAGAAGTAGCGGTGCAGCTCATTCCAGTGCCCTTTGTGCCATGGGGCAGTTACTTCCCGGCCTTGCACGAAATGACACAACCCCGCCCTGCCGCGGTGGCACCAACTGAAACGCAACCTTGCACGGCGGTCTGGGCGCAACTCACGTTGCGCGAGCGCGAAGTGCTCACGGTACTGGCCGCTGGTCGGTTGCCCCAAGAAGCCGCCACCGATCTGGGCATCACGCTCAAGACGTTGGATACCCACAAGACGCGCATTCTGGCCGAGTGCCGGGTAGCCTGGGCGCTCCCCGAAGGCACGCGGATTACCTATCACTTTCTCCGCGACAAGTTCGCGGCCTGGTTGGACTGGCGCGCGCAGCAGCCCCCCTCTCTAGCGTCATTATAACGGTAAGGCGCGCGCGGCGCATCAGAGAAACCTCTGAGAAAAAATCAGAACTTTATCTGTAGCCAACCGCCGGGAATTGCAGTACACTAAAAGTGGATGCGTTCCGGCGGGGCGGGAGGCGCGGATTGCGCCACCTGCCCCGCCACTCCTGGATGGCTACAGCAGGCATACCGCAAGGAGGTAGCATGGAGAACAAGCGAGAATCGGTGTATCTGGCCGCGCTGGCGGGGTTGTTGCATGATGTGGGGAAGTTTACCGGGCGTGCCGGTATTGGATCAAAAATTGACGATAAGCGCGAGCAAAAGGAGGTGGGATATTGGCATGCCGAACATAGCCAGACATTTGTAGATGCTTATGTGCTATCTCCATTGCGAGCGCGCTTGGGCGTGGTGCGTTATCATCACCGCCCGGATAGAACGCCAACCGAGCAAAGCGAGGTAACAGCATTAGCGCGCCTGGTGCATTTAGCCGATGGCTGGTCGGCAGGGGAACGCATAACAGGGATGCAGGAGCGGTCGGCGGCTGGCGCGACGCCGTTGTTACCCATTCTCTCTCAATTGAAGTTGGTTAATGGACCATCAGAGGAGCAATGGAAATACCGTGTCCAGTCGCTTGTCTTGACGCAGGAGTCACTGTTTCCGGTTAACCTGAACGAGGAGCCGGTTGGCGACCTGCCTGCCCAGTACAAGAGCCTGTGGGATAAGGAAATGCGCCCGGAACTGGATGCCTGGAAACGCGCCGATGGTTGGGAAAAACAAGACATCGAAGCATACTTTACTACCCTAATGGCGCTATTGCAAAAATATCTTACTTTTGTTCCATCAGCGACGCCCTGGCAAGCAGACGAAGATGATCGCGTAGTGCCCGATGTGTCGCTCTATGACCATCTGAAAACAACCGCGGCAATTGCAGCCTGCCTGCGTGCTGGTTTCAACGATACGGAAATTATGGCGCTGACGCAACAAACGCAGGAACCGGTCGCGGTGCTCGTGCGCGGTGACCTTTCTGGCATCCAAGACTTTATCTACCGGATTACACGCCCGGATGGCGAGCGTTCGTTCCGCGAGACGGCGCGGCGATTACGTGGGCGTTCGTTCCACCTGACCTTGTTGGGCGAGGTTGTTGCGCAGTGGCTCATTCGCTCCCTGGGGTTGACGCCGGCCAATCTGCTGTTCTGCGGCGGCGGGCGGTTCGACATTCTTGCGCCGCGGAATGCCGCAGAGCAAATAGAGAAACTCCAAAGGCAGTTGGAAGATTGGTTATTGGATGCGTTTCACGGCGAGTTAGCCATTGCGGTGGCCTGCGAGCCGGTCAGTCCGCAGGATTTCAGCAATATGCGGCAGGTATATCTGGCAGTGGAAAACTCTCTGGCCGACCAAAAAGAGCGTAAATGGCGACGCCAATTGACGCAACGCGAGTTTTTTGTTTCGGAGCGAGATGAATGGGATGCCTGCCCGGTCTGCCAACTGGAAGCGTCCCAAGGTGTGTGTCGCCAATGCACCTTACATGCCAGGATTGGGCGCATCTTACCGCGCGTTGCCTACCTCGCCCTCTTGCCTGGACAGGTCAACAACGATCAGGATGACATTCTATCTGTCACATTTGAAAAGTTGGATACCACTGCTGTACTGCTGACTGAACGAGGTGCAGAAAAGTTCTTGCCGGCTCAGAAAGTTGGGGCAGTCTATCGGCTCACGGATAGCGATTTTCGCCGTGATGCCTGGGGGCAGTTGGGACAGGGATTCCGCTTCCTGGCAAATAGCGTTCCCACGTTTACCCAACCGGTTGTGTTGCCAGGGCGTGAAACGGACGACATCCCTCACGCTGGGGATGGACTGGACTTTGAAGAAATCGCCTATCTGAGCACCGGCAGCCAAAAGTTGGGCGTGTTAAAAGCCGACGTGGATCACCTGGGGCTACTGTTTTCCGAAGCGTTGGAGCCACTGACGATTTCGCGTTTGGCGGCGTTGAGCGGGGCTATTGACCGGTTCTTCTCCGGCTATGTCAACGTGCTGACACAAGCGCTTTTTGAAGAATGGCAACAAGGCGAAGGTAAAGGGCATCCCTGGCGCGATAAAGTGGACGGTCTGTTTTATGTGGCCTATGCCGGCGGCGACGACTTGTTTATCATCGGCCCGTGGGATGCTACGATTTCACTGGCACAGCGACTAGAAAACGAGTGGCGCACTTATGCCTGTGAGAACCCCGATGTGACACTTTCGGCAGGTATCGTACTGGCTAAACCGCACCATCCAATTCAGCGGATGGCAACGGCTGTCAGTATTGCAGAGAAAAAAGCCAAAGACGAGGGGAGAAACCGCTGCACGTTGTTCGGGCGAGCAGTCGAGTGGCTAAGCGACACAGAAGGCAAAGGATTGACCTGGGCGTTGAACCAAGCGCAGGAGTTGCAAAGGGAGGTGGAAGGCAAACAGTTCCCGCGCACATTGATTCATGATTTGGGACGCTTGTATCGCTACCAATATAAACCCAAGACAGGAGAACCCAAACCGCTATGGCGCCCACACCTCTACTATGTTTTGACTCGCCGGTTAGGTGGAGAGCGTGAGAAATGGAGGCAAATTGTGTTACAGGCTATCACACAGCACACATTACCAATCATAGTTTCGTATGTCAGTCTAATCACGAGGAGGGATTAAGATGGCAGAGCGTAGAGATAGATCTGAACGCCAGTCCGCCGCACGGGAAGTTATGCAACGCATTCAGCAGTTAGGGACTTTGAAGGAATTATCCCAGGCTGAGTTTGCAGAGGAGAGTGGGTTGGCTTACCGTCTGGCTCAAGAATTCAGCGGCGAAAAGTTGAAACCCACTCAATTGCGTAAAGTCTTTCACGAGTTTAAGCGTATTCAGCGTGACGTGCAACGCACGCGGACTTTTGACCGCGGCCGTTTGGTGATGTTGATGCCCATTCTGGCTTATGGTGTAGGTCGAAAGCACCTACCCAAAGAGTTTTACGATATCTTGAAACTGTGCCTTAGCTCCCAAAAACTTCAAGACGCTGATGATTTCAATCGCGCGGTAGAGTTTATGGAGGCTATTATGGCTTATCACAAGTATCTCAACCCCAAGGGAGGCTAACAATGGACCTGCAATTCAAAGGCAAATACATTCTGCGCGGCGAAATTGTCTGTGTGACCGGGCTGCACATCGGCGGCTCGACGGAAGGCATCGAAATCGGCGGGGTGGATAATCCCGTGCTCAAAGACCCTTTGACCGAAATGCCCTACATCCCCGGCTCATCGTTGAAGGGGAAAATCCGTAGTTTGTTAGAATGGCAATGGGGACAAATCAAAGCGCATAGCAGTCACAGCAAAGAAGGCAAAGCCAGTTACGCCGCCTATGCCTGTGAGGAATTGAAAAAGAAGCGCGATGAGTGTGCAACACCTAAAGAACAGCAGGAGTGGGACCGAGCATTCGCGCTGGCGCGACTTTGTGGCCCAGCCAGTGATGATGCAAAAGTGCGTGAAACAGCCGGTCCCACGCGCCTGACTGTGCGCGATGCGTTCCCGACGCCCGCGACTATTGAACAATGGCAAGAATGGCTCGGCGAGGGCATCTATACCGAAATCAAGATCGAAAATGCCATTGACCGTGTGACCTCCGAAGCCAATCCGCGCCCGATGGAGCGCGTGCCGGCCGGCTCGGCTTTTGCGTTTGAGATGGTCTTTGACATGTACCGCGACGAGGACAGCGACCTGTTCAAAGACCTGTTCGCGGCGATGCACCTGCTGGAAAGCAGCGCCTTGGGCGGCTCCGGTTCGCGCGGGCACGGGCAAGTGCGCTTCCAGAGCTTGGAATTGGAATGGCGCTCATTGGAATACTATCGCAATGGCGGGGAACCCCCGAAGGTGAGTTTACCCGCGACCGAGGTTGCGGAGGCCAAGCAAAAATTCGACAAAATCCAATGGCCGCATAAGAGCCAGTAGGATGCTCGCTTGAGGCATCCTATCCATACTCCGGGAAGGAGGTGATATGAGCATTTACGCTGTAGAGTTCCGCCCTTACGGGCCGTTGCAAGGCGCATTGGAATCCGATACGCTCTTTGGCGCGGTCTGTTGGGCGATACGGATATTGGGTTTGGCCGACGTGGGGGCCATGTTGGCCGATTTTGAAGCGTCGCCGCGTTTTGCGTTTTCGTCGGTGTTTCCGGTGCTGTGGGCGAAAAAGGGCGAGCCGGTGCAGTTCTACCCAATGCCGGCGCTGCCCAAACCCCGGCACGCTCAGGTACAGCGCTGGGCCGATGAACTGGCGCGGCAAGATAGCAAACAGCGCGTCGGCAAAAAAGCCCTTGTGACCACGCAGGAAAAGGTCAAGCGCCTGGAAAAGGTAACGCTGGTATCCGAGGCTGTTTTCACCCAAATTGTAAACGGTTGGGGTTGGGATGAGATATATCTGAAGATTGGCAGCGGACCAGGATGGATAGAACAAGTTGGCAACACTTTGCTGACGTATGAGGAGCGCAAGCGGTACAGCGATGAAGCGCCAGAGCGATTGACTTTCTTCCGCGACGAAGGCGTTCAACACAACCAAATTGACCGCGTGCGCGGAGCAACGGCAGAAGGTTTGCTCTTTCACGAAACAGAGACCGTTTTCCAGCCAAATGTGGGATTGTGGGCCGCGTTGTGGGTCGCTGATGACGCCGATGTGGCGCGTCTTGTCCGCCCGGCGCTGCGCTATCTGGCCGATAGCGGCCTGGGCGCCAACCGCAGTGTGGGACGCGGGCATTTCAGGGAAATCAATGTGTCCGATGCGCCATTGAGCCTCCCGCGCGCCGAGAACGCCAATGCTTTTGTGACGCTTTCGCGCTATATACCCAATGATCAGGAATGGTTGCCGGATGCCGAGCCGCTGCGTTATCGCCTGCTCAACCTGTGGCCCAAACGCGAAAAGAAATACGCGCACCTCGCGCCGACGCAAAGCGCGCCGGTGTACAAACGCCGCGCGCGCATGTTCGTGCCTGGCTCGGTGTTCCCCAACCCTAAACCGGCGGCGGTCGTGGGACGGTTGGTTTCGCTGGTGGATGCCGCTCCAGATGGCTGGACGGTCTACCAGAGCGGCCTGGCGCTGACGGTGCGGGCAAGGATAGGAGGAGAGAGCAATGCCTGAGCAATCTATCCTGGATCCTATTTCATTTACACTTGAAGTGCTGACACCGCTACATATCGGCATGGGCGATAAGTTGGGTCGGATGTCTATGGTAACTGACGGCAAGCAATTACACATCGTAGACGAAGACCGCTTGTTGCAACAAGTTGGACAAGATACCAGACGGCAAAGCGAATTCATCCGTTGTGCTGAGAACAGTGGGCGGTTGGATATTTTTTTGAAAGATTATGGAATCCGTGTCGAGGATGTAAGCCTGTACTCCGAGCCAATAGTCGGCGAATTGCCTGGGAATGAAGTCTTGCCTTTCATCAAGGCTGCCGGTAGCCGGCCCCATCCCTACATTCCAGGCTCATCCCTCAAAGGCGCGGTGCGCGGCGCATTTCTACGCGCTGCATTACAGTCTGAACCAGCCTTATTGGCGCAGGCTCAAGACAAGGTACGCGAGCATATTCGCAGGCACGGCGACGCCAAACGAGCAGATGATGATATAGAGCGCCTATTTTTCGGGCAAGACCAACATCATGAATGGCTACGTGCTTTGCACTTCCGCGACACTCGCAACGCACCTCTTGATGCATTAGCCGTGATGCAAGTACAAACGTTTTCCGTTGGGCGCACTAAAGAACTACAACCCAAAAATTACTCCTTGCATCCTGAAGTCTTGATGCCGCGCAAAGGTATCAAGGGCGAGGCAGTCATTCAGACCTACCTTTTGGGAAACACGACGCGAGATGTGCTAAATGTTCAGCGAGCGCGCAAGTGGATTCCTAACTTTATCCAAAAATGCAATGAGGCAGCTAAGGGTTGGATAGACCACGAGATTGCATTTTACACACAATACCCGCTACCCGAATTGCTCCAATGGTATCAGGAGCGACAGATTGAATTGAATGCTCTGTTACAAGACCCGGCAGCTACAGCGTGTTTCTTGTGGATAGGTTGGGGAAGCGGGTATGAAAGTCAGGCGATTGGCAATTTGTTCGATGATCCATTGCGCTCTGAATTGCGGAAGGAATATGTCATGGGAAAAGTTGTACATAAAGGGTGCAATCAGCGCGTTAGTTTGGCCAAGAAACCGGAAGGCAATAAACGGTGGCGTTGTAAACAATGTCAAATGAATATATCCGATGGCGAGCTAATTCTTGTCTTGCCTTTTACTAAAAGCCGAAAACTGGCGCGCACAGCAAACGGCTTATATCCTTTGGGTTGGCTAAAACTCCATCTGACGTAGGAAGTCGTAAATGGGCGTTAATCACTTGATGTCAATAGGCACCTCGCTGGGTGCGGTCACATCGTCGCTGGCGTACTTATTGCATCACGAGCGGGAATATCTGGCAGAAAGCGAGGGCAGCATTGTTGAAAGCGTGGTGCTCTTTTGTTCCCCCGATGTACGGCAGGGAGACACGAAAGCCGATGAATCCATCCGTAACGAATACGGCAAAACAAAAGCAGGTCGCACATGGTCAAACACGTCATTGCGAGAAGTATTGGCCGACTTTCTTCCGACCAGCGAAATCGGGCAACGGATGCGCGACGAACGCGCCAAACTCTATATCTGGCCGGTGGATGTGACCGACTATGACCGTTGCTTCGAAGCGGTTGTCAAAACCACGCTGTCTCTGGCGCGCGCCGACGATACCGGCAAGCGCTTGTGGGCCAATATCACCGGCGGCACCAACGTGCTCAACGCTGCGTTGATGCAGACAGCTTCATTGAGCGGGCTGGTAGACCGGATTTACTATGTCTTTCTGGCGAACAATGACGACCGCAAGTATCTCAACCCGTCGAGCGAACGCGCGGATCGGTTCCGGGTCTCATTTATCCCGCGCGTCAAAACGGCGTATGATGAGCGTTATTACTTGATTCTGGACAAACTGGCTTCTTTGCCAGAGGGTGAGTGGATAACGGGAGAACAGTTATTTAAACAATTGCGGAGCGACCCATCTACCAGCGATTGGATGGGGAAAATGGAATGGTCTCATTTTCGAAACCAGTATCTCAACCGTATGGCGGGAACAAATGACGATTGTGTTATTGAGGAACAGGATAAGAGCGAATTTGAGCGGCTCATTCGCATCAATGCGCGCGGGCAAAAAGTATGGGAATATGTGTACTGTAATGAATTGATTGAGGCACTGACCCACCGCGAAACGCGAAACCCAGAGTTGGTTCAGCAGTGCAAGCGCGAACTGGAAAGCTGGACTGTGCAGCTTACATAAAGCCGATTCAGGAGACCTGATATGACCCGAATGGTTGCCCTTATCGGCGAACAGCCGACGCCCAATCTGTTGCCGCTGCTGCACGTCGCGGCGACCGACAGCTTGCTCGTCTTTACCCAGCGCACCGCGCCACACAAAGACCGCTTGAAGCGCGTATTGCAGGGACGAGTGCGGACCCAAGAATTGGAAACGCCGCCCTATGACATCATCGAAATCGGCCGCCGTCTTGAGAAGTCGCTCGTCGAATTGGGTTGGAACATGCCCGATCTGGTGTTCAACCTGACCGGCGGCACTAAGGCAATGGCTTTTGCCGCCTACGATTTGGCCGTGCGCTGGCGCAGCGAGTTTTTGTATTTCCAGACCGAAGGGGCGCGTAGCCTGGTCTATCGTTACGCCACAGCATCGGGTTCGCCTGCGCTAATGGGTACGCCGGAAGAGCTCGGGACGCTGTTGACAATAGACGACTATCTCCGCTTATATGCTGAAACGTACAATGAAGAAGGAACCAAGGAACCTTTCGAGCAAATGGTGTACGATGCGCTCAAGGCTTCGCCGCTGGTTTCCGAAGTGCGGGCAGGCATCCGCACGTTGGGCGCGTTGGAGATTGACCTGGTGATTCGCTGCGGCAATCAAATCGGGATTGCTGAGATCAAGCGACACGCCAAAAAGCAAGGCATTGACCAGTTGAACTCGGCAAGCGAGCAACGAAACCTGGGGACATACGCTTCCAAATTCTTGATTTCGGCTGCGCCAGTAGACCAAAACAACAAGGACCTGGCGAATGCTTATAGAATCACGGTTATCGAGTTGCCGAGCGCCGCTACTGGGGCTATCTCCCCGGATGATACCGACCGATTGGTGCAGACAGTCACCAAAGTTCTAGGAGCGTGACCATGCTCATCCTCAACTACTCCCACCCATTGACCCCCGACCAGCTCGCGCAGTTGGAAGCGCTCACCGGGCAGCCCATTGCGGAGGTGCGCGACATTCCTACGCAGGTGGATGTATCCGCGCCACTCGCGCCGCAAGCGACCGCCCTGGCTGAAGCGGCGCAGCTCTCTGCGGCGGCGTGGCAGACCGCGCCGCTGCTGCTCGTGCCACCCGCGCTCAACTTCGTGGCGGTGGCGTTGATTGCCGAACTCCACGGACGGATGGGCTATTTCCCGCCCGTCGTGCGCCTGCGGCCGATGACCGGCGCGCTCCCGCCGCGTTACGAGATCGCCGAGATTATCAACCTGCAAGCCCTGCGTGACGCGGCGCGGAAAACAAGGTAACGCAAAAACGCAGGGATGCAAAGTTTACCGCATTCGCCATTCGCTATTCGCTATTCGCTATTCGCTATTCGCTATTCGCTATTCGCCATTCGCCATTCGCTATTTGAAAGGAGTGCTGTATGGATTTACTCAGTCTGGTGCTGACGCTCCGCCCCACTGCCGCCGGCACGCCACCGCCGCGCCTGGGCCGCGCGGCTCACGCGATTTTGCTCCAACGCATCGCCGCGCAAGACCCGGCCCTGGCCGAGGCGCTGCACGCTAACGATGGCCCGAAGCCCTTTACCTGCTCGGATGTGCTGGGCGGACGCCAACAGCAGGCGGTGAGCCGCGAGCACGCCTACATCCTGCGTTACACGGCGCTTACCGCGCCCGTCGCCGCCGCGCTCGCCAACGCCTTTGCGGTGGGCGATATGCTCACTTTCGAGGGCGTAGATTTTGAGGTTGTGGCGTTGAATTCGCCATTCGCCATTCGCCATTCGCCATCCGAAGATCCCTGGATGGGCGCTGATGATTATCAATCGCTCGCCGCGCGCTATCTACTACCCAGCGGCCCTCCCCCGTGCGGCGTGTGGACGTTTGTGCTGGCTGCGCCGTTGGCTTTCCAATCGCAGGGGAAAACCCAGCCCTTGCCCCTGCCGGAATTGTTCTTTGGCAGTCTGGTGCTCCGCTGGAATGCGTTTGCGCCGGTGGCGCTGCCGGAAGACGGGGTGCGCCGCTATGCCGAGGAGCTGGTGGCCGTAAGCCGCTTCGAGTTGCGCAGCGCGCCGGGCTGGAATCGCGGGCCAGGGCTGCGGATTGGCGCTATCGGCAGAATCACCTACCGCGCACTCAACCGCGACCGCTACTGGTTGGCCGTGCTCTCCCTGCTCGCCGAGTTCGCCCGTTACTCTGGCGTGGGTGCCATGACGACGGCGGGCATGGGGCAGGTGAGGCGAATGGCGAATGGCGAGAGGCGGATGGCGAATGGCGAGAGGCGGATGGCGAATGGCGAGAGGCGGATGGCGGATGGCGAATGGCGGATGGCGGATGGCGGATAAGAGGGAGGAATAGGAATGGAGTATGAGGAATGGGCGGCGGGGGTGACTGAGAATGTGCGGCGTAGCCCGGTGTGGCAGTTTTATGGATATCGGAAAGCGTTATTTGTGTATGATTGGGTGTGGGAGGATTGTGAACATTGGCAAAAAGAGCGGCGGGGATGGGCGATTGTAGAGCAGATTACCCGCAGTGCCGGTTCGATCAGTGCCAATATCGAGGAGGGGTTTGGTCGGGGCTTTGGCCGCGACTATGCCCGGTTCTTGAAAATTGCAACGGGTTCGGCACGTGAAACACAGGGCTGGTATTGGCGGGGACGTTGCTTATTGCCTGCTGGCGTATATGAACCGCGCACCACGTTGTTGGACGAAATCATCGCCCTCCTCGTCACCGAAATCAACCGCCAACTGCGCTACGCGGCCTGTCAAGTCCTGAAATACGTTTACAGAACGTAAGTTCTATCGCCTTATTAACTTGCGAACCTTAACTTTCTGACTCTTTAGATTGCACGGCGACGGCGGGCGGCTGATATTGGTACACCGTAAA
>Ga0334883_1002875_pt1 | contig 19769 bp, 13 predicted proteins | sample GraSluR1_MG_6_FD_207230 | JGI IMG/M metagenome (GOLD analysis project Ga0334883, IMG submission 207230) | Sludge microbial communities from methane-producing bioreactor in Wageningen University, Netherlands - Granular Sludge_09_05-R1 | ecosystem: Engineered > Bioreactor > Anaerobic >...
TATAGGGTGTCGCTACCCCAAAGTAGTAGTCAGAAAGCATTGATTGGAAGTAGGTAAAATGATTCTGCCGTCCCCACATGGTGAGTAAATGCAATCGTTGAAACCACGGACCATCGATTTTCGTTTTCTCGAAACTAATCATATCAGCAATTTCTTCAAGCGCTCCACAAATGTCACTTAAAAAAAGGGCTTTCAATTTATTTATTTCCCAAAAGACATCAACCGAATGAGTAAAAAGGTAATACCTCCCTACTGGTGTGTAATTTTCCGCCAGATAGTGCACTCTATTACCTGCGAGATTTTCGCCTATGAAACCGGTCGCAATTGTCGCTGGCGGAAAAATTTTGAGAGTCTCAAGGAATGGGATCTGATACATGCCATGAAAATGCATGGAACTGCCGAAAAGGTCCACCCACAACGGCAGGCAGCGCGCCAGATAATCATCACCGAGATCAATCCGCTGCCAGGGCAGGTGCAGTACACGGGCAATCTGCCTTGCACTGACGCCATCCATGGTGTCAGGCGGCCCCCAGGTGTAAGTGTCCATTTCAACGCCCATTTCTGCACCGATAGCCGCAATCAGACGAGAATCAAGTCCGCCGGAAAGCGGTACAACCCACTTCGGTTGGGTTTTCAGGGTCTGTCTGATGGCTTTTTTCACCAGCGCATGCATTTCCTCAAGCAGTTCCTCCCAACCTCGTTCCCATCGTTCGTCCGTGGCTTCAATTGTATGGCAGGCACTGGTTCGATAACCGTGTTCATCAAACTGGGTCACGCTGTCAGGGGATACTGTGTGCATATTCTTGAACAACGTCCAGTCTGCCAGGTAGTTACCATGAGTGAGCAGCAGCAACAAACCCGACAGTGACATATCATCGACAGTGAATTGTGCAGACTCCACCACCACCGGCTCCAATGTGCTGGCAATGCGCCAGTCAGGAAAATCGGTATAGAAAATGGGTATGCTGCCCAGCCAATCGTTCCAGATCGTCCAATCATTTCCGTCAGATGAAATATGCAAAAGTATCACCCGCCCATCCCAGGGCAAGCGAAAATCTTTCCGTGCTTTGTTGTCCATGAACCCATTTTCGACTTCTGCCCAGGAAGCTTTACCAATGGGCGATCCAATCAATGCCAGCAAAGAGCCGTCTGGTAATGTGTGCGTGCAATCCTCTACCCCTTCACGCCCCCACAACACCAACGTCGTAGCCCCGATGAGAATTGACTGCTGTTCCAAAGCAGGAAAGTGCGCCAAAGCCGCAGCAAGGGCTTTCGCCGCCCGTCCGCGCTGTTCAGCATCGCCATACTTGATGAGGGTGAAGCCAATAGCCCCGATCACAGTGTTTTGTGTTCTCCTTCTTTTATAGCCAGATCACCAATCGGCATCAGGTGATGAGACCAGGTCCTGTTCGGCTCGTATACTGCATCCAAATCTTTATAAGCTTGCTCAGTTCCCGCCACATGAAACCAATCTGAATAAGCCAGATCATGCACCATGGATTCTTCCGCATTTTTTATTGTTGCTGCCACATAATAAGCCCCAGGAAAAAGTTGTAAAGGATTGAGCGAAACCTTTATCACCCCGCTGCCCTTTTGGACAAGCAAAGATTTCCGATCAACCCGTGAATAAAGCACGGCACACGACACCCCGTCCGAGCGGATTATTCGCAAAACAACGGCTATCTCGCCTAAGTCATGGAAAGACCGGTATTGTATATGAATGGCGGCAGGTTTGTGTGTGGCAAATATGTCTTTTTGGCCGGTCTCAGCAGTAATCTCCACTTTGGTAATCTCGCAGGTGGAAGAATGAATCTTTTCTGTCTGTTGAACCGCTTCGAACTCACTGATTCGATTCTCATTCATCACACGGTTATACGCTTCTACCACCTCAGAAGTCTCGCCATACTCTCTAACCACGCCTTTTTCGATAAAGAGCGCTCTCTGACATACGGCTTTCACCAAACCCATATTATGAGAAACAAAAACCAGTGTGGTGCCGTTATTGATCAATTCCTGGATACGGTTCATACATTTCAGGCGAAAGGCTGCGTCTCCCACCGCCAGCACCTCATCAACCAGCAAGACGTCCGGATCAATAGAGGCTGCCACCGCAAACCCCAACCGCACCGCCATGCCGGAAGAATAGCGCTTGACCGGGGTATCAATGAATTTCTCCAGGCCTGCAAAATCAACGATGCTATCATACCTTCTGGCAATCTCATCCTTTTTTAAGCCAAGGATGGTGCCATTCAAAAAAATGTTCTCGCGCCCTGAGAGATCAGGGTGAAACCCAGCCCCCAGTTCTATCAAAGCAGACAGAGTCCCATTAATATGAATTTCGCCAGAGGTCGGTTTGGTGATATTCGCCAACAACTTAAGGATCGTGGTTTTACCAGCGCCATTTTCACCCACCAATGCCAGTGAATCCCCTTTTTTTAGATCAAAACTGACATCACGGAGCGCCCAGAAATCCCGCGACCCGTTTGCTGCCCCCTTCGTTCTTTGAATAACGGAGCGCGTCCAGCCCGAAACAAGTTCAGGCAGACTGACGCGGGTCATACCCAGATGGTATTTTTTTGATACATCGGTGAATTGTATGGTTGTACTCACTTATATCCCTTAGGAGAATTGATAGGTGCAGAGATGAGTAAAGTGCATCGTTTATGCATTGTGATTGGCATACTCAACGCCGGTTCTGCCTCCAAAGCAATAGAACAGCGATCAATAGCAGTGCCGGCACCAGGCTATAGACCAATAATTCTGCCGTCGATAGCGAGTCTACCTCCCCCATATCGCGATCGATCTCTTCCTGCGATTCTGCCATGTCTGCTGCCAGGGCCTCATTTTCTGGCATAACAGCAGTAGCAGTGGTTGGTATACGAACAGCCAGGCTGGGCAGGGCCGGTGTGTCCAAATATTGGTAGCTATACCAGATATGGGTGGGGCCGGCTACGGGATCATGCCGCCACGCGACGAAAAGAATGTTACCCTGGCAAATAACGGCCTGAATTTCCGCAGGATCAAACCCCTCTTCACCATTGGCCCCCATTAACACCTGTGGACCGGAAACAACTGCAGATGGCGCGGACCATCCGCTGCCTTGCCAGACGCTATGCCAAACCCCATGGGTTAGCGATGCATCAATTCGATTGCCAAAGAACAAATGCAAGGTATTACCGCCATCGACCAGCAGGCTGGCAGGCCCATTACTGCCCACCTGTTCAAACAAACGAACCGGCGCCGACCATGTCTCACCGTTGTCAACCGACATTGTCATGTGACGCGTGGTGGGAAAATCATTGTGGAAAATAACCATGAGATTGCCGCCATATTCAATGATGCCTGGGGTATCGGCCTCATAATTGATCGCTTCCGCCAATATGATTGGAGAGCTCCATTGATTCTCACCCCCAGCAAGTGACGCATACTGAATCCGCAGCCCATTGCCGGTTGTGTCTGCCAATGCCCAGACCGCATGCACAGAACCATCCTGGGCAACCATCAGATCTAACGGAGAAGGCCACAAAGCATTACTGGCGGTTGAGAAGACCGGGCTGGGTGCTGTCCAGGTGGCGCCGTAGTCAGTCGATACCACACCAAACAGTCCATTCCCGTCGTCTCTGTTGCCAGCATAAACGACCACCAAATATCCATGTTGGTCACTGGCAATGGAAGCCGTCGTAGGAGCAATGGCATCCGGGCCGATGAGACGAGGTTCAGACCAGCTTGTGGAACGTACTACATCGGATAAGGGTGCCCTGGTAAAGTAAATATCAGCTTGCAGATCGTTGCCTCCCCAGAAAATGACGTTCATCATCCCGTAGTCATCGACGAATGCTCCGGTTATGCGCGCCTGACCAACATCAGCAACGATAATATCGACGGGGGCAAGCCACCCAACCCCAACTGTCCAGTAGCTGTAGACAATCACAACCTGGTCACCGACCCACTGGGAATGGAATACATGCAGTTTGCCCGCCGGATCCACCACGAAGTTTGGATCTCGCCCGGTATCTACCAGCCCTGGAATATATTGCGGTGTTTCCCATCCAAAACGGGCAGAAGAATGAACAGACCCGACATCACACCATAACACAGCCAGTAGTGCGGTCAGTGACAGTAAATATCGTGTGAAGCGAAGGCGGTTCATAAGCGTATGGTTTTCCTCATTTGGGACTTGCTACAAATACTCTGGAATGAATGAAAAGGCATCATCCAAATAAATAGCGATAATACTTGCGGACAGGCAATTTCTTTGTAACCATCATCATCACCATGGGCACCGCGATTGCCGTAGCAACCAGCAGTGGCTGGTACAACCATTGAATCCCGAGAACAAATGGCAGTATGTGATATACCACCTTTGGAAGGATTAACAACACCGTTTGATGGATCAGATAAATACCCAATGTGTTCACCCCCAACCGGTAAAAGACGGTGGGCAGTTTTACCTCTTCGAAAGCCAAAAAGGCAAGAATGAATGCGATGGAATAGATGGCTGAAGGTAAAGTCAAAGTACGCGACCGCCACATCAACGCCTTGGCCTGGTATACATATTCGGCCTCAAACAATGCCGCGGCACCAGATAGAATTGCTGCCCCCAGCAACACCCAGCGATAACGTGCAATAAACTCTTTGAGTTGAACCTGATAAAAGCCAGCCACGAGTCCCAGTATATAGTAAAAGAAATATTCAAAGAACTGACGCTCCACAAAATAAGACAGCGGAGAATAAAAAATTGAGTCACTGACCTCGTTAAGCCTGGCAAAAAAACGGAAATAACCTGTTATGATCCCCGTCAACAAAACCAGCCCTCCAATGCACAACAACAATACAGGCCGCTTTTTGGCAAGTGGTGCAAGCCATGGTGAAATTGCATAGTAGACAATCACCAGAGGAATAAAGAAAAATACAGACCGGGAGATGGTGATGATACCCAACACATATTCCATAGGTGTATATCGGTTGCCAAGCAAGAATTCAGCTACATAATAAACAAAAATCCAGATGAGATAAGGGGGCAGCAGATTCAATATCCGGCGCCACACCACCCCCCAGGTAAGATGGGTCTGGCTACCGCGTGCTGCGTACGACAAAAACATGCCCGTGATAAAGAGGAATGCCGGCACACTGAAAACAGCCAGTTTTTGCTGAGCAACCAGCCCGTAATAAGCCAGAGAACCCATCTGGTCGAAATTTGGCACTGCGACGGGCAAATAGCGGTCCGTCCACCAGAACATAGCAACAAATCCAGAATAACTGGAATGGTTCATCACAACCGCCAGAATGGCGATCCCACTGAGGAAAAGAAGACGTTTATTTATCATCAAAATTTAGCCTCTTGCACCTGCATTTTGCCTACAATTCATGTTTGATATACTCAATTTTTGTGTAAGTGTTTTGCCAGGGGTTTCCTCGATCATACACCCCCAGGCCTGCTGATTCTGCCAGTGCCAGGCAGGCAAAGGCATTTGGTTCAACCTCTCCTGCACCCAGGGCAATCTTTTCGGAACTCAAAAAATCACCCATCACACAGTCGATGGCAACAGGATCAGTTGAGAAAAAAAGGCTATTAGGAGTCTTGTTCACGTATGTTCGCCACCCCCTGGGAAATGAACCCACATTGTTGCGCAAGGCCGCAAAAATACCATCCCCCAGAGTTAAGATCGTTTTTTCTCGTATATGCGGATTATTATTTAGGTCCACCATAGGGTTGTAATTGGTCGAAAAATCAGGGCTTGCCAGTGTTGACCACGGGTGCAGGTCCTGCGGCTTGTCAACACTGCCATAATGATTTTTTAACGCCAGACTTAATTTTGCCATGCCGTGCCATTTCATGATCGGGACGTTGATCAGATAATTTGCCTGGGCAACCTCTTTTGATAAACGTTGGGTGAAGGCGCTTACCCCTGGCGGCGAAAACTCCACAGCTGCAGAACCCTCACCCCATGGGTCATGGCTGCTGTAACGGAACAGAACCCCGGCATATTGACACTTGTCCGTGAAGCGCTTAGGCAGCCAGCGTGATGAATCATACACCACTATCGAATCGTAAGGAACACCAATAACATGTAAACCACGAATCAGTGCATTAATGGGTTCAGTAATACCATCAATCATCTCAACCGATCCAGGTTCACTATATGTGTTATTAAAACTGACCTTGATGGCGACAACCTCGCCAGGAAGGTAGTTGGGAATCAACGAACGCCAGGCATCCTCCACTGTGTTCTGTCCGGTGAGACTCATTAGCCCATGGTCAACCATGTCATCTACCATTGGTTGATTCACGAAGTCCCAGTAATTGAGGTCTTTGTAATTCCATGAGTGCACATCTTCATGAGTGACATGCACCACACGACCAGGAAAACGTGCTCCAGTAACGCTGGGGAGGCCGTTAGGCATGGGGGATGGTTCCAACTCCGGCATTGGGTTTGCATCAGCCACAGAAATCTCCGTCGGCGTTGGGCTTTGCTCCGAAGACGGGACATTGGTTGCTGTCGGCTCTGCGGGTTGACCAGCCACCGCAGTAGCGCCAGGTGTTCGTGTTTGCTGCGTTACCGTTGTTTGCCGCAGGCTGCGGTCAAACAGATAGGCAACCGTCGCCACCACGCTGCCGCTGACCAGAATAATCGCTCCTTTGAAAAAATCACGCCGGGTTAATTTGTCTGCCATCGTTAACCTCCAAACATATTTCCTCTATTGAGATGATTTCTCTCCAAAGCAATTGAATCATTATTCCTTTCCCCTGAGTATCCTTCTCAAAAACACAATTGCCACCACAACGCAGCCCACAACCGCACCCGCGATCAGACCCAGCCAGGTGCTGATCGCATTGGTTCGCTCCACAGTTTTAGAGAAAATAGCGGTCGGCACTGGCGTGGGATCCTCGCTGTCGACCAACACCGAGGGGGCTTCCTCAGTCGATTCAGGCACCTCATCATCTTCGGTTGTGACATTTTGTTCTGGCTGTGATTCTACAACATGCTCGCCAATCGCTTCATTCTGACCAAACGCCGCCATGAGTGATTGCGCACCATCTTCGCGTTCAACGCCCGCATAGATCACAGCCAGCTGAGATTGTGGTGAAATTATGCCAGCAAGATCAATATCACTCTCGCCCAGATGGTAACCAAGCGTCAGGCTCTCACCGGCCATCCAATTTTCGCTATCCCAGATCCAATGCTCCATCGTAGCTTTTCCCAGATCGTCCTCAACCATCTGCAGCAGATGGATCCCACCAAACAAGTCGGAAAACAGATCGGGCTGCCCCAGTAGTTTGCCGTTGTAGGCAACTGGCACAGGCGGCTGCCAATTCTCTCCCCCATCCAATGACGCCTGGGTGGTGATGATGGTGTCTTCATCGTCTCCTTGCTGCCAGACACGCACGGCCAATCCTTGCGCACCCGCTGCCATCCCCGCCCAGCGCAGCCTTTCTTCCTCCCTGGTGTCCACCCCTTGCCAGGTTTCGCCACCATCATCAGAATAAGCATACCCCAAACCGAGTCCAATACCGAGTTCGAGGGGGGAACCCATCTGCCACAACACATGCAAACGGCTGCCGTCAGTGATGAGCACCGGATTGTCCGCCATGATCCATCCGGCGGCTCGGGCATCAAAAACCTGCATCGCTGGCAGCCAGGTCCGTCCACCGTCTATAGAACGGTTAAGATAAATGCCGCGCATTTCATTCACCGGTACCGCATAAACCGCATAGATTTCCTGTCCTGCGCCTGCTGCCAGTGCTGGTGAACTGCACAAGTCAGGTGTTGTCGGCAAACTGACGGGATCCAGCCATTCCAGGCGGTTATAGGCGCGCGCTGCCTGAACCCGGGAAAAAGAGAGCCGACAGCCAGGGTCACTGCGCCACATCACCAACAGATCACCACCACTATTAGCAACCGCTGAAAGCTGCAATGGGTTTTCATCAGAACCAGCCAATACCACAGCAGGTTCTGACCAGGTACTTCCATCCCACCGTGCGTAGTTGACCGCTTTTTGTGCGACACCAGCAATGCTTTGGCTTCCTACAGGCGCTATGGGTGCCTGTAACCACAATGCATGAAAATTCCCGGCTACATCGCTGGTAATTGCTATGTCAGAAAACCCCTCCTGTGCAATTGTGATTTCATTACTCATCTGCCATGAGGAAAATGTCGGAAACCAGTCCTCAAGATTTTCCATAGATTTAAGGGTAAACCAGACATCCTGGTTGGCATTGACATCACAACCAACCGCCAGCAGACTGTTTTGATCAGCCTGGTAGAACAGGTAACGACTGGTTATCGTCATAGTTTTACCAGCTTCATCATCCCAAAAACCTGTCAGCAATGGTTCAGTTCTGGGCTCGCTCCACTCACTGCCATTCCAGGCTGTCAAGAAAACCTGGTTGCCAATATCTCCCTGCCACACAACCAGGTCATCACGCTGCACAAGAAACCCGGATCGGTCTGGACAACCGGAGAAGCTTTCGAAAACAGCATCCGCCGCGCTCCACGTTTGTCCATCCACAGCCACTTTATAGCGCATCTCGCAGGTAGTAGGGGATAATTTTTTCTGCCAGACAAGCAAGGCCTGATTGTTCCATACAAATACTTCCGGCGCAAACGGCATGTTGGAACCGGCAGCTCCGCGATCATTGTCAATCTCAACCGGTTCTGCCCACAGGCTGCCGCCATCTATGGATCTACTGACCAATGACCGCAGGCCATGTGGTTCATCCCAGGCAACATAAATGTTTTTTTCTTCAACGTCAGCCCCGTCAACTTCGCGTGTTGTAACACCACCTGCCACACTGACAAAGGCTTGCTCAGCAGCCATTGTCCGAAAATACGGAGAAGTAAAAACTGGTTGATCACCTGTCCATGCCAGTCCGACTGGCTTCTGGCGGTAATAAATGCCTGCCGGCAACCCCCCTTCATCGCTCTGCTTCAAATACGCCACATGAATCGCCTGATCGGCATCAATGGACACATCAAAAGCCAGTACATCCACGCCCAGTGCCAGCGCAACCTCCCACGCAGTGCTTGCACCTGCATTGGTATCAATGACTCTGGAATAAAGCAAATCACCATCATCTACCCAAAACGTGTAGAGGAAGTTATTAGGCCCTGAGATCATCACCGGCTGAATTTCCTCAAATGGCAAAATGAGCGCCCCCGGTTCACTCCACACACCATCGTCTCCAGCCTGCGCATGGCGGTATCCCGCAAAGCTGTCATACCAGATGACATGCGTAATATTCAATGAATCCACCAGCACAATCGGTGCAGATGTCGAGCCCGAGTTTGACAGGTTGACCGGCGGGGTCCAATCATCCTGCGCCAATGATTGCATCGATACTGCCTGGGCATGACTTAACAGCATCGTGACCGCAAGACACGCTGCGACAAACAGGTGAAGCCGTTTTCGAGAAAGCAATTCAGGAGTGTGTTGTATTGTTTTTTTCATAGGTCACCGTTTTTTTTGTTTATGGCGGAATGAATTACAGGCCTTTGGGAGGTTCACGCAGGATGTTGGTGGTCATTTGTTTGGTGCTGATATCTTTGATCACGCGCAGGACTTGTTCTGTTGACAAATCAACGGCGCTTGCGATCATCTCAACGGGCACTTGCTGCTCGTGGCCAAGCCAGATCGTATCGAGTATTTCAAAGGGGAGGCGGAAGAAAAATTCTTCCTGGGTGCCGCCGCCGGGATAGGTGTCGGTGATCGGCGGGCGTGAGCGGATGTTTTTCGGCACACCAAGGCTTTCTGCCAGTTGGAAGACCTGGGTTTTGAAAAGATGACGGATAGGGGCAAAATCATACAGGCCGTCACCGCCCTTTACAAAGAAACCCAATGCATGCTCATTTTTGTTGGGCGTACCCAACACGGCGTAATTGTGCAGCTCAGCGTGAAAATACAGGTAAGTCGTGCGTACCCTTTGCTTGAAATTGGAGGAAGCCACAATCTGCAGGTACTCGACCGGGGTTAAGCGCTGCCGTAATTCTTCCCCTTGCGGGGTGGTCACCACCAGGTGAAAGATATTCAATGTCCCTTGCGTCAACAGGTCATTGGGCAGAACGATTTTCACCCCCCAGCCCTGCTCAAATTGTGGAAAGATGCGACGGATGGCTTCGTTGCGCCGCTCATAACAGCCGAAACCTGCCAGCGCCGGGGTGATATCTTCGGTGACAGTTTGAATACCAAAGTGGTTTGCCAGTTCCTCTGCCAACGCCGCGCTGGCAGGGCTGGATTCTTTCTCCGGTAAGATCAGGCCTACCACGCGCTGTGGCCCCAATGCCTCTACACACAGGGCAAGCACCACAGAAGAATCGATCCCCCCGCTGATGCCCACCACAGCCCCGCGCCGGTGCATGTCATGCTGCACCACTTCACGGATCATTGCCACTATGCGGGCAATTTCCTGTTCGGCGTCTAACCGCAAGGTTTCTTTTGAGAAGTTAATCATGTTGTTTGATGCCATCAAGCCTGTCTCTCACTCCTTTTACAATCAAGAACAACCTGCCGGTGTGCCTGGCATCAGTGCGCCACTGCCACGCGGTCGATCAATTTCATCTGGTCTACTCGTGTAGCGTTCTGTACAGGTCTTTCACCCCGCACAAATTGATGATGAACCAGCTGGGTCGAAAGAATTCCTACCAGCGCCATATCTTCCACCTCGCTCAACCCATAGCTGACCTGCGAAGCAGCGCGGGCTTTGTTATAAAGCATTGCCACCGCTGCCGGGTTAAACAAACCGCTATGGCGGATGGCTTCGGATGAAAGCAGTTCATCGACATACGCTGGCGGAGTTGGCAGGAAGAAACTGCGGTTGATAGGCGCACGGTAGGGGCGTTTACGCCGCCGCCAGATATTCTCAGGCAGATAACGCGCGCCCAGCTGTTTCAACAGCCACTTCTCCACCAATACCGGCATCTTCATCGCGGGCGGCAGGCGATTGCAGAATTCGATCACGCGATAATCGAGGAATGGATAGCGCCCTTCAACCGAGTGTGCCATCGCCATACGGTCGCCCTGCGATGAGAGTAAGTAAGGGGAGAGAAAGGTGGTCATTTCAAGGTATTGCGCCTGGCTCAGGGCTGGCCAGGCATGAAAGCCTGCAGGCAACACTGTCGCCGGCACTTGCTTAGCTTCCCCATCAGGCTCAACCAGAAAACGGCATGCCCGCGCGGTATTGCGCCAACGGATCAGGTGTGAATAATAGGGCGAATCGGTCTGCAAAAGGTCTTTTTTGAAGAAACCTGTCAAAAAAGCGGCGCTGGCGCCCATACGCTGGATGTCCGGGTACAGCAAACCCAGCAATTTCGGACGCAGGCTTGAGTCAGGATCAACCGCCCAGAAGCGACGAATCTTCATCTCTTTGAAGATATCATAGCCTGCCAAAAACTCATCCGCCCCTTCACCCGTCATCACCACCTTGAAATTATGCGCTCGTACCAACCCTGACAATAAGTACATCGGCACCGGTGCGGTGCGCAATATCGGTGTTTCGGTATGCCAAATTACTTCTGGAAAAGCCTGGCTGATATCGGGATAGTCACACAACAGCATGTGATGTTCGGTGCCAAGGTACGCTGCCATTTGCTGCTGGTAGGAGCGTTCGTCGAACGCCGGATCGGTGAAAGCGATGGAAAAAGTGTTGAGTTTATTGCCAGTATGCCCGCGTATGAGGGCCGTTGTCAGGGAGGAATCCAAACCACCACTCAGATAAGCTCCCACAGGAACATCTGCCCGCAAACGGATGCGCGCCGCGTCAATCAGCAGCGCTTCCAGTTCTTCACCATAAGATTCCGGCGCACGCCTGTCACTCTCGGGCATCAGGTCAAGCTGCCAGTAAGAATGAAGACTCACCTGTCCATCCTCTGCCAGAAGATAATGCCCCGGAGGAAGCTCGTGAATGCCCTCAAAGATTGTGTTAGGCGTCTGCACGCTCCAATAGGTGAAAACCTCCCGTAACGCGCCCGGGTCAATGGCCGCCTTCACTTCACCACTGGCGAAAATTGCCTTGACTTCTGACCCGAAAACGAGACGGTTGTCCTGCGCTGTATAAAACAGCGGTCTGATACCTACGCGGTCTCGTGCCAAAAACAGCTTTTGCTGCACTGTATCCCAAATTGCCAGCGCGAACTGGCCGTTCAAACGCTGCAAACAGGCTGGACCTTCTTCTTCAAACAAGTGCAGGATGACTTCGGTGTCGGTTTGGGTAGAAAAAATATGCCCGCGCCGTTCCAGTTCAGGCCGCAACTCCACATAATTAAAGACCTCGCCATTGTAAACGATCCACAAAGTGCCGTCTTCATTGCTGATGGGCTGGTCGCCGCCGGTCAGGTCAATGATCATCAGACGCACACTGCCCAACCCGGCGTGGCTGTCACGATAAATGCCTGTGCTGTCTGGCCCGCGGTGGCGAATGGAAGCCAGCATCTTTGCCAGCGTCTCAATCTCCACAGGTGGTGATTCTTTCAGGTTAACAATACCAGCGATGCCGCACATGGAAATTTCTGCTATGCCCCTTTGCCTTGACCCGCTAACAATGACATTTCCTCCAACTTTCTTTTCTTCTCATACCCGGTAGACGCATAGATGCCTGCCAGTTTCGCTGCGATTACCTGCCAATCGTGGTTCTTCTCCACATACAGCCTGCCCGCCATGCCCAGTTCGATGCGTTTGTGATCATCACCCAGTAGATCGAGGATGGCATCCGCGAACTGGCGGGCGGTTTCAACCACCACATAATCCCGGTTCGGAATCGCCAGCAGCGAAGCCGCCGCCGGGGCAGACACGATCACCGGTGTGGCGCACGCCATGGCTTCCAATATCTTGTTCTGGATGCCTGTACCGTAGGTGATAGGCACCACCGCCAGGGTCGCCTGCTGTAAATAGGGACGGATATCGCTGACAGTACCGGTTACGATGATGTTTTCGTTTTTCGCCATTGCCTGCATGGATGGCGGGGGGTCTTTGCCCACAATTTGCAGCCGGACACCAGGTTTGCGAGACCACACCAGCGGCATGATCTCGTTAACCAGGTAGGTCACCATGGTGACATTGGCGTGATAGCTCATCTTTCCGCTGATCACGATCGTGTCAGGATGTCGGTCACCTTCGCCAGGCTGGAAATAATCCAGGTCCACCCCGTTTGGCAGCACGTCAATTTTCCAACGGCTGGCTTCTCCCTGGTCAGTGTCTGCCAGGGCAGCCTGGTCTACCGGTGATGTCACCAGCACGCGGTCAAACGACCGCAGCCCACGGCATTCATACTTCACCGTATTGCCATATTCTAAAGCAGCAATGACGCGGCTTTTGGCACTGCTGCCACGCTGCCTGGTCTGGCGCATCAGGGAGGAGATACAATCGACACTGTCCCATACCACCGGTAAAGCCGCCAGTTCCTTGACCTCGCTCAGCCAGTCAAGCAGCCGTAAGCCATACTCGATCCCCCGCAGGTGTTCAACATGCACCACATCGAAGGGTTGTCCTCCATTGTGTTGTTTCAACACACCTGTGATCTGCTGAAACAGGCCCGGACGCCAGCTGTAGCGCGCCTGCATGGGAATGCCCTGTACCATTGCTATTCCACTTTGCAACAACGAACGAGCAAAGGGCATATCAACAGAAATCACATCCTGGCAAAAATCGTTCAGCTTCTTACTATCCTGCCGTTCGGTCGGGTGTGAAACAACCGTTGCCGCGGTGACCTCATGTCCCAACCGCGCCAGATAGCGAATGAGGTTATAGGGCCGCACGCGGATCAGATTGGGCATATACGGTACGATATAGAGGATTCTCACTCCCTTACCGCCTGTACTGATTTGGATACTTCTTCAAAGCCAAAGAAACGCTGTCCAATGTGAAGCCATCGCCGATCAATTAAGACCATTGCGTAACCGGCAAAAGGCAGTGCCACCGCGTCAATGGGCAAACGATAGCGGACCAATGTCCACGTCATAATGTGCAAGGCGCTATACGCCACAATAAACAACACCAGCAGCGTTATGGGTGAATCAAGCCGTTTGCGCAGCGTCTTATCAGCCTTCCACCAGGACACAAGCAAACCGGCCAGCATGAACGGCCACAGAATACCGAAACTGGCGACGCGAGAGATATTGCTGATCCTGCCGGAATCAGGCGAAGGCCAGAACATGAAGAAATCGGGAATGCGGCTGATCGACAATTTCACATAACGCACAGGATTGTCCAGGATGTTTTCCATGGCACGGCCAAGCAAAGCCTGATCGAGTGCCGCCTCATCCAACCCCCTGAGCTCCTGCGGTATCAATGCTTGATACATACCATCCGGCAGAATCGATTGGAAATTTGTGCCGTAGTAAGGATGGTTGCCCCAGAAAAAGGCAAACCCGGCATTGGTATTCAGCAGCACCACCTGATCGAAACGGGCGGTGTTGTAGATGGTGAAGGGCAAAATCATGACAGCCACCACCAGCAGCGGCACCAACAGCCGTGCCCAACGGAAGGACGGTTGACGGCGGTACAGCGCCCAGCCCAACCACAACAGGATGAAGGGAATCATCAGCAAAAAAACCTGCCGCAGCAGCACAGCTAACCCCATGCCAACCCCCAGTAGAAACCAGCGGCGCAAAGTCTTATCTGCCTTCGGTTGTGTCACCAGCCCGATGCAAGTATCGAACACCCACAAGATCGCCAGGATATAGAACGGTTCCGTCATCAATGTTCCGCCATAATAGATGAAATAAGCATAACCAGCCGCCAGCTGGGCAGAAATCAATCCCACCCATTTGCCGAACAGGCGGCTGCCGATACGGTAGGTCAGGTAAGGCTGTAGCAGCCCGTATATGACCGCCTGGATGATGCGCGCAGCCAGCGGATGAACGCCAAAGATGGCATACACAATCACAAGATAGGATGTATAGAGAAAACTCCAATGGGCGGTCGGTGCGCCGGCTGCCGTCAGCGGCCACCAATCCTGCCCGAAACTGAAGCCATATCCACCCAGCACACGCTGCGCCAGTAAATGGTAGGAAATCTGATCGAAAGTACCCGGCAGCTCCTCCACCCCGTCACCCATGTACACCGCGCCAGCCAGGCGTGCCAGCACCGAGAGGGTCAGAATGAGGATCAAAAGACGCGAAGGATTTCTTAGCCAGGCAGCCGATTTCTTCATTTATGCATTCTCCCGCGGAGGATAGATCTCATCCAGCCGTTGCATCACCACCTGCTGGTCATACCTCTGTTCTGCCAGTTGGCGTCCATTGGCAGCCAGTCGGTTCTGCCATTTTTCATCCCTGATCAACCCGATCACCGCTTCAGCAAATGACAATGCATCATCTTCCACCAGAATATGCTCACCCGGCAGCGCATCAATCCCCTCCAGCCCGACCGTGGTGGTGACAATGGGCATGGCGCGCGCGAATGCCTCCAAAATACGCACCCGCATGCCCCCACCCACCCGCACCGGCACGATCACCACCGCCGCCTGCTCAAACCAGGTCGTCAGGTCGGTCACATACCCAGGCACGTGATACACCTCAGGCGCAGCGTGCTGCAGCGCTAAAAAGTCAGCCGGCGGATTCTTCCCCACCACCGTCAACGTCACGCCCGGCACCGCGGCTCTCACCCTGGGAAATACCTCATTGATGAACCAGCGAATGCCATCGGCGTTGGGTGGGTAATACAAAGTGCCAAAGGTGAACACATTCAAAGAGTCCACAGCTCGTTTCACGGGCAAAATTTCCTGCGTATCCACCGTAATCGGAATGACCATGAATTTTTCTACCAACGCCTGTTGGGCCTCACCCGCCTGTGCAACTATTGCCAGCAGCGCATCACGGTCTATATCCGACACAGTTAAAATTCGATCAAAGCTTCGCACAATGTCTGCTTCATAGTGGCGCATGCGATTGGCTTCCCATTGAAAGAACCAGCGTTTCAGCCCTTTGCTCTCTTCGCCAAATCGCTCCAGGATCTTCCAGGTGGCATTGTGGGCGTCGAAGAGCAGAACCGGCGCCTGCCTGCCCTCTGTTTCATGCTCCTCATGTCTCTCCTGCACATAGGGAAGGATGAATTGCGTCATGCTAACCTGATCGGCATGCATGGCGTCATACGTATTCTCAGAAACCAACCTTGCCACCAGCAAGCGAATTTGCCGCAAATCATCACGCTCAATCAGGAACGACCGCCCGGTCAGCGCACTACGCAGTAAAAAGAAAATATCCTTCATGCGTGAACGCTGGATCTTCACCGGGTAGAAGGCTGTCACCAATTTTTCAATCACATGACAGAATTTTTCGTCTTCCGGGCGGATCATGGAGATCAACGTCACTGTATGACCATTGTCCATCAGGTAACGCAAGACCTGCCATGTCTTGAATTTAGGGCCGGCATCCGGCGGGTATGGCAGTATCTGGGTCAGGAACAGGATATTCATCGTTCAGCCTTCGCCATCTTCAGGAAGCTGGGCAACCAACTACTCACCTTTCTTCTTTACATAAGCGGACAACCGTTCGACCGAGTCAAAATGATCGGGTACAATTTCCTCATCCTTGACCTTGATGCCGAAGGTTTCTTCCACAAACATGACAAGTTCCATCACATTGATGGAGTCAACGATGCCGTTGTCCAGAAACGAGGTGCTATCCTCATACGGATATCCGTCATTACGGAACAGGATATTCTGGGCAATGTAGGTGCGAATGGATTCTTCAACTGAATGGTTCATACTTCCTCCTGCAATGAATAACAGATCAATCTGGTTGTTCTTGAAAGAAACACTTTGTTTATGAAAGGCTGGTTTTCAACACTTTGCCGGATTCTGTCATCGGCAATTCTGTCCTGAATTCCACGTACTTCGGCACCATGTAATCTTCCACATGGCCCCGACAATAGATCAGCACATCCTTCTCGCTCAGGGCGGGATCGCTGCACACCACAAATACCTTGATCGCCTCTCCTAACATATCATCCGGCACGCCTATCACTGCCGCTCTGGTAACCCCCGGAATGCCATACAGCACCCGTTCCAATTCCACCGGTGAGACTTTCTCGCCGCGTGATTTGATGATGTCATCTTTACGCGACACAAAGTAGTAAAAGCCTTCTTCATCTCTGCGGAACAGGTCGCCGGTATAACAAACGCGTTCATGTGGCAGTATGCCGGGGCGATAGCGCGCCGCAGTCGCTTCCGGTGCGTTCCAGTAACCGCGCATGACATGCCGCCCGCGCACCACAAGCTCGCCAATTTCACCCGCTCCCAACCGGTTGCCGTCCTCATCCTCCAGCCACACTTCTGTGCCGGGAATAGCGACCCCCACCGACCCGGGCCGCCGGCCCAGTTCCTGCGGCGGCAGGTAGAGGGTGCGTTTGGTCTCGGTCAAGCCATACATGGAGAACAACTGCGCCTGCGGGAATTTCTCTCTCAGCGCTTGAATGTGGCTGACCGGCAGCGCCGCTGCTGTATTGGTGAGGTAACGCAGGCTGGAGAGATCGTAACTCGCCAGGTCGGTAGTGGTCAGAATAGCGAAGATGGTCGGCACACCGGGGAAACCGGTGACACGCTCCCTTTGGATCTGCTGCAGGATCACCGCCGGGAAAACAAACCCCTTTTCCAGCACCAATGTCCCGCCGAATTTGAACACCATCAACAATTGATACAGCCCGTAATCGAATGACAGCGGCAGGCAATTGAGCACGATATCATCCGCCGTGTTGCCAAGATAGGTGATGATCGAGCCAGTGGCAAAATCCACGTTGCTGTGGTCGCACATGACCCCCTTTGAATCACCGGTGCTGCCTGAGGTATACACCAGGCAGGCCAGGTCGAGGTCAATGGTCTGGAGAACCGGTTTGCCATCAACAGCTGCCGCCATCACAGCAGAAAAATCGACCAATCCGGGCGCTTCTGAAAACTCCGCCGCGCTTTTGCGTTGATCGTGATGGATCATGATTTGCAGTGAAGGCACAGCGACCTGCAGGCCTTGGTAGAAGTCCGTGTCTGCCCCACCCGCTATGATGGCAGCAGCCCCGCAATCATTCAGGATGGTGATCAGTTTGTCAAACTTGGTGGTGGCATTGAGCATCACAAACACCCCGCCTGCCTTCAATGCGCCGAACAGGCTGATCACCGCCTCTACCCCGTTCGGCAGGTAGATGGCAACGCGATCCCCCCGTTGCAAGCCATGCGCTAATAGATAGGCGGCAAACCGGTTTGCCTGATCGTCTATCTCAGCATAGCTGAGGCGGCGATTACCGCACACCAGTGCGGTCTTTTCCGGCGTACGTGCGGTGCTTCGTTCTAAAAATTCCTGAACCAGCATCTCAGCCTTTTCCTCGTTTGGAATGTTCGCATTCAACCATTGGACTGTCCCAGCAAAACCCGGATATTGTCATGTTCATCCCGGCGGGTTTCTATTGGTTGGTAAGCGGCCGTTTTTTCCATCATGCGCTGCATCACTTCACCCTGCCCCAACCCCACCTCAAACACCAGCCAGGAATCCGGTTTCATGAAGTGCGGTGCTTCGCGGATCAAGCGCATCATCACATTGATACCGAATGGCCCGCCGTCAAACGCCTCGCGCGGCTCATACTGCGCGATCTCATCCGCCATCTTTTCCGCATTCGCCGTCGCGATATAGGGCGGGTTACAGGTGATCAGGTCAAAAGCATGCAAATACATTTCATGGTCGAACGGTTCAAACAGATCACCTGCCACAAATTTCAGCCTGTCTGCCACCCGTAACGCGTTGGCATTGCGTTGCGCCAGCCCGACAGCGTTTTCAGAGATATCGGAGCCAATGCCATGATACTCGTCGACATAATGCGCCAGCGCCAGGGCGACATTACCCGATCCGGTGCAAAGATCCAGCGCCTGCAGCGTGCCACGCTGTGCCGCCAGCCGCTGGGCAATTTGCATGGCTGTCTGTCCCAGCAGTTCGGTCTCTTTGCGAGGGATCATGGCATCGGGTGAGGTCATCAACGCCAGCCCCATGTAGTGCTGTTGTCCAACGAGATAAGCCAGGGGTTCTCCCGCCATACGCCGTGCTACCAGATCCTTGACGCGTGAAGCATTCTCGGGTGTCAGAGGCCTGAATGATTCTGGCTCATCCAGCGCCACGAAATGCCACAACGTACATAATGTGGAAAACGGCGTTTCTTCCGGTTTGTCAGGCAGTCCCTGCCAGTTGGCCTCCAGTTGCGCCAATAATTCGTGAAACAAATCCGGATAGGGTTTCGCCTGGCTCACGTTAATGGTCTTCTTTTCCGCCGATCTGCCATCTGAGGTGCTGCAAGCCGATATTCGCGGCATTCACAAACGTCGATGGGTCAGATAGCAGCATTTTTAGATAGGTAAAGGCAGGTTTGGGACGCAGCGCCCATTCACGCCAGGCGCGCTTCTGCCAGTACATCAACTGGTCAGCCGACAGGTCGGGATAGTCCAGCACGGTTTCTTTGTCCATATCCACCTGCTCCCAGCGCATGCCCTTGCGAAACCAGCCATGTTCCACCACGCTGAAAAACAACGGCGTGCCGGGGTGCGGCGCGGCAATATGGAAAAGGGCAATATCCAGCGGTAGCGCCTTGGCAAAATCAATCGTCTGGCGGATGGTCTCTTCGGTTTCGCCGGGCAGGCCGATGATGAAATAACCCCAGTTGTGAATACCAGCCTGCCTGGCAAGCTTCAGGGCGTGGCGTGTCTGTTCCAGCATGATGCCCTTGTGCATACCGTTCAGCATCTGCTGGCTGCCGCTCTCGATGCCCCAGGAGATATACCAGCAGCCAGCCTGCGCCATCAG
>Ga0334883_1002880_pt1 | contig 19751 bp, 13 predicted proteins | sample GraSluR1_MG_6_FD_207230 | JGI IMG/M metagenome (GOLD analysis project Ga0334883, IMG submission 207230) | Sludge microbial communities from methane-producing bioreactor in Wageningen University, Netherlands - Granular Sludge_09_05-R1 | ecosystem: Engineered > Bioreactor > Anaerobic >...
AAACTGTCCGTTCACTGTAATTGCGGACGCGCAGTTCCTGGGTCATCCGCTCACGTAATGTTTTTTTTCATTGTAATTAAATTTTAAGTGTATAAAGAGCAACGGGAAAACGACAATCAGGGTTACCGCCAGAGGCGGTTTCGTTCAACTAACCCGTATGTTTATCCCACCACCGACTGGCAAAATGAGTTGTTGAAAGACTATACAATGAACCAGCGCCTGAATTTCAACATCAGTGGTGGTGGAAAAGTAGCCCGGTATTACCTTTCAGGTGGTGTTTCCCAGGATAATGGCATTCTGGATGTCGACAAACGTAACGACTTCAACTCCAATATCGATTTAAAAAAATATTTAATTCGTTCCAACATCAACATTAATCTAACAAATACTACTGAGGCGATTGTACGTGTTCACGGAACATTCGACGACTACCGTGGGCCAATACAGGGAGGTACCGAAACATACAAGGCAATTGTTCGCTCCAATCCGGTTCTGTTCCCGGCCTATTATCCGCCAAATGAAACGCATCAGCACACCAACCATATTTTATTCGGCAACTACGGTAATGGAAATTACATAAATCCGTATGCCGAAATGGTTAAAGGATATAAAGAATACAGTCAATCGCTGATGCTTGCTCAAATTGAATTAAAACAGGATTTAAAGTTTATTACAGAAGGGCTTCGATTCAGATTACTGGGAAACACTACACGAAATGCCTATTTTGATGTAAGTCGTAATTATAACCCATTCTTTTATAATGTATCAGATTACAATAACCGTACAGATGAATACGAACTCATTCTGCTTAACTCAGAGGAAGGTCGGGAATACCTGGACTACCAGGAAGGACAGAAAGCAGTTTCTTCTTCATTTTATGCCGAAAGTGCCCTGGACTACGACCGTACTTTTGCGGAGAAACATACTGTTACCGGCTTGCTTGTGGGAATTATGAGGCAATCGTTGTATGGCAATGCGGGCGATTTGCAGCGGTCTCTCCCGTTTCGTAACCTGGGATTGTCCGGTCGTTTCACTTACGCATACGACACCAGGTATTTCCTGGAATTTAATTTCGGATACAACGGTACCGAACGTTTTTCTGAAAACGAAAGATTTGGTTTCTTCCCATCTGCCGGTTTTGGGTGGTTAATGTCAAAAGAAAATTTCTGGCAACCGCTGTCAAATGTTTTTACTGAATTTAAACTGAAAATGACCCACGGTCTTGTGGGTAATGATGCCATTGGTTCTGAGGCCGACAGGTTCTTCTACTTGTCGAATATAAATATGAATGATAGTGGCAGAGGTTATGCCTGGGGGGCTGATGGTGGTTACTCCCGCAACGGGGTTTCCATTTCGAGATATGCCAACGATAAAATTACCTGGGAAACAGCAACTAAAACAAACATCGGAACTGAATTTACCCTGTTTGATAAAATTGAATTCGCTGTTGACATATTTCGGGAATACAGGACCAATATCCTTATGGACCGTCTTTCATTCTCTACCTTTGGGCTTCAGGCAAGCACTAAAGCAAACGTTGGTGAAGCTTCAAGCAAAGGTATTGATATGTCAGTTGATATTATGCACAGCTTCAGTAACGACTTTTGGGTAACGGCACGAGGTAACTTTACTTATGCACGTGGTATTTTTGAGAAATACGAAGAACCCGATTACAGCGCTACACCATGGCTTTCGCGTGTAGGAAAACCCATTACACAGCAATGGGGTTACATTGCCGAACGTTTATTTGTTGACGATACTGAAGTGGCCAACTCGCCTGTTCAGGAACTGGGAAGTATTACAATGGGGGGTGACATTAAATATCGGGACGTTAATGGAGATGATAAAATAACCTCGCTTGACAGGGTTCCTATCGGACATCCGACCACACCGGAAATCATTTACGGTTTCGGTGTATCAACAGGATACAAGAATTTTGATATTTCTTTCTTCTTCCAGGGATCGGCTCGTTCATCTTTCTGGATTGACACTTATGCAACATCACCTTTTGTGAATTATAGCTGGAACGGCGATCCTTATGGAAACTATCAGAAAAACAATGCGTTGCTGCAGGCGTATGCCGACAGCCACTGGTCAGAAGCCAACCGCGATATTTATGCAATATGGCCACGCCTTTCCGATTCATTTGAAGGCAACAATCTGGTTACCAATACCTGGTTTATGCAGGACGGCTCATTCTTAAGGCTAAAATCAGCCGAAATGGGCTATACCATACCAAAAAGGTTGTTCGAGAAATACGGGGTTGAGAATTTCAGAATTTATATAAGCGGAACCAACCTGTTTACTTTTAGCCGGTTCAAACTCTGGGACCCGGAAATGGGAGGGAACGGTCTGGGATATCCTATTCAACGAGTTTTAAATGCAGGTTTACAAGTTTCATTCTAATAAGAAAGTTACCATGAAGAAAAAAGATATTATAAAAATTGTAACCATCACATTATTGTTAACACCTGGTGCAGCCTGCAACTACCTGGATGTAGTGCCGGATAATGTTGCAACCATTGAAAACGCTTTTACCGACAGGTACAATGCCGAGAAATTTTTGGCAACCTGTTATTCATATTTACCTGAGTTTGGAAATCCGTGGCTTAACCCGGGTTTGCTTTCCGGAGACGAAGTATGGTTTAATGAGGAAGTGGAAGATGGTAATATTGAAACTGCGTTTATAGCAAAAGGATACCAGAACGGCAACACACCCCATTTAAACTTTTGGGATGGTTTAAGACAACATGGAAGAGATATCAACATGTTCATTGCAATACGCGATTGCAACATTTTTTTAAATGAAATTGGAAAAGTGCGTGACTTATCTACTTTGGAAAGAAAACGGTGGGTTGCAGAAGTTAAGTTCCTGAAAGCCTACTACCATTTCTGGTTGCTCAAAATGTACGGCCCCATTCCAATCATCAGGGAAAACTTACCTATTTATGTTGACACTGAAAATGTGAAAGTGTATCGCGATCCGGTTGACGATGTTGTAAACTATATTTTAAGCCTTATAGATGAAGTACTTACTGATCTTCCAATTCAGGTCACATCAGAAACCACCGAAATGGGAAGGATTACAAAACCGGTTGCAGCTTCCATAAAAGCACGTATTTTAGCTACAGCTGCCAGCCCGATTTTTAATGGAAATAGCGATTTCTCCAGCTTGACTGACAACCGTGGTGTTCAGCTTTTTAATCCCGACTATGATATCACCAAATGGCAAAAAGCAGCAGACGCTGCGCTGGAAGCCATTGAAACCTGCGAAATGGCCGGAATAAAACTTTATGAGCAATTTAACAGCCGTTACGAACATTCTGACACAATTATGAAAGAGCTGACATTACGTTCGATAGTAACCAGTAAAGGTAGCCCTGAAATTATTTGGGGTGCTACAAATTATACTTTCTCCTGGCGCTATCAGCGAATGATGCAGCCCCTTCTTATTCAGGTTACAACTGCAAATCCGGTAAGCCAGAATTATGGCGCCACCTTGCGTATGGCAGAATTATTTTATTCACGAAACGGGGTACCGATTAACGAAGACGTTAGTTTCGATTACGTAAACCGATACGAATTGAGAACTTCCTTAACTGAAGAAAACGATTATGTACGATCGGGTGAGCAAACAGCCGTTTTGCACTTCGACCGCGAACCAAGGTTTTATGCTTCAATCGCATTCGACCGTGGCACTTATGTGCTCGACCCGGAATACTATACCGTTAGATGCCGCGCTGGTGAACTAGCCACAAAACGGCAGAAGGGTGAATTTTCGGTTACCGGTTACTGGCCCAAAAAACTTATTAGCCCGCTAAATGCTTTTTCAAGTAATTCATATGCGGTTGATTATGAATTTCCTTTTCCAATTATCAGATTAGCTGACATTTACTTGCTTTATGCCGAAGCATTAAATGAAGTAAAATCGGCACCTGATGCCGAAGTTTATGATTACATTGACAGAATTCGTGAACGTGCCGGTCTGGAAGGTGTAGTTGAAAGTTGGTCACAGCACTCCAGCCAGCCTTCAAAACCAACTACAAAAGAAGGCATCCGCGAAATAATCCGCCAGGAAAGAATGATTGAGCTCGCTTTCGAAGGTCAGCGCTTCTGGGATCTGCGCCGCTGGAAATTAGCTGAACAGTACATGAACCGCCCGATTCGCGGCTGGAACATTGTCGGACCAGGTCTGGAATTCTACAACGTAACTACAGTATTTACACCCCGGTTCGAATTCAAAGATTACTTCTGGCCCATCAGGGAAGAAGAGAGGATAAAAAATCCTAATCTGGTTCAAAATCTGGGATGGTAATTGAATGATGTAAATTTTAAATCCAATAAAAATGAAAAAAATATCAATAATTTATATTCTCATTGCATCGACATTACTATTTAATGCCTGCGAAGAAATTGAGAAGAAACCACTGTATTCCGACTCGCAACCACCGCAACCAATATCATCACCGGTTGTGGAAAATGAACCGGGAGGGGCAAAAATCACCTATAACTTACCCAACGAAACCGATTTGCTTTATGTAAAGGCTGAATATACACTGAGCGACGGCCAGCAATATGAAACCAGAAGTTCAATTTACCTTAATTCGGTAAAAGTTGAAGGATATGGAGATACAAATGAACACACTGTTAGGCTTTATACTGTTGACCGCAGTGAAAATATTTCCAGCCCTGTTGAAGTAATCATTCAACCCGAAACTCCTGATGTTCATCTCGTATATGAATCAGTAGAAATGATACCCTCCTTTGGCGGCGTACAGTACACCTGGGAAAATCCGAACAATGCGCCATTGTCATTCCTGATTATGGCTTCCAATTCTACCGGGACACTTTTTCCGGTTGATGTTGTTTACTCCAGTGTTGCAAATGGAAAGTACACACTTCGTGGTTATGAACCGGAAGAAGAAACGTTCGGGATTCTTATTCGCGACCGATGGGACAATTTTTCCGATTCTGTAAAATTAAATTTAACTCCAATGTTTGAGGAAAAACTCGACAAAGAGAAGTTTAACCGGATTGTTTTGCCTGGCGATGCTGATATGGATGCCTGGGGAATGCGTTATGAATGGATGTACGACGGTAAGCTAAATACAATGAGCCACACATATGCAGGTACAGGGTGGCCGCAATATTTCACCCTTGATTTGGGAATAACCGCTAAGTTGAGCCGGTTCATTCTATATCAACGCCAGGATGATGGCTATGCTTATGGACATGGGAACCCACGTATCCTCGAAATATGGGGGACGGCAGAAGAACCGTCTGCCGACGGTAGCTGGGACGGCTGGACCAAACTCCGTGACTGTGTTGCCTCACGTCCTTCGGAAGAAGGTGGTACTACAGAAGAAGACCTGATACATTTTAAAAATGGCGATGAATATCCTTTCACCCTGGAAGACCCGTCTGTGAGGTATGTCCGGATTTTGGTTAAAGAAACGTGGGGATTTACTGGTTTTATCCATATTGGAGAAATTACTTTTTACGGACAAGTAACCAGCGAATAATTATAACTTTCAAAACAATTTAATATGAAATATATATTTAAAACAACAATATTATTCCTGATTTCTGCAATAGCTTTCATGTCGTGCGACAAGATGGAAGACGTCCATACAGAATTCATTAAGGATGGCGAAATTATTTATGCCAATGTTCCTGACACCCTGCAAACCATGCCCGGAAGGAACCGCATTCAGCTAAAATGGCTGGTTTACAATGGCAACAACATTCAAAAAAGCATAGTTGAATGGGAAGATGGTGGTGAAATGAAAAGCCAGTCGCTGGATGTTTCTCTGAATACTCCCGTTGACTCGGTTTATGTTACTGTTGACAATCTCAATGAAAAATCGTACCTTTTTTATGCCTACAACATCGACAGGGACGGAAACCGGTCCATAAAAAAACAGGTCACAGGCTCGGCATACGGCGATATTTATGAATCATCGCTAACCAACCGCCCGCTGTCAACGATTGAAGGCGGGGGAACCATTGATTCTGTCGTGGTAACATGGGGAACCCCGGGAGAAGGATATGCCGGAACAGAAGTAATGTATGAAAATACCTCAGACGAATTTACTACGACAATGCTGCTGCCGGAAGATGACAGGATTGTAATCAGAGACTGGAAATCGGAAGGAGAAATGGATTACCGTTCTTTTTATATTCCGGCAATAAATGCGATTGATACATTCACTTCGCAGTTTGAATCGACTTTACTACCAAATTTTATCGAGTTCAAAAGTGAAAAAATTGATAAAGCAGATTGGGAAATTGCTGACTTTTCAAGTGAAGCTGCCCCAAGCTACCTTGCATCATTTGCAATTGATGATAATATTGGAACATTTTGGCACAGTCAGTATGCTGGAGATGCACCTGATTATCCGCATCATTTCACAGTTGACATGAAAAAAATGGTAAAAATTGATAGAGTTGAATGTTTCAGGAGACAAGGTAACGGAAATGGACAAACCAAATTTAAAATCTATACCAGTTTGGATGGTATAACTTTTGAAAGTTGGGGACCCTTCGACTTTGATTCACAAAGTGATAATGGACAAATGTATTATTTTTCATCTCTGCCCGAATGCAAATTTATAAAGTATGAAGCTGTTGAAGGACCAAATAGTTTTGCTTTTCTGTCTGAAATAAATGTTTACGGACAAGTAATTCAGGAATAAATGTATATAATAAATAAAATTATTTTCATGAAAAAAGGAATCATTCTAATCATTTTAGTTAGTCTGGCAAATGTTATTTTTGCCCAATCTAATGCTATTGAAAAAAATAGTGACAATACCGCCTGGTCGATCTATACAAATTCGTCTCTTTACCAGATTTCAGTAAACGATGCTGGCTCTGTAAATATGACCTACTTTGGGAACAAGGTTCAAGATGTCAAACACCTCAAAAATCAATGGAAAGATGAGTTGCCCGTACGTGGAGGATATTCAAATACAACACCTGTGCTTGAGGTAATTTTTGCCGACGGTGTAAGAGATATTGAACTTACATTTGTTGACGCAAATATTACTACAATTGATGGATATTCTACTTTGATAATCAACCAGAAAGATGTGTTCTATCCGCTGATGGTGACTGAATATATCCGCGTGCTTCCCGAATACGATCTCATTGAAAAATGGACCGAAGTAAAAAACACCGCAAAAAGAAAAAATGAGATTATTCAAATTGAAAATGCACAATCGGGAAGTTTTTTCTTGCCGCAAGACAATTATTATCTTACCCATCTTTCCGGCACATGGGGATATGAGTTTCAACCCAATGAAACCCGACTTACTCAGGGATTAAAAACATTGCAAGTAAAAGATTTCCGTTCGTTCGGCTCGTCCTTTTTTGCCATTCGCCCTGAAGGAGAAAAGAGTGAAAACGATGGAAAAGTATGGTATGGTTCGTTAATTTACAGTGGAAACTGGCGGGCAGATTTTGAAAAATCAGCCTATGGTGAAGTGCAGGTAGTTTCCGGAATTAACTTCTGGGATCAGGATATAAATCTTAAAGCCGGAGAAATTTTTACTACTCCCAAAATGCTTGCTGGTTATACAGAAAAAGGAATGGAAGGTGTCTCGCAAAACTTCGCTTCTTATACCAGGGAACAAATCTTGCCAAAAAAGCATCGCAATGAGTTACGCCCTGTTTTATACAATAGCTGGTATGCTACCGCCTTTAATGTAAACGAGGAACACCAACTGGCTTTGGCAAAAATTGCTAAAGAGATAGGCGTTGAAATGTTTGTGATTGATGATGGATGGTTTAAAGGCAGAGTAAATTCTCATGCAGGATTGGGTGACTGGACTGTGGATAAAAATAAATTTCCCAATGGCCTGAAGCCAATGATTGATAAAATAAATGATATGGGTCTTGACTTTGGTATCTGGATTGAACCTGAGATGGTAAATCCTAACAGTGACCTTTACCGGGCACATCCGGACTGGGTCTTTCACTACCCAAATCGTACACGCCACACAGGCAGAAATCAACTGATGCTGAATCTGGCCCGTGAGGATGTTTACGAATACCTGTACAACAGCTTCCACAAATTATTAAAGGAAAACAATATTAAATTTATTAAGTGGGACATGAACAAATCGCTGACTGATCCGGGATTCCCTTCTGCAGATACTGATGAACAGCGCAGTGTACGTATTAAATATGTGGAAAACCTGTATCGTTTGATAGAATCTTTGCGTCAGGAATTCCCCGATGTTTGGTTTGAAAACTGTGCCAGTGGTGGTGGCCGAATTGATTTGGGAATGTTGTCTCGCATGGATTTCAACTGGGCAAGTGATAATACTGACCCTGTGGATAGAATTTTTATTCAACATTCTTATCTAAATGCTTTTCCGGCAAATACAATGATTAGCTGGGTAACACGTGAAGACTGGCATCGTCAAAATCATCCTTTGGACTTTAAGTTCAACGTTTCAATGTGTGGCGTATTAGGTGTTGGTTACGATATTACCAAGTGGACAGAAGAGGAAAAGGCGATTGCAAAAGAAAAAATTTCCAGCTATAAAGAAATACGTGAAACGGTGCAGTTTGGAGACCACTACAGGTTAATTTCCCCTTACGAAAATAACAGGAGTGTATTACAATATGTCAATAAAAACAAGTCTGAATCCATTGTTTTTGTATATAATCTGGCTGAATATCCGAATAATGCGATCTCGGAAACAAAACGTTCAAAAGAGATTCAACTGAGGGGGTTACAAGCTGATGCTTTGTATAAAATCGAAGGCATGGAAACCCCTTTTACCGGTCAACTTCTTATGGATAAAGGAATTGTCTTTCCCTTGGCGGGTGCTTATAAAAGTAAAATATTTAAACTAACGAAACAATAAGAAAAAAAGGAGCGGTACTTTTTCAAATTTGTACTGACCACCAAATTGTTTTGGCACCTGATCAGCATAAATTAAAAGTCTGTAAATTAAAAAAACCTATAGTTAGAAATAATACGTTGCGCTACTTTTATGCATAAAACAAAGCAACTATGACAGAAGTAAAATTCAACAAACGATTTATTATCGGAATTACGCTGGTTTCGGCCATGGGCGGGTTGCTGTTCGGCTACGACTGGGTGGTAATCGGTGGTGCGAAACCTTTTTACGAGCGGTTTTTCGACATCACGCAATCGCCCGGCCTGCAAGGATGGGCCATGAGCAGCGCCCTGATTGGCTGCCTGTTCGGCGCCCTGTTTTCGGGTTACCTGTCCGACCGGTTTGGAAGAAAGGTGCCCCTGATATTTGCCGCTTCGCTGTTTACTCTGTCGGCCATCGGAACAGGTGCGGCAAACCTGTTTACACCATTTATTGTCTATCGTCTGCTCGGCGGACTCGCCATCGGCATCGCTTCGGCCACTTCGCCCATGTACATTGCCGAAGTGTCGCCTGCTCCCATACGTGGAAGACTGGTGGCAGTGAACCAGTTAACCATTGTAATCGGTATCCTGGCGGCGCAAATCGTTAATTACCTGATTGCCGAAAAAGTTCCCAACGGGGCTACCGACGAATTTATCCGGCAGTCGTGGAACGGGCAAACAGGCTGGCGCTGGATGTTCTGGGCCGAAACCATACCGGCAACATCCTTCTTCCTGCTCGCGTTTTTTATTCCCGAAAGTCCGCGTTTTTTGGCAAAATCAGGAAAAACAGAGGCTTCGTTAAAAATCCTTGAAAAAATTGGCGGCACTGAATATTCCCTGAACGAAGAAAAAAACATTGCAGAAACATTAAAAGACGCATCGCATAAAATCGACTGGAAAATGCTGAAATCGAAAAGGATACGGCCTGTTTTGGTACTCGGAATTGTACTGGCGGCTTTTCAGCAGTGGTGCGGAATAAACGTTATTTTTAACTATGCTGAAGAGGTGTTTACTTCTGCGGGTTATTCTGTTTCCGATATGTTGCTGAATATTGTGATTACCGGCTCGGTGAACCTGGTGTTTACCCTGGTGGCCATGCGCATGGTTGACAGTTGGGGCCGCCGCAAACTGATGTTGCTTGGTTCGCTGAGCCTGGCTGTCATTTATGTTGTGTTGGGCGGAAGCTATTATCTCGGAATCCAGGGGTTCGTTATTCTAACGCTGGTCGTTTTGGCCATTGCAACGTATGCCCTTACGCTTGCGCCCGTAACCTGGGTGATCCTTTCCGAGATTTTTCCCAACAGGGTGCGCGGTACTGCCATGGCACTGGCCACTACCTCGCTGTGGTTAGCTTCTTTTGGACTCACATACACGTTCCCGATCCTTAATAAAGTCCTGAGTGCATCTGGAACGTTTTGGCTGTATGCCGTCATAAGTATTTCAGGATTTTTGTTTATCTTGAAAAAGCTTCCTGAAACCAAGGGAAGAAGTCTGGAAGAAATTGAAAAAAGTAATACCAATTAAATATAAAATCCTGTTAGCTGTTACGAAAACAGCTTGTAATGAATGTTATTATGAGTCAAATAATTCAAAGCATAAGAACAAAGATATCTATTCCAACGTATGGACTGGGAAAACCTGAAGTAAATCCAATGTTTTTCGAAAAACGTGTATATCAGGGGTCTTCGGGTAAGATTTATCCTGTTCCCTTTATTGACAAGGTTTACGATCATAAGGTGGATAAAAACTACGATGCTGCAATTCTTGAAAATAGATTTGTTAAGTTGGTTATGTTACCCGAAATAGGTGGGAGAATTTTTGAAGCTCAGGATAAAACCAACAACGATTATAACTTTTTTTATCAGCAAAAAGTTATAAAACCGGCCCTGGTTGGTATAGCCGGCCCCTGGATTAGTGGTGGTTTAGAATTCAACTGGCCACAACATCATCGTCCGGGAACCTATTTGCCAACTAACACCTACATTGAAGAAGAAGCTGATGGTGCAAGAACAATCTGGATGTCGGAATACGACCCAATGTACCGTTTAAAAGGAATGCATGGCATACGTATTCGTCCAGACAGCGCTTTAATTGAGTTACGTGGACGTTTATTTAACCGTACACCATTAACACAAACATTTTTGTGGTGGGCAAACGTAGCTGTTGAGGTGCATAAGGATTATCAAAGCTTTTTCCCGCCAGATGTACATTATGTGGCTGATCATGCTGTGCGTGCCCAAAGCAGTTTTCCAATTGCCGAAAACGATTATTATGGCATAGCGTACCATAAAAGACAGGGCAAAAACGATTTGCGCAACTATGATAATATTCCGGTACCAACCAGTTACATGGTTTGCGATACCAAATTTGATTTCTTTGGAGGATTCGATTTTAAAGCAAACGGCGGCTTTATTCATGTGGCAAGCCGCCATATTGCCCCTGGGAAAAAACAGTGGACATGGGGAAATGAGGCATTTGGCCGTGCCTGGGATCGCGAACTAACCGATGAAGGAGGACCATATTTCGAGTTAATGGCCGGTGTTTACACCGATAATCAACCCGATTTTACCTGGCTGCTTCCATACGAAACTAAAACGTTCTCGCAATTTTGGTGGAGTTACAAAAACATTGGCCCCGTACAAAATGCCAACAAAGATTTGGCCATACGTCTTGAAATTCAACAAGGTAATAAATTAGATATGGGAGTTGCTGCAAGTCGTAAATTAGAAAACCTGACTTTTGTCTTAAATAAAGGAAGTAAGCAGCAAATTTTCGAGAATCAAACGGTATCACCCGAAAAACCCTGGAAAGATAATACTGTACAGATTGAATCAGGTCAGGAAAATTCAGTTTCGCTGATTGTGCTCGATGAAAACGGCAAAGAATTAATTGCTTATCATCGTCGCGAATTTAGCAAAGAACGTAACCGTAAGGTTGCGGTTGAACCCAAACAACCATCAGAAATTGAAAGCGTTAACGAATTGGAATTGATTGGCGAACATCTGGAGTTGTACCGTCACCCAACCCGCTTTCCCGAGCCATATTGGGAAGAAGCCATTAAGCGTGATCCAAAAAGTTATAAAGCGTACATAGCACTTGGTAGGGTAGAGCTTAAAAACGGTAAGTTTGAAGCATCTGAAAAGAATCTTAAAACTGCCATTGATATATTGACCACCTTCCATCCAAATCCCGCAACTGGAGAGGCACATTACTTTTGCGGATTAGCGTGTAAGTTTATAGGAAAGAAAGAAGAAGCATACGGATTATTTTACAAAGCAATCTGGAATTTTGAGTGGCGTTCGGCTGCATTTTATCAGTTGGCTACGCTCGATTGTATTAAGTCGGACTTCGAAACGGCTTTGGAACATCTGGAATCATCTTTGGATACTAATCGTCAAAACAACAAGGCAATTATCTTAAAAGCCGTTATCTTAAAACATCAAGTGAATAAAGAAACTGCACAAAATGTATTGAACGAACTATTCAAAACCGATTCGCTTGACCAATGGGCCAAATTTGAATTGGCCAACTTAACTGGTGAATACAACGATTTTGTCAAATCATCAAGAAACGATGCTCAAACCGTAATTGATATTGCTTTTGATTATGCCGAAGCCGGATTTTATAGCGAAGCCATCGATTTGATAGAGCTTCATCATAAAAATGAAATACCGGAATGTGCTGTGCCAAATCCTATGGCAAAAGCTTTAATGACCGAGTTTGTTTTGGCCTGGTTGTATGAAATGAATGGTGATATTTCTAATTCTTCTGAAATATTGAAAAAGACAGAATCAGCTTCGTACGACTATCTTTTCCCATCGCGTACTTACGAACAATTGGTGCTGGAATGGGCATTACAGAAAGATACTGCCAATAGAAAAGCGGCTTTTGGATTAGGCAACTACTATTTCAACCTAAAACGTCAAGTAGATGCGATAAATGTTTGGGAAGGAGCTGTTGAAGCCAATTGTGAGTATGGAACGCTTTACCGCAACCTTGGAATTGCTTATTGGAATACCTTTCAGGACGGCGAAAAAGCAAGGAAGTACTTTCTTAAAGCAATTGAATTTGCCCCGGATGATATGCGAATACGCTACGAGTTCGATCAATTGCGCAAAAAATTAAATGATAGCCCAATGGAGAGGTTAGCAAGTTTGCTTGAAATTAAAGACCAAATACTTTCACGCGATGATTTTTCGGTCGAACTGGCTGCCTTATACAATTTTAATGGGCACTACGAAGAAGCTTTACATTTATTGGAAAACCGTAATTTTCATCCATGGGAAGGTGGTGAAGGGCAGGTACTACGGCAGTTTACACACGCTTGTCTTAAGCTCGGACAACTCGCATTGTGTAAAGGAGTTCCCCAGGCGGCATCGGATTACTTCGAAAAATCGATGAACACGCCCGATAATTTGGGTGAGAAATATCATCCTCTTCAGGCAGTTGCTCATATCAATTACTGGAAAGGAATGGTATTAAAAGCCTTGAGGCAAACTGAAAAGGCCAATATTCATTTTATTGAAAGCACAAATGAGGAAGGGGATTTTATTGACATGGCCGTAAGTGCCTATTCCGAGTTATCTTATTACAAAGCACTTTCATTAAAAGAACTGGGCAAAACTGTGGAGGCTGAGAACCTGCTAAAAGACATGAAAGCCTTTGGTGAAGCTAAATTGAAGAAAAAAGCGGAGATCGACTATTTTGCTACTTCCTTGCCACTACTGCTTGTATTTGAAGATGATATTCAAAAGCGAAATACCATTGATGCAAAATATTTAATAGCTCTCTCTCAGTTTAGATTAGGGTCGTATGGCGATGCAATGAACAACCTGCAGGAATTGTTGCAGTTAAATTCGATGCACGTGGGGGCCAAAGAATTATTGGAACAGATTTCCTCAAAAGTTTCATTTTCATAATTATTGTATAATTGAAGTTATGAAGTCGATATTGAATGTTTTAGCAATAGTAATAATAGTTGCGTCTTCGAGCTGTACATCTTCTCATTTAACAGAACAAAAGGTGTAGCCAGTTACAAAAAATGGAAAGAGATCAGTTTAATCCGAATGGAGAGATTAAATTAACAGCCTTAGATTTTTATATACATTCGGATGAAACAAACCTTAACGTATTTGACATTTATGAATAGTTTATCGGATGCTTTTTCTAACCAGTTCCAAAACCGATAAAACCGCACAATGATCCGATGCTATGGAGTCGCAAATGACCTGATGTTTAAGTACCTTCCATTGATTTGCTGGGTGGTACAAAATGTAATCAATTTTTCGTTGCGGGTTGTTGGAAGGGTAAGTGGGATGGTGAATTTCTCCTTCGGAATCTTTCCAGTGCCTTTTAAAAATGGAAATAGCCTCGCTTTCGGGTGTGTCGTTCAAATCGCCGGCAAGGATAGTGGGATATTTATTTTGCAGAAATACCCGGTTGATTTCTTTCACCTGGTCGATACGGTCGGTGCTGGCACGCTGGTGCTCCAGGTGGGTGCCGATGAAACAAATGGTATCTCCCGACTCCAGTTCAACCGTTACCTCAAGCGCAGCACGCGGCTCATTCCCGGGCGAGTGGGGAAGAGGCACATTCCTGCTGGCGATAATGGGCATTTTTGTGAGAATTCCTTCACCATAGCCGCCTCCGTCGTAATCCATTGCCTTGCCGAAAAGCGGCGCCATTTTGGTACGCCAGCCCAGCTCGGTGGCCAAATCGTAATTTTTAGCGCGGTTGGTTTTAAAATCCACCTCCTGCAGCGCTACCAAATCGGGATTGGTTTGCTGAATGACAGCCGCAATTTTATCCAAATCGAAATCGCCTTGTGTGGTGGCGCCATGCAAAATGTTGAAGGTAAGGATGCGGACGACAGGATTTTCTTTTTGAACAGATTGTGCCTGAATATGAATTGAAATGACAAGAGTTAACCATATAATTATCCGTATTTTTTTCATTGATTTGTTTTTTTGATGTAAAAATATTCTTTACCGTCTTTTTCGGCCTTTCAGGTATTCAAAGGGAGATAATACCGGAATTTTAGCTATTTTAAAATCTTTTTCGTTTCTGGTTAATAATATATTGCAATTCGATTGTAAAGCACAAAAATATTGTAATGCATCCTCAAAATCAGAAAAGCCGGAAGTAAGAGCTTTATCAATCATTTTGTCTGTTAAATCTGATGTTTCAGCAACGACTTTGAATTTTCGGAGTTTTTCCATAACTGCTTCCTGTTTCTCAAATTTTGAAAGCACGTAATATGTTGTTGAATAGGTCAAAGCAGAAACAACCAATTGTATTTTCCCTTTATCTGCAAGGGTTGCAATCTGTGCAGCATGATGATAAAATGGTTCTCTTTCGCCAAGCAAATCTATTACAACATTCGTATCCAGAAACACGCTGTCCTTCATTTGTACTTCTCTGCTAAATAATCGCTGTAATCTTTTTTGTAGTCATAGTCAGCCGGAATTTTTACACCGGTTTGCATGCTTTTCACAAAGGGTGAAATTTCAGAATCAGTGTCAGATGGTGTTTTTTCATTATCAATTAAAGTCTTTAGATATGACTCAATCAGCCGTGAAAGACTTTTTTTATGTGATGATGCATATTCTTTTGCTTTGTCAATCACATATTTATCCAGTTTTAACGTAAGCTTTGCATCCATGATTTAAAAGTATTAATACGTACAAATATATTGAAATGGTCCGTATTTGCCAAGCTGTAGAATATAATTTTTGAGATGGTTTAATTGAGTTATATCTTTCCCAAAACAAATCTTCCCCAGGCATTTGCCAGCAATATAACTTTCGTGAAATCCGACACCCGGTAACGTTTTTGCAGAATTTCCCGAGGAGTGGTTTTTCGTATTTTATCCAGCAGTTCCAGGTAATAGGTGAAAGCCAGAAATACACCCAGACGAACATCGGAATTTAACTTCCTGATTCCTTTTTTTGCCTCTGCAAAATCAAAAGCAATATCATCTTCAATGGCTTTTTTTTGTTCTGCCGTGAAATGTTCAAACTCAACTCCGGGAAAATAGATTCTGTCCTTACCAAAGTAATCGGCGCTGATGTCGCGCAGGAAATTGACCTTTTGAAATGCCTCACCTAGTTTCCGGGCGGGATAAACCAGTTCATCAAATTCGTTTTCTCTGCCTTTGTAAAAAACCCGCAGGCACATCAGTCCCACCACTTCGGCAGAGCCGTAAATGTATTCCTTAATTTCGTCTGGATTGTAGGTTTTGTATTCAAGATCCATCTCCATGCTGTGCAAAAACGCTTCGATGTATTTGCGGTCAATGCTAAATTCATTCACCACATGTTGAAAACTATGCAAAATTGGATTGGAACTGAATCCGGTTTCAATGGCTTTCCAGGTGTCTTCGCGCAATTTGTACAGCAACTCCTTTTTGTTCTGGTCGTGAAAAGTGTCCACAATTTCGTCGGCAAAGCGCACGAAACCATAAATGGCGTAAATGGCCGGCCGGTATTTTCGTTTAAACAGTTTTATGCCAAACGAAAACGACGTGCTGTAGTTGTTGGCCGTAATTCGGCTGCAATCGAACGCATTTTTATTGTAGAGTTTATCCATATTTTTCAATTCGTTCAACGGCTAATTTCGAGCTGATAATTACCATAGGCAAACCGGTTCCAGGCACGGTGGATGCCCCGGCGTAAAAAACATTTTTAAATTTTTCATCGTAGTTTTTGGGCCGGAATCCGCCAATCTGGTTCATGTCGTGCGCCAGTCCAAGCGCACTTCCTTTGTGCAGGTTAAACTGGTCGCGCCACTCCACCGGCGTATAAATGGTTTTGGAAACAATTTTTTGCTGAACATCCATACCCACGCGCTTGCTGAAATCGGCAATGATGCTGTTTACAATTTCTTCGCGGTCGTCCCAGTTGGGTTTGTAGCGCAAATCGGGCACCGGGCAAACAAAAAAGAGGCTTTCGCAACCTTCGGGCGCACAACCGGGATTGGATCGCGACAGCACATTTACATAGTAATATGGTTTTTCAAATGAATCCGGATTGGTAAAAATCTTATTTGCATATTCTTTGAAATTACTTCCCAGATAATAGTTGTGGTGATGTACATTGGGAATTTTTTCGCTCACCCCCAGGTAAAACGTCAGCGTTCCCATGGTCCATTTCAGCTTGTCCAGCTTCTTTTCCGAAAATTCAGACCGGTTGAAAATTTTTCCTCTGAACCAGGCAGCATCTGCATTGATGAGGAAAATATCGGCTTTCCATTTTTTTCCGTTGGAATCGGTAAGCGAATCCAATTTTCCGTTTTTTTCGGTGAATCCGGTGATTTCGGTATTGTAATGAACGGTGATGTTCTGTTTTTTTAGTTCGTTGCACAAACCTTCCACAATTTTGTACATGCCGCCTTTCACATTGAAATAGCCGTTGTGCACGAACTCGGTGTAGGAGAGGAGCGAGTAAACCGCCGGGGTGTCGAACGGCGTTCTTCCCACAAAAAATGCCACCAGCGACAGGATTTGCCGTACCTCTTCCGAATCGAAATATTTGGAAACCTGTTGCCAGAAACTGCGGAAAAGCACCGGCATCAGGGTTGGGGGGGCCTGCATAAGGGTGACAAAATAATGCATCAGCGAATTGTAATTTCTGCGTACCACCAGGTCCACCGTTCCGTCGAAAATTTTTTGCCCGGTATTCAGGTATTTTCTGATTTTTTCTTCCAGGTTGGGCTCCACCTCCTTAAACTCTTCGGCTAGTTTCGAAAGGTCTTTGTACATGGTGTAAGTTTTTCCGGTGGACAGAAAATTCACGGTGTAAAGCGGGTCGAGCTCCACAAAATGGAAGGGCATTTTAATGCCGGCATCCTGCACAAACTCGTCAAATTCATAAGACATGCTAAAAAAACTGGGCCCCACATCGAAGGTGAAGCCGTCTTTTTTCAGCTGGTTCAACCTTCCGCCGGCCTTGTTGTTTTTTTCCACCAGCTCCACTTCATATCCCCGCCGCGATAAACGCAGTGCGGCCGCCAGTCCGGCAAGTCCGCTTCCCACTATCAGCACTTTTTTGCTCATGTGTAAATGATTTAATCTGTTTTTAAAGAAGGTAATAATTCCTCTTTTACCCAAACAAAACCGGGTTCAATTTGTAGCGCTTGTTCAAAATATTTTTTTGCTTGTTCCTGATTTTTCATGTCCTGATGCATTTGCCCTACCAGCGTTAACAGGTTCAGGTACATCCAGTTGTTTTGTTGAATTCCGGCAGGCTCTTTTTCAATTATTTCAAGCGCTTTGGAATAATATGTCAGTGCTTTTTCATCCGACCCGCCAAACATTGCCGGCATGTGGTTCCAAATGTTGCCCATTTCCATGTTCGCCTGGAAGCTGAGGCTGTTGGTTTGCAGCGCTTTTTCGGCGTGGTCCATACTTTTCGGCCCAAAAAAAGGAGCCCTCCACAGACTTAATCCAATTTTAAATCCGTATGATGCGGCAGTGTAGGAATGATATTCAGCCGATTCGCCGGAAAGTGATTTCAATTTTTCCAGATTTTTATCCAAAAGAGAAAGATAATGTTTGGCCTCATTCTTTTTGTCGTTGCCCAAACACCAGGCTGCGTAACCATATTGGTAATTAATTAGTTCAAGTAAATATTCCGGTTCATTTTTCTTTTGTTTTTCCATGGCATCAATGGCCGTTTTCCAGCCTTCCATTTTTCCGGAAATGTAGGCCTGATAGACTTGTTGTTTGAAGGGTGATTGGAGATTTTCTGATGCGATTTGCGCAGGTAATGCGGAGTTATCCCCTAGGGATGGCTTCGCCAAAACTCCGCGTCCCAAAGTAGTAAGACTAAATAGTATTAAAATGAATATTATTTGATATTTCGGCCTTTCCATCGTGTTTTTTTTAGTTTTTTATTTCGGAATGAGAGAAAAACAATTGCACCCAGCAAAAGTTGGCGGGGAACTGCTAGTAACAGATTTTGCCAGAACGGTTGCCGGCTTGCTGTGGAAACGAACAATATAATTCCGGTAATCAGCGCAATTACGATAAAGCTGAACAGCATTGGCAAATCAAAAATCACGGCAAAAACTCCAAAGGTGCCAATCAGCCAATAAAGAAATGCGGCCAGGTGACTGCCTCCAAAAAATTCGGCCACGCTGCGGGAGAAACCGTGCAGGGCGTCGTTCAGGTTCTGGTACATGCGGCAGCGGATGGTTTCGTTGCCGGTCATGCACTGCATTTTTAGTTTATTTGTTTTGTACAACCGGGCGATGAGGATATCTTCCACTAACAGGTTTTTTACTTGTCTGTGTGGTTGCACTTTTCTATAAGTCTCCTTTTCGAAAAGCATAAACTGTCCGTTGGCTGCTGCCAGCGACGGACGGAAACTTTCGCGGGTCAGAATCATCGGCAGCAGCGAAAGCAGGATGGAATTCATTACCGGTACCGTTGTTTTTTCGGCTAAGGTTATCATTTCCTGTTTCGGGAAAATAGAAAGCAACTTGAGTTGTTGCTTTTGCATTTGTGCCAGCGTACTTTCAATCAGGCCTGACTTTGCGCGGACGTCGGCATCGAGAAACAAAAAGTATTCGCCTGAAGCTTTTTGGGAAAGTTGATGGCAGGCATTGTTTTTACCCAGCCATCCCCCAGGAAGACCTTCAGAATCAAATATTGTAAACTGCTTGTCCGTTTTGGAGAATGATTCAGCAATTTCTTTGGTTCGGTCGGTGGACTGGTCGTTGAAAACAATCACTTCGATGTTGCGATAACTTTGTTTTTGGAGGTCGTTCAGGATATTGCCAATGTTCCCTTCTTCATTTCTTGCCGGAATTAAAACCGAAACCATTGGCTCGCCCTTTTGTTTTTGCTTATTCAGCACCG
>Ga0334883_1002882_pt1 | contig 19740 bp, 23 predicted proteins | sample GraSluR1_MG_6_FD_207230 | JGI IMG/M metagenome (GOLD analysis project Ga0334883, IMG submission 207230) | Sludge microbial communities from methane-producing bioreactor in Wageningen University, Netherlands - Granular Sludge_09_05-R1 | ecosystem: Engineered > Bioreactor > Anaerobic >...
AAGAGGAATGATTTTTGTTTTTGAGAGCATAAGTTGAAACCAGCGATTATCGGTGGTTCTATTTGTCATGCCTTCAATCCAGATAGCTCTCTTTCCAATTTTTTGCTTGACTTTTTATTTGCAGGCTAAATCAGGGACAAATAAATCTGTTAATGCAGCTTGTGCCGTCTTCACTGTGACTGTTCCATTCACAATTAATATCGGTCCACGTCTCATGAATGATATTTGCCCACTCCGCATAAAAGCTGCTGAAAATACATTACTTGTAACAATTTCATTTTCACGGGCATTTAACACTTCTTTTACACGTAAAGGAGTCATTATTTTATCATTTGATTCCCCGTCAAGTGCTTCTTCTTTTGTAGCAATATTTTCTCCATGATAGGCCGCTATCATGTATTCAAAATGTTCATTAGCAGATAGCTCAATAGTGACATCAAGACACAGATAATCAATATTCACTGTTGAATAGTTTGGACTAATCGTGGGCTCACTGTTGCTTAAAACAGAGATTTTTCCGCCATTAATCAATTTCTTCCAGTTAGTATCGGTACTTTCTATAGTCTGACCAATTCTGGTAACTTCGTTTGCTGCGGTAGAATCACTAACCGTCCATGTTCCATTCCAATTACGATGAGTAAGTTTATTAATACCGCCACCAGAGCCATAACCGTAAACATTTGAAGTGAAATCAGTTATTAAACTTTCTAATACTTCTACTTTTTGAGAATCAGTAGTCGCTCCACGAATAGTAAAGAACTTCTCACCCAAAAGTGATTTAAAGAAACCAAGAATATCACAATCATATTTGAGTTGTTTCATATAATTAGCAGCGACATCTCTAGCAGAGTAAAGACTTCCGTCCAAAGAAGATAAGTTGTTCAATTGTTCTTCTGTCAATGGTGTCCAACTCACATTCGTTGGTGATAATAAAGTTGTGTAACCTACTGACGAAACCTTAACAAACTCACTTTTTGCATCCAGTCTAAAAGTTATTTCAGCTTTTTCTTTCCCAATTACTTGGTAGATCACGTTTGCGGAACTTTCTTCTTTATTGAAACTCTCTTCTTTTGTCCAGAAGTTCCCGTTCTCAAAATCCGTTAAGGCTTGATCAATTTTATTGCGTAAATCATTTATTTGAACCTCCAGTTCAGAGATTCTCCCTTGAGCTTCAGTGAAGTTACGATTCATTTCGTCAATAGCTTGATTTTGAAGTTCATTTAATTCAGCTACTAGTTTATTGTATTCAGTGATTATCGTTTCTGCTTCTGGGGCATCAATATCAGCATTACCATCTACATAGATTTCAAAACCTGCTGTACTGTCTCGTTTGCCATCTTTAACGATAGAAAAATACGCTTGTTCATACTTCCCGGCAACAGCAAAAGCCATGTTAGGAAAAGTATAATCAAACGTACCTTTTTTCAACCCTTCAGGTGTACTACTTATGTTATTTGAGTCAAAAACTTTAGTTTGCCTATTATATGTTGTTCCTTCAAAGGTTATATCATAACCAGTAAGGTCAGCGACTTCATCTCTCCTAGTCAAATTAACAGTGACAGTTTGTAAACGATCATCGCCAACGCGTCCATAAACAATTGCAGGCATGATTGGATCTTTAGACAGGTCAAGATTAAGTATTTTATTACTCATCAAAATCCCCCTTAGTCTTTAGGATGCGTTCGATCTTCGACAAACGCTCTTCTTGTTTTTCAATAATTTCAATTAATTGTTTATTCGTCATTGTGTTCAACATTATCTGCTTATTCATATCAAGCCTTAAATAATTGTCTTTCTCACTTTTAACGGCTAAAAATGGCGAAAATTGAGCAATTAACCCCAGTTCTCGCTTAGTGTTTGGCTGTCTATTTGGATCATCACTCTGGTAATTTTGTTTTCGATTAAACTCAACAAAATTTAGCTTTTTGGTTTCCGCAATTGCATCTATAGTCGACTGTTCAATATTTTCCTTAAGCCGGATATCCGAACTATTTAGAATAGAATATCCATGCATATCAATATTGGAGTGAAAATCAACTTTAGTATTTGGATTTATTCGCATACTTTGAGCTATAAAAGAATCGATTATTCTACGCCTGTTCACATCCAAGTCTGCATAAAGAGTCATCGGTTGGTAAATCCCTACAAGCCCTTGTTGTCCATCTATAACAACAGATGCCTCATGAGCAGAACCGTCCCAATGGCTTATCCATAACTCATGCCCTGGGTATGCAGAAATAGTAGCATTAATTTTCCCTGATTCATATTTAGTTCTATTAAACGATGCTGTAACATCACTATTACTCCCATAAAGCCTCAACCCGTTAACATCATATGAAGTGATTAGTTCATTATCAATATAGTTTTTTAAAGTTCCTGATCGTAATATTGTTTTCCATGTTCCCGATGTGGAGGTTATTTCTCCTCCATCGATAGTACTCCCTTTTATAGATACTCCGATAATATTTATCGCTTGCAATGTTCCCGTTGTAATAAGATCCGCCACAATTGCTCCGTTATTCGTCATAGCTAGTCCATACGTGCCATTATAACCCGTAGAACTAAAACCTAATCCCCCAGCATTCCAACGCCATATTTTCTTCGCAGTATTAATATCCATCGTGTCCATGATTAAGATTTCTTGTGGATCAGCTAAAGAAGGATATATCACAACATGACCTTTCCCAGGATTTTTGATAATATCCGATGCCTCTTGTTGAGCTTTTTCTAACCAATCAACTTTGTCATTTATTTTTTCTACATCCGGCTGAGCATCATTCAACACTTTAGAAAAATCAGTTCTAGCATCGCCTAACTCAACCGACTCATACTGATCGAGTGCAACGTTCCAGACTGTTTTAACAATTTGTGCCGACGTATTGATTTCTAATTCATTGAAAGCTACTGTTACCCAATCACAGAGATCAATCGTTTCGAGGTTTTTAAGTTGGTCATCCATAACAGAACTAGCAAGATCAACGTAGCTCGCTTTGATAGAAACTTTTGGAATCCCAACATTATTATTCTTGATATACGCTTTGATCAGATTTCTTAAGGTGTCTACATCTTTTGGCTCTTTATCACTGAAATCAACCATTTGTATGCGTCTTTGCGTGTAGTTTTCCACGTATTCGCTATCTAAATAGGTTTCGGGTAACGTGATTATTTTCTCGTCATCACCATTACCGACTTTCGCCCACCCGTAAACAGAGGTGTAGGTATTCTCTATTGATTCTTCTTGAGTAATATCTGTTAGATTTTTCCCGTAGGCAATAATTACATTTTTTTCTATCCCTGCTTGAGCCATGAGTCTTACTTGATTATTGTTGAAAACATATTCCCCTCCAAAATTATCAAGTATCGATCCTCGAACCCCGCCTAAAACTTCTTGAGCATTCTTAAATTTAGATGGGTCCGAAAAATCAATAGATGCTTTAGTAGCTACGTCACTAAAGAAAGTAAAATCTCCTTTGGGCTCCATTTGACTTTTAAGTTGGTTTAATGCTGTTTGAGCAGGAATGTTCTCAGATAGCGGTCCAATTTTAACAATTGATCTTAAAAGCTGGTATCTAAAGTGTTCACAGTATACCGTCACTATTCCATTAATCGGTTTGGTAATTTCTGCAATCTCAAGTCGTTGACTTTGCGCTTGTATAGTCGGACCTGCATCAGCAACTACCCACCTTCCGACCTTCAACTCTTTGAACAATGGTGCATTAACAGGATATTTGAAAGTCAGCTCATACATCCCGTTTTTTTCTCTGGTAACTAAAGGATTGATCGCATCACTTAACGGTCCGATACCTAACGAGGACCAATTATTATTTTTTTTATCGTGTAAAATAATTGTACTCATACGGCTAGGTTCCTCCATCTAGGCTTAATCTTGAACTGATTAATATTAGTAAACGAGATTTCATTTTTTCCTGGTTGCAAGATAATCGGATTGTAGCCATCAGTATTTAAGAAACAATACTTAGACACATTTACACCACCTGTCTTATACGCAATACCATTTTCGCAATCCATTGTAATAATGCCAGTGCCTGCTTCTTTTGCTATCCGAAACTGCTGTCCGTTGATATAGACGTTGCTATCAGCGGTAGCGGTGGTTTTATTGAAAGATATGATAGGTAAACTCGTAAAAATTTCTGGATTTGTTATCGACTGACCGCTAAGAATCTCTCGTTCATCTTCCCCGTCTAGTCGGAAAACATACGGTTGACATTTGACTGTAAAATCAATATCTAACCAATCGCGCCTCAGATCCTTTCCTGACGTTCCGCTGTACCCAAGTGCTTTGTAAAAATATTCATTATACTCACTAAAGAGAAGCGGTTCATATTCACGTGATAAATAAAGCCACCCAGCTATATTTCTAAGCTGCGTGGCAATTGTTTTATCATTTTCTTTATATATTCTTACAGGAAAGTTTTTTTCTATATCCTTTAGCCTTCCCTTATCGTGAATTATGTCAGAACTTCGCCCGTCAACCTCTGTAAAATCTAATGAAGTCTGAGGTATTACAAAATCCATGTCATTTCTTATTCGCATAAGAAATTCATTAGATCGTCTTCCGCGAAATTGAAAATAGGGTAACTTTGTAAAATCTATTTTAATCGCCCCCTCAATTGTCTTTCTGTTAATCTGGCTAACCCTTCGGACGTGTCTTCAATTGATCGATCGTTAGATAAATCAGCGTGTTCAATATTAAAATTGAAGATCGGTGAGTAGGATTTTGATTCGTTAGAGTTATTGATGATTTGATTACCAACACTAGCCAAGCCCATTTTTCCAACTCCTAAAGCTATTTCTGGACTAATTCTTGATAAATTATATCCATCAAACCCCAAATCAAAATTCGTTGATAGACGATCGCCCATAGATGATATATTCTTTTGAACACTTCTGAAGCTAGCATTCAATCCTCTATTTAAACCATCCATAATTGACTGACCGGCTGGGATTAATAATTTTTTATCGTAGGAAATAGGACCCTTATTCGCTTCTATCCAATCCGCGATACCTCCAACAAAACTCTTTACGCTCTCGAAGCCTGCTTGAAGTCCATCTAAGAAACCGTTAATGATTGATATACCAGCATTCCATAAACTATCTGGAACGAATACGCCAATAATAGCTTCTAGTAAGTTCCATGCGGCATTTCGAACATCACCCTGTCTATTCCTGATATTGTCAGCGAAACCATTTATCAGGTTTATTGCAGCATCCATCAATCTTCCTTGCGCTTGAATAACACCTCTTACTATGGCGTCTACTAAATTCATTGCAGCATTCACTATGTCTGGAATCTTTCGAGCGATTCCTTCTAAAAACTTAACAATTAGATTTACTGCAGAATCAATAATTTTCCCAAGATTATTCGCAATGCTATTAACAAAATTAGCTATGAGATTTGCCGCTGAACTAACAATATCAGGCATTCTTGAAGCTAAGGCTTTGACAAAATTAACCATCAAATTTACAGCTACATTCACGATATCCCCCATTCGTGAAGCTATTGCTTTTGCAAAATTCACGACAACAGAAATTGCAGCATTTGTTAAATCTCCAATTTTAGAAGCAACACCTTGAAGCAAAGCAATAAGCAAGCTCATCCCAGCGACAATGATATCTGGTAATCTTTGCGTTAGCGCTTGTAACCATGTAACGATTAAATTTGCCCCATTAGCTATAAGAGTAGGTAGTTGCTGAGTAATGCCTTGTAAAAGTGCATTAATTAGACTGATACCAGCTTCTATTATTTGTGGTAAAGCAGTGGTTAATCCGCTTATCCATGCAACGATGATTTTAGTAGATGATTCTATAATTGTTGGAATTAGTATTAACATTGATTGAGTAAAAGAATTGATCAATTGAACAGCTGCCAATGCAAGCATGGGTAGTCCCTGTGCAATCCCAAGAACAAAGCCTGCTATGACCTGAAGGCCGCCTGAAATAATTCCCGGCAAAGCTGCTGCAATAGCTCCTAATATCCCTTGTAACGCAGTTCCGAAAGAAGTTCCTAATTGCGGGCCATATGTAGCTATCCCTTCAGCTAGTTCCTGAATTGAACTAAAAATAGTATCCATTCCTTTGGAAATATCTCCGCCACCAATTACTTTGGCAAACAATTCGAATGCTTTAATTACTAAGCCTACCGGACCCAGCAACGCAAGAAAAACAGATTTAATAACCTTAAGTCCAATTCCAAAAATGTCAACAGAGCTTGATCCTGATTTAAAGTTTCCAATCAGTGTTTTTACGCCGTTTGCTAATTTTGTCATGCCATTCCAAATAGATTCTGGCAGCATCTCGCTAAATCGATCATGTAGTTCTGCGACGCTTACACTCCAATCATTAAATGCAATTGCTTTAAAGGCTTTTGCTAATAATTTGATTCCTTCGACAACATTTCTTAGACCATTCGCTAAACGTGTCATACCGTTCCATAATGATTCCGGAAATAGTTTTGTAAATTCGTTTTTTAAATTTGCTACACTAACGCTCCAGTCGGAAGTAAAAATAGCTTTAAATCCTTGCCATAGTAACTTTAATCCAGCTAATACTTTATCCATAGGAGCCATTAACGCAGATAGAGACTGGCCTATTTCGTTTACCTTATTCCTGAATCCTTCATTTGTTTTGTAGAAGTAAATAAAACCTGCAGTTAATGCCGCAATTCCTGCTATCACTAGAGCGAATGGGTTAGCCATCATTGCAGCCTTCATCAAAGTAAATGCTGATTTAACACCTTTTATTGCATTGGAAACACTATTTAAAATTCCTATTGTTGCGTTAAATGCAAGAAAACCTGACGCTACAGAAACAATAATCCCACCAAGGATTTTAAAAGCAGTAGAATGCTCTTTCACAAAAGCAGTTCCTTTTTGAATCAACGGAATTATCTTATCCATCGACTTGACTATCGATGCACCGGCAGAGTTAATCCCACCTTTTAAACTATCTATGTGCTGAGCTATTGTTTTACCGCTTAGCTTTTGGACTAATTCGTCAAACTTAGTCAATATATTCGCCAAGTTTTTTGATACAGCATTTCTTAAATTTCCGAATGAGGTAGCTATTCCTAAACTATTCTCTTTCGCTAATTTCGCTAAATCACCAGTGCCAGTACCTAACTCAATTAGTTTATTTTGAAAGTCATCAAAGGTTACCGTGCCTTCTTTTAAAGCAGCATATAAGTCTCTCTGTGCTGATTTTCCTGTATACCCCATTGCTTCTGCAGTCTTTTGCAACGCAAGAGGCATTGTTTCTTGTAATGTTTTCCATGATTCTAAATCGACTGTTCCTGTTGAAAGCATTTGATTAAATTGTTGCATCCCTCGATTTGCATCATCTGTAGAAGCTCCAGAAGCAAGAAAGGCGTTATTCAGAGCTAAAACAGTATCCGTGGATTTATCAAGGTCGCCAGTAATAGCCGTCATTTGTTGTGTGTTAGCTACTACGTCATCTAACTTAGTTGGTAATCCATCAATCCCATCAGAAAGTTTCTTAATAGATTTATCTGAGTCCTCAGCGCTAAAACCGAGCGCCTTCATGACCTTAGGGAACTTCTGCATTGTGTCAAAGCGTGAAACTGCATCGCCAACTGAGTTTTTGAGCACATTAAAAGCCGTACTGGCAAGCTTTACAGCACCGACAGCAACGGCCATATCTCTAATGCTCTTATTGGCTTTTGTAGATTTCCCCTCTAATTGATCCAAGTTTTTATTCAATCCAGTTACATCTTTACCGTCTACATTGACAGATATTGATACCGTTCCATCACTCATCGTCATCCTCCTCCCTTAACATATTTGGAAGAGCGTACTTACGCTGTAATTCACGCATTCTCCGCTTTTCTTTTGCATCCATTCCTTTTTGAGGTTCCCAATTTCGAATCTGGATGATGCGTTGCATAATAGAATCGTCTGGTAAACTCTCAAGAAGTGCCTGGAACTCTTGCCAAGAAAGTTTTCCTTGCTCTGCGAATAGATTTATCCCTATTTGCCTGAACGACGCATAAATGTACTTCGCGTCATAAACGATATCTAAGCTCTTTTTAGTCGGCTTTGTTGGTAATTCGTTTCCAAGTTCATCAATTTCAGGTTGATTATTTCCTTCGAATAAAATGAACTTGGATCGAATTAACTCCCACATGTCCAATTTTTCGGATAAACTTAAATCCGTTTCTCCTACTAATAATTCAATAACCAAGTCAATCTTTTGCTTACTAAACAGCTCTTTGTCTGCTAGAACATCAAACACGTCTAGCACATTGTCAAAAGCTAAATCAATTGGATAGGTTTTTTCACAAAAAGAAAAAGAGGTAACAAGCGGATCATTTAACCGCATAACTGTCACCCCTTCTTAATTGCTTTTTTCTTCAAATATTCTTTTTGAACATTAGTCGATTTGCTTTCCTGCTCTTTCTTGAACTCGTCGATATTCTGTGCAATCCCACTAGCCAAATCAAAGAATGCGTTAATCCAAGCGATAAGGTCTGGTACTTCTTTGTACAGTTTCTTAAACGCTCCATCACCAAGCATTACGTCATAGCCTAAGCCAAGCGCTTCTTTCTTCGACTCAATATCACCATCATCTTCCAATTCATTTAGTTTCTTTTCAACCTCTGCATATTTAACTTCATATTCTTCAATATGCTCCGCAGAACAATCAAAAAAGAAATCTAATCCTGCTAATGATACAGGGAACCCTGTTCTTTCAACATTAATATTTAATGCTTTCATATTCGTCCTCCTATGCTGATGCTGGAGTTATTTTCACAATGGCACTTTCTTTTCCATAGCCAATTTCATTTTTAGCTTGTGCCTTGAATTCATACTCCGATCCGTTTGTTAATCCACTAATATCACCCGTTTTTGTTGTAACTTCTTTTTCAGAGAATGTAGCCGACCCGGTTCTATACAAAATCTTATAGCCAGTAATATCCGATGCGCCGGACGGATCAGTAAGTGTGTAGCTCACTTTTCCGTCACCGGCTGTTACCTCTATAGTTGGAGCATCGGGTACTATTTTTTTGGTGTAATCTCTGGAATTCGGTCAAAAGTAATCGTGCAGCTAAAGTCTTCATATTCTGTAGCATCGCCTGCGCCTGCAATGATATCCGTTAAGGTAGCGCGTCCGATATATGTGTCGCCGTTTGTCATCACAACTTTATGCCATACTTTACGACCTTCGCCAGTCTTGTATTTCTTTGAAGCAACCAAAGCTTGCGCAGCATCTTCAGGGTCGTAAAAACCTTCAGGACTATACGCTCCTGCGACCGCCGTTACTGTCGTTTCTGGTGTTCCATCGCCATCGTAAAAACCTGTATCGTCTGTTTGCTCATCGGTATCATCGCCAATGGAGCTAATGTACTTGGCTAACCGTAACCATTCTTCACTTTCTGCTGTTGGCGCGGTTTCTTGACCTAGTGTGTATTCAGCTAAGTAATGTTCCCGTTTCGCATTCTTGTTACGAGCAAATAATTGTATATTCATTTTTAATAGCATTATTTTTCCCCCTTGAAGGTTGTTAGTTTTACTTGAAAGTCTAATAAAAAAACGAACCAGCCTTGTTCATCAGCATCATTGATGAACGGCTTGCTCGATATTGTAAGATTATTGAATTCAAATGAATTATTTGAGCTAGTTATTTCTTCTAGTTGTTCTAAATAGTCTGAGATCAACCACAATGCTTGCTCTATCTTGTCACCATCTTTTGACTTCATTGCGATTTCATAATTCAGTTGTTGGTCCTTGATACCATCATAAAACTCAGTTATTACTTGGCCGCCGGGTAACGGATAAATTACTAGGCTTTCATCCGCGGAAAGGTATCCTTTTCGAATTTTGATAGGTAACCCAGCAATTGTATTAATGGAATCTTTAATACGATCAATAAAATCCATCAGTTAACACCAGCTCCTCTCAAAAATGCTCGCTTCCATGATTTTCCGTGCAGTCCTTTAGCTTTCAAATCCCAACGTGGACCAGTGCCTGGAGTAGAATACTTCTTACCTCTCAGATAAAATTGTCGTTTTGCGTACTTCGTTTCATACAGAATCACGCTCCCGTCATTTTTTAGATGCGCGCTTGTTCGAAGAGTGTTACTTTTTCTAGGTACAAATGGATTCATATCAGCCATTGCTTGATTTCCCAATGCATACCTTCCCCGTTTCATTGCTTCAGGACTTAATTTTGCACGCACGCCTTTTATATTTACTTCTACACCCATCAGACCACCTCTAACTCATATGAGTATAAATCGTCTGTATAAGCTTCAGTAAGTCGGTCAACCTTAGTCACCGTGTGTTCTGTTCCATCATAGATAACTAATGATTGTGCTTTAAAATCGAGCATTGGATCGGTCATACCTTCATAACAAAAAATCACTGCATTATAGAGTAATTGCTTGCTGTTCGTTGAAAACGTATATTGGCTTCCGCGATCGATGCGGCAAAAAGAAATGGTTTTTTCTTCACCGTACTTAGGCTTATTCCAGTCACCTTCTCCTAGATACTCTCGATAAATAAATGAATCAACCAAGAACTCTTTTGGTGGTTTCGGCATTAACATGAGTCAACACCTCGATATAGAAGCCCTGTGCCTTCAAGATAGATATAAATGTCCTCGGCCACTAAAGATTTGCTCTCATTAGCTCCTGATGAGTTATATCGACTGCCATTTGAAACACTCGTGCGACCAGCTGAGAAAGTCTGCGGTGCTCTATTGATACTCTCAAAAGTAGCTGCCCCAAGCTCCCCGAAATACTCAATTTGACTACATAGAGCTAATTTGAATTGATCGACTCGAAACGTGACCGGATCTTCATCGATTTTATGCAATTGATAAAACCGATTCGTGATATTGTCGATCACTGCAGCGGCTTTTGAGTAAAACTGTTCGAATGTCTTTTCATAATCATCGGTTTTCCCAGTAATTGATTTGAACTCGTTAAATGTAATATAGCCCATGACTTGCCTCCTTCCATAAAAGAAAGGCTAGCCAAAAGACTAGCCTCCACTTGGTTCGGTTACTGTGACTTCACATGTTGCCGTCTTCCCGTTCACTGTCTTAGCGGTAACTGTAGCAGTCCCCGCTTTGACACCAGTGATTTTCCCTTGAACAGGTGTTACTGTTGCGATCGTTTCATTACTTGAGGTAAATTGAACCGATTTATCAGTAACATCCACTGGCGTTACAGTAGCAGATAATGTTTCTGTGGCTCCCACCGCTAGCGTAGTCGTTGTTTTGTTTAACGTTACGCCGGATGGGTCTACACTTTTGGGGCGTATGAAACGTAAATTGCTTTCTTAGCATTATCAAATACAATTGCATCGTAGTAGTCCAAACCTTTGATGGTGTCACGGTATCCGCTTCGGTCTTGAGAAGCTGGAACAGTATCGACGGTACCAAATTTCACGATTGGCGCAATCGCAGTTAGAGGTGTAATGATGAAGTTGATTGTATCTTCAATATTGATACCATTGATACGGTTTTTCGATACTTTGAGGATCGGCACACCGCCATCGATCTGAGCTACTGTACGATTGATTCCATTAATTTGCATTTGGTTTGTGGAGAAAGTTTTGCTGACTCCTTTCGCATTCTTCAATAGACGATACGTTGTAGCAGAAACAAACATCACGTATCCGCCTGGAACTTCATTATCCGTCATATATTCTTCTGCGGCATCATAGGCAGCTAGGATAGTATCTTCTGTTAATGTTTCAGGTACTTTATTCCCAGCGTTTTCAAACATTACTTGGACAGCGACTTTGTCCCGATGTGGTACCGTGATCAAGCGCTTGTGTTCTGTCACAACGTTATTGATTGTCAATGCCGCACTTTCCGATTGATCTAACTGGTCTACGTCATATCCGAACCAATCTTCATGAGTCAGCTTGATGGTTTCTTTTGCGATACTGATTTGGTTGCGAGCATTTTCCCCGTTTCGGATGTATTCAGTAGCTTCCATAAAACCTGACATTTTATTGATCCGAACCTCATTTGCACCTACGAAATCTGCTGCAGTGATGCTTTTTGCACCTTGAGTTAGTACATCCCAGACTTGAGAATCCGCACGAAATTCTTTGTCGATTGTTGCTAAATCTTTACTATCTAATACTAATGCCATAATTATTCACCTAATCTTTCTTGAATTTTTTGTACGATTGTCTTATCACTACCTTGACCGCCTCCAGAAGGATTTCCACCAGGGACGATTTCTGGCTTTTCTTTTGTGTTTGGATCGACTGATTCTTGAAACAAAAATGCTTTACTCTCTTTCAGACCATTCAGTTGCTCGTCTAAGCCTTGCAGTCCATTGTCAGTCACTTTGATCGTGTCGCGATCCAACAGACCTAAAACAATACTTTCGTCTAACGCATTCGCTTCTTTCAAAGCAAGCTTAATTGCGAAGTCTTTTTGTTGCTCAGATAACTTAGTTTCCGATTCAGATTTGATAGTGTTGAATTTACCTTGGAGATCTGCCAATTGTTGGGTGAGCTCTTCATTACCCTTTGCAGACTCCTTAAGCGAATTAAGTTCGGTTTGATTAGCTTCAAGCTGTTGGTTCGCGTTATCTCTTTCACTCTGAACAGTGGATAATTGAGTGTTCAGTGACGTAACAGTTTTACCATGCAAAGCCATCACCGATTTTGCCGTTTCTTCATCGATACCTAGTTCCAATAAATCTTCTTTCTTCATGTTGTTTCCTCCTAAGTGTTTTTTGAGTGGCAACTCCCACTTTGAGCCGTCTTTTTGAGACTTCCGAGCAGGTCTAATGAAACATTAAAAATCGTCGTACCTAAAATCTTTTAGTAGTGTATTGATAGGCGTGTAAACTTTCTCGCGTGCATAATTCCGGCTTAAATACTCATTGGAATTAACAAGATCCCGCATAGCAGACTGAGCCGCTCTGACCTTCTGACCCCAAGCTTTCGCGCTATCGGTTTGCCCAAGTGCCTCAGCAACTGCCTGATTCTTTTTCAATTTAACAATCTGGCGCTCTAATGCTCGTTGCCTTTTGATCAACTCGGCTACTTTAGCATTTTCTTTTTCGTCAAACTTAGGCTGATTATTTTCATTTACACCGGGAATATATGGGATATGCAGATGAGCACAATTGACCCCTCTATGACCACTAGCTGTGCCGTAGTCGGCTTTCCAGTATGGATCATAAATACTACGGTACTCGCTGTCAGACGGTACAGATTCACGAAGATCAACAACGTGACCTTGTATCAATGAACATGCTTGTCGAGCTCCCATGTGGCTCGTGACGATTACAGTGTGGACGCCATACTCTGCCATGCGATCCTTACGCAATTTGTCGTAAGTGTTATTTAGAGTAGATTTCAAAACAGTTCGAGCATATCGTTCTAAGCTCCATGTATGTCCGCCCTTGTCCACAAAAGTCGAGCGGATACCTTTTTGCGCCCATTCCCTAATAGTTTTTTCTAACGCTTCCTCAAACGTAAAAAGACCGCTGTTAAAAGCAGCAGTCGTCTTGTTGATTATTTCGTTAAACATTTGAGTGGTCGCAGTGCCGTAACCAAAGTTCGTGGAGAGCAGCGTTTGATTGACGTAATTGTTTAGCTCGCTCCACACTTGATCGTGGTAGGCTTTCATTATGTTATCAAGATCGTTCGGCAGTTGGTGCGGATCATAAGGCATCTGCTTGTCAATATCTCGGACGATTTTCTCGCCGGAACTTTCAAACATCCTCGTCACTTCTGATTCCGCGATACCGGTGATCTGAGAAATGACCTTGATCGCATCCTTATTGAAAAGATGCAGCTCTTGCAGCTTTTCGCGTTGCCAATCAAGTATATTTTCGTGCCCTGTATTCAGACGCTTTGCAATCAGACGTATCAGTTCACCTTCTAATGACTGATAGAGATGAGCCATGTTACTAGACCATAAATCTAGTTGATGCGGTGTGATCATGCTATCACTCCATTTCCTGCCTCAATCGGTTCATTTTCTCTTGAATTTCAGCAGCGAGTTTCGTTCGGTATTTCCCTGGTTTGGTGTTCTGCTGCTTGATTAAAAGAGAACGGATCTCTTTGTCAGAATAGAAAATAGTCGTTTTGCCCTGACATTTTTCACATTCTGCAAATTCATGAACGATCCCACCTTCTAATTTTTCGGATTCCCGAACGAGTCGCGTCAACTGACCACACTTTCCACATTGAAATAACTGATCAGACATTATTCATCATCCCCTAGCTGCTGATTCGCAGAGTTATTTTCTTGTTCCACATAATCCATTTCAAGAGCTTCGGCTCTGATCTCGTATACGATCTTCTTGGCTTCCTTCTCGGTAGCGCCAGTAAGTTTCTGAATCGCACTCAACTTCGATGAAAGCCCAGCAGTGACTAATTTGGAATAGTAGTCCGCTTTAGCGTCCTGTGATTGAAATACACCATCATCGAAATCAATATTGACTCCAAATTCCTCCGACGCAGAAAATAAATCGTAGGCGTCTGCTAATTCAAAAATAGTCGTGATCAGTTCTTTTAGTGCTTCCTCGACGATCAGAACGTTATCGGATCGTGTTGAGAACGTCTCAGAGTTCTCGCTAATTATCTCTGTCGCCGTCTTTACCGATTGACCATCAAAACTAAACGTTCCACTAGAAAAGCCTGTCTGAAGCTCAATGATACGGAGAATAAAGTTAATGCTGTCGATAAACTCAGTCGATCGCAACGATGGCGAAAACTCGTCAATGAACGGCTCATCTGATTTCAAGCGCTGATAAACTGAGGTCTTGCTGTCAAAGCGTTTGATCGGATTCCCTTTCTCGTCATAACGGACTTTGAAGAAATGATCTGACGCAAGTATTTTTCGCTTGGCTTCCTCAATCTCCCACATAAACTCATCGTATTTTTCATTGATGTCGATCAACTGCCGCTTAGCATTGTCGATCACACCAAGACTAAGCGGGCTGTTTAGATCAAGATTGTTTTTTCCAGCCAGCTTAATATAGACGAATAACGGCCGACTGAATCCCTTCATTGCCACCTCATCTTTGAGATTCTTATATTTTTCAAGTGTGGCCAGCGGAATTTTAACGCCAACTTGATTTTGTTCGTCAGATCGATACAGTTCATTGCGAATGAAATACGTTCCGTTTTCCCACTCATGAAATTCTAACAGCGTGTAGTAAACGGTCTTTTGACCCTCGGCTTGCTGGGTCACGGTCGCGATCGCCGCTTCTGAAATATCATTGGTATTCGACTGCAACGGATAGAATGTATCAGCGCGGCAATAAGATATTTTTATCTTACCGGTGTTCGTATCGACGTATGGTCGCAATGCCAAACCACCGATCGCATACCCGGCTTCTAATTCCTCGCCGAAGTTCTTCCGAAATTTGTTGTCAGAAAAAACTTCTTGAAGAAATTTGTCTGCATTGTCATCATCAACAGTGATGTCGCAGCCGTCGTTAAAGACGAGCTTCGATAATTTCCTAGACACCACTTTAGAAACGTTCAGCGAGTGGAAAGGACGTGTTGCCGATAAGCCCTCGCTATTGATATAAGAGACATCAGGAAATGTATTCTTGTAGATCCTGCGGTTTTCTCGAATCCGGTTAAATTCATTTGAGTTTACGGAAATTTTCGGATGATCCGTGATATCATTTAAAGTTTGAACGACTCCCACTTTTGCACCTCCAATTCTAAATAGAGCTTTTACTCTCTCAAACATTGCCTCACCTCTTTCTACTAGGCGATATAGGTTTTATAAAAATAATTGTTGCCGTACCTAGCCTCATCCAAGGCATGGTTATATTTATCGATCGGAAGCCCGTTGTCATTCCGAACATACATGGACAGTTCTTTCTCGAAATTGTAATGATCGAATTGATCGACGCTATCGAGTAGCAGGAACTGCCGGCTTTGGATCGTATTTTGAAGCCGTTCGATGCCGACTTCTATTTTTAAGCCATTGCTGGTAACTTTATCTGAACTATTGTTGTCAGCTCTTTCAGTATCAATACCGATAAGTTCTAATTCACTTCGCAACGTCTTACACGCTGGATCGACAAAGAACCAATTCCAGTGCGGCAGGTCTTTCCATTTCTCATAGCACCACGTCACGAACTGTTTGATCTCCTTGGCATAGATAGACATGGCCTTAGTGCTCCCTGTATCTGATCCGCTGTGGTAATAGTTAGCCAGTCGGTACAGATAGAACTTACCATCATGATTAGTGATCACCCAAAAAGCGCACGTCGTCGCATCCGCTTGGCCGCCATCAGCGGTGAAGAACGTTTCAATCACTCTCCCTTTGATCGCCGCGACTTTGTTGTCCTTGCCGAACATCGAATAGATCACGCCTTCAGGAAGGACTCGCTTACCATACCAGTCGCGATCAAGCAGATACTCACTGCTGGATAACTCGTCAAAGAGCTGCTGCTTCCGATCAGCGGACAAGATTGGATTGTCATCCGGTGTCCAATGTCGAAATAGAAAACGCCCCGATTTCTCGAAGCGATCTAATAATTCTAAATTCGGATGATTCGGAGCTGGTGGGTTCTGTTCGCCAAGATGATAGCGCCATTCTGCAGCGAAAGTCCTCCGAAATGATTCATTGATGAAATCTTTATGTAGCAAGTTAAACTCAAGAAAAGTAACAGACCCCAGAGACATACCAGTAATGGCGCCCACACTATTGGCCTTTCCGCCACCTTTGTAGTAAATCTTCTTATCACCATTTGGAGCATGAAGCAGCAAGTGATCACCGTGTTCATCGTGACGCACCTCAGAGCACTCTGCAAAAATATGCATTAAGCCATAGCCGTCACCGTCCATGAACATACGAAAGGCTTGCTCTTGGTTATATGCAGCAACCAAATGGTTTTGGTCTGGTGATCTCAAGTAAAAATCAGCCATTTTGAAAATATCGGCGGTAGTCTTCCCACTTCGCGGTGTCCCCTCGTTCAATTCAAAAGTGATTCTACTCATATCAAAGTTTATGTTTTCCTGCTGCTTATTACTAAACCTCAACTGAACCACTCCCGTCGCCGCCAGATTTAACATCTAACAATGCCTTCAACAAATCATTGCCAGCATTCGAGTTAGTGAGTTTGTTAGCTTCATGTTCTATAATATTCGCCTCTGCTTCTGCTTTTCTTGTTTGAGCATCTTTTAGTTTGTCATTAGCTAAGAATTTCATTAGCTCACTCATGGCCTTCTGTTTGTCGTATAGTTCAACGGAAATTCCGTCTTTACCTTGAGAAATTTTCTTAACCAAGGAACCATCAAAGTTATCGCTTGATTCAACATACACGTCATTAAGACGACCAATAACCTGTTCGCCTTCTTTTGTCTTTAATTTATTTCCAGCCTTATCTCTAACCTCGTATTCAGTTAGATCGACTTTGACTATATCAGTAATGTCAGCAGAGAATTGATTCACGTATTCTTGTATCAAGTCTTCAATCTCAACATGGATATTATTCTTAATCTCATTTTTGAGTCGTTTGATTTCTTTGTTAACTCCATCATATCCCATCAAGCGCCAGGCATTAGAGCTAGCTGTTTTGTAGTCAACGCCGTATACTTCTTGGTAAGCTTTCGTAGCATTGAATTTATATTTTAAATACAGCAGACAAAAGAGTTGATGTTCGTCTTTTAATTCGTCAACCTCTTCGACTTCTGCAACAGATTGCAACTTCTTTTGTGTGCAACCTTTTTCCTTTTTGTGTGCAACCTTTTTAGGTGGTAGATTACTAGTTTGATCCTGCTTGTTCCACTTCCTAGACTTCCATGCTTTTACAGTATTGATTGACACGCCGTACTTCTCTGCGATCTCTTTATACTTCATACCTTGTTGTCTGTCCTTATAGGCTAACTCCCATTTTTCCACACTAGCTCCACCACCTCTCTATGTGTATTTTCTGATGTTTTCTTGTATATGCTCATCTTTCCAATGTCCATAACCACAATAAACTAGCTTGCAATGATCAGTCTCTACTGGCGTTGCCTCTCTGGTCATTTCTACAATTGAAAACTTTGCCTTCATTTGAACAGACATCACTACACGTTTACATTGTCCTTTCATCGGCGGCGGGTATTTATTGTTTAATGACACATACCAGTAAGTTCTCATTGTTCTGATCCTTTCTAATTGAAACGCAAACGCTGTGATGGTACAATTCTATTAGGAAATCTTCTAACATAGTTTGTTTTATTTAGTGGACCACTGCGGAAACAGTGGTCTTCTTTTTTTGTGCGCAAAATAAAACAGCCTCACGAGGAGACTGCTAAACTAAGCCTTCATTCTTTAACTGCTCATATAGCTTTGTTGCTCTGTTGATTCCAATTCGCATTCTGTGTTGTAAATGAACTGGCTTTAATTTTTGTTCAACCCCGTTAAAGTCAATTGCTATCTTTCTAGCTTCACTAATTAATTCATCGTCCATAATTATTTTTCCTCCAATAATCGGCCATCGAAAATGTAGGTTTTCGGCCAAAATAAAAAGACCACTCAATGAGTGATCTAATAAAAATCGGACCAACGCCACTAAAGCTCGCTAGTCCTACAAACAATGATTTGTTTTTTCCTATTGACGTGACCGTGATCGAACCGGCGACCTCCTGATTAAAGCGCTCTACCAACTGAGCTACACGTCTAAGTCACTGGAGTGGCACTGCCCCACTCACAAGGGTTCCGTGTGGTGTCACCCACCGATCATCAGTATACTCCCTCTTCATAGACCATTCCTGCGTCTTCTACTTCCGCCACAGTGACATAAAGACGGCACATGAACTTTAAAGTTGAGGAGCGTTTCTTCACATCCTCTTCTTTTATTTTTTGCGTGCCGCCATTAAATCCACCAAGCTAGACGTTTGTATGTTAAGAGGTATAAGGAGAAACTTCATGCCAATAAAGTCAGGTTGGGTCATCTGCTCGGTGGATTAATCACATTTATTTCACGCTATCATAGTAACACTTTTAATGTACACTCGTGGCGCCACAAACGCGCCCTACAACCAATCAATTACAACATCCACTCCAAAGATAAATACTGATAGCTGCTCAACAGCCTTTTTTATCCACTTCCCTATCGTCCTTCGATCAACAGCATATTTAGAAGCAATGTATTCATCAGCAAAACACTTAGGAAGCAGGTACTTCATGTTTAAAATATCATAGGCTCGCTCATCCTCTGCTTTTAGTTCAACTAAAGCCTTATCGACATGTTTCATTAATTTCGCTGTTTTCGCTTTATGTTCTAGTAGGCTATCTACGTCAAAGCGCCAGTCATTCCACATCGAAGCAAAATCTTCCTCGACTTGCTCCTCTACTATTTTGCAGTGAGTTTTTAATCTGTAGTAATTCCTCAAGAGTGTCCTTGTATTATGGTATGAATTGGACCTTAGCTCTTTTCGCCTTTGCTTAGTCGCTTCCACTAACCTAGCAACTACTTTCTCAGCGATCATATCTAGCTGAGATTCTGGCAGTTCATGTACTTGAATTTCCAAATCGTTTCCTCCCAATCAAATTATTCCCCAAAGTATTTGTTATACACATATTAACAGGTTTATCCACAATATGTCGTGGGAACCTATTTTCGCCTACAATATATTGTGTTTACTACATGATAGGCGACGTTGCCGGATCTATTCTATCCTTCCGTCCCATTGTTCTAATAAGCTTATGATCGCAGCAATATGAATAGAGTAGTCGCTTATACCTGCTTTCAAAATCCATTTTTGATGGT
>Ga0334883_1002885_pt1 | contig 19731 bp, 21 predicted proteins | sample GraSluR1_MG_6_FD_207230 | JGI IMG/M metagenome (GOLD analysis project Ga0334883, IMG submission 207230) | Sludge microbial communities from methane-producing bioreactor in Wageningen University, Netherlands - Granular Sludge_09_05-R1 | ecosystem: Engineered > Bioreactor > Anaerobic >...
TGAGCGTTTGCAGCACTTCGGTGTACACTTTCACGCGATCATTCATGGTAGCCTCCCCTTTTTGATCCCAAGTAAGGGGGATTTTACCATGTGCCGTGTTTTTAATCTAGATGTACGGTAGAAAAACCCTGATTAAACCCTGGGTCAATCCATACGCATCACCCTGGTGGCATTTGCTTCTCCATCCGCCTGGTGAGACAATAGATGAATCTGATATACCTGAAGACCCACTACTTCAACAATTGGAAGAAAGAGTTTGCGGGTATGCGGCGGCTTACCGTAAAGCTCAGCGCAGAGAAATACAAGACGATCCCAAAATCCTTGTACTTCTGTATCATCAGCACATCAGTCAGCTATACAATATGGGTTGGAATGGAGAACTAAAGCCTGAGTGCCTGTTGCCTGTGGAATTGATGCCAGACGCTTACTTGCGTCGGCATCCTCGCATTGCATTGGACCATTCATAAGATCCGGAGTAAGTCCGAGACAGTCACCACGGCGACCTCGGACGGGACGCGCTACCTGCACGGGCTGGGACTGGCGGCGGTGGAGCACGCGGGGGCGTGGTACTATCCACACACCGATGCGCTGGGCAGTATCCGCCGGTGGAGCGACGCCAGCGGGCAGGTGGTGGGCGCGCGGGAGTACGATCCGTATGGCGCAATCATCCAGCAACAGGGCGTCAACCCTACCCCGCTGGGCTTCGCGGGCGAGTGGCACGATAGCGCAACGGGATTACAATATCTGCGCGCGCGTTGGTACCAACCGGAGACGGGCCGCTTCACCCAGGTAGACCCGTTCCCCGGCGTGTTGCCCCTCCCGGCGACGCAGCCCGTGTCTGCACGGCCCGTATCAGTACGCACTCAACAATCCGCTGCGGTATACGGATCCGAGTGGGGAATTTGTGCTAGAAGCAATATTGCTAGGCATAGCAGCGGGCTTTGCAATCAATGTTATGTCACAATTGCAAAGAGAAATAACAGCAGGTAATACATTTCAAGGGGCGCTTCAATGCATAAACTGGGCAGAAGTAATTGGTGCGGCTGTTGCAGGTGGAACCATGGGGGCCATATTAATCTTTGGCACCGGACTCATAGCAACAGCTATCTTGGGAGCTATTGGCGGGGCCGTTAGCGGGCAAGTCGGCATTTATACAGAAGTCGCTTTTACGGAAATCTTTGCACGACGCACTTGGAATAGCCAACGCATACATCAATTGGCGCGTGCTCGAGGGTTAGGCGATCCTGTTACTATTGTGATTGATGCCGGAGCAGGCGCAATATCTTCTGTTATCGGACATGGTATTACAAGAGCTTTATTCCCTACACCAACAGGCTTGGCACGTCCAAGCTACGCTATGTATTTCAACACGCAGGGCCAACCATATTTGAGATCGGATGCTAATATTGTCAGAACTGTTGGGACTGCTTCTACTATCTTTGTTTGGAAAATTACCCGCAGTATTATCGAAGAACTTTTACAGGTTAATTCTTCACTGATATTTGAATTTGCAAAACCCTAAGGAGTTAATGCCATGCGTGATTATCTATCATCAGTAAAGCGTATATTACTTGTGGCTATTGTGGCAGTATTTAGCATTACACTTTCTATAGTTGTATATGACCCTTTGCTCACGGCAGTTGTGTTAATCACTGGTTTATTCTTTGGTGTTAACTTGATGTATCGCATCTCTGAGTATAAACATTACTGGCGGGAAATACTGTGGATAATTATTTTGATAATTTCTGTGGTTGTTGTTAGTACGATTGTAACTAATGGCGTATGTCTTGGATTACAGTATAGCGGTGTATTGATCAAGGCTTGTACTACAATTGCTAAGAATCTGTTGGGGCTGGTATCACTTGGATTAATGCTAGGCATAACAATCGGTGTGTTAATCTGGTTTATAGATTTTATAAACGTCCAGCGGGGTAAGAAGCGTAACTCCTGATACTATCCGCACACGGACGCGCTGGGCAGCCTCCGCCGGTGGAGCGACGCGAGCGGGCAGGTGGTGGGCGCGCGGGATTACGACCCGTATGGCGCGATCCTCCAACAGCAGGGCGTGATCCCCTCCCCGCTGGGCTTCGCGGGCGAGTGGCACGATAGCGCAACGGGGTTACAATATCTGCGCGCACGCTGGTACCAACCGGCGACAGGGCGCTTCACCCAGGTAGACCCGTTCCCCGGTGTGCTCTCTCTCCCCGCGACGCAGCACCCGTATCAGTACGCGCTCAACAATCCGCTGCGGTACACGGATCCGAGCGGGGAGTCGGTGTTGTTGTCGGTGCTGATGGCGGTGGGCATCGGCGCGGTGATTGGCGGGGCGGTAGGCGGGATCGGGTACGCGCTCCAGCATCCCGGCCAGTCGCTGGGCGAATATGCGCGCAATGCGGAGTTCCAGCGGGCGGTGGGCGTCGGCGCGGCGAGTGGGGCCGTCGCCGGGCTGGTGGGGTGGGCGGTGCCGGCGGGGTTTGCCGCGCTCGGCATGAAAGCCGCGACGGCGGGCGGCGCGGCCTTTATTGGTGGCATCACCGGAGCGTTGGCGGCGGGTGCGGGACGCATCACTGCGAATCTGCTCACGCCCTGTATGAAGTGGTACACGGGCGTTTCCAGCGCTATGTTCTGGGGCGCACTTGGCGGCGCGCTGCTTGGGTGGGCCGGGTGGCATGTCCGGCAGTGGTTATGGCAAAAATCTCCTCATATAGCTTATCGTAATCCAGGTGAAGGACAACATCCAAATGCGCTTAGAGAGGGTTTTCAAGCCCGTGATCCTACTGCTAATTACTCACCGGCTTATCATGTATCTCGAGGTAGCAATCCTAATGTCAGAACGCAATATCTCTCGCTAACTAAGAGTTTAAATGTTGCTCTTGACCATCAAGGTCCCAATACGCCTATTTATGTCATTGATTTACGCCGAGTAAGCAGTAATATCATAGACCTCACAAATGAAGTTGTAAGGCGGCAACTGCTACGATTTCCAATGACCGAAGCCTTTGCAAGAAAATCCTTTGAGGTTCTAGTTGAATCCTATATTCCACCCGAAGCTATAGTAGGCTTAATCTTCGGGCGATAACAATCAGGAGTCATCACTATGAATAGACAAGATCTGGTAAATGTTATTGTACGCTTGTGTGATACGGAAGAAGGTTTTTTAATTCCGCTGCGTTGTTCACGGTTGTTCAAAACGGATAAATACACTGAATTGGTCACCGCGTTGCAAGCGTATAACAAGGTGATATCCACTGAAGACACCATTGATAAACAAGTGGCTCACAGATTGTTTTACCTGCTGCGAATACTAGAAGATACACTGGCTTTATTCAACACCACCGCAGCCGATGATTCAGAACACATGAAGGGCGTGTTGCAATCAGCCGTGGTAGAGTGTTGGGAAATAAGTGAAGAGATGTTCACGCTGACGTGATTACCGCATAGCAAGTTATCTTCATAATAATCTTACAATCAGTAAGAACTGGTTTTACGCACCGGGTTACGCGTGGCGCAAGCCATCAATGGCGAAACCATGCACTTCACCTGGGATCAGGCGCTGGAACTGCCCCAACTCCTGGCGACCTCGGACGGCACGCGCTACCTGCACGGGCTGGGACTGGCGGCCGTCCAGCACGCGGGCGCGTGGTACTATCCGCACACCGACGCACTGGGCAGCCTCCGCCGGTGGAGCGATGCCAGCGGGCAGGTGGTGGGCGCGCGGGAGTACGATCCGTTTGGCGCGCTTATTCAGCAGCAGGGCGTGATCCCCGCCCCACTGGGCTTCGCGGGCGAGCCTGTCCTGAGTCTACGAAGGATGGCACGATAGTGCAACGGGATTACAATATCTGCGCGCGGTAGGCCATCCTCGAATCCATCACGAATACACGAATGTCTGTCGGGACAATTCGTGTATTCGTGTGTCATTCGTGGACGGCGGGCGACGCAGCCCGTGTCTGCACGGCCCGTATCAGTACGCGCTCAACAATCCGCTGCGGTATACGGATCCGAGCGGGGAATTTGTTGTGCCTGCCGGGTTAGCCCTGGTTGCCGCCGCTGGCTTTCTCGCGGGTGTGCTCTACGATGCGGCGCAGCAACATCAAGAACACGGGTGGGCGTGTTATAATCCGTTACAAGGGTTACTCGCCGGGCTGACTGGCGCAGCTATTGCTGGTACAACGGCGCTGACAGCAGTGTGGCTATTGTCTTTTGGAGGAATGGGAATTCAAGGACTGGGATTATTAACCCTTGCGAAGGTTACGCTAGGCCGTGCCTGGCATGGCTGTGCGCCTGCTGCTGTATCTGATAGACCCGACCTTAGCGAACCTTCGCAAGGCTGGTTATGAAAATTTTTCATCTACTGATACTCAAAAAACGCATAGCAAATCCCCTGACTCGCCTTTTCGCTTTCTCGCTGACTCGTACAGGAGATACCCAATGGACATCATCTACACGCCGAAACACCAGTTACACGTTACCGAAGGACTGACGATAGACGGCAGCGCGTGGGTGCTGGAAGAAATTCCCGCCCGCGCAGAGGCCATCCGCGCCGCGTTGGAGGCGGCGGCCCTGAGCGAGTTCCACGCGCCAGAGGATCATGGCCTGGAACCGATCCTGGCCGTTCACACGGCGGATTTTGTCACCTACCTGCAAACCGCTTACGCACGCTACACAGCTCAAACCGGAGTTCCCGATCCGCTGATGGCGTGGACGTTCGCCACACGCCGCACCGGCCCGCCCCTCGATAGCATCCTGGCACAGCGCGGCTACTACGCCTTCAGCACCGATGTCCCCATCGGCGCGGGGACATGGGAAGCGGTTTACTGGAGCGCGCAGTGCGCCCTCACGGCTGCTACACGGGTCTACGCTGGCACGCGGGCTGCGTATGCGCTCTGTCGGCCACCCGGCCATCACGCGCACGCCGATCTATACGGAGGCTTCTGCTACCTCAACAACGCCGCTATCGCAGCCCGCGCGTTGCAGGTACACAGCAGTGCGCGCGTACTGGTGCTGGATATTGACTTCCACCACGGTAACGGCACGCAGGATATATTCTATGAGGATGCGGACATCGCTTACGTCTCGCTGCATGGCGACCCGGAACACTATTTCCCCTACTACTGGGGACGAGCAGCAGAGCGCGGCGCGGGCGCAGGCTACGGAACCAACCTCAATTTGCCCTTGCCGCCGCACATAGATGATACGCGCTATCTGGCGGAGCTCGAAACCGCGTTGGATTTCGCGCGGGCGTTTGCCCCACGCTATCTGGTCGTCTCAGCGGGCTTCGATACAGCGGAAGGCGATCTCATTGGTGAATTCCAGATTACAGAGGCCGGATTCCGCGACATCGGCGCGCGCATTGCAGCGTTGGGGTTGCCCACCGTTATCGTCCAAGAGGGCGGCTATGATATAGCCCGGCTAGGGGACTACGTCGCCGCGTTTCTCAACGCATGGTAAAAAACAGCCGTTCCATTGACAAGCTGCTAAGGAGTGTTACAATCAACCCCAAGGTTATGATTTGGTATCATCCAGCAAATACACCCAACATGATGCGTGAGACGTGAATTCCAAATCACATCTCACGCATCTGTTTCATAGGATAGTTTTAAGAAAGGATAGCGCAATGCCACGCAAATGTGGATTTTGGAATTGGATTGTCCTGCTAAGTTGGCTGCTCGCAGGGTTAGCCGTATACGCGCCGCAACCGGTACAGGCACAGGCCCCCGGCGAGAACCTGTTGACTAATGGCGACTTTGAGGGCGGCGGTGCAACCTGGCCGCTCCAGGATGGTATCTCAGAAGTCCAAATCGCGCCGGGCTGGCGCGCCTTTTTTGTAGATCAGCCGCCTGCGTATGCCGCCATCCCCTACCCCTGCATGGAAAACCCTGGCGCGTGTGGTTACTGGCGCCGCCCGGAGTTCCGCGATGTCAAAATCACGGAATATGCCGAGCGCGTGCATCAGGGCACACGGGCGCAAAAATACTTCTCCTTCAACGGGCAACACGAGGCCGGACTCTACCAACAAGTAAGTAACATCACCCCAGGTACGTGGCTGCGCTTCAGCGCCCACATGATAACCTGGTCGTGTATGGCCTCGGCTGAGCGGTGGAACCACTGCCCTACCGGCAGCCGTTCGAACAATCCCGCGCCGATGCACACAAAGGTAGGCATTGATCCTACCGGCGGAACTAATCCTTGGGCGGCAACAGTCATCTGGTCACCGGAATTGAGCGCCATAGACAATTGGACACTGTTCGCAGTTGAGGCACAAGCGGTCAACAGCACAGTCACGGTGTTCACCTACTCCCGCGCTGACTGGGACGATCACATCTACCGCGTCCACAATGACGTGTATGTGGACACTGCCGCCCTGGTAGTTATCGGCGAAACACCCCCCCCAGCGCAAGACGCCCCCCCCGCAGCCGTCCCACAGCCGGTCGAGTATATCCCTGGCCCTACTGCCACCCCTCAACCCGATGGAACAGTCGTCCACACGGTCCGCAGCGGTGACACGCTCTTCGCCATCGCGCTGGATTACAAAGTACCTCCGGAACAGATCACCACTCTTAACAACATCACCACAGCCAGCCTCCTTGCCATCGGGCAAGAGTTGGTGATCTCGCGGCCCGGCGGGGTGCCTGCCCCCGCGCCACAACCTACCGCTGCCCCCGTTGAAGCAACGGTTGCCCCGCTTGGGATAACACCGCCCATCACGCTGCCGGTCCCTACACAAGAGAATGCAACCCAGGTAGCTGCTCTATTGGCTGGCAACCGTTTATGCTTGTTAGCCTATCAAGATGCCAACGCTGATGGACTGCATCAGGCAGAAGAAGCGCTGCTGCCGGGCGTAACCTTCACCATCCAAGGGTTGAGCGAACAATGGCAATACACCACCAACGGGATGCAGGAACCTTTCTGCTTCACCGACCTGGCAACGGGACAGTATCAGGTCGTAGCACAGGCAAGTGCCGGTTACGCAGCCACCATCGCCAATGCTTATATGCTCGTACTCAATCCGGGCACGCAACTGGAGCTAGCCATGGGCTTCTCACAAAACCCGTCCGAACCAGGGGAAAGGGCAGCATTGGAAGCGCCCGTTACCCCCGAAACACCAACCGCCAAATCAGCCTCGCCCTTACCCCTCATCTTAGGCGCGCTCGGGGTAGTCTGCTTGATCGGCGCCGGAGGTGTCGGCTTATTCGTGTTACGGCGCAACTGATGGATTAACACAGCGTGGCGGGCCTGGAATCCAGGCCCGCCACGCTTTTTTTGTCTACGATGCAAATCCAATCCGAAAATTCAGAGAGGGCATGTTTAAGCGGAGTGGCGAGGGGCGTGAAAAGAAACATCGTAATGCTCCGCCCAGGTATCGAAGAGCTGTTTACGTGGGTGTGCCACGGGCTTCCTCCCCGCGCTGCGCCAGGGATTCACAGAGCGCCCACAAACGCTCGCGCTCCACGGCGCGGCTCCGCCCCCAACCCAGTTTGTAGGGACTGCGCGCGCGCCGGTCGAACCAAAACTTACCGCTCTCATCCACTAATCGCGGCGCGACCGCCAACCACACAATGGTATCCGCGCCTTGCTCTGGCGTGCGCAACAGCGCCCGGCTGATCTGATGAAACGTGGGCAGCGAGGTCTGCACCCCGCGTGTAGCAGCCCATCCGGGGTGCATCGCGTTGGACGTGACGCCGCTCCCGGCAAGCCGCGCGGCCCACTGCTCACTGAGGATAACCTGCGCGCGCTTGGTCTGCGCGTAGGCGATGACGCCATCAAAACGTGCGCGGCCCTCCACCAAGGTGTCCACATCCAACCGTTGGCTGTACATCCCGCCAGACGAGACCCAAATCAGGCGCGCCGGCGCGCTCCGTTGCAACAGAGGCGCCAGGTATTGCGTGAGCAAAAACGGCCCGATGATATTGGTGGCGCAGGTCAGTTCGATGCCTTCAGGCGAGAATTGCCGCTCACGGGGCAAGATGCCGGCATTGTGGATCAGGACATCCAGCCGGGGGTAGGTTTCCATGAAGTGTGCCGCGAATTGGCGCACGCTCGCCAGATGGCTCATATCGGCCAGCGCGAGGGTTGCGTGTGGATTACCGGTGCGCGCGCGGAGCTGTTCCAACGCCGCCTGGCCGCGCTCACGGTTGCGCGCCAGCATCACGACGGTGGCTCCGAGCGCCGCGAGCCGCTCTGCCGTCGCATAGCCCAACCCGGCATTCGCGCCCGTAATCAGGCACACCTTGCCGGTCATATCCACATCCACATCGGCAGCGACCCACCACCGGCGACGCAGGGCGTAGCCCAGATTGGTGTAGCTGAATACAACAGTCTGATCCAATAGCGTGTCCAGCATTGATCCTAACGTCCAGGCCATGAGGGAACTCCTGCAATGGGGGCGCTATTTTGCGTCGCGCTGAAATTCAAATTTGAACAACAGCCAGACCAGCACCAGGTACGCCGCGCTTTTGGGCAACATAAACATGCCCCACCAGGACGACCACAACGTACCTACCAGTGTGGCAATGTAAAAGATGAAAGAGGCCAGGATACTCCAAACCATCCCGCGCAACAAAGCGGCCTGAGAAGCGGGGGCAACCTTCGCCGCCTGCCAGAAAAGGATAATCACACCCAACCCTTGCACGACAAAAGGCACATTGCGATAAAATTTCCAGGGCGTGTACAGGGCCGAACCCCAGGCGTTCTCCGGGAACAATAGCAGAACAATTCGCACCACACACGCTGCCACCAAAACCCACATCCAGCCATCCCAGCGTAGCGCAAACTTACGCCAGGCATACAGCGCAAGAAACAAGTAAAACAGCGAGAGCGTGAAAGAGCTGGCCGCCAGACCAAACCCGATCCAACCGCCCACGCCCCCGGAGGAACCCATCAGTCGCGCGAACATATCTATCAAACGCGGGACGAGATGAAACGAGTCCCCAAAGGCCAAAACAAAGCAGGCTACTATCACCCATATCGCGGTGCGCTGTTGCACAACCAGTTTTGCTCGATATAAGGGAAACATAACAACAAAAAAGCCCCATATACATAACAAATACGCAGCATAAGTGATGGATTGTACGATCTCAACCTGTAGTGGCATGGTTGGCCTCCCTTGAAAATGGCGAATTACGAATGGCAAATCTTAAATACTTACTCAGTCGCGGATCTAACGATCCGCTCTGAGCATGCGGGCGCTGAGGGGAATGTCAGTTCCCCGAATTTTCATCCGACCACGGGTGAACACCAGTTAATGAGGAATCCCTCCGAAAATCTCAAATCACAGCTAGCTACCGCTCGCCGATGCGGGCCACCCGGCTGCGCACCGCCCAAAGCGGGATAATCGCGCAGCTCAGACTGATGAGCATACCGGCGACCAGTCCTACAGAATACCCCAACGCAATGTTTAGATCGAAGATGATAAATAACAAAGGCGGCGCAAGAAAAGCCCCCATGGAAAGCCCCATATAGAGCATGCCCACCAGTGAACCCAAACACCCCACCCCGCCGCGCACCATCTGCCGGGGATCTTCCCATTCCAGATTGGCACCCAGCACGCCGAACGTGAGATTGACCCCCGCCGCGCCAGCCAGGACAAACGCCAGCGCCGCCAGCCCATAAACGAAAAGCAGCAACGACATACGCTGAAAAAGTGCAGCGGCAATCAAAAAGAGCGTGCTGAGGGCGTAAGTGGGCAGATACGCCACGAGGAATTTGGCGAATAGCAAACGCCCGCCACGCACCGGCGCGGTTTTCAAAATCCAATACGCATTGCCCTCTTGCGAGAATCCCATCATCGCCAAACGCGAGAGCAACGACCAGCCGACGAAAAGCGCGATGCCGATTCCCACATGGGCCACAATGGCTGGCCCTGAAGCGGCGGTCACGCCCGGTATCTCTCCACTCCCGGTGGACAAGTCTCCACCCTGCGTAAACGTGGCAATCAGATAGATAATCCCAAACACGAGGGAGCTAAGCACTTGACTAAGATTGTGTAAATCGCGGCGCAACAAACGCAGGTCTTTCACAAGAATCGCCCACACCGGCGGCGAAAACAAGCGACGCAACCCAAGCGCGAGCGTCTCTGCGCGGCGGGCCACACCCGGCTGGGGCTGTTCGCGGCGCGCGCGGCGCGGCAGGCTCACTTGAACATTCGCCCAGCCGGAAAAGTAGAGCGCCTCAGCGGTGATAAGCGCAGCGTAGAAGATGCCGCCGGAGCAGGCCAACACCAACCCGCTCAACGCCAACCCCGGCAGCCAACGCCCTTCGCCCAGCGCAATCAGGCCCACGCCAGGCCAACTGAGCGGCGACCAGGCCGGGGTCAGGCGTGTCGCAGTATGTAACACCTCCAAGGATTGCTCTGAGCTGATGTCGCCGAAACGCCCCCCCATCTGCCCAAAGAAGGTAAAAAAGAGGGTTGTAATCAACAACAATACCTCGCCTACACGCCGGGCCGGGAAAATCCGCACGATCCCCATCACCAGCAGCGCCGCAATGCCTGTGGCCGCCAATGAGACGGCTACAAACAATACCACGGCCAACGGGTAATAAAGCCAGGTATAGCGCATCCCGTAACCCAAACCGAAGAGCAGCGGAAGCCCGAAAAAACCAATAAAAGTCAACGTAGGAAGGATGGCTTGCACCATTTTGGCAACGAAAATAGCCCGCGCGGGCAAGGGGGCATTGAGCAGAAATTCCAGGTCACCGCTCAGATACAGGGTTTGCAACAATGCGCCAAAACTGGTCAGTAATAGCCCCACAAAAGCGGCGGTGAACAGCAACGCGGGTAGTTGACCGAAAAACAGCTCTACGTCTACCATTTCCTGCAACTCTGGGGAATTGAGGAACCGCAGCAGCAGCCCGCTGGCAACCATGATACCCACCAGCACAGCCAGCCCGCCTAGAGTGGTTACGATGTAGACGATTTTGCGCCCCCACCCGGCGCGTCGCCAACGGCTAACCAGCAACACCCATTGCAAGCGTTGCAGTTTGAGCACCGAGCGCCATACAGATGGCGCTGGAGTTTTCATCCCAACACCTCAGCCACATCGAAAGCATCCGGGCCGCCAGTCAACTGGAGGAAAATATCTTCCAGGCTACCTTCACCGGCCCCCAATTGGCGCAGCTGCGCCAATGTACCTACAGCGATGAGCTCCCCCCGATTGATGATGCCCACCCGGTCACACATGCGCTCGGCGATCTCCAGGATGTGCGTCGAAAGGAACACCGCCGTCCCCTGGTCGGCCAGCTGGCGCAGGATGTCCTTGATGAGCCGGGCGGACTTGGGATCCAGCCCGACCGTCGGTTCATCGAGCACCAGCAAGCGCGGCTGATGGAGCAACGCCGCCGCCAGCGCGGTCTTCTGGCGCATCCCATGACTGTAGGAATCAATGAGATTATCGGCGGCCTCCAGCAAATCAAAGCGGCGCAACAGTTCATCGCTGCGCCGTTCCGCCTCAGCGCGGGGAATGTCGTACAAATCGCCCACAAAGCGCAACATCTCCCGCCCGGACAGTTTGGCGTACAGGTTGGGCTGATCGGGGACATAGCCGCTCAAGGTTTTGGCTTGCAAGGGTTGCGCAACAACGTCGTACCCGCCCACCCGCACCACGCCGGAGGAAGGGCGCAGCAAGCCCACAATCATCTTGATGGTGGTAGTTTTACCGGCTCCGTTCGGGCCAAGGAAACCAAAAATCTCACCACCATACACCTCAAAATTGACCTGATTGACCGCGAATTTATCGCCGTACTGTTTGGTTAGCGCCTTCGTAACAATCATAGGTGCTGCTTGCATGGGGCAGGTCTCCTTACTATATCTGTGCAAGAAATATCATAGCACAATCAGCCCATTGCGCCAAGTGCGCATAGAGTTTGCGCTACCAAGCAGCTAAGAGTTCGTAAAAATATAACTTCCCGTTTTTGTGCTCTCAGCCCCCGTCCCGGGGGCGTGAACGCGGGAAATGGTTGTTTTACAGACCCTAAGTATAATAACTGATGTTGCTACCGGGACTAATTCAAAGGAATTCCTCATTAACTGGCGTTCACCAGCGATTGCGGGAAAATTCGGGGAACTGGCGCTCCCCGACCGGGCCAGTTTTGAGATTTGCCATTCGCAATTTGCCATTTTCAAGGGAGGTTGGCCCATGCGTATCCGAATCATTGCCTGTTTGACCTTGTGCTTGCTCGCCTGTGTGTTAAGCGCAACACCTGCATCCCCGCCGGACTGTCCAGAATGCACCCCCTGCCCCCTACCCACGCCCTGTCCACCTTGCGAAACCGCAGTAGTGAGTACCCCTATACCCCATCCAATTGACGCCACCACGCTCGCATGCCTCGAAGAGAACCAAACTACGTTAGGAATGGCAAACTGCATGGGAGACGCATACTCCGCCTGGGATGCCGAACTCAACCGAGTCTATCAAGAACTCCTGTCCGAACTTACCCCTGAGCAACACACGAGCCTGCGTGCGGCACAAGTACAATGGCTCGCCTACCGTGATCAAGAATTTGCCTGGATCAATGCCCTATACGACAGCCTCGACGGCACCATGTACACCATCTTGCGAATTGACCGGCGCGTCCAAATTGTTAAAAGTCGCACTCAGGAATTGCAAAGCTACCTGGAAGAGTTACGCTTTGAATAATGCGGGCTTTTAGAAAGGCGGGGCAAAAAATATTTCCTAAGTCACTTAATCCCTATTAACGCCACGGCATCAATCTGATTCCAAAAGCCCTGGCGCGATTCGTCAATTTCCAAACGCACACGTTGCACGCGGAACGCGGTGCGCGGGAAAGAAACGGCCAGCACCCCCGGACAAGGCCCGGTATCATCGCCTTCCCAGACCAGATGAGCCAGGCCATCTTCATCCACTACCAACACCCGCGCCATACCGCCACGCCCAAAGGTCTGGTAAACACGCACCTCAGTAGCATAGACCGGCTCTGCATAGTAAAGCTCCAGCCACTCCAGACCGGTACCCCGCGCCGAAGCCCAAGCACGCGGATCATCCACACAAGCGCTGACCTGTGGCTCGCCAATCACCCGGTTCGGCGACCAATCGGGAAACCCAAACTGCGAGCTGGCCTCGGCACTGATAGCCCACTGCGCCAGCGCCACCGGCGTCGGCATGACGCCAGCCTCCGGCGCCGCGTCGCGGATGCGGCAGCTAGTTGCCAGCCATAGCAGCCCGCCCAGAATGAGCCAGGTTAGCAGATGTTTCGATTGCATAGTAATACCTCAGCCAAAATTCTACCCTAAAAGCGGTGAATGACAACGCGCGCGCTGAATTGTCATCCCTTCGGGCAATGGTATAATCAACTCGTGATGCAAGTAGAAATTAGTGTAGGACTCGCTTTTCTGGCAGGCATGGCCTCGTTTTTAGCGCCGTGTGTGTTGCCCCTTACGCCAGCCTATTTGAGTTACCTCAGCGGGCACGCTATGAGCGCCTCAGGTAGCCGTTCTTCACGGGAGCGGCTCTTCATCATCATCCACGCGGCCTGCTTTGTGTTAGGTTTTACGCTCATCTTCATCGCGTTAGGGACGCTGGCCGGTGCACTGGGCGCGTTCTTGCGCGGGCCGTGGCTGCGCTATCTCGGCGGCACGCTGATGGTGTTTTTCGGGTTGGCGCTCGTGGGGGCGTTACGGATGCCGGTGCTCGAACGGGACGCACACTTGCCCTGGCGCGCACGGCCAGAGTGGGGTTTTGCCTCCTCGCTGCTGATGGGGATGGTATTCGCCGCCGGGTGGACGCCCTGTGTAGGGCCGGCACTCTCGGCGATCCTCATGCTGAGCGCCCAACAGGAAACCGCGGGGCAAGGTGCGCTACTACTAGGCGCGTATGCCGCCGGCGTAGGCTTGCCCTTCATGTTAGCAGCACTGCTGGTGGATCAACTGAATGCACAGCTGCACCGGATTGCGCGCTACCTACCGCTTCTTCACAAAATTACCGGGCTACTGCTGGTGCTGATGGGAATCGTTATTCTTACCGATAGCTTCGGCATCATTGGCGGCTGGCTGGAACAATGGGGGATTGGATGGGATCTAGGGATCTGACGCCACGCTCAACTGCGGACATCTCAACTGCGGACATTATCGAAGAAGCACAACGGCGCATCGAGCAGCGACCGCCGCCGCCGCCGCCGGAATCGCCATGGATACGCCGAGCCAATCACGTGGTCTTCTGGCTGGCAAAGCACTGGCTGGGCCTGTTCAATGTATTGATGGGGCTATATGTAGGCGGCACGTTCCTGGCGCCCGTGCTGATGTGGCTGGATTACAACAGTGCGGGGGAAATACTCTACCGCATCTACATGCCCTTTTGTCACCAATATCCGTTTCGCTCGTGGTTCCTCTTCGGGCCGCAAGCCACCTATCCAGCACAACAAATTTTACAGGCGCAGGATATGGCTCGGCTGTACCATCAAGTTATCGGCAGTCCGACGATAGGGTACAAAGTAGCTCTATGCCAGCGGGATGTGGCAATTTACGGCAGCATGGTACTGGGCGGCGTGGCCTTCGCGCTGTTGCGAAAACGCTTCAAGATGCCTTCCCTCCCGCTCTGGGCCTACTTTGTCTTCGGCGTGACGCCAATGTTAATAGATGGGGGCTGGCAATGGCTCGGCTATGCGGTGCGGTGGATTTTCGCGCCTGAGTGGTGGACGCCACACGAGACAACCGCGTTTTGGCGCACGTTGACCGGAGCGCTGTTCGGGTTGGGGCTGGTGGCCCTCGGCTATCCCAGTATGCACGAGTACTTTGAAGAGACCCGTGAACTAGTCGGAAAAAGGTACGGGTGGCAGTAACATTGCGCGCAAAGGTAATCAAAACCGCCTTTTCACCGGCGCACTGGCTCGCTGATTTACCGATTTTTTGATTTGCTCAGGAGGGAACCTTATCTTATGGAACCAATCATTGATCCGATTCTAATCAGTTTTGCGGATGGGGCCTTTGGTATTCACTGGTACGGCCTGCTCATCGTCACCGGCATCATGCTGGCGGCGATAGCCTGCGCGCACCTGGCGGAGGTCGCCGGGCAGAACCCAGAGCATATCTGGGATATGCTGCTGCTCGCTGTACTATGCGGCGTCATCGGGGCACGGCTCTACCACGTCTTCTCAACCCCAGCAGGCGGATTGACCGGCTGGGATTACTATCGCCAAAATCCCATCAAGATACTCTACATGTGGGAGGGCGGCCTGGGCATTTTCGGCGCGATTATCGGTGGCGCCATCGGCGTACTGATTTATACTTCAATGAAGAAACTGCGCCCCTTACAATGGATGGATTTCGGCGCACCCGGACTGGCGCTAGGACAGACCTTTGGGCGTTGGGGGAATTTCATCAATTACGAGCTCTATGGTACGCCAACCACGCTCCCGTGGGGGTTGCGTATTCCCCAAGCCTACCGCATCCTACCCTATACCAACATGCGTGAATATCCACCGGAAACCTTGTTCCAACCGCTATTCCTGTACGAATCAGTAGGAGCGTTACTCATCTTCCTGATCCTCTTCTGGTTCGGTGTGAAAAAGCGCGATCGTCTGCAAGAAGGCGATTTACTGGCCGGATATCTAATCGGTTACTCAGCCCTCCGTTTCGTTACCGAAATGTTCCGCCCTGATGCGTGGCAATTGGGCAACATCGCGGCAGCGCAAGTCTTTTCTATTGGGCTAATTTTGGTCAGTGTCGGCATCCTGGTCGGGCGACGCTGGTATCAGCGCCGTCCCCAGCCGCCGCAAGAACTGGTTTAACATAAAATCTATCCGAAGATTCTCAAAGGCCGCCGGGGCGCGGTAGGCTCGGCTGCGACAGGCTCGGCCACCGGGCTGCTCCAGTGCCTGAGCCTGTCGCAGGCCTCTGCGCTCGTCAAAGGCAGTACCCGCCACTAACCCTGTAGGTTGGCTCAAAACACGCCTATTGGACGGCTTGGACCGGGCGACTTTGGCGCACTGGCCGTCCAAGTCAATGCCAGAGGGCCATCGGGAAAGGCTTCGGCAGGCTCAGCCACCAGAGGGATTTTCGGATAGATACGTATCGCTAAGGGAGGAAGGCCATGGCCTGGACTGAAGCTATCCTGCGGTTGCAAGAAGTGGACGGGGAGCTAAAAGCTCTCGAAGGGCGGCTGGCGGATATCGCTACCCAGCTCACCGATCAACGCGAGGTATTAGCAACCCGCAAAGAAGCGGAGATGCGCGCAGTACAGGCAAAAAAGCGCCAACAGGCCCAAAAAGACCTGGAGTACGAACTAGGGCGCGTGGAAGCCAAGCGTAAACAGACCCAGGAGCGCCTATACAGCGGCAACGTGCGCAATCCACGCGAGCTACAAGACCTGCAAAGCGAAAGCCAGGCGCTCCAGCGACGGCAGGAGCAGCTCGAAGAACTGTTATTGGAAGCGATGGACGCCCATGAAGAGGCTAGTCGCATGGCCGCTGAGACTCAGGCTACTTACGAGATCGCCACACAACGGGGCGAACAAACGCAACAAGCGTTACAGTCCGAGCGAGAAGCACGGCAACAACAGCTACAGGCGCTCCGGGCAGAAAACATCAAGTTGCAAACACTGATCCCCCCCGATTTGCTGGATTCTTACCGGTATTTGCAGCGGCGGATGGGGGCCACCGCAATAGCACAAGTCAACGAAGGAACGTGTAGCGTGTGCGGGGTAGCGACGCAGTTACAAATCCAACGCAAGGTCCGCGACCGCGAAGAAGTGTACTGTGACGGTTGTGGACGCATGTTAGTAGGCTAATGGTAACACAAAAGGAGACGCGCCCCATTAGGTTGGGGCGCGTCTCTGCGAAAGGAGGGTAACCAACGCCAACTCACAACAATCAGGAGGGCGGACTCCTAAACCAAATTCTGACTTTATTATAGCATCTAACCGGATTCTAGCAATAGGAAAAAAGTACTATTTCGAGGGTGACATTTGTCACGGCAACGATGTAGTGCGAGAAGCGCACCCTTATCCAGGCAACAATGGGAATCGAGGTAACCCTATGGCAAAGATGCTCCCCAAATTTCGCAACTTGTCCATCGAACATTTATGGCCGCTCACGGCACTGATTGGCATCTTCATCTTCGTCAACACCCACCCCATTCGCCCGCACGATTTCTGGTGGCACATCGCCGCCGGGCGGGAGCTGGCCCTGACCGGCCGTATCCCGCTTGTAGATACCTATTCATTCACCGCGCCAGGGATGCCCTACCCCGCCTATCAGACCTACTGGCTGATGGAGTGGGTGCTCTATCACGTTTACCAGTTCGGCGGTGCCCCACTCGTGGTGCTCTTCCAAACTGCGCTGGTCATCAGCGCCTACGGTCTGACGCTCCGTTTAGCACGGCAAATCACCGGTAGCTGGCGCAACGCCACCTTCGCCACCCTCTTTGCCGCCGCGCTAGGCATGAATGACTGGAATGTACGCCCGCAAACGGTCACGTTTCTACTCGCCCCCCTGTTCTTGAACAGCATCTTTGCCTACCGCCGCCAGGCGCGCCGGTGGTTGTTAGTGATCTTCCCCATAGGAATGTTACTGTGGGTCAACAGTCACGGCTCGTTCCCACTGGGGCTTGTGTTGATCGGATTATGGGGAATAGATGAGGCCTGGAACGCTCTTAGCACGCGGGCGTGGAAGCCGCTACTTGCACCTGGCATCGCGCTGGGGACGGCGATAGTCGCCTGCTTGCTCAATCCGCGCGGCCCGGCAGTATTTGGCTACATTGCCACTATGACGACGGATCCCATCATCCAGAATCTCGTGCCGGAATGGTCACCGCCCACCTTTAGCACACTATCAGGGCAATTGTTCCTCGGCGGGCTGCTATTGAGCGCCGCTATCCTCGCGCTTTCCCCCAAGCGTCCTAGTCCACTCCAGTTATTTACCTTCCTGGTCTTTGGCGCATTGGGATTGCGGACTGCGCGCGGAATTATCTGGTTCGGATTGGTGATGGCACCGGTATTGGCAGAGCATGTGGCGCAAATCAGCGCATTAGCGGGGCAACACATCGGTAAATTGCAACTTGCAAATCACAAGATTGGTGGCGCGAGCGAGCCAACTCAAGCCACAACCAAAACCCAAGCACTGTTAAACCGGGTGGTCATGGCGATACTGTTACTAGGGGCGCTAAGTTCTTTGCCCTGGTTCAAACAACTCTGGCCGTTATCACCGGAGAAAGCGGGGGTGATTTCCGCGGAGACACCTATCGCAGCGACCGAATTTCTGTTACAGACCCGCCCGCCAGGGCCTATCTTCCACGCAATGCCCTTCGGCAGCTACTTGATTTGGGCAGCCCAACCGGAGTATCCGGTATTTGTAGATCCACGCATTGATCTCTACCCGGCGGAGGTATGGCTGGAGTATCTCCGCATCTCGGCAGCGACACCGGGTTGGGAGGAGCGGCTGGCGCACTATGGGGTACAGACATTGATGCTCAGCCCACAGGAACAGCCAGGGCTGGTGACTGCGGTGCAAGCATCGAACCGGTGGGAGGAAGTTTACCGCGACGCGGTCTGCATCATCCTGGTACTGAAGGAATAACCTTTAATTCGCTTTATGCGATATTCGAGGTGATAAACCGGCGAAGTAAGCGGCGCAGAGCAGCTCCGCCGAGATCAAAGCCATCCGACTCAGTAAAGCAGCGAGAAATGCAACCGGCGCAGGGACTAATAAAGCCAATAAGTAGCCCAACACCCCTTCGCGGACACCCAACCCGCCGGGCGTGATAAAACTCAAGAATCCGACAATCCAAGAGACAGCATACATACCTGTGATAGGAAGCAGCATCGCCAGGGGCTGAGGCTCGAGCGCGCACACCAGACAATACACACCTGCACCATGCAGCAGCCACGTTAGTACATAGCCAGGGACCAACGCAAACAGCGCCCGCGATTGCAACGCGAAGGGGCGCACGCCCAAACCAATACGCCGCAGTCCCCAAGCCAACGGACGTTGGAACAATTGGGGAAACAGGTAGAAAATCAACAAAGGGATTAGCAGTAGACTCCAAAGCACCAGAGAATCCGATTTAGGCCAGAAGGACAGGGAAAAAACCAACACCAATGCACCTGTGGCCAAAAATTGGAGATGTTCTAACCCCAGACTCAAGCTTACGGCATGGATTGAGCAACCTTCCTGGTGAGCTTCATATGTCAGCCGCAGTAAATGCCAAACATGCCCCGGAATATAGCGCATAATTAATGCTAAAAACCAGATTCGCAAAGCTGTCCACCAGGGTAGTGGTTCGCGCATCTGATAGAGCATACAGTTCCAAAGCAGCGCCCAACCAATATAACCACTGGCATTCAATGCCACTGCCAAAAAAACATAATTCCAGCGCAGTTGAACCCCCTGAATCTGGGGCCAAGCCCCTCTCAGCCGCAAGAAAATGTAGAGTAATGCCAGTATAGTGACAAGCCAGCCGAAAATTTTGAGCAGTTTTTTTGTCATTAAACCTCTAAGTAGATAGTTCTCCAAGTTTACACAACAACGCCACCAAAGGCTGTCGAAAACGGCTTTCAGAAGCCCAGCGCATTCTCTTTTCGGCAAGCTCAGGCTAATGCACTTTACGAGTAAATCCTGGCACTATTAAACGACAGAAACGCAAAATGCGCCAAGGTCTGTCAAGCGACAATTAGAAAGGGACATCGGCGACAATTAGAAATGCCCATATCAGAGGGCTAACCCTCAGCGGCCTGGGGCGGGGTCTCCGCAGCCAGGACAATGCCATTGCGGCGCGCAGCTTCT
>Ga0334883_1002892_pt1 | contig 19712 bp, 17 predicted proteins | sample GraSluR1_MG_6_FD_207230 | JGI IMG/M metagenome (GOLD analysis project Ga0334883, IMG submission 207230) | Sludge microbial communities from methane-producing bioreactor in Wageningen University, Netherlands - Granular Sludge_09_05-R1 | ecosystem: Engineered > Bioreactor > Anaerobic >...
GTCGGTATGCTCTCGATCACAGGAATGGCCCTCAGCGTGGACGCCTACGGTCCCATCGCGGACAACGCGGGCGGCATCGCCGAAATGAGCCACCTCCCGCCGGAGGTCCGCAAGATCACCGATAAGCTCGACGCCATCGGCAACACCACTGCGGCGATGGGCAAAGGACTGGCGATCGGCTCCGCGGCGCTCACCGCGCTCGCGCTCTTCGCCGCGTACGCGCACTCCGTCAAGCTGACGGCCATCGACCTGAACGACCCGAAGGTCATGGTCGGCCTCTTCCTCGGCGGCATGCTTCCGTTCCTCTTCAGCGCGCTTTCGATCCAGGCGGTCGGCCGCGCCGCGGAAGCCATGATCGACGAGGTGCGGCGCCAGTTCCGCGAAATCCCCGGCATCATGGAGGGAACGGGACGCCCCGAATATGAGAAGTGCGTCGACATCTCCACCGCCGCCGCGCTCAAAGAGATGATCATCCCCGGCCTGCTCGCGGTTCTCTCCCCGCTGGCCGTCGGCTTCGGCCTCGGCGCTCAGGCGCTCGGCGGTCTGCTCGCCGGTTCCATCGTGACGGGCGTGATGCTCGCCATCTTCATGTCCAACGCCGGAGGCGCATGGGACAACGCGAAGAAGTACATCGAAGAGGGGAACTTCGGGGGCAAAGGAACGCCCGAACACGCCGCCGCGGTCGTGGGCGACACGGTCGGCGACCCGTTCAAGGACACCGCGGGCCCGAGCCTCAACATCCTCATCAAGTTGATGTCGGTCGTGGCGCTCGTGCTGGCGCCGCTCTTCATCTAATCGGAAAAAGAGAGTACAATATCTGCGAGAGGGGGAGGGCGACCTCCCCCTTATTTTTTCTTCCGGAGGCGCCGCTCATGAGATCAGACGATGTTCGCCGCGTGAAAGACCGGCTCGATATAGTGGAGGTCATCGGCGATTACGTCCGTCTGAAGAAGGCGGGGAACAACTTTCTCGGGCTCTGCCCATTCCACGACGAGAAGACGCCGTCGTTCAACGTCTCTCCCTCGCGACAGACGTTCCACTGTTTCGGCTGCGGTCAGGGTGGGGATGTTTTCTCCTTCATCATGGAAAAAGAAAACCTCTCCTTTCGGGAGGCGCTCGAAACCCTCGCCGAAAGGGCCGGAGTGCAGCTCTCCTCCGAGGGCGCGCGTGCGGTCAGGGAGCGCAGTCTCTTCGACATCACGGAGAGGGCGTGCTCCCACTTCCGCTCCTTGCTGGAGAAGCCGGAAGGGGAGCACGCCGCGGCGTACCTCTCCCGGCGAAATCTCCAGCGCGATGCGTGGCGGACCTTCGAGCTCGGCTGGGCGTCCCCCTCCTGGGACGCTCTGTGGAAGGCGCTCTCCAACGAAGGCGTCTCCTTTCGCGAGGCTTTCGACGCGGGGCTCGTGCTGGAAGGGAGAAACGGGCCGTACGACCGGTTCCGCGGACGAATCATCTTCCCCGTCAGAGACATCTCCGGACGGCTCCTCGCTTTCGGAGGACGGCTGCTCGACGGCGAAGGGGCGAAGTACATCAACAGCCCCGAGGGGGTGCTCTACAGTAAGCGCCGCTCGCTCTACCTGCTCAACAGGGCGAAGGAGGCGGCGCGCTCGAAGGACAGGCTGATCCTCGTGGAGGGGTACATGGACGCCATACGCCTTCATCTGAACGGTTTCGAGGAGACAGCGGCGTCTCTGGGCACCTCCCTCACGGAGGAGCAGGCGCTGCTGATCCGCCGCCTCACCGACCGCTGCTACATCTGCTACGACTCGGACATCGCGGGGCAGGAGGCGTCCATCCGGGGAATGTACGTGCTGCAAAAGGCGGGATTGGACGTCCGCGTCGTCGACATTCCGGAAGGAAAGGACCCGGACGATCTGCTTTCGCTTCCGGACGGCAAGGCGCTCTTTTCCAAGGCGCTCGAAACCGCCCGGCCGCTGGTGCTCCACCACCTGCACCTCCGGAGGGAGATGCTCCGCACTCCCGAGAAGCGCCGAAAAGCGTCGGAGGATATTATCTCGGGGATCGCGATGCTCTCCCCAGTGGACGCCTCGCCCTATCTTCCGGCTGTCGAAGCGGCGCTCGGCGTACTGCATCATGAATTCATCCCGATGCTTGAGGAGCAGCGAAGAAAGCTCTCGTCGCAGGCACGGGAGCCTGCCCGCGACGCTCCTCCCGACGAGGAGGCCGGCGAAGAACAACAGTCTCCGGATCTCGTCGAGGCCGCGCTGTGCGCGCTCCTGTGGAGGGACTGCGATCTCCGCCGGTCGGCCGATCCCGTGCACATTGTGTCGATGCTCTCCGATGCGCGCCTGCAGACGCTCGCGTCCGCGCTGCTCTCCGCGTCTTCGGCGGAAGAGATGGAGCTCTACTGGCACGATATCGGCGACACGTTTCCGATGAAGGCGATCGCCGCGGGGGGAGTCTACTGCGACGAGCTCGAGCGGGCCAACGATCCGTACACGATATTGATGGAGATTCTCTCCGTGCGGAAACACAAACGGGAGTACGATCTGCTGAAAACGAAACTCTCCAGGGGAACCGCGGAAAACGATGAATTGATGCGCTTTCAGGAGTTGGCCAGGATGTTGAAGAGCGGCAGAGGAAAAGGGACTTTGTGAAAGAATTGAAATTCAGGGGGTTTTTTTGATATACTTCCCTGTGGTCTTGTGTCTGGAGGAACGTATCGATGCGATTGGATAAATTTCTGAAGCTTGCAAGGCTTGTCAAAAGGAGAACGGTCGCCCAGGAGATGATCGAGGTCGGGGCGGTTCGAATCAACGGAAGACAGTGCAAGCCTTCGGCGGAAGTCCGTATGGGCGATTCCGTCGAGATTGCCTACCCCTCGCGCGTTCTCTCGCTGGAGGTTCTGTGCGCGGACGAGGCGGCGCTGAAGCGAATGTCGCCCGAGGAAGCATGGTCTTCGCGGGAGGAGCGGCGGGTGGATCCATCGGAAAAACCGTGGTGAAGCCGCGCCCGTCGGGCGGGAGAGTATGGTGTGATGGAATCGTCCGGTGCGTCAAAAGCCTCTCCGGGCGAAGAACGTACTTGAAAAGGAGTTGAGGTGCAATGAGCAGTATTATCGGAGTGCACGGCCGGGAGATACTCGATTCTCGCGGCAATCCGACGGTCGAGGTCGAAGTCTGGCTTGACAGCGGCGCTTCCGGAAGAGCCGCTGTTCCTTCGGGGGCGTCCACAGGGACGTACGAGGCCGTCGAGCTTCGCGACGGGGGACGGCGCTACCTCGGCAAGGGTGTGCTGAACGCGGTCAACAACGTGAACGAGAAGATAGCGCCGGAACTGATGGGTTTCGACGCGGACGACCAGGCGGAAGTCGACGCGGCGCTGATCGAACTCGACGGCACGCCCAACAAGGGCGAGCTGGGCGCCAACGCCGTCCTCGGCGTTTCGCTGGCGGTGGCCCGCGCGGCGGCCGACGACCACGATCTTCCCCTGTGGTCGTGGATCGGCGGACTCGGGCCCTTCTCGCTGCCGACGCCGATGATGAACGTCGTCAACGGCGGCGCGCATGCGGACAACAACGTCGACATCCAGGAGTTCATGCTGGTTCCCCACGGCGCGGAGACCTTCGCCGAGGCCCTGCGCATGGGCGTCGAGACGTACCACACCCTGAAGAAGGCCATCCATGCCCGCGGATACAGCACGGCCATCGGCGACGAAGGCGGCTTCGCACCGGACCTGAAGAGCAACCGCGAGGCCATCGACCTGATCCTCGAGGCCGTGGAGAAGGCCGGGTACGCGCCGGGCAAGGACATCTCGATCGCGCTCGATCCCGCCGCATCGGAGTTCTTCAAGGACGGGAAGTATCATTTCGAAGGGGAGAAAAAGTCCTTTACTCCCGAGGAGATGGTGGGCTACTACGAGCAGCTCTGCAAGGACTACCCGATCCTCTCCATCGAGGACGGCATGGCGGAGGACGACTGGGCCGGCTGGTCGATTATGACGAAGCGCCTCGGCTCGAAGATTCAGATCGTCGGCGACGACCTCTTCGTCACCAACCCCGAGAAGCTGTCGAGGGGCATCGAAGAAGGAGTGGCCAACGCCGTTCTCATCAAGCTCAACCAGATAGGCTCGCTCTCCGAGACGCTCAACGTGATCGCGCTCGCCAAGCGCTACGGCTACGCGACGGTCATCTCGCACCGTTCGGGCGAGACCGACGACTCCTTCATCAGCGACCTTGCCGTGGCGACGGGCGCCGGACAGATCAAGACGGGCGCTCCCGCCCGCATCGATCGGGTCGCGAAGTACAACCAGCTTCTTCGCATCGCCGAGGAGCTCGACCGCGCTCCGTATGCGCGTCTCTCTCAGTTCAGGGGCAATCCGAACAGATAGGGCGATAATCATTTTTCTCACTCAAAGGAGGCGTTTTTTTTGAAGAAAATCATATCGACAACCGATGCGCCCGCAGCTGTCGGGCCGTACAACCAGGCCATCAAGGCGGGCCCCTTTCTCTTCTGCTCCGGGCAGATTCCCATCGATCCCGCGACGGGGCAGTTCGTTCCGGGCGGCGTAACGGAGCAGGCGAAGCAGGTCCTGAACAATGTCAAGGCTGTTCTTGAGGCTGCCGGGTATTCCCTCGCCGACGTGATCAAGGCGACCGTATTCGCGACCAGCATGAACGATTTCGCGGCGGTGAACGGCGTCTACGCGACGTATTTCGAGAAAGAGCCCCCCGCCAGGTCCTTCGTCGAAGTGAGCGCGCTCCCTAAAGGAGCCCTTGTGGAAATCGAAGTCGTCGCCTGGAAGGAATGATCACTCCGGCCGGAGGCGGTCCCTCCGGCCCTCACCTCTTGAAGGATGTGCGCACATGAAGGAAACGAAGATAGCGGAACCCACAGTCGAGCGGCTTGTCCAGTATCACCGTCTTTTGGAGCAGCTCGCGGCCGAGGGGCAGAAAGTGATTTCCTCCAGGGAGATGGGGGAGATGCTCTCGTTCAAGGCCAGTCAGGTGCGAAAAGACCTCTCGTACTTCGGCGAGATAGGCAAGCGAGGCGTGGGGTATCATGTTGATCGTTTGTTCAAGCATATCGACGGTATCCTCGCGTCGCCCAGGCTCTGGTCCATCGGCTTGGCCGGCGTGGGGAAGCTGGGCGAGGCGCTTTTGGGGTACCAGGCGTTCCGGAACGAAAAGTTCCGGATAAAAGCCCTCTTCGACGTCGACCCTTCGAAAATCGGGACGTACATCCAGGGAACGCCCTGCTACTCCATCGAGGACGCTCCCCGCGTACTGCGCGAAGAAGGCATCGAAGTGGTCGTCATCACCGTACCGACGGGAGCGGCTCAGTCCGTTGCCGACAAGGTCGTGAGCGCGGGAACGGTGAAGGGGATCCTCAACTTCTCCCCGGTCACGCTCTCCGTCCCGGACAATGTCCTGCTCTACAGCGTGGATATTTCGATCGAACTGGAAAAACTGCTTTTTTACCTGAAGCACCGGGAGCGGTAGCAGTTTTTTTGATAGAATATCGGGGTTGTTTTCCGTCTTGCCGGGCAAGGCGAAGCAACCTTGCACCCCAATATCAAGGAGGCGTTTTTTTTGGAACAGCAGTGTGGACAGGCGGCAGGCGGCGCAGGAGGACAGGGGAGTCTCATGGGAATGCTTTTCCCCCTTGCGATATTCGTGGTCATCTTCTACTTCTTCATCATTCGTCCCCAGAAGAAGCGGCAGCGCGCCCAGGACGAGCTGCTCTCGTCCCTCGCCAGAGGCGATCAGGTGGTCACGATCGGCGGTTTCTTCGGAACCATCCGTGAAGTTCGCGACGACAGCCTTGTCGTCGAAATAGCCGACGGAGTGAAGGTCCGCCTTCTCAAGTCGGCGGTGGCTTCGAAGCGCGCGCCCGCCGCTCCGGCCCCCAAGGAGGAGCCGGCACGGGAGAAGGAAGAGGAGAAGAGCTGACCGTATCTCCCGCTTCGATCTGAAGTGCGCCCCGCCCGCTTTCCGATGCGACCGCGAGTGCGGCGGGGAAACGGGGAGGTCGCCGCAAGGCGGCCCCCCCGCTCGCGTCCCGTCCGCGTTCCCGTTGGCGGGAGTGTTTTCGCGGGGGAATGAACAACTTATTTTGCGAACACAACGGAGGGAATTCTTATGTTGAGACGAGACCGCTGGCGGCTTGGAATAGTCGCCATCGTGGTGCTTGCGGCCCTGTTCTCGGTCTTTCCCATTCAGGGAAGGATCAATCTGGGGCTTGATTTGAAGGGCGGCGCCCACATCGTTCTTCAGGCGAAGGACACCGAGGACAGCAAGGTGACGGAGGACAGCATCGAACGTCTTCTTGCGGTGCTTCGGAATCGCGTGGACCAGTACGGTGTGGCGGAACCCGTTATTCAGAGGGAGGGGAACGACAGGATCATCGTCGACCTCCCCGGTATCCAGGATCCGGACGCTGCGTTGGAACTCATAGGCAAAACGGCGCTTCTCGAGTTTCGTCAGGTATCGGCGGCGACGTCGCCCATCCCTCCCGCGGCGGAGCGGAAGAACTACGGCAGCGACGCCGAGTTCGAACGGGCGCAGACGCGCTGGAACGAGGCCGTCGCGCAGATAGAGGTCCAAAAGAGCGACCTTGAGCGGCAGGCGGCCTCCGTCGAGGGCGGCGTCGTCGCGAAGACGGACGAAGGAAGATACTACCTTCTTGGGAAAGTCCTTGTCGGCGGAAAAGATCTCGTCGACGCCAGGACGCAGTACGACAACCTCGGACGCGCAGTCGTCGCCCTCACCTTCAGCTCCGAAGGAGCGAAGCTCTTCGACGCCGCGACTGCCGAGAACATCGGACGGCAGATCGCCATCGTCCTCGACGGCGTCGTCATCTCCGCTCCCGTTGTTCAGGAGCGCATCACCGGCGGAAACGCCCAGATCTCCGGCCGCTTCACCGCAGCCGAGGCAAGCCGCCTCTCCATCATGCTGCGCGCCGGAGCGCTTCCGGTGGCGGTCGACGTCATCGAGAACCGTTCCGTGGGGCCGAGCCTCGGAGAAGACTCCATCAACTCCGGTATTCGCGCAGGCCTCCTTGGAGCGTCTCTCGTCTTCCTCTTCATGCTGCTGTACTATCGCCTCCTGGGTGTCGCAGCCGACGCGGCCCTTGCGGTCGCCATCCTTCTTGTCTTCGCGGGACTGATCTCGCTGAAGGCCACGCTGACCCTTCCCGGCATCGCGGGTATCGTGCTCACCATCGGCATGGCGGTGGACGGCAACGTGCTCATCTATGAACGCATGAAGGAGGAGCTGCGCGCGGGCAAGACGCCTCTCGCGGCCATCGACGCCGGATTCAAGAAAGCGCTCGTGACGATCTTCGACGCGAACATCACGACGCTCATCGCGGCGGCGGTCCTCTTCTACTTCGGCAGCGGCCCCGTCAGGGGCTTTGCGGTGACGCTCAGCATCGGTATCGTCTCGAGCGTCTTCTGCAACGTCCTCGTCACGCGCTCTCTCCTCCAGTACTTCATGGGCGGACGGGCGACGAGCTCCCTGGCGCACCGTTCCTAAGAGAGGTGGAAAAAAGACTATGAAAATCATGTTCATCGACTTTATGAAACATCGCAGGGCCGCGCTTCTGGTCAGCCTTGTCTGCGTCGTTCTCAGCCTCGGCCTCGTCTTCACGAAAGGACTGAATCTCGGAATCGACTTCACCGGCGGTAACGTGGTGCAGGTCGAGTTTGCACAGGGCGTCTCCGTGGCGGAAGTCCGCGACGTCCTGGCGTCGGTTGGGCAGGGAAACTCCGTGATCCAGTCCTACAGCGATGTCGGCGTCATTATCCGCATCAGCGCCAACGAGGACGAAGCCCGGAAAGTGGTTGTCGACGCCCTGCGGGCAAAATATCCCGAAATGAAGACCGTGCGGCTTGAAAAGGTCGGACCCGTGGTCGGCGCCGAACTGCGGAAAGAAGCCTTCGTCGCGCTTTTTCTTGCGCTTGCGGGCATTCTCGCCTACATCACCGTCCGTTTCCAGTTCCGTTTCGCGGTGGTGAGCGTGCTCGCGCTGATGCACGACGCGATCATCACGCTCGGTATCTTCAGCCTTACCGGCATGGAGATCTCCTCGCCCTTCATCGCGGCGATCCTCACGATCGTCGGTTACTCCCTCAACGACACGATCGTCGTGCTCGACAGAGTGCGTGAAAACTGGAAAACGCTGCGCGGGAACGGCATGCTCGGCCTTTTGAACAACTCGATCAACGAGGTGCTCTCCAGGACGATCAACACATCCCTGACGACGCTGCTGCCCGTTATCGCTCTCTTCCTCTGGGGCGGCCCGGTGCTCCGCAGCTTCTCCTTCGCCCTGCTCGTCGGCGTAATGGTCGGCACGTACAGCTCCATCTACATCGCCTCCAGCGTGCTTGCAGAGTGGTGGATAAAGGCGCCGCAGAAGGCATAACCGCCGATCTGTTTTTAGAGTACCGTCTTTCGAAAGCGCTCGCCGGAATAGAGGCGAGCGCTTTTTTTCCATGAGAATTTGTAGAACAAGGCATTTATGTGTTATACTCTTTCAATATTATCATGGCCAGAAAAAAAGGAGATGAGAACGGCCGGGAAAAGGAGGACACACGAATGACAGAACACGGAAAAACTCTTCCGTTCAGATTCATGGAGTGCGCGCTGCTCACGCTGAGCACCGGAGTGCGCGCGCAATCCATACGAGAGCTTCGATCCGCGCTTCCGCAAACGCCGCTCAGTTCGATCTACTACCACTTCTGGGGGAGGATGCTGCGCCCTCATATCGCCGAATCCGAATTCAACAACGACTTCGCCTCGTGGGCCGACAGCGGCCTTGGGGATATCGAACTCGCCGAGGCGCTCAGCGCGATCAACCCCGTAGCGTGCGCCGATCTCGAGGAGGTGCGCTCCATCCTCGAGGATATTTTGGACGCACGGCTCGAGAGCGGCGATTTTATGAGCTGGAAGAAGAGCGACAGAGAGTTCTACTTCATCGCCTGCACCAAGATGATGTTCGACACGGGACGAGAGGTCTCCTCGCTGAAGGATTTTCCTCTTGCGGTGAAGACGGCGAGTCGTCAGAGCTTCTTTCATCACTTCATCGACGGCAGGAGACGCTCCCCCGAGGGGAAGGACGACTTTTCGCTCTGGCTCGAACAGTTCGGTGAAGCGACGGAGCCCATGAGAAAGTCGCTCGGCGCGATCGACTCGTATCTCTTCTCCCTCGGCGAGCTGAAGGGGCAGGTTGTTTCCCTTCTTGAGAAAAATCTTCGCGGAAGGGGGAAATAACGATGTCCGAGATGCTGAAAAAATACGGCGAGGTTGTCGGCTTCCATGCCATGGACAGTCTGATGGTCATCGCGGATATGCTGCGGGGGAAGAAAATCGTCCATGTGAACTCGACGAAAGAGGGCGGCGGCGTGGCGGAGATTCTCTCCTCGATGGTCCCGCTCTCGAAGGAGCTCGGGCTCGACGTCTCCTGGGAGATCATCGAAGGAAACCCCGACTTTTTCGCCTGCACGAAGACGCTTCACAACTCTCTGCAGGGGATGCCCGGAGGACTGCCGGAACAGCAGATCGAAGCGTACGTCGAGACGAACCGCACGAACGCGGAGAGGCTGAGAGGAGCGCTTGAGGATGCGGATTACGTCTTTATCCACGATCCGCAGCCCGCGCCGCTGCTCGGGTACTTCCCGAACAGAAAGGGAAAGTGGGTTTGGCGCTGCCATATCGACGTCAGCGCACCGAACCGTTCCGTCTGGCGCTTCGTCAAGAAGCACGTGGAGGGCTACGACGCGTCGATCTTCTCGCTTCCCGACTTCGCCCAGACGCTCCCGCACCCGCAGTTTCTGATCACCCCGAGTATCGACCCCCTGAGCGAGAAGAATATCGCGCTGCCGAAAAGCGAGGTTGCGAAGACCTACGAGGAGCTCGGCATTCCGATGGATAAACCGGTCATCCTTCAGGTTTCGCGGTTCGACCGCTTCAAAGACCCCCTCGGGGTTATCGAAAGCTACAGAATCGCCCGCGAACATGTGGATATTCGACTTGTCCTCGCCGGGGGCGGGGCGACCGACGACCCGGAGTCGGGGGAGGTGCTCGCCAGGGTTCAGGAGGCGGCGGCGGGCGACCCGGATATTCACGTGCTGTTGCTCCCCGCGGACGCCCACAGGACGATCAACGCCCTGCAGTCCGGGGCGGCCGTGGTGATGCAGAAATCGACCAAGGAGGGCTTCGGCCTCACGGTGACCGAGGGGTTATGGAAGAAGAAACCCGTCATCGGCGGAGACGTCGGCGGAATCCGCCTGCAGATCATCAACCGCTTCAACGGTTTCCGCGTACGATCGCCCGAGGGAGCCGCCATCCGCATCCGGTATCTTCTGACGCACAAATGGAAGCGTGAGCGGATGGGAGTGAACGCCCGTCAGTACGTCCTCGAAAACTTCCTCCTCACCGGACAGTTGCGCCGCTACATGTCGCTGCTCATCTCTCTGAATTCGCCGAATGGCGAGTGGGAGCGATGGATCTGAGCGGTCGCCGCGGGAGGAGGCGACTCCTCCTCCCGCATTCGGGAACGGCGTGATCGCCCTCTCGCCGGAAAGTCGGAAGCGAGCGCCGGGCCGCGTGCATTTCCCGCGGAGAGTCGGAGGAAGCGCTTCTGAAGAACCGGAGGGAAGAAAGGAATTTCAACGATGAAAAAGAAAGAACGTCTGCTGGTGGTTTCAAACCGCCTTCCCGTGTCTCTTTCGACGGAGGACGGGAAACTGATCGGACGTCCGGCTTCGGGCGGCCTGGTCAACGCGCTGAGCCCCGTGCTGAAGAACAAGGGGGGGTTTTGGATCGGGTGGGCGGGAACGCACGAGAACGTCTCTCTTTCGACGCTCCGGGAAATTCTCGGCCCCGTATCCGAGGAGAGCGGCTACCGCCTGCTTCCGGTGATGCTGACCAAGGAGGACGTGGATTCTTTTTATTCCGGTTTCTCGAACTCCGTGCTCTGGCCGCTCTTTCACGATCTTCAGAGCAGGTGCGACTTCAATCCCTCCTACTGGAACGGGTACCTCGCCGCGAACAGAAAATTCGCGAAGGTGCTGATGAAGCATACGGAGGAGGATGATTTCATTTGGGTGAACGACTACCACCTGATCCCGCTCGGAAAGATGCTGCACGAGAAAAAAGCCTCGCTCAAAGCCTCGTTCTTCCTGCATATCCCGTTCCCCAGCGTCGACATCTTCATGAAGATGCCGCAGAGGAAAGAGATTCTTTCGCAGCTGATTCACTACGCATTCGTCGGTTTCCAGACGATGCGGGACAGGAGGAACTTCCTCGACTGCCTGAAGGTCTTCTTTCCGGAGATGCATGCTTCCGGAAGGGGAAACGTTGTACGCGTCCGTATCGGAGAGTGTAATTTTCTGGTAGGCGCGCTGCCGATCAGCATCGATTACCGGTCGTTCGCCTTTCTCGCATCCTCGAAAGAGGTGGTCTCCCGCTCGAAGGACATTCAGCGGGAGATGTTCGCACAAAAATACATACTCGGCGTCGACCGCCTTGATTACTCGAAGGGAATTCCCGAACGTCTGCGCGGTTTTCAGCGCTGCCTGGAGCTGTATCCCGAACTTCGTGAAAAACTCAGCCTGATGCAGGTCGTCGTCCCGAGCAGGGAGTCCGTGGGGGAGTATCTCGACCTGAAGCAGGAGATCGAGCTGCTCATCAGCAGGATCAACGGGGAGTATTCGACGATGCGGTGGGTTCCGGTGCACTGGCGGTACGGTTCCGTTCCCCGCGCCGAGCTGGCGGCGCTCTATCGGGGCGCGGAGATGGCGCTTGTCACCTCTCTGAAAGACGGAATGAATCTCGTCTGCAAGGAGTACTGCGCATGCAAGGGAGACGGGAAGGGAGTTCTCGTCCTGAGCGAATTCGCCGGCGCGGCAATCCAGCTCGCCAAGGGGGCGCTGCTTGTGAATCCGTACGATGTGGACGCCGTCGCGGCGGCGATCGCCGAAGGCTTTACGATGGACGACCATGAAAAAAAGCGGCGGATGCGCCTTCTTCGGAAATCGATCGCGCGGCACGACGTTTTCCGCTGGGTGGACGACTTCCTGCGCGCTTCCGTGGGCAAAAAACTCGCCGAGTTCCCGGAGGAGGAGATTCCTCCGCTCTGGCCCGGGCTCCGGCCCGATGGCGAGAAGTAGATTCTTTCGGGAGTTTACTTCTCCATCCTCACCGACTACAATAAACAAAAGAAGAGAAATGAAGCGGAGCTGCACGGCACTTCGAAAGCAGGCTCCGCATTTTTCCGCGGAACGTTCCCATGAGCTCCGCCCCTGAATTCAGGCGCCTAAACTCGGCGAGCAGGCGGAAGAGGCGCCAAGGCGCGTCTTCCGTTCGATCGCATTGTGAAACGAGGATAAATGCATGAAGTGTTTTCAGTCGATAAGAAGATGTGCGTACGACAGCCGCGCCGGAAACTGCGCTCGGAGCGGATACGACAGTGCGGAGCGGAAGGGGAACGGAGTTCTGTGACGGCGCTCTGTCGATCCGCTTCGCTTCGTCTTTTTCAGCCGGATTCCTCGACGCTGGAGTTTGCGGACAGAATAGGGTGTTCGCTGTTGACGGCCGCCGTCCTCAAGAGCCGGACCCTGTCCGCGGGGGATGAGCGTGCGCCCTCGCTTTCGGACCGTTCCGGAATGGAGGATGCGCGGGAGAGCCTGTTTCTTGATTCAAAGATTCCCTTCGAGGATCTTATCGAGGACCTGTCTCTTGGAGAGAACGCCGCGGAAGCCGCCGACCGATGGCGGAACCTCCGAACGCTCGGCAGGGTGCTGGTGTACGGCGATTACGACGCTGACGGCGTGTCGTCGGCCGCGCTCGCCCTGGAGCTCTGCCGGGGAAAGGCCGAACGTGCGCGTTTTTTCATTCCCCATCGCCATCAACAGGGGTACGGGCTTCACGAGTCGGTGCTCGACCGGCTTCTCGACATCGGCTGGGATACGCTCGTCGTCGTGGACTGCGGTACGAAGGACGGAGAAATTCTGGAGAAGGTCGCGCGTTCGGGCGTCGATGTCTTCGTCTTCGACCATCACCTTCCCGAAGAAGGCGCTCCCCTTCACGGCGCGGTGGTGAATCCGCATACGTTCGCGCCCCGGTCGGCGCCGGGGGAGAACGAGGCCGGCAGGGCGCTGTGCGCGACGGGAGTCCTCTGGGCGTGGGCCTGGAAGTACTCGCTTCTTCCGCGGAAGCGTCTCGCGTCGATGATGGATCTCGTCGCGCTCGCCACGATAGCCGACTGCATGCCGTTGACGCCGCTCAACAGGGCGCTTGTTCGCCGCGGTATGGACATTCTCTCGACAACGCCGCGCAAGGGCCTCGCACGCCTCTTTTCAAGGCTCGGTATCGCGCGTCCGGGTAGCGCGCTGACGGAGGAGACCCTTTCGATGAAGGTGATTCCCTGCATCAACGCCGCCGGGAGGATGGACTTCGCCGACACGGCGGTGAACGTGCTCCTCGGTTCCCCGAACGTCGATGAATCGGTGGAAACGCTGATATCGCTGAACAGGAAACGTCAATCGCTTTCGCTGAAGATATCGCAGGAGGCGGAGCTGGTGCTCTCCGGAGGCGCGAACGTCATTCTCGGGGAGTCCTGGCCTGTCGGAGTGCTCAGCGGCGTCGCCAGCAGGATATGCGGCAATACCGGAGCTCCCGTGGCGCTTGCGGCCCCTGTGAACGGCGGCATACGGGGCACGCTCCGGGTTCCCGAGGGCGCGGACGCGGTCGGCGTGCTCTCCGCGCTCTCGTCGAAACTTGATGCGTGGGGAGGACACAAGTACGCCGCTGGGTTTTCCGTCTCCCGGGAGAACTGGGATTCGGTCCGCCGCGACCTCCAGCGGGCGCTTTCCTCGATGAAGGTCGAGGAGACGTCCGTGACGGCGATCGCGATGGCGCCCGAGGAGATATCCATTGAATCATGGAAGGAAGCGTGCAGGCTCGGCCCCTTCGGCAACGGCAACCCGCCCCCGATGTTTTTCCTCGCCCGCAAGGGAAGAGAGCGAATGCTGCCTCTCGGCAAGGACGGCAAGCATATCCAGATCGACGCGGGAGGAATCCGTCTTCTCGCCTTTCACGGGGAGAACGAACGGGAGGCGCTCGCCGGGGCGGACGGATGGGTGTACCGCCCCCGGATCGACTGCTGGCGCGGCGAGGAACGTCTGCAATACATCGTCGACTACGCAGTCGTATAATGACGCGCACCCGGAACTTTTCCGAGCGATCGGTTCCAGATGACGAGCGGAGGGAAAAATGGACCCCAGTAAACTGACCGAGAATATTCTGGAAAGCCGGACGCATCCCGAACGTGCGGGAGCGGCGTCCGACCAAGGCCCCTCGGCCGAGAGCGGCGAGGGGTTCTCTTCGCGTGCCGGGGGAACGGCGGAGCTTGACAGAAAGAGCTCGGGAAAGCTGAGGGACAGCTACATCGGCCGGATTCCGGAGGAAGAGAGGGCCATATCGGTCAAGTTCGCATGGCACGAGCTTTGGTCGAAAGTGATCTCCTATCTTTCCAGGGAAGAGCTGATGCAGCTCGGCGAAGCGCTCGTAATAGCGGGCGCCGCCCACAAGGAGCAGCGCCGCTCCACCGGCGACCCGTACATTGTCCATACGATCAACGTCGCCTCCATCCTTGCGGATATGCAGCTCGACAGCGTCACGCTGATGGCCGCCCTCCTTCACGACGTTCTGGAAGATACCGATATCACCATGGAGAAGCTGACAAGCGCTTTCGGCGCTCCGGTGGCGATTCTTGTCGACGGGGTGACGAAGCTCGGCAAGCTCCCTTTCAAGTCGTTCGAGGACTACCAGGCGGAAAACCTGCGGAAGATGTTCGTCGTGATGGCCAAGGATATCCGCGTGGTGCTCATCAAGCTTGCGGATCGTCTCCACAATATGCGCACCCTGGGGGCCCTCCGGAAGGACAAGCAGCAGCGCATCGCGCGCGAGACGCTCGAGATCTACGCGCCGCTTGCGCACCGTCTCGGAATCTACCAGGTGAAGCGCGGGCTCGAGGATCTCGCGTTCAAGTACGCCGATCCGGAGATGTACTATGAAATACGACGCCGCGTCCGGAAAAAGCTCCCCGAACGGGAGACCGTGGTCAAGAAAGCGCTCGAAGTGCTGACCGCCCGGCTTGAAGAGGAGGGAATCCGCTGCAAGGTGAAGGGGCGCGCGAAGCACTTCTACAGTATCTACGAGAAGATGAATCGGAAGAAGCTTCCCGTGGAGCAGCTCTACGATCTGCTCGCGCTCAGGGTGATGGTGGACGATATCGCCGCGTGCTACACGGTGCTGGGCATCGTCCACACGATATGGAAGCCGATTCCGGGGCAGTTCGACGACTACATCGCCAATCCGAAGTCGAACATGTATCAGTCGCTCCACACCACGGTGGTGGGACCGACCGGAGAGCCGCTCGAAGTGCAGATTCGCACCTGGGATATGAACTCCCTGGCCGAGTACGGCATCGCCGCGCACTGGCGCTACAAGGAGGGAGGCGCTTCGCTCGACGACCTCGACGCGAAGCTGACGTGGATACGGCAGGCTATCGAAGCGGATCATGACGGCTCGGAGCCGTCGGAGTTTCTGGAGCGCCTGAAGGACGACGTGCTCTCTTCGGACGTCTTCGTCTTCACGCCCCAGGGAGAGGTCGTTTCGCTTCCAAGAGGATCGACGCCGCTCGACTTCGCCTTCGCCATCCATACTCAGGTGGGGACGCGATGCGTCGGGGCGATGGTGAACAACCGCATCGTCGCCATGGGGTACGAACTGCAGAACGGGGATATCGTCAAGATCATCACGTCGCCCCAGGGCGCCCCTTCGAGGGACTGGCTCAAGATCGCCCGGAGCAGCAAGGCAAGGAGCAAGATACGCGCCTACTTCCGCGCTCTTGAAAAGACGGAGCGTCTGGAGAAGATGCAGCGAGGACGGGATCTGCTCGAACGCGAAGTCAAGCGGAGAGGGACTCCCGAGTTCGAAGAGTTCGACGAGCTGCTCCCTCTGCTCAACAAGATCGCCAGGGACACGGCCTATTCGAACGGGGAAGAGCTGCTCGCCGCGATAGGCGGAGGCCATCAGAGCGTCTCGCTGGTGGCGCAGCGCCTCGCCGGAAAGACACAGCCTCAGCAGGCGCCGGTACAGCCACTTCCAACCGAGCCGGAGAAACACACCTCGTTTTCCGGGAAGAAGGGCGATTCGGATATCATCGTCGAGGGGGCGGACGGGGTCCAGGTCGTTCTCTCCAACTGCTGCGAGCCGGTTCCGGGAGATCCGATCATCGGATTTTCCACCCGGGCCAGGGGAATCACCGTGCACAGGTCCGACTGCGAAAACGTCAAAAATTCCCGTGAAGAACGCCGCGTCAGCGTGTCGTGGGGAACGACCGGTACCCGCAGATTCTCGGCGCGACTGAAAATCGAAGCGGTGGACAGGGCCGGACTTTTCGGCGACGTCGCCCAGGCTATTACCGCCGGGGACGGAAGCATGACGGGCATCAAGGCGGGAGTCGTCGGAGGAAATCAGGCGCGGATGAAGCTGGAAGTCCGGGTCCGCGATCTTGAACACTTATACTTGATCGTTGCCAGGCTCAATGCCGTAAAGGGCATGATCCAGGTATCACGGGGGTGACGCTGTCATGAGGGCTGTTGTGCAAAGAGTTTCTTCCGCACGCGTTTCCGTGGAAGGGGAAACGAAAGGGGCCATCGGAAAGGGGCTCTGCGTCCTGCTCGGCGTTTCGGACGAGGACGGAGAACAGGAGGCGGACTGGATGGCGGAGAAGATCGTCAACCTCCGCATCTTCGAGGATGACGAGGGAAAGATGAACAGGTCGCTGCTCGAAGTCGGGGGCGCTATGCTCGCGGTCTCCCAGTTCACGCTCTACGGGGACTGCAGGAAGGGAAGGCGTCCTTCGTTCGTCGACGCCGGAGAGCCCGGCCACGCGGACCGAATGTACGAGGAATTCAAGAGCGCGGCGGCCAAGAGGGGCGTGCGGGTGGAGAGCGGCGTTTTTCAGGCGCACATGCTCGTCGAGATCGCGAACGACGGTCCGGTGACGCTGATCATCGACCGCTGAATTCCGCGCGAAAGGAGGCGGCTTCGTTCGTCGCCTTCGCTGAACAGTCTCCCCGCGCGAGGCGCCGGGGCGAATGCGAAAAAAAAGGAAGGGATTTACGATGAAGTACACACGATTTCCCCTGGGGCCTCTCTGGACGAATTCGTATCTCGTCCGGGACGCTTCGGGAGACGGCTTTCTTGTCGATCCGGCCGGCGATGCCGCGGAGATTCTCTCGTTCGCTCGCGAGCATGATGTCGTTGTCCGCGCGGTGCTCCTCACCCACGGACATCTCGACCATGTCGGCGGGGTTCCCGAACTCCTTGAGCAAGTTTCTTCCCCGGTCTATATCGGCGCGGGGGACGCGGAGATGCTTCGCTCGCCCGACCTGAACGCGGCGGAGTGGATGGGGTATGATTTCAAGGGAATCAGGAACTTTTTCACCCTGAGGGACGGTGAAAAACTCACCGTCGGCGCCATGACGATCTCCGTCCTGGAGACCCCCGGACATACCCCCGGATGTGTCTGTTACCTTGTATCGGAGTCCTCGGATACCGGGGAGGACACGCTCCTGCTTTCGGGAGACACGCTTTTCGCACGCAGCGTCGGGCGGACGGACCTTCCCGGAGGAAACGGCGAAAGACTGCGCGAATCGCTGATTCGCCTGGCCTCGCTTCCGGATACACTCCGTGTGCTGCCCGGCCACGGTCCCGAAACCAGCATCGGAGCGGAACGCATCCACAACCCGTTCTGGCCGGAGGACAAGGCGTGAAGCTGGCCTTGCTGCCCCGCGAAGAGATGCCGCGGGAGCGGCTTCGGCTTCGCGGCGCCTCGTCTCTTTCCGTCCCGGAGCTGCTCGCCGTGCTGCTTCGAACCGGGAGCAAGGGCAAGGATGTCCTTGAGCTCGCCGCGGAGGTGCTCAACGAGTTCGGAGGCGCAAAAGGGCTGGCGCGGGCCACCGAGGAAGAGATGCTCGGTTTTCCCGGACTCGGCGACGCGAAGGCTTGCGTGCTCCTTGCCGCCCTGGAGCTTGGAAAGCGCCTCGAAGCGTCGAGGAGAGAAGTCCAGGAGGGCGAGGATTGGCGGCGGAGCGTCGACGAAATAGCCGGAGAGCTGACTTTCGAGGAGAGAGAGTACATTTTCGCCATCCACGTCCGGAACAACGGATCCGTGATTCATGTGGACAGGATTTCCTTCGGGGGAGCCGAGGGCGCCTATCTTGATGTAAAATATCTGTTACGGAGAGCTGTCCGGATGGATTCGTACGGCCTGGTGCTCGTGCACAACCATCCCGACGGTTCGTTGCAGCCGAGCCGCGAAGACCGTCTGCTGACGGATTTTGTGTCGCGGAGGACGAGGATCCTGGATATACGGCTTTTAGGACATTTTGTCGTGGCCAATGGTGAGAGCCGTGGTATCGCTCTCCCCGGAGAGCCTTAGAAAGCGGGGACTGAAGCAGGTGTTCAAATATCTTACGGGAGTGTTCGGCGGCGACGTCGGTATCGACCTCGGAACCGCCAATATAGTGGTCTACGTCAAGGGGCGGGGGATCGTCATCAGCGAGCCTTCCGCCGTTGCCATACGGAAGCGCCCCAGGGGAGGGACGACGGAAGTGATCGCCGTCGGACGCGAAGCGAAGGCGATGGCGGGAAAAACGCCCGGAGGGGTCTTCACCATCTGGCCTCTGCAGGACGGCGTCATCGCGAACTTCGAAATGACGGAGGAACTGATCCGTCACTGCCTCAGGAGAGCCAACGGCGGGAAACCGTTCGTTTCTCACCCGAGAGTCGTGATCTCCGTTCCCGCGGAGGTCACGGAGGTCGAACGGAAAGCTGTTATCGACGCCACGCTCGGCGCCGGAGCCAAGGAGGCGTACGTCATCGAGGAGCCCGTCGCGGCGGCGCTCGGCGTGGGTTTGCCGATCCAGGAACCCCGCGGAAGCATGATCCTCGACATCGGCGGGGGGACCAGCGAGGTCGGCGTCCTTTCTCTCGGCGGCATCGTGGTGACGAACTCGCTCCGCGCCGCCGGGAAGGAGATGGACAACGCCATCGTCGCCATGCTCCGCCAGCGGTACGCGCTGCTCATAGGAGATACGACGGCGGAGGAGGTCAAGATCGCCATCGGGTCCGCGCTCCCTCTCGACAAGGAGCTTGAGATGGCCGTCAAGGGAAGGGATCTCGCGGATGGCCTTCCGAAGGCCGACGTCGTCACATCGGTCGAGGTGCGCGAGGCCCTGGAGCCGATTCTGCTGCGCATAGAGGATATGGTGAAGGTGGCGCTCGAACAGACGCCTCCCGAGCTGGCCAAGGACATCGTCGATCAGGGGATCTTTCTGTCCGGCGGCGTTTCGCAGCTGCGCGGGTTGGCGGAGCGCTTGTCGAAGGCGATGAACACTCCGGTGGTCGTGGCGGAGGACCCCCTCTTCGCGGTAGCCCGCGGCGTGGGGAAGATCCTGGAGAATCTCGGCGACATGAAGAAAGTGCTCCTCTCCGTGGAGAAGGGGTCCAAGTAATCGGCGCATCCGGCGGAGAGCCAGCTCATGACGGAAAAAAACAGCGAAAGAGAATGGATACACGGCCTTTTGGCTCTCGCCGCCAGCCTTCTGCTTCTTGCGGCGGCTCCCCGGAGAGAATTTTTCCGAGGGGCTGTCGATTTCGTCGGAGAGGTTCTGCG
>Ga0334883_1002893_pt1 | contig 19712 bp, 18 predicted proteins | sample GraSluR1_MG_6_FD_207230 | JGI IMG/M metagenome (GOLD analysis project Ga0334883, IMG submission 207230) | Sludge microbial communities from methane-producing bioreactor in Wageningen University, Netherlands - Granular Sludge_09_05-R1 | ecosystem: Engineered > Bioreactor > Anaerobic >...
CGATAATAAAATCGGACAGTACATTTTTGTATGCAAAGGGGGTTAGGGGGATTGGGAGCACAGAAGCAATTGTATCGTCTGTGTCGTCCTGAAAAAAGTTGAAAGTTTCTGAATCCCCCTTGATCCCCCTTTGGCATTCATCATCCGTTTTTCATGGCAAGCTCTCAGCCAAAGGGGGACGCGCTCTGAACAACTAACTGCGTTTCAACGGGCTTCATCCCCTTTGCCCGATAAGTAAATCTGTGTTATTGCATCTCAAACCCGATTTTCCACATTCCGCGAAGCTCATTGATGTGGTAACCGGTTGCCTTGTCGTTGGGATACAGCGTTTTGATTTTGCGATGGTTTTTGTCCGCAGGAAAACAACAGGACGGCGCATACGGCCATGCCGGGCAGATAAAAATGTAGTTTCATGATTTAAATTTTGAATTTGAAATTTACGTGTAGCTGTTAAGGTTTCCAGGGCCATTTTACGCAATCTTTGATTTCGGGGAAGAGCACATAATCGGCTTTTCCTTTCATGGCGAGGGTTTTTACATCGAGGCCTTCGAGTTGTTCGAGGGCTTTGTTCATGGTTTTGCCCGAAACGGAGACGTCGTCAACCAGCAGGATGCGTTTGCCCCGGAGTTCTCCGCCGGGTTTTTGCAGCACCCTGGGTTCGCTGAACCGGGGGGTGTTTTGTTCGTCGCGGTAGTTCAGCACCATCACCTGCAACTCGGCGCCCAGGTGGAACGCTGCCATGCTGGCAGGCACAATGCCGCCCGAGCCAATCCCAATCACCACATCCACCTCGGGCAGTGGCGTTTGTTTCAGCCGTTCGGCAATTTTTTGAAAAGATAACGGAACCATATTTACGGTATTTTTAGTTCTGCTGACAAATTTAAGAAAATGGTTATCGTATTTTATACCTAACCCGCAAATTAATTTTCTTCATTTACCCCGACCCTGTTTATCCTTCGTAAACGGGTATTTCAATGTAAAACGTGGAGCCTTTGCCCTCCTGGGTTTCGAACCACACGCGGCCCGAGAAATTTTCTGCAATGTTTTTTACAATGGCCAGTCCCAGTCCCATGCCGCTCGATTTGGTAGTGAAACTGGGGTTGAACAGTTTTTGCTTCAGCTCCTCGGAAATTCCTTCGCCGTTGTCGGAAACCGCAATAATTGCTTTGTGGTCATGGCGGCTGAGGCTTATTTCGATCAACCCCTCGTTGTCGCCGGGAACCGACTGGATGCTGTTTTTTACCAGGTTAATGATGGCCTGGGAAAGCTGGTCGCGGTCGGCATTTACCTCAAGGTACTCCAGGCCGTTGGTGTGAAACCGGATGGTCATCCGCTGGTGGGTTTCAAACAGGTCGATTACTTTTTGAATTTGTTCGGCCAGCTTAAACACCTGGTTGCGGGCGGTAGGTATTTTGGCAAAATTGGAAAACTCGGTGGCAATGTTCGACAGGTTGTCTATCTGTTCGATGAGGGTTGAGGTTACCCGGTCGATAAATTTGTTGTACTCTTCGCCTTTGCCCTTTGTGCGTTGCAGGTGCTGGATGTTTAGCTTCATGGGGGTAAGCGGGTTTTTTATTTCGTGGGCAATTTGTTTGGCCATTTCGCGCCAGGCCGATTCGCGTTCGGAACGTGCCAGCAACTCGGCACTCACGGCCAGTTCTTCCACCTTTTTGTTGTACTCTTTTACCAGACTTCCAATTTCATCGTTCCGGTTATAAAAAATGGGTTCGTTGCGTTTGCCCAGCTCAATTTTTCGCAGGTTTTCCTGAATGAGCACCAAAGGCCGGGTAATCTGGTTGGCGATAAATATGGCAACAATTACACTAACCAGGAAAAGCAGCACATACAGGTTGATAAAGGCCACAATTATGGTTGAAAGCTCCTGGCTGTAGCGGTCTTGTTTGATGAAGTAGGGGAGGTTAAGCACTCCCAGATATTCGCCGGTGTTGTTTATTACCGGCCGGTAGGCCGACAGGTATGAGAGCGCTCCGATTTTTTCGGGCTGAAAATAACTGATTTGAAAATTGTAAAAAATTTCATTGAAAGCCATGGCATTCATGCGGTCGGAAACCAGTCCGCGGTAGAAAATTTCGGGGCGCGATGATGCAATGATGCTGCCGTCGGTACCGTAAATGTTGATGTCGGTACGGAAAATATTGGAAAGCTTGGCCAGTTCGCGGTTCAGCCAGTCAATCAGCTGCGGGTTAATCTCATCCACATCTTCCAGGCGCATGTCAATTTCTTCGGCAATGGAAATCATTTTTTCATTCAAATCGTTGCGGTGTTTTTCCTTGTATTCTTTCACATTGTAAAAAATAGTACCCATGGCCACCACCAGCAACGACACAAAAACAATGGAGATGATGGCTGCCTGAATTTTGAATTTCAGATCGAACTTGACCGAACGCCGGCGGATGGACCGGTTGCTGATGACCAAAACGATTAAGGTGGAAAGAAAATAGAACACAAACAGGTAGGGAAACGAAATGAGGTAGTCTATCGAGGTGAAAATTTCGCGGGAAACAATCACGTAGTTGTCTTGCCGGGTGTGGTAAATGAGGTGCTCCATGCCATCCCACACATTGTATTCGAATTCTCTGTCGGAAGTGAGGTACGAATGAACGTAGAAGTTGTAATTGTAATCGCCGTGCTTGTCGGTAAGTTCGCCCCCGAAATACTTGGCATAATTGAATTTTCTGTAGTTCTCGGGCTTGGCCATCGATTTGTCGATGAGCAGCTCGGGAAACCCGATGCCCTCGAACAGCAGCTCCGAATTCATCTCAATGAAAATGGAAATGCCCCTTGTTTCGGAAGATAGCGGATAGTGAATCCAGCCGGTATAGGAAATCCTGCCGTTCATGTTGTCCATGAAATAGAAATTGGTGCCCCTGATTTGAATTCCCTGCCCAAAAATCATGTCTTCAAAAAAATCGACACACGGCGCCATTCGCTTGTCCATTTCAATAAACAGGCTGTCGGCCCCCGAGCACACAAAAAACCGCACATCGTACTGGTTGAAATAGCTGCTGAAATAGGTTTGTTCAATGTAGTCAATCAATCCCTCTTCTTCGATGAGCAGGCGCGGAATAACCGAGTCCCTGCGGATTTCATTTTGTATTTCGGTGAGGAACACTTCGGCGGCGGGGTCGCGTTCGGCAACCAGGGTAACGGCCATCAGTTTTTGCTCGTCGCGCTGCTTGGAAGCGGTTGTGGTGTAAAATACCACAAGCGAATAAAAAGAGGCTGCCGAAACAAAAATGATGAGGTAGCTGAGGGTAAATTTCTGCAGGTAGTTTTTGCTGAAAAAGGAGGCAAGCATGGTGGCTGCAAAAAACAGCAAAAGTGCTTCTTCCGAAATTTTTTGTACCGAAATGTATTGCACAACGGCCAGGAATGCCACAATGAGCAGGGCAACGGCAGCGATGTGGGTCAGCTTAAAATCGTCGCGAATGTTGTCGATGATTTTAATGGTGAGGTGAAAAACGGCCAGCAGCAGCAATCCCACCGAAAAAATGGCCAGAACACTTTGCGCCGAAATTTCGATGATGCGGTTGAGCGAGAAGGAGATGGTGGAGTTAAAAATAAGCTCGCGGATATAAAACTGAACAAGCAGATAGGTACTGCCCGAAAACAGCAAAAGCAATACCCCGATGGCACGCCTCGGCAGCAGGGAGTCTTTTTGCAGTTGTTTTACATCGAGGTGGGTGCCGAAATGGTAGAGCCAGAAAAGGAAAAAAAGCGCCAGCATGAAAAAATCGCCCAGCGACGGCAGCCAGCTGTTCATGGCAAAAACCGACGGGCTGAAAAACCGGAGCAGGAAAAATACTTTGGGGATATGAAAAATCAGGTGGAGCCAGTACACCAAAAACAGGGCTATGGCCATACCCATCAGCCGGAGGAAGAAGGGCGCCTGCGATTCGAGAAACTCGCGCCTGAAATAGAGCAGTAAAATAAGCAGCCCGATAAAGTAAAGCACTCCCGGAAAGTAAAGCTGCCGGGTAGTGCAAAGGTAGGTTCCCCCCGGATGAATTGAAAACAGATACTCGCCTGCAGCGCTGTACACCGGAAAATCAGCAGGTTGGGAATCCATTTCAATTTTATATTCACCGGGAAGGTTGTATCCTTTGAAAAATGCGGTTTTCAGGTATTTGTTTTCGTACCGGTAACTGTGTTTGAGGAGGTGAAGCCCGTAAATATGATAGTCGTCAACCACCTTTTCGTGCACCAGGTAAAGGCCGTTGGGGAATCGCATTACGCCTCCGGTCCCGGGCAACTGGCTGCGCTGCCCGAAAAAGGCAACCGAGCGGTTCGACCAGTAGTCGAGCTCATCGTTTTTGTAAACCAGAAAAGCAAATCCTTTCTCTTCCAGCAGGTGGGAGGGCAAATCCAGGTTGCCGAAAAACTGGCCGTCGAACCTTTCACTTTTTGCCAGGGAGGAAATCTGCTGAATGTGCAGTTCGAGCTCCTGTTCGTTTTGTTGCAGTTGCTCCTGGAAATCCCGGATAAGGTGCGTCTCGGGGTGCTTTTTGAGCAAACCGTTTTCGATGATGGCCGCTGCAGCAAAGAAGCACAGGGCAACAATAAGAATACTGTATTTGTTAATTTTCCAAAACACGTTAGTCGTGATGATATGGTTCGCCTTTTAAAATGGTAAAAGCCCGGTAAATCTGTTCCACACACAAAAGTCGCGCCAACTGGTGCGAAAAAGTCATGCGCGAAAGGGAAATGGTGGATGCCGCCTGCCGGTAAACGTCGTCGGAAAAGCCATAAGGTCCGCCAATAACCAGCACCAGCTCCTTTCGTCCGCTGGCCATTTTCTTTTGAAGAAAGCCTGCAAACTCGCGTGAGGAACAGTTTTTGCCCTTTTCGTCGAACAAATGCAACTCTTTCGACGGCGCCCACCGTGAAAGAATTTGCACACCTTCTTTTATCTTTTGCTGGTCAACGGTTGTTTTTTTTCCTTTTTTTACATCGGGAATGACCTCTATGCAAAAATCGGCATAATGTTTTAAACGCTCCGTATAACGGGTAATTCCTTCCTCCAGCCAGTTGTCATCGGTTTTTCCAACCACCAATAAAGTAAGTTTCATGCATATGAATGAATAATAATTTTATAAATTTACCAAAAAAAAGGCGATGAATTTGTTTTTGCACAGTTTTTGCTATGGAATTGGCGCTTAATAATTGAAAAAATTTAAAATCATGTCATCGATAACAAAAAAATTATTCATGATTTCTCTTTTTTCCGGTTTCTTTCTCCTGAGCTGGCAGGCAAACGGGCAGATTCCGGAAGAGATAATTCAGAGCCTGAAAACGGGCAATGCAAAAGTCCTTTCAACCTATTTTAACCAGAACGTGGAGCTGGTTGTCCCCGACAGCGACAATGTATATAGCAAGGCACAGGCACAGCTTATTGTAAATGAATTTTTCAGCAATTACCCGCCCCAAACCTTTGTGGTTAAACACCATGGAGGAAAGGAGGACTCCCAGTATGTTATAGGTAACCTGGTCACAAAAAACAACGCTTTTCGTGTCTATTTTTTGCTGAAAAAGGACGACGGGAAAGATTTTATACACCAATTGAGAATTGAAAAACAGGAATAACCCGATGAAGAGAGGGTTGCTAAACCGCGACAAATACCAAAAAATTGGAGACCGGCTGATCGATCGTGCTCAAAAAATTTCATTGCCTTTTTTCGATGGCGTTCCCCTGTACGATGTGGCGGTGTTTTTCTGGCGAAGCATTGTGGACGGGTCTATAACCACACGGGCATCGGCCATTGCTTTTTCCTTTTTTATCGCTTTTTTCCCCGGGGTGTTGTTCATTTTTACCCTTATCCCGTACATTCCCATCGAAAATTTCCAGAACGAACTGTTTATGATCATCCAGGAAGTGGTTCCCGACAGCACCTTCGCAACCATTGAAGATACGGTAACCGACATCATCATGCGCCCGCGGGGTGGATTGCTGTCGCTGGGTTTTGCCATGGCGCTTGTTTTTTCCACCAACGGACTGGCATCGATGATGAGTGCCTTCGATGCCACCATCCACAGCATTAACCGCCGCTCCTGGATCAGCCAGCGGCTGGCTGCCATCGGGCTGCTCATTATTTTATCGGTGCTTCTTACCACAGCCATTGCCCTTATAACCGGCGGGCAGGTGGCGATTAGCTATTTGCGCGAAAACGACGTTTTGCGCGACAGCTTCACCATTTTTCTGCTCAATTTTGGAAAATGGATTGTCATTGTATTTCTGCTCTTTTTTGCCAACTCTTTTTTGTATTATATGGCTCCGGCCAAAAAAACCAGGTGGCGTTTTATTTCGGCAGGGAGCACGCTGGCTACCGTTTTAAGCATTGGTGCGCTCGGCGGGTTTTCATACTACATCAATAATTTCAGCCAGTACAACAAACTGTATGGCTCCATTGGTACATTGCTTATCCTCCTTTTCCTGATGTATGTGATGTCGCTCATTCTGCTGGTGGGTTTCGAGCTGAATGCCAGCATTTACCAGGCCCGAACGCAAAAAGAGGAGTAAAGGCAGGGAGTCTGAATACTTAAAATGTACTACATAAAAGGTTTGACCTTACCCGTAAACAGATAAATATGCGCTTTTTTTTGCCTGTTTGGAATTTATTTCTGAAATTGAATGGATATTTTAATCAACAACTGTACATTTGTTAAACAGTAAAATGAAAAACAAAAATCCAAAATTATGAATGAACAACTTGAACAGCAACCGAAAGCAACCCAACAGTCCCCTCCGCCCAACTACCTGGTTTGGGCCATTTTAACAACTATTTTGTGTTGTCTTCCATTTGGTATTGTGTCCATTGTTTATGCCGCACAGGTAAACTCCAAGTGGCAAATGGGCGATTTTGAAGGCGCAAAACTTTCCAGTAAAAATGCCAGACTATGGGCATGGATTTCTTTTGGTGTGGCACTTGCCGGCGCCCTGCTATGGTTCCTCCTGGTTATTTTTGGCGTGTTTGCCGGCCTCGGGCTGGGAATGCTTGAGGGGATCGATATTTAACCAATGAAGAAATTTTTTTTTGGAGGACTGCTGATTGCCCTGGCGGGATTGGCAGTTCTTTTTTTTGTGCTCGACCCGGCTGAACATATCCTTTTCCCGCGGTGTGTTTTTTATTCGCTTTCGGGCTGGTATTGCCCGGGTTGTGGTTCGCAGCGGGCCATTCACAGTTTGCTGCACCTGAAAATGGCCGGCGTAGTACAAAATAATTTTCTTTTTTTGCCGGCGGTGCTGGCCATTGCGTTCCATTTTGTTCATCCCCTGTTCAACCGCTGGTTTGGCTGGAAACTGCCCAATGTTTTTTATATGAAAAACACACCGTGGGTTATTTTCGGCATCATTTTGCTGTTTTGGTTATTACGAAACCTTCCTTTTTATCCGTTTTCGGTTTTGGCGCCGGGGTAACTTGCAAAATGCGCGGTTACCCCGATAGCTATCGGGGCGCGCCACCCGTTTTTCTGCTACTTCCCGCTTTTCATTCCGAATTTCGGATCATACCGCAGGTAATTGATAATGATAAACCCCGGAATGGTACACAGCATCACCCAAATAAAAAAGTATTGGTAGCCAATCATTTCCTGAATCCAGCCGCTGATCATCCCCGGCAACATCATTCCCAGCGCCATAAAGCCTGTACAAAGTGCATAGTGCGCTGTTTTATGCTCCCCATCCGAAATGTATATCATGTACAGCATGAAAGCTGTAAACCCAAACCCGTAACCAAATTGCTCGATAACTACTGAACCGGTGACAATCCAAAGACTTTCAGGTTGCACATAGGCCAGCAACACAAACATCAGGTTGGGCAGGTTCATGGCAATAACCATGGGCAGCATCCAGTATTTCAATCCTTTTCGTGACACTACAATCCCGCCTAAAATTCCACCCAGGGTGAGGGCAATCATGCCGGCAGTTCCGTAAACAAAACCGATGTTGCTGGTTGAAAGTCCCAGCCCGCCCACTTCCGGGTCGTCGAGCAGAAACGGCGAGGCCAGCTTCACCAGTTGTGCCTCGCCCAGTCTGAAAATCAGTATGAAAATGATGGAAAGCACAATACCGTCTTTTTTGAAAAAAGTGACAAACGTTTCCACAAAATCGGCAACCACCTGTTTCACCGATTTCGATTCGCGTTTCACATCCGATGTTGGATAGGGAAGAATAAACAGGTGCCAGATGAAAAAAGCCAGAAAAAGTCCTGCAAAAATAAAAAAGGTAATGCTCCAGGCCCACTGGTTGTTGTCGCCGGAAATTTTTTCCATTTGCCCCGCCAGTATAACCAGCGGTCCCTGGCCTGCCAGCATGGCAAAGCGGTAAAAGGTGTTGCGGATTCCCACAAAAAACGCCTGGTCGTGTTTCGAGAGGCCCAGCATATAAAACCCGTCGGCGGCAATGTCGTGCGTAGCCGAACTAAACGCCATCAGCCAGAAAAAGGCAATGGTGTACTGAAAAAATCTGCCTGCGGGCAGGGTAAACGCAACCCCGGCCAGAGCGGCGCCAATCACCAGCTGCATCACCACAATCCAGTATCGTTTGGTTTTCAGAATATCCACAATGGGGCTCCACAGCGGTTTTATCACCCAGGGCAGATAAAGCCAGCTGGTGTAAAGGGCAATGTCGGTATTGGAAATTTCGAGACGCTTGTACATGATTACCGAAACGGTCATTACAAAAACGTAGGGAAGCCCTTCGGCAAAATAGAGTGTGGGAATCCACGCCCACGGATTTCGGGTTGCTGGTTTCGACATAATTATGGTTTTAACGATTTAAATTGATACCCTTTGGAAGAAAAGTGCCGGATTGCATCATCCAGAATCCGGTAAAATTTGTCGGTACGCTCGGGCGCTGTTCCGGGATGAACGAGCAAAATGGCGCCATTCAGCCCATCGGGGTGTTCCTGCTCAAACTGCAGCAGGTTGGTGTAAATTTTTACCGACGATTTATAATTGTCCATTCCGGGGTTGGTGTAATCGGCGTTGGTTCCGGTGCCGGGTGTAAAGTTGATTACTTCAAGTCCCAGGTTGCGGCTCCAGTCCGTAATTTGCCGGTTGTACCATTCATAAGGCGGCATAAACCGGCGCGCTTCGGCAGGTTTTACACCGAATTTTTCCAGTTCAGCAAAATTGTTTTTCAAGTCGGTTTCAAATTCTTCAAAAGAAACCAGGGTGGAATCGCGGTTTTTCCAGTCGCAGTAAAGCAGGTGTGCATCGGAATGTGCTCCAACGTAATGGCCCTGTTCTACAATCTGTTTGGTAATGTTCTTGAATTCCGGATTTCGTAAAAAATTTCCGGTAAAAAAAAACGAACCTTTGATGTTGTGCTTTTTTAAAACCTGAAGAACATGTTCACCTCCTTCAAATTGTATATCCGCAGTAAAGGCCAGGTACATATTTTTTTCATTGGGATTGATGCGGATGATGGCGCCCTGATTGTCTTTTATTTTTTCGGTTTTTTCAGTCATTTTCCGTCCGTCACTTTCCAGCGAAGCCAGGTAAAAACTAAGGCTGGCGGTACCGTCCATGGTGGGTTCGTTGGTGGCGTAATCGCCAATATCGTCGTGGTAAATCGCTTTGCCATTGTTGAATGCTGCATATTCATCGGGGTTTTGCAAGACAATTCCAATTTGATTTTTATGGCGCCGGGCATCGATGGGGCCGTCAACCAGGCCGCCCGGTGTGGTTCCGCCCAGCAAAACGGTGTAAGACGAATGAGGCAGCATGGGCGAATCTTCCACGCCCGGAAGTCCGCAAATCATGGCCGTTCCCCACGGATTGCACCCAAACAGCCAGTCGCGCAAAGCAGCTTCCATTTCGGCAAAATCGGTATTCCCGGTTTGTTCGCGGAAAAGTCTTGCCTGTGTAATGGCTGCAGCCACCAGATTGTTGGAACACCAGAGAAACGGCAATCCATAAAAGAACGGATCCTTTTGCCCCCGTTCAAAAAGAAGCTGTAGTCCGGTTTGATAATAACCCGCAAATTCCTCCTTTTCGTTCAGCACCATGTAGTGGTGGCCGAGGTTGATAAACGGGTACGATTCGTAATGTCCGGCCGTGTCGTTTTGTATCCACGGACTCACAGGCTCCTGCTTTCCCCAAAATTCGGCTTCTTTTAAAAATGTATTTTGATTTGTGAGTTGAAAAAGTTGAGTGGCTGCCAGTTGCAAATCGTCGGCATAGTTTCTTTCCTCGTAATAGTAGGGGGAAACATTGCAGGCGGTTTGGGTGTAACCGGTGTCGGACAGGGCAAATTCCCAGGCGTCAATGGCTTTTAGTTTCATCTGTTCTGCCAGTTGCGGATCGGATTCCCTGAAAAGTTCAGAGCCCAGTGCAAAACCCGAAGCAAATTTTCCGGCGATGGACGAAACTCCGGTGCTGGTGTTTTTGAATTCGGCCAGTCCCTGCGGTTTGCCGGTTACAAAATATACCGGGCGGTATTTTCCCAACCCGTAATCTGCCGGATCGTTTACCGGAAGCCGGAAGCCAATGTGGTCGCGGTCGTCGGCAATCTGGTTGTACATTTCACCCGGGGCAGGGTTCATTTTTAGCATCCACTGCAGGCCCCATTTAATTTCATCCAGAATATCGGGAATTCCGTTGGCGCCTTCATGTCCACTTGCGTCGTAAAAATCGCTCCATATTTCAGGGTAATTTTTATACGCAAACATCATCTGAAAAATAGTATTGATGGAAGTGGTGGAATATTGCAGGTAATCGGTGGCGTCGTGCCAGCCGCCGGTAACGTCGATAAACTCGCCCGAACGTGTGGGATGATCGACAATAATACCATCGTGCAGATGGCAGGAATCTTTCAGAAAAGGATTGTAGCCACACCGCTGCTGCCGCATGTAATTAAGCAGAAAATCGGCTGTTCCTTCATAAACATCTGCATGTATTCTGAAGTTGGGCGAACGTGTTTCACCCAGCTTCAGGTAGTAGCCACCTTCGGTTTCGAAAGCTGAAAAATTCAACCTGGAAGCAGTTTTCATGCCCCACTCTGCAGCGGGTTGTTGTTGCGTTTTTCCTTTAAAAACCACTTTGCCGGTAATGGCATCGTGCAGGGTAAAATTCCGTGCCCTTATTTCTTCCGAAGATAAAAAGACGGCTACTTTAACCGATTGCGGCTGGTAGCCCAACTGGTTAATGCGGATGATCTCAACTGCATTTAATATTGATGTGAGGAAGCCAATAATAATAAAAAGAATTCCTTTTTTCATTTGTTGAGCCGGTTATATTTCAGGTAAATATTTTTCAATAAAATTTTCAATTCCGCATACCCTGAAGTTTTTATGCATAAAGTCTTCATTTTCTTTTATAATGATGAAATTTTTCGGGGTATTCAAGGTTATAATAGCCTCTGTATTTCCTCTGGAAGGTGTAAAGTTGGAGCCATATTTAATTTCAATTCCGGCAACCGGAATTCCTCCTCTTTCAATCACCAAATCGAGTTCGGCGCCATTGTGTGTCCTGAAGAAATAGGTTTGTCTGTTCGATTTTATACGTGCAAGAATTTGTTCAATTACAAAACCTTCCCAGGAAGCTCCCATTTTTGGGTGCAAAAACAGGTCATCCGGTTTTTCAAGTCCTAATATAAAATGCAATAATCCGGAATCTCTGATATAAACTTTAGGCGATTTTACCATTCGTTTTTTAATGTTAAAGTAATATGGCTGTAATTCTCTGACAAGAAATGCCTGATCAAAAAAGTGGATATAATGCTTAATTGTTTTTCCGGAAAGTTCAAGGCTTTTTGCATAATCAGAATAATTTATCATGTTTCCATGACTATGAGCCAGCATATACCAAAGCCGCCTGGTAACAATGGAGTCAGCGTTCAATCCAAGATTAATCAGATCTCTCTCAAAATACGTCCGGATATAATTGTTCATCCAATCTGCCCACGGATGTTTTTTTAGCAAAGCATCAGGAAAACCTCCGTAAAACCACAAATCTTCAAGTGCTTTATTCTTATCTATTTCTTCAATCAAAAAAGGTGTTAATTCATAATAAGCAATCCTTCCTGCCAAAGATTCAGAACTGTCTCTTAGCAAATCAGGCGATGCTGAACCCAATAAAATAAATCTGCCTGGTCTTCTGTCCCGATCGATAATTGCACGTAAAACCGGGAAAAGTTTTTTGTTCTGCTGGACTTCATCTATTACAAAGTTCTTGTTGGGATTACTTAAAAAATAAGTTTCAGGATCAGATAATTTTTGAGCATCGCGCTGGAGTTCAAGATCGATATACTCATATTCATTTTTATTAAATGCTATAATTTGTTTTGCCAATGTTGTTTTACCAACTTGCCTGGGGCCAATTATTGCAACACACGGAAAGTATTTGGTTAGTTCTTTTATTTTATTTTCAGCTAATCTTTTAATCATGGTTTAAAAATACAAAATAAACATGAAAAACTGGAATCAAATTCCTAATTTTCATGATTAATATCCTTTTCCGAGGGCTGCATCCTTAAAATAGTGCGTCAGAATTTCCCTGTAAGAATATCCTTTTTCGCCCATTACGGCAGCGCCAATCTGGCAAAGGCCAACCCCGTGTCCCCATCCGGCGCCGGTTAACACAAATTTTTGCGGAAGCCCGTTTTTTTCATCCAGATGGTCAACCACAAAAGCCGAGCTGTAAAGGTGCGATTCCGAGAACCACTTGCGGATTTCAAGCTCTTTACCCACAGTGAGTGTTTTTTTCGTTCCGTGAATTTTCAGTTTTATCAGCCGCGAGGAATGTCCGCGTTTTAGCGGTTCCAGTTTCACGATTTCGCCAAAATCGATGCCCGAACGTTTTTTAATCAATTCCGCCAATTGTTTTTGTGAATATTCCACTTTCCAGCGGTAAAAGTCGGTGGTTTTCTGGTCGAAATCGGGCAACACCTGACTCAGGATTTTTTGGTCGGTGGTGTTGCAGAAAGCATGTGGTTTGTTGCGAATCCACAGTTCCGCCTCGTCTTCCTGCCGGAGATCGACGCAGGTGGTATCGCCAAATTCCGAATCGACCACCTTGGTGAGGTAGCGGTGCCGCACCGGTTCCCAAACATTTTCAAAGTTTTCGGAAACGCCGCCGCAGCATTTTGAAAAACGGGCATCGCAGATTTTATCTTCGTACATGAGCACTTCTCCGCAGGTTTCTTCCACTGCCTGAAGTGCTTTTTCCGAATGAATTTTGGTGATTCCCTGGTAGCGCTGGCAATGGTCGTCGGCACATACGTCGAACGTAGTGTGGTCTTCGCGGTCGTACCACCGGGTAATTTCATCTTCGGTTTCGTGCGAAGTCTGGTACAGGCCTCCGCCGGCTTTCAGCGATTTGGTTTTTTCGATTTGTGCCAGCAGCCAGCTTCGGGAAATAACGGCATGTGCTTTCAGTAGTTCCGGCGAACTGGTGGCACTCATTTCCGAAGAAATCACACTTTTCAGGTAATCTTCCAGGCCGATTACATTGATGGCGCGCACTTTTCCATCTTCCGGAATCAGTTTCAGTTTTCCCTGAAACTGCTGGTTTTCCTCCTGTTCCCAGTGAAAATCAACGCCGATGATGACATTTTTCAGCTCGAAAAAGGAATCAGCTTTTCCGGGAGAGATCAAAAACGATGTTTCTTCTGAATTCGCTCCTGTTGCCGGGAAAACAGAAATCCGGTTTTTGTGAACAACAGCGCGATATTCGCCCGGCGAAAACGGTTTCTCTCCTTCTGAATAAAATGTGCCGGTTAGTGAAAAATGAAGTTCTTCCCGGGCAATGATTCCCACTTCAATTTCAGGTTGTTGCTTCATGATTCAGTTTTTAGTTCCACTTTTTTAATTTCCGATTCGTCAGTACAGGCTTCGAGCAGTTGGCGGTTGGTTTTTTTCAATACCGGATGCCGGAATTCAGGCGCAATTTCGGCCAGCGGAGCCAGAACAAACATTCGTTGTGACAGGTGGGGATGAGGAATGACAAGCTTTTCTGTTTTAACTGTCAAATCTTCGCAGTATAAAATATCGATGTCCATTTCGCGCGATGTATATTTCCCCGGTTCGCGTTTTCTGCCAAATGCTTTTTCTATGCGGTTTATTTTTACGAGTAACTCTTCCGGCCGGAGTTCCGTTTCAATCAGAAGTACCTGGTTCCAGAAGTTTTCATCAGCAGAAAAACCCCAGGGAGCTGTTTCGTAAACCGAGGATTCGCAAAGGATTTTCCCCAGCTCTTCTTCAACCCAAAAGTGAACTTTTTCAAAATTCATCCGCTTATTTCCGGTATTTCCTCCAATTCCCAAAAAAACCTGATACATTGAGCCGTAATTTTGTAATGATTTAGGTTATAAAATTACCCATCATTTACCAAATAACGGTAATGAAAACATAAATTCAAATAATATGAAAGAATTTTTTAAGTATGTGCTGGCAACTGTTGTTGGAGTAATAGCAGTTTCAATCATTGGTTTTTTTCTGTTTTTTATGGCCATTGGGATTTTAATTTCTTCAACCGAAAAACAGGTTATGGTTCAGAACAACTCCATGCTGGTGCTGGATATGACGCGGCAGATTGTTGACCGGACCCCAAACGATCCGTTTCAGGATGTCGATATTCCGGGCTTTCCAACCATGAAAACCATTGGGCTGGACGAAATTCAGACCGCTCTGGATAAAGCCGTTCACGACGACCGTATCAAAGGCGTTTACCTGAAGCTTTCGATGGTAACCGGTGGAATGGCCTCGGTAGAAGAGGTGCGAAACATGCTGATTGCCTTTAAGGACAGTTGCGACAAGCCCATTTATGCTTACGGTGACAATTACGATCAGAAATCGTATTACCTGGCCACCGTAGCCGATCAGGTTGTGGTTCATCCCCTTGGAGCTGTTGATTTCAGGGGGCTTGGCGGGGAAATGATGTTTTATACCAAAATGCTGGAAAAACTGGGCATTGAAATGCAAATTGTCCGGCACGGCAAGTTTAAGGCAGCGGTGGAACCATTTATGCTTGAGAAAATGAGCGAGGAAAACCGCGAACAGCAGTTGACCTATATGGGCAGCCTCTGGAATCAAATGTTGAAAGGCATTTCGGAAACGAGAAACATTTCTGTGGATCAGTTGAATGCGATGGCTGACGAAGTGCAAACCTTTAGGCAGGGGAATAAAGCGGTTGAGTCGGGCCTTGTCGATGCCGCCAGGTATAAAGACGAAGTGTTCGACGATTTGCGGGAAATTACCGGAACCAAGGGAACCAAAGATGTTCCGGTTGTGGGGGTTGCAAATTATGCAAAAGCACCGGTAAAGGGGAAAACCAAACCGTTTAGCCGGAATAAAATTGCGGTGGTTTATGCCAGTGGCGACATTGGGATGTCTATGGGCGGAGAAGCCATTATTGGTGATGAAATTGGAAGAGAAATCAGAAAAGTGCGCCAGGACAGCTCTTACAAAGCTATTGTTCTGCGTGTGAATTCGCCGGGAGGTGCAGTTTTCGATTCGGAAGTGATTTGGCGCGAGGTGAAGCTGGCCGCCGAAGAAAAAACCATGGTGGTTTCGTTTGGCGATGTGGCTGCTTCGGGTGGGTACTATATTGCCTGTGCTGCCGACCAGATTGTGGCTCAGCCAAACACCATTACCGGCTCCATCGGCATTTTCGGAATGATACCAAATATGGGTGAACTTTTTAACGACAAGCTGGGAATTACTACCGATGTGGTAAAAACCAACAAAAACTCCGACCTGATTTCACTTAGCCGGCCAATGACGGAATTTGAACGCCAGATGATGCAACAATACATTGAAGAGGGATATGATCTTTTTATTACGCATGTGGCCGAGGGGCGTAATATGACTAAAGAACAGGTGAATGAGATTGGCGAAGGCCGGGTTTGGAGTGGTGAAAATGCCAAAGAAATCGGGTTGGTTGATGAGTTTGGCGGTTTGCAACGTGCCATAGAGCTGGCTGCCGAGATTGAAGGCCTCGAAAATTACCGTACCGTGCAACTTCCGGCCCAATTGGATCCGTTTCAGCAACTGTTTAAAACCGGAACAGATAATTTACGGGCCAGGTTTCTGAAAAATGAACTTGGTGAACATTACCGGTACTACGAATTCCTGAAAAAATCGTCGGAAATGAACGGGATTTTTGCCCGAATGCCATACGATTTGAACGTGAATTAAGCGTACTATTTATAGAGGTATTTCAACGAATCCATTAGGTTACAAAGTTCAGCAAAGGGTTTGTGTCCGTGATTTTGATAAAAAGCACTGTGAAATTCATCCATCTCTTCAAGAATTTGCAGTGCTTTTTTCCATTTGTTGTCGTTTATAGCAGACAGAAACATCTTGTTTTCATCGCCCATTCTTTTAATAGCCTGGGCAAGAATTTTTTCTCCTTTCGCTGTCAACACCAGTAATCTGGCCCTTTTATCGTTTTCGTCGGGTATTTCGTTAAGCAGGCCGTTGTTTGACAAGCGCCTTATGGTATCCATTCCTGTGGTGTATTCCAGGTGGTAGGCATTGATCAGGTCGGTCTTTTTGGCCTTTTCCATTACATCTACCGTTTTCAGAAAGAGAAATTCCAGCCGGGTATTTATTACAAGGTCTTTCAGGGCTTTTCGCGCGTAATATTCATGAAAACGGGCTATGCGGGAAATTGATTCCAAAAAACGGGTTTTTTCGTCAGATTTAATTGCCACTGAATCATTTCCAGCTGAAAAACCAGGGTGCTTTTCCCTGGGGGCCTTCCGGTTTAGATCCGGATTTTCCTCCAGCTTTTCAACTACCCACCTGGCAAACGACAGTAAATCCAGATGCTTTTCCTTCAGTTCATAATCCTCATAAAGATCAATTATTTGTTTCAGAATGGCATACTTGTTTTTTCCCATGCAGCTTTGTTTTTTGCAAATGTATAAAAGTTTTACTAATATTGCATCGGATACGATGTTTTTAAAATCGGATACGATAAAAAATACAACAATATGGAAAGTAACATTAACATTACAGAAAGCGATTACATTAAATTATGTGATTTGGTGAGGGCTGAAAAGATGGCGCACACCACCGAGATGAACAATCTCAACTATCTTGGTTCAGAGATTAAACGTGCAAAACGAATTGATGAAAGAAAGGAGAGACCTGATTTTATTATTATGAACTCTCAGGTAGAAGTGATTGATTTGGACACGAACCGGGAAATGAAAGTGAAACTGGTTTATCCCAGGGAAGCCGATTTCAGAAAAGGGAACATTTCGGTTTTGTCGATGCTTGGGAGTGCTTTGCTGGGCTACAAAACAGGTAACGTTATTTCTTTTCAGGCTCCGCGGGGGGTAAAAAAGGTGAAGATTAAAAACATCACCCTTCCCGAGCAGGTGCATTAGTTAAATTTTAAAACATAAATTATGGCTAAGAAAAGTGCCGGCCCGAAAGCTCCGGAAAAGAGTATCAAAGAACGGCGGCATGAGAAAAAAATGAGAAAGCAGGAAGAGAAGATTAAGAAACGAAAGAGCCGGGTATAGTGATATCCGTCCCAACTTCTCTTTTGCCGGTTGCAGTAATAGAGGCAACCGCAAGATGAATCAGAAAGATGAATGGCAGGAGGTTTTTACCACTGCAAAAAAACCGGGTCAGTAAAGGGCCCGGTTTTGTATTTTTTTGATGTAGAAACAGCGTTAACTTGCTTTCAGTCGCCGGATACTCGATCGGTCCATTTTATTTTGGGCATATTCCTGTGTAATAACCAGATATTCTGTTTTTTCAGAGGGCATTTCATACATGGCGTCGTTCATTATACTTTCGCAAATGGAGCGCAGACCGCGGGCGCCCAGTTTAAACTCGATAGCCTTTTCAACAATGTACTGAAGTGCTTCTTCTTCAAATTCCAGTTCGATTTTATCGATTTTAAAAAGTTTTTTGTATTGTTTGATTACTGAATTTTTGGGCTCGGTAAGAATCCGGCGCAGAGCCGTTTTATCCAGCGGATCAAGATAAACCAGAACCGGCAGCCGGCCAATAATTTCAGGAATCAGGCCGAACGATTTCAAATCCTGCGGAGCAATGTACTGCAGCAGGTTTTCGCGTTCAATGCGGTCCACTTCTTTGGCAGCGCTGTAGCCAATCACTTTTGTATTTAGCCGGTTGGCAATTTTCCTTTCAATGCCGTCGAAAGCGCCTCCGCAAATAAACAGGATGTTTTTGGTATCCACCGGAATCAGTTTCTGCTCGGGATGTTTGCGTCCTCCCTGCGGTGGAACATTTACCACGGCGCCTTCCAACAGTTTCAGCAAACCCTGCTGAACGCCTTCACCCGACACATCGCGGGTAATGGACGGATTGTCGCTTTTGCGGGCAATTTTGTCAATTTCATCGATAAAAACGATGCCCCGTTCGGCGGCTTCCGTGTTATAGTCGGCAGCCTGAAGCAGGCGGGTCAGAATACTTTCAATGTCTTCGCCCACATAGCCGGCTTCGGTAAGTACGGTGGCATCCACAATGGTAAACGGCACATGCAGCATTTTGGCAATGGTGCGCGCCAGCAGGGTTTTTCCCGTTCCGGTTTCGCCTACCAGAATGATGTTGGATTTTTCAATTTCGGTTTCGTCTTTATCAAAGGGCTGTGTGAGCCTTTTGTAGTGGTTGTAAACCGCTACCGAAATAATTTTTTTCGCTTCATCCTGACCAATCACATACTGGTCAACAAACTCCTTGATTTGTTTTGGCTTCAGGAGTTGAATCCCGGCCAAATCGAAAGAACTGTCTTTTTTAATTTCTTCCTGGATAATGGAGTAAGCCTGCTCGGCGCAACGGTCGCAGATGTGGGCTTCGATGCCGGCAATTAATAGGCTTACTTCCTTTTTTTCACGTCCGCAAAAAGAGCATTTATCCATTCTGATTTTACTTGTCATCGATTATTTTTTTGCCTTATCTCTCACTAAAATTTCATCAATCATGCCGTATTTTAATGCTTCTGCCGAAGTCATCCAATAGTCGCGATCTGAATCTTTTTCAATTTGTTTCAACGATTTCCCGGTATGTTCAGAGATAATATTATACAATTCTGCTTTAATTTTCAGGATTTCACGCGCTGTAATTTCAATGTCGGAAGCCTGTCCCTGCGCACCGCCCATGGGCTGATGAATCATCACCCGTGAGTGTTTCAGCGCCGAACGTTTCCCTTTGGCGCCGGCGGTTAACAAAATAGCTCCCATCGATGCAGCCATTCCGGTGCATATTGTGGCCACGTCGGCTGAAATGTACTGCATGGTGTCGTAAATCCCCAGTCCGGCATGCACATGTCCGCCCGGCGAATTCAGGTAAATCTGAATGTCTTTCGACGGGTCGGTTGATTCCAGGAACAGCAACTGTGCCTGAATAATGTTGGCAACTGTATCGTCGATGGGAACGCCCAGAAAGATAATCCGGTCCATCATCAACCGGGAAAAAACATCCATCGATGCTATATTTAACTGGCGTTCCTCTATAATAGTTGGCGATATATAGCTTCCGTAGGCTGAGCTGTAGCGGTCAAGAGTCATACTGCTAATTCCGGCGCCTTTTACCGCATATTTTCTGAATTCGTCGTGTCTGTCCATTTTATTTCCTTTTATAATAAAATAACTTTGTAATTCTGCTTTATGTTGAAAACGAACTACAAAGTTATAAAAAAGTTGTTTGCTATAACTTTCAGCTATTGTTATTTAGCCATTTCTTCAAACTCTTCGCGGGTAACTTCTTTAT
>Ga0334883_1002895_pt1 | contig 19699 bp, 14 predicted proteins | sample GraSluR1_MG_6_FD_207230 | JGI IMG/M metagenome (GOLD analysis project Ga0334883, IMG submission 207230) | Sludge microbial communities from methane-producing bioreactor in Wageningen University, Netherlands - Granular Sludge_09_05-R1 | ecosystem: Engineered > Bioreactor > Anaerobic >...
TCAGCGCGCTCTTCTTTTTCCAAAGTAACTCGATATCTTTTCGCTGGCATTCTTTCCTCTCCTCGGGCTTTTTTGTAAGAATGCCACACTTTCCTTATCCGTCAAATCGTCTCTGTTAAACTACTAGTCCCGCGCGGTGAGTTCTTCGATCGATCCGTGTAACACGCGCCGTTGAGCGAATGCCAGCGTGCTGTAGATCACTTCCTGCATGATAGCGTTGCAAAAAGTGTATACCGGTGGATTCGTGGGTGATTCCAGCCTGAGAATTTTCCTTTCGATCAGCGTGTTGAGTTGTGCCTTCAGATCATCATCTGCCGGGTGCATTGGATGGACATGCTGTAGGAGCGTGTAAGGTATGCGTTGCCCAATGACTGAGGCGATTTTCAGTGTGAAGCGGGTGGCCTCATCCAGATCATCTAGTTGTGTTTGAATTGCCCCCCGTATCGTATCTGGCAAGCGGAGGGGGCGGCCTTTGGGGTCGAGACTAGCTATGCCGTCGTGCAGGGTCAGCAATTCCTGATCGTTTAGCGCGTTGAGCAGCTCTTCGGTGAAGTACGGGTGGCCCTGGGTATTGGTTTGCACCAGGGAGAATAGTTCTGATGAAACCTGCTCGATTCCCAGCCGGGTACGGATGAAGAGCCGGAGTTCTTCCGGGGAGAGGGGGGCTAGCGGCAGGGTGACACTATGCGCCATAGCAGATAATTTCGCGTAGTCGGGTAATGTAATGGCTGCTTGGGGACGATGCGTCAGGCAAAGCAATACCGGCCAGGTGTGCAGCATTTGCGCCAGAGTCAACGTGAGTCCCCAAGAAGCGGCATCCATCCACTGCAAATCTTCCAAAATTAGCAGGAGTGGTTGCGCCTGGGCGTGTGCCCGCAAGAGTTCGCACGTGAAATAGTGTTCACCCTGAAGCCATTGTGCGGGGGTGAGGTGCATAGTTTGAGGGGTGTCGGGTAGGTTGACGCCGATCACTTCTTTTAGCAACGGTAGCCGTGGTAGCCAGCGTGGCGCATTAGCCTTGAAAACTACTACGAGTTGGTCTGCCATTGTAGCGTCTTTAGTTTTAATGCCCAGCAGCGCACGTAGGATGGATGCCCAAGGTACATAGGGCAGGGTTTGTGTGGCTGGTTGTGCAACGGCTCCGTATGCGTGTCCACGTAAAGTTTGCCATTCGTGCAGCAGCATGGCGGATAGGCGGCTTTTACCGATCCCCATTTCACCGCTGATGAGCAATACCTGCCCTTGTCCGTTGCGCGCTCGTTCGACGGCGGTTTTGATTTGGTTCAGTTCATAGGCGCGACCAATTAACGGCATGTCGCCGAGGTAAGCCGTGCCGTTTAGGCTGTGCGTCGCAGGACCAAGTAAGTAGCAGGCTGCGACGGGCTCTGTGCGTCCTTTCACCTGAAGCCATTGTATATCCCCATAGGCGAAGCGGCGCTGTGTTTGTTTGACGATGCGGTTGCTCAGTAAGACAGCGGGGCGGTGCGAAGCGTTATGTGCGGCCATCATCAGCCGGGCGGAGAGGATGACTTCTGTCCCTGCGACGGTGTACTGGCGGCGATTGCGCCCGCCGATAACACCGGAAAGCACTGGCCCAGTTGAGCCGCCGACAGCTTGGGTGCCCGGTAGTTTTGCCAATTCCAGCGCGCAGGCAGCGGCGCGCGGGCCATTATCGCCCAAGGAGAGCGGCGCTCCAAAGAGTACCACCAGGACGTTGCCTTTGTTGCCGATTTCCACCTCAGAAAGGTATCCGCCGTGTTGGGCGATGCAGGTAAGTGCCGCTGACACATAAGTCTGTACTTCGGCGGATGTGTCGGCGGTGAAGGAGACGAAGAGTAGCGCGACAGCGTGGCGAAAGTCCGCCAGGAACGCCCCTTGCCCTTGTTGGAGACGTTCTACTAGCAGGTGGGGTATGAAGGGTTTGAGCCGTTCTGGCAACGTGAAGGGGAGTGGTTTGGGGGGGCGGGGGGGGATGGTCTCGAGCATTTTTTCCATCATCCCCTCGGCGCTGTAGGCTACGGTTTTCTCAAGTGTGGCACGTGCATTTTCCGAGAGTACAATCTGGTTTTCGTGTGCCAGTCCTTCAGCTGTAGTGGCTTCCAGTAACGCGGTTCCGCTCAGTACGCAATAACATTGCTGGTCGTTACCTACAATTAGCAACGTGGTTTGGCCTACACCGATGCCCATGCGGAGCATCAGGGGGAGGTCGCCCGCCGGTGTATTGATAGGGTTGAAGCGTTGCATGGCGACCTGGATCACTTGGGCTGCGCCGACGGCTTGCAGTACAGTGTTACGATCCACTTGGGGCCAAAAGGCTGTGATGGCGTCACCGGAGAATTCTACCACGTCCCCGTCGAAGGCATGCAGCGTTTCAACAATGGTGCCGAAGACAGTGTTGAGGATTTGGTTGAGGGCCTCGACGCCTTGTGGCCCGCGCTCGCTCAAGGCTTCGGTGAGGGGCGTGAAGCCTGAAAGGTCTGCATAGAAGACCGTTGCTTCCAGCGTGTGTGCGTACCCTGGTTCGACAGTATTGTTTGACAGGACTTCAACCAGCCAACGTGGTACATAGGGCATTAACTGCCGCGCTAGAGCGACTTGTGCTTGAGTATCTTGCACGGCGCGCCCCCTTTCATGTGTAGATCGTCTACGGCGTTCGTGTCAGGCCGGTGGAGATTCAAAGGCCAGCGGTAAGGTGAAGTTAACACGGTTCCCCAGTCCTTCAGGGCCGTCTTCGATCCAGATGTGTTCTCCGTGGGCTTCAATGGCCATGCGACAAAACGTCAACCCCAGTCCTACGCCCCGGCGTTGGCGCAAAGTGCCGGGTAACTGCGTGAATTTCTCGAAGATGCGTGTGCGTTCAGCTACGGGGATTCCCGGCCCGCTATCCACGATTGAGATTCGTAGCCGCGCCCCAGTATCATCGGGGTGGGCTTCCAGGTAGACGTGTCCCTGGGCGGGGGTGAACTTAAGCGCATTATCCAACAGGTTGACAATGACCCGTTCGAGGATGCGTGCATCGGCCAGAACGAGTGGCAGCGGCTCGTTCAGCGTGTGTTGGAGGGTTACACCTTGCATTTCCGCCAGTGGTTGAAGTTCGCTTAGCAGATATATTGCCAGGGGGGGGAGCTCTAGTGGGGCGCGTTGCAGGATTTGCTCGCCTTGCTCTAGTCGCGCAATATCGAGCAGTGTATCTACCAAACCTTGCATCCGTTCGGCGGAGCGGCGCATGGAGCGTAGAATGTCGTAGCTGAAATCGTCCTGATAAAGATTGATCTCTTGGAATATATCCAGGCTGGTGATGACCGCACCCAAAGGGTTGCGCAAATCATGCACCACCATATCGGCCAGCTCTTCGCGGAGGCGTAATAACTCGGCCAACTGCTCGGTACGAGTGCGTAAAGATTGCGCACGGTCGAGGGCTTGTTCATAAGAGCGGCCCAGCGATACCCGTGCCATATCCGCTTCTTCCAGTCGGTCACGCATCAAATAGAGGATGTTGGCGACTAGCGGCGGGAGCTGCCCGAGCAGTTGGCAGAAGTCATGGGCGGTGACATGAATAACCGTTGCTGCACTTTCGGCTTTGACAGTCGCCGTGCGAGGCAGTCGTGTGACCGCACCTAGCTCGCCCACGAGATTACCGGGTAGCACATCAGTTAAGTAGTACAAGCTTTGTGCCTCATCGTCCCAATAGATGCCCAGTCGCCCTGTTTTGAGGAAGTAGCAACCGTCGCTGGCATCGCCTTGACGGCAGAGGATGTCACCGGGCGATAGTGATATTTCGTGTAATTCTGCAAAACTGGCGTACAAAGATTGCTCGTCAATCTGTGGCTCGTCAGATTTTCTGGTGACGAGCGCGGTTAGCTGTGTGGTTTCTAGTGCGGTGAGGCGTCGCTGCAATGCGCGGAGCGCAGTTTCAGTAGCAATCTCGCCCAATACGTTGCGTTGAGCTTGGATAGCGGCAATGGCAAGTTTTAGTTGTTCGTGCGTTTCTTGCATAATGGCTTGAGTTTGCTCGCGCGGTTATATAGCGGTGTGTTGCGCACAGGTGAGGCGTTCGGCCATTTCAGCTAGGTGTTGTTGCTTGCGTGGCCCGCGTAACAGGCGGGCTGCATTGGTAAAATAGGAGTGTTGGGTCAAAAAGTGCAGTTGGTTAGTATACCAGTATACATCGGTGATAAAGCACCCCGCCGCGAATAATTCTTCGCGGAGTGCCTGGTTGCGTGTCCAGAAATCTGCACGCCCTAACAAGTCTAAATCGGCATCGGCGAGGATGGCTTCTAGCAGGTTGTGGGGCGACTGCGGAATTTGGGTCGCCTGAATCATGTTGACTACTTGTGCGACCTGGTGTGGGTTGAAGCCAAAGCCGGGCAGGGTTGTTTGTGCGATACGTGCGCTGGTTTCTTCGTGGTTATGGATTTGCCGGATGAAACCAATATCATGATAATAGGCTGCCGTGCGAACGAGTTCGAGGGACTCGTTGCGGACGCCTTCAAGCGCGGCGAATCGTTCGACGGCAGGCACTACATCATCCTTGGTGTGGGCGAGACAGTGATAGCGCAGGTGGGATGGGAGCTCACGTTCTAGTTTGCGCAGGGCATACTCGTTGGCGCGTTCGAAAGCGCATGGATAGTGGGATGATCTGATGAAAAAACTGCCCGGTTCCCATGCCAATGTGCTCATACTATTCCTCGCCCATTGCAACTTGCTGGCGGCGCGGCAGGGTAAACATGAAGCGACTCCCAATGTTATTAGGGCCAGGTTCAATCCAGATGCGCCCGCCGTGCGCTTCGATAGTGAGTTTGCAGAAGGTCAGTCCCAGTCCGAAGCCGCGTAGCCGGGGGTGGTTGTCTGTGACCTGTGTGAAGCGCTCGAAGATGCGCTCCCGTTGGTCAGCGGGGATACCAGGGCCAGTGTCTATCACGCTCAGTATGATGGCGTCAGTTTGTGGGGCGATTTCAACCGTGACCCGTCCACCTTGGGGGGTGTATTTGATGGCATTGTCAAGCAGATTGATGATGACCCGCTCCAGACGTTCCTCATCAGCTAGGACAGGGGGCGCTGGGGCCGTGTGGGTAATCAGCAATTCGATGTTGCGTGTGCGCAGAGCGAAGCTCTGTTGTTTGGCAATTTGTTCGAGCAGGGGCAGTAGCTCTATCTGGCGCAGGTTCAACTTGATGGTATGCTCTTCCATCTTGGCGACATCCAGTAGCGAATCAATCAGGCGTTGCATTCGGCGGCAGGATAAATCGGCCAGGGTCAAGAGCTCTTCATTTTCTTGCAATACCGTTTCCGGGAGGAGCATATTGAGCAGTTGCAAGGCGCTGTGGATGCCGCCCAAGGGGTTGCGCAGATCATGGATGATCAGGTCGCTGGTTTCCTGGCGTACGCGTTGAATTTCGAGTAGTTGTTCGCGCTCGCCGCGTAATTGTACGACTTGTTGCGAGAGTTGTTTGCTTTGTTGGGCGTTAGCGCTCAGGGTATTATCGGAGGCGCGCAGACGTTCGCTTAGCGTTGCCATGATGTTCATGGCGACAGGAGGGTGGTGGTTGAGGAGGGCACGGAAGTCATCCCGGCGGATGCGGAGCAGGCTGAGCGGTTCGAGCGTTACCAGTGTCGCGGAGCGGGGGGCGTCTTCGAGCAGGGCCATTTCTCCGACGACTTCGCCGGGGCCACGAAACCCAATCGGGGTGGGGGCATCCAGATCGCCTTTGATGACTGCCAGTCGCCCGGCGCGAATTAAGTACATCGCGTCGCCGGGCGCTCCCTCTGTGAAGATGACTTCGCCTGGCTGATAGTTGCAAATTTCGATGATCTGTTTGAGCAGAGTTCGGTCAATACTGGCTAGCTGCTTGAAAAGCGGTGAGTGCGCTGCCGCTGCTTCAGAATGCCCGGTAAAGGCATCGAGGTTGCGTAACTGCTCAATTTGTTCTTGCGTCAGCCGGGTCGGTGTTGTCATTGCTCCTCCCAGAACCAGGGTGTTTGCGACTAGGGGATAGTTGTGTTGTTACCACAGATTTATGTGGTGGCCGTTTGTCTACCCCCATTGTAGCCTGAAATTCATTTTTTACAATGTGTGTAATGTCAGCTGGTGCGGCGCTAAAGTTGTGTGTTATGACTTCGAATGGCATGGAAGGGGAACTTTCTTGGCTTGCCTAACGTCTTCAAATTGCCCAGGCATAGTTTGATCTTTGACCGTATTAGCTTTTGTTCTATAATCGAAATATGACACAACTGTTTGATTTGAGATGCTTAAGGAGAAGGAGGACTGCAATGAAAACACGAAATGTTCTAATGTTGCTGTTGGGAGTGGTGCTGCTGTTATCGGGGTGCGCTGGCTCACGGATGGGTCAAGTGTCCAGCCCCACGATGGCACCAGGTCCAGGTATGATGATGGACGCCGCTGCTCCACCAGCTGAGCCGGAGGATGGATTAGCGCGACAGGAGGCGCAGCCGCAGTTCGACATCGAGCGAATGATTGTCTACACCGGGCAGCTCGATCTGGTAGTGAAGGACTCCCAGGTAGCGCAGGATGCCGTCGGTGCATTGGCGGATCGGCTGGAAGGGTACATCGTCTCTTCAAACTCTTACCGCTACAGCGAGGGCTTGTTGCGGATAGAATTGGTCTTGCGTGTGCCTGCCGACCAGTTCAATGCTGCGATGGCGCAACTACGCGGCTTGGCAACCGAAGTCACCCGCGATAGCGTCTCATCTCAGGATGTGACGCAGGAATATGTAGACCTCAGCGCGCGACTGAGCGCGCTCGAAGCGAAGGCCGAGCGGCTGGAACAGCTGATGGAGCAGGCTGAGGATACTGAGGCTGTGTTGCAGGTCTACATCGAGCTGAGTGCCACGCAGATGGAAATCGAGCAGACCAAGGGGCGGATGCAATACTTGGAGCGCTCTGCAGCCATGTCCACTATCACTGTGACACTTACCCCTGACAAGCTCGCCCAACCGCTGGAGATTGCCGGATGGCGTCCGCAAGGTATCGCCAAGGACGCGCTGGAAACTTTGATCCAGACGGTTCAGTTCCTTTTGGGCGCGCTGATCTGGCTGCTGATTTACTTCGTGCCCGTGTTGGGATTGGTTGGTCTGGTTGTTTATGGCGGGGTGCGCCTGTTGATCCTCATCTTCCGCCGCCGCTCGCGCAAGCCCGTGCCGCCAGAGGCGTAATGCTCACGCACAGATAATGGCAAGCCCGCAGGTATACCTGCGGGCTTGTTTGTTGGTGGCGCGCTTGCATAAACTGTCACTATCGCGTATAGTTAGGAAGAAATCACTATTCAGGGGGCTGCATGGAAATTGGTATCGTCCAGCAAGTGGACATTAATACGGAGGTCAAGCGTGCCTACCTCGATTACGCGATGAGCGTCATCGTCTCACGGGCGCTGCCCGATGCACGTGATGGCCTTAAACCAGTACAGCGGCGTATTCTTTACGCCATGTACGATATGGGTATCCGCCCCGATACTGCCTACAAAAAATCGGCCCGTATTGTGGGTGAGGTGTTGGGCAAGTATCATCCGCACGGTGATGCGGCGGTCTACGAAGCGATGGCGCGTATGGCGCAGAACTTCTCGGTACGCTATACATTGGTGGATGGGCAGGGTAACTTTGGTTCGGTGGATGGCGATTCCCCGGCGGCGATGCGTTATACTGAGGCCCGCCTCGCACCGATTTCGATGCAGGTGTTGAGCGATATCGAAAAAGATACCGTGGATTGGAGTGACAATTTCGACGGCACGCTGCGTGAGCCGGTCGTGTTGCCTGCTACGCTTCCTAATCTGCTGGTCAACGGCGCGTCTGGTATCGCCGTGGGCATGTCCACCAACATCCCGCCCCATAATTTAGGCGAAGTGACCGACGCACTCGTGTATTTGCTCGATAATTGGTCTCGCCAGGACGAAGTCGGTGTAGAGGATTTGCTGAAGTTTGTACACGGGCCGGACTTTCCTACGGGCGGTCTGGTTTATCGGAAGGATACTGCCGACGGTGAAGATGTGCTGGTGAAGGCTTATAGCACCGGCCGCGGGCGCATCACGATTCGTGCCCGCGCGCATTCGGAGGAAATCAAGGGTGGACGCGAGCGCATCGTTGTCACGGAGATTCCCTATCAAGTGAACAAGGCCGCGTTGGTGGAGACGATTGCTGCGCTGGTACGTTCTGGCAAACTCGAGGGTATCTCCGACTTGCGCGATGAGTCCGACCGGCAGGGGATGCGGCTGGTCATTGAGTTGGCGCGCAATGCGGACACGGAGAAGGTGCTGCAAAGTCTTTACCGGTACACGCAGCTGGAAAATCGCTATAGCATCATCATCCTGGCGCTGGTGAATGGCGAGCCGCGCATGTTGCCGCTCAAGCGGGTGCTGCTGGTGTTTCTGGATCATCGCCTGGACGTGCTACAACGCCGTGCCCGTTTTGAACTCGAGCAGGCCCGCAAGCGTGCGCATATTGTCGAGGGGTTGCTCATGGCTCTGGATAATCTTGATGCTGTGATTGCGCTTATCCGTCGCTCGCGCACTACTGAGTCTGCTCGGCAGAATTTGATGAAGGAATTCAAGTTTTCGCAGGTGCAGGCGCAGGCGATTCTCGATATGCCCCTCAAGCGGCTGGCCGCACTCGAACAGCGTAAATTGCGGGACGAGCACAAGGAGCTGCTGGCGCTTATCAAAACCCTGGAAGCCTTGCTCAAGTCGCCCCAGAAGCAGCGGGAGGCGATCCGGGCTGAGCTGGTGCAGCTCAAGGAGCAGTACGCCGATCCGCGCCGCACGCACATCGCGGATGTGAAGGGCGACAAGGTGGCAGTGGCTGCGCTCGTGCCGGAGCAGGCGGTTTGGGTCAGCGCGAGCAGCGTAGGTACGGTGGGCCGTATCCTCAACGACGGCAAGACGCCGCGCGTGCTCTCGCGTCCGCAAGCCGCCCCGCTGGCGATTTTGCCCGCTTCCACGCGCGATACCCTGTACCTCTTCACCCGTGAAGGGCAGGTTGTAGCCACGCATGTCCACCAGCTGCCTGATGGCGAAGCGTGGGAAGGCGGCGGTGCGTCCTGGGCAAGCCTGACCCGGCTCAGCAATGGCAACGTCATCGCGGCGTTGGCGCTGCCAACGGAGCTGCCGTCGGGAGCGTTGTGCTTCCTCTCTGCGCAAGGTCTGGTCAAGCGCATGGCGGCGGACGAGCTGCCGGGGGTGGGGCGCGAGCCGAGCGTTGTGCTGCGTCTGGAGCGCGGGGATGCGCTGGCTGCTGTGCTGTGGGCGCAGGAATCCGATGAACTGCTGGTCGGCTCGGCGTTGGGCCTGGGTGTGCGTTTTGCTGCTGCTGAGGTGCGCCCCACGGGGGCGGCGGCGGGCGGGATGGCGGGCATCCGCCTGGAGGCCGGCGATGTAGCGGTGGGAATGGCTGTGGTACAGCCGCGCCTGCCGGTGTTCACCTTCAGCGACGGCGGTTACGCCAAACGCACCGCCGTGACCGAGTTCCCCGCGCAGCGGCGCGGCGGCAAGGGCGTGCAGATCGCCAAACTGGGCAAGGACGAGCGGCTGGCGGCGTTGGGCTGCGCGCGCGTGAGCGATAGTCTGGTGCTGACCACCGTCAAGGGTGCGGCTAAGACGCTCACGGGACGCTCGGTGCCGGAGCAGGGCCGCGCCACGCGGGGCGAATCCGTCATCGCTTTGCGCAGTGGTGATCAGGTCTGCCGCGTTATTTGGTTTGCTTGATTGGATTTTGGGGAGGGTGTGGTTAGACGGCAGGCCACAGCTACCCGACGATTTTTAGATTTGCTGATTTGCCGACGCACTGATTTTTTCAAGGAGAATACTCATGGGATATCGTGACGAGTTTGTGGATTGTGGGCAATGTGGTAAGCAGTTTGTGTATACTGTTGAGGAGCAGCGTCGCCAGGCTGAGTTGGGGTTTGCGCCGGAGGTGCCCGCGCAGTGTCCCAAATGTCGGGAGCAGGCCGGCCCCACGCCGGGATTGCATGGCGGCCTGGTTAAGTTTTTCAATGAGACCAAAGGCTTCGGTTTCATCGTGCAGGCCGATGGCAGCGAGGTTTTTTTCCACCGGAGCGGCATCACCGGCGATTTTACGCTGGTGACGCAGGAGAACGCGCCGATCTGGTACGAGTTGGAGCTGACCGACAAGGGGCTGCAAGCCATCAACGTCATGGAGCGGGTGTAAGCGGCGGCGATGCACATTGCGCTGGGCGGGTGGTTTGGGGGGCGACCGGATACAGGCAGTGGGCAGTATGTGCGCCGCTTGCTGCCGACCCTGGTCGCCGCACACCCGGAGGTTAATTTCACCCTGTTCGCACCAGCCTTGCCGGAGGATGTTCCGGTCGCCGCGAACTTGCATGTAGTGACCTTGCCGACACCCGGCGGTGCGCTAGGTAAGGTGTGGTGGGAACAAGTCGCGTTGCCGCGCGCGGCGCGACGCTGTGGCGCGACGGTCTTGCATGTCCCTTACTGGGCCGGGCCGTGGCGCGCGGCGTTACCGGTAATCGTTACCATTCACGATTTGATTCCGTTGTTGTTGCCCGCTTATCGCGGCGGGCCGGGGGTGCGGCTGTATACCGCGCTCGTGAGTGCCACGGCGCGGCGTGCGTCCCACGTGTTGACCGATTCCGAATCCGCTCGGCATGACATTGTCCGGCATTTGCGCATCCCGGCGGCGCGTGTAACTGTCGTTCCGTTGGCGGTCGAACCGGACTATCGGCCCGATTCGGCCCTGGAGGATGCGGAGGTGTGGGCGCAGTTAGGCATTACGCCGGGCTATGTGCTCTATCTGGGCGGCTTTGATGTGCGGAAAAACGTTGCTGGAGCGTTGGCAGCGTTCGCACAAGTGCGTCGGGGCTTGCCCACCGCACGTTTGGTCGTAGCGGGTAAGTTGCCGGAGCGCGATACGCCTTTTGCCCCCGATCCTCGGCGACAGGCGCGGGAGGCCGGGTTGACGGCTGAAGTCGTTCACTTTACCGGCTTCGTCGCCGAGAGCGCCAAGCCCGCTCTCTATCGCGGGGCGCGCGCGTTTGTGTTCCCCTCGCGCTACGAGGGGTTCGGCCTACCCGTACTAGAGGCGTTGGCGTGCGGTGTGCCGGTGGTGGTCAGCCAGGCGACAAGCCTGCCGGAAGTGGTGGGGGATGCGGGGGTGCAGGTTGCGCCTGATGATAGGGCGGGATTGGCGGCAGCGCTGCTGCGGTTGCTCACAGATGCGGCCTATCATGCTGATCTAACGCAGCGCGCGACGCGCCAGGCGGCGCGTTTCTCGTGGACGGAGACTGCTGCCGCAACCTTTGCGGTTTACGCGGAGGCCAGCGTGGAGCTTTAATGCGTACTGCGTAATTTTCCAAGAGTATGGTTTTTTTTTGCGGTTGTTTCAAGACTGATAACGCACGCAGTACGCATTTTGCAGTACATCTTCGCGTGTTTCATACTGAAGATTATGGTATAATAAATTCAACATGGAACCACAAGCAATCGTCGCAAAACTAAAAACCATTTCGCTCTTTAAGCACCTGGATTATTACGAAGGGGAGCTGGAGCTCTACCGGTTGGCGCCTATTGTCCATACGACAGAATATGGCGTGGGCGACCATGTTTTTATGCAGGGTCAGCCCTCCAATCGCCTGTGGTATGTTCTTGAAGGGCAGGTGCGGTTGACCCGGATAGATCGGGAGGGCATCACGCACTTTCTCCGTGACGTGGAGCCTGGTGAGAGTTTTGGTGCCACAGGGCTGCTCATCGGCGATTTTCATGATGTTACTGCTGAGGCGCTGACACCTGTGCAAATGTTGTACCTGGAGCGCGAGGAATTCCTGTCCATCTACCAGGAGCGCCCCCGATTGCGTCGCCGCTTGAATATTGATGATAGCCAGCTCAAATTGCGCCATACTAGCCGCTTAAACTGGATGCGCGATGACGAGTGGATTATTTTCTTGGGGCGGCGGCACTGGTTCTATCTTTTCCGGCGCATCGCCACACCATTGTTGCTGTGGGTTCTGCTGACGGTTGCGATTGTAATGTTAGGGCCAAGCCCGGAAGTGGATGCACTGCTCATCACGTTGGCGAGTTTGCCAGCATTGGGCTTCATCGGTTGGGAGACGATAGACTGGCGCGATGACCGTTTCGTGGTCACAACGCAGCGGGTCGTCCATGTGGAACGTAACGGGCCTTTCCGTGAGACCTTCGAGGAAAGTCCGCTTGACAACATCCAGGATATCCACGAAGTACGCCCCTCGATTACCTCGAACCTGCTCAATTTTGGCGATCTCGTTTTGCAGACGGCTGGCGAGACGGTGCAGATTGACATGGGTGGCATTCCCGGCCCGTCGCGGGTGCGTGAGCTGATTTTTCGTGAGATTGAGCGCAACCGTGCCCGGCAACTGCTCCAATCGCGCGGCCAGATCCGCGAGGCGTTGGAGCGGCGCTTGCGCCTGGAGCCGCCGCTGCCCTGGCTGCCCATTGAGGGTGAGACGATACAGGGGGCAAGTGTCCTGGCACTGACTGTTTCCTGGCTCCACGATTTGTTCTTTCCGCCTTCATGGACGATGAGTGCCGATGGGCAGACGATTTTCTGGCGCCGTTATTGGCTCCCCGGTTTGGTGCGGTACTTCTTTTTGTATTTGCTGTGGTTGGCAATTACCGTTGCGGGAATACTGATTATTCCTACCCTCGACCCCGAACTTCAGAATCTGGCGTTGGCGTTGTGGCTGCTTGCTGAGGTAATCAACTTTGGGGTGATTCTCTGGCTGGTGGAGGATTGGCGTAACGACTACTTTGAGATCACACCTACTCGCCTGGTTTTGGTTTATCGCAAGCCGTTTTTGCTTTCTGAGAGCCGTCGAGAGACCACGCTCGACAAAATTCAGAACATTAGTTTTGATAAGCCCACTATTTTCGCGCGCTTGTTCGATTATGGTCATGTGATGATTGAGACTGCCGGTGCTATGGGGCATTTTGATTTGCAATGGTTACGCCATCCCGATAAGGCGCAGGCCGAGATCTCCAAGCGGCAGCGTGAGTTGATGGAGCGGCGGCGTAGCCTTGAAGCGCAACAGCGCCGCGAGGAACTGCTCAGCTGGTTCGCGACGTATGACAACCTCCGGGGTAGCGCGGCTGCAGTCGCAGCTCGCACGCAAAGCGATGGTGCGGGGACGGATAAATAGGGGGCAAAACCCCGCTGTCTGCCGATAACATGGTGTATGAAAACGCCCTACCGTTTCAATTTGGGGCAACCTGGGGGTAAGCATTTAATGATACTTGGCTATGCAATACTCAATGTCATTAAGTTTAGGGCATAGACCTGGCAGGTTTCCAGGCCTTGAGTTTGCAAAACATCGTTATTCATCGGCAAAATACTACCCCACCCAATTGGGACGAAACCTGCCAGGCCTTAACTTAATGACATTGATGCAACACATAGAGTACAAGTGGTTGAGATGGGGCTTGAGCAAAATCAAAACTGACAATGGATAGATGTGTAATTCCACTGCTGGAGGTTAACGTGACGCCGTTTTGGGATTGGGAAGTGCCGCTTATATTGTGGTTGCAACAAGGGCATCCGCTCTGGACGCCGTTCTTCAGTTTCGTGACCTTTTTGGGGAACGAGGAATTTTCGCTGATGGCAGGGCCTTTGGTGCTGTGGTGTATCAACAAAGCCTGGGGCGTGGGACTCTTTACTTTGTTATTGGGCAGTCAAAGCGTCAATGTCGCCATTAAAGAATTGCTCAGAGTGCCTCGTCCATTTCTCACACATCCAGAGATTTTGCAACTGGATTATCATGGAGGCTGGAGCCTGCCTTCGGGCCACGCGCAAAACAATACTGTGATTTGGATGTATCTGGCGTCGCAGGTGCGCCGGGTGTGGTTCTGGATTGTGGCGGTAGTGTTGATTTTGGGTATTATTATCTCTCGTCCTTATCTAGGTGTTCATTATCCTAGTGATGTGTTGATGGGCGTTATTGTAGGACTGACGTTTTTGGGCGTATGCTTGGTCGCTGCCCCGCGCGTGGCCGCGTGGGGGGTGATGCATAGTTCCACACTCTGGCTGGTTGGTTTTGCGCTGGTCGGTATCTTGGTGTGTGTGCTACAACCGTACCCAGATTTCATTGCCGCGTTCGCCGCGCTTTGGTGTGGCATCGTGGGCTTGATCCTGGAACGTGCCTACATTCGCTTTGAGGTTGCTGGCCCATTGGGGCAACGGGTGGTCCGCTATCTACTAGGAAGCATTGGTATATTTCTGTTTTGGCGCGGGCTGAAACTGGTTTTTGAGCCGCTTGCTCTGGAAGATACCGCTTTGTACTTGATCTTACGCGGGCTACGTTACGGCTTTTTAGGTCTCTGGGTAACTTATGGCGCGCCGGCCCTTTTCGTGCGCCTCAAGATTGCTCCTCAAGCGCCTCCGCTTACAGAGGTTCAGTAAAAGCAGGGCTGGTGCAGTAAGAGTTTTGAACCGTGATGTAAAAAATTAGTGGCTAAATTTTCTTCTATAAGCGGAATGACCATTGCATTGCGGTGCATCCGCGTTTACCTCAAACGCGGATTTCTTGTTGTCTTGACGTAACTTTTGCTATGTTAAATTGTACTGATAAAGATTGTGTGGTTTGCAGATTTGACAAGGAGCTTCAATGGGCATTCGTGAAATCATTACTGTAGGAGACCCGCGCTTACGTCGCCGCTCGCGTGACGTGCGCGAGGCGACGCCAGCCGTGCGTGCGTTTATTGATGATATGGTGGAAACGATGCACCTCAACAATGGCGTGGGGTTGGCTGCCGTGCAGGTAGGGGAAATGCAGAATATCATCGTTGTCGAAGCGCCGCTTGAGGAGGAAGTTCCCGGCAGCGGCCAACTCTATGTGTACATCAATCCTGACATCGTTAAATCCTCGCGGGAGACTGAACCCGGTATCGAGGGATGTCTCTCTGTGCCTGGCTACATCGGCGAGGTTGAGCGTGCGTACGAGATTGTCGTGCGCGGCCTGGATCGTCACGGCAAGCAACAACGTCACCGCTTCAAGGGCTATCTGGCGCGCGTGTTCCAGCATGAGATAGATCATTGCAAGGGCGTGCTGTATATTGACCGCCTCACCGCCCCGGAAAACATCTGGCCGGTGCAGGAAGGCCAGGAGGAGCAAGCCGAACTCGCGGCGGCGCGTGGCATAGCCTTTGATGATCTTGATCTCAAAATGCCTGTTCTTGATAGTGCGTGAAACGTGAAACGTAATGCGTGAAGAGTTCTCTGGTCACGGTTTACGTTTGATTCGTCATTCACCATTCGCCATTCATAATTTTACCCCTGGAGGTTCAAAACGTGGTAACAGAAACACAGGTGATGGAAGCGCTGCAAACGGTCATTGACCCGGAATTGCGGCGGAATATCGTGGAGTTGGGCATGGTGCGCGCGGTGGAAATCGCAGGCGCGCGCGTGAAGGTGACGATTGCCTTGACCGTCCCGGCTTGCCCGTTGAAGGATGTCATTTCCGCTGATGCTGCCCGTGCGGTGGCGGGTCTGGCTGAGGGGCTGGATGTAGAAATTGCGCTGACGGCGATGAGCGACGCGGAGCGCCAGGAGCTCTTCGAGAAGCTGCGCGGTGGACAGGCACAGCAGCAGTCCCAATCGCCCGCTGCGAACCTGAACCGCGTGCAGAAAGTGGTCGCCGTGATGAGCGGCAAGGGCGGCGTGGGCAAATCCTCTGTGGCGGCCATGCTCGCCGTGGAACTGCGCCGGCAAGGCAAGCGCGTGGGCGTGCTGGATGCCGACATCACTGGCCCAAGCATCCCGCAGGTGTTCGGCATGAGCGAAGCTCCCACCATGTCGCCGTTGGGTATCATGCCCCCCGTGACTGAGGGCGGTATCAAGCTGATGTCCATCAACCTGATGCTGGAAGAAAAAGAGGCGGCGGTGATCTGGCGTGGTCCCCTGATTGCGGGCGCCATTCAGCAGTTCTGGAACGATGTGTTCTGGGGCGATTTGGATGTGCTGGTGGTGGATATGCCGCCCGGCACGTCCGACGCGGCACTGACCGTGATGCAGAACCTGCCCGTAGCGGGCATCGTGCTGGTCACATCACCGCAGGATTTGGCGGAGATGGTGGTGCGCAAAGCGGCGAACATGGCCGAGCACCTGCAGATCCCCATCTTGGGCGTGGTGGAGAATATGAGCTACGCCATCTGCCCGCACTGCGGCGAGTCTTTCGAGATCTTCGGCAAGGGTCAGAGTGCCGCGATGGCGGCAGCCTTCGGCGCGGATTTCTTGGGGCAGCTGGGGCTGGATCCCGAAATGGCGCGACTGTGCGACGCCGGGCAGATCGAAGCCTATACCAACGCCGCGTTTGTCCCAATGGCGCAGGCGATATCGGGAAAAATCACCGCGTAGTAACGGTTTGTGCTAACAAAACGCGCCCCCATTTGGGGGCGCGTTGCATTTCCAGAACATGATTTGTCGTCGTTCGAGTCTGCTGCGCCCCAGCGGTGGCTGAGCCTGCCGAAGCCGAGCCTGCCGAAGCCGAGCCTGTCGAAAGGTACGGGCGTCTTGGCCTCAGAACCCCGTCGTGCCAGTGAAGCGGAATTTCTCCAGACAGAGCGCAGGCGCGGAGCTGATTGTGAAATAGCCCCGCTCACGCTGGGGCGCATTCCCTACGGCGCGCACCGTTTGTAGCGCTTCTACATAGCTCTGCGTGAAGCGCAAGTTCTGCACCGGGTAGGCTATCTGGCCGTTCTCGATCCAGAACGTGCCGTCGCGCGTCAGTCCCGTCACCACCATCTCGCGCGGATGGACGACGCGGGTGTAGTTGAAGCGCGTGATGTATAGCCCGCGTTCGATGCCCTTCACCATCTCCTCCAGCGGGGTATCGCCGGGCAGCAGTTCCAGGTGCATCGGCATTGGCCCAAACCCGCCCATCGCCTGCTGCGGCGCGAACGGACTGAACGGCGGCAACCCGTGCCCGGTGTTTGCGACGCCCAGTTTGCCCGCCCATAGGCGATTGTAGACTGCATCGCCTACCACGCCCGCTTTCACGATGTCCACTCGCTGGCGCGGTGTTCCTTCGAAGTCGAAGCGCATCGGCCATAGCGCCGGGTTGGTTGGATCGTCGCATATAGTGATTTGTGGCGCGAGCAATGTCTCGCCTTGCCGCCCGCTCATCCATGAACGCCCCTCGTGAATACCCATCGCCGAAGCGCCCCCGCCCATGAAGGTCAACAGATCGCGTGCGGCGTAGGATTCCAGCACCACCGGATACTCGCCCGGTTCCAGCGGACGTGGATTTTGGGCACGCACCGCCTTATCCACCGCCTCGCGCCCTCGCGCGGCCACATCTATTGCTCCCACCTGCCACGCGGCATCGGCGGCATAGCCGGATGAGGTGGGCGTCATCGCCACAAGGGTGAGATCGGCCAGCGTGGTGGGCGTGGTCGCATACAGCCCGTGACTGTTAGCGATGGCCCAATCGTAGCGGGCGGTGCGGAAGGCGCCGGACGTATTCACGTCCCGGTCAAGTGCGTAGCGAAGGACCTCCCCGACGGCGCGAGCGCGACTTTCGGGGGTCGCGGCTGCCGTCGCCTCATCATACGCCAGCGGCGTCTCATCAAATAGGGTGGGGGGGCCAAAGCCGGGAAATTCGGGATTTTCCGGCTGCAAGCGTGCCAGATCCAGCGTCTCTTCCAATGCACGATCCAGACCCGTATCACTGATGTCGGTCGTGGAAAGGGTGGCTACTCGTTTCCCCTGCGCCACGCGCACCACCAGCGCATGATTGCTTTCGGCCACGTTCTGGTGGATTTCGTCGTTAGCGAAGCGGGTCAGCGCCTCGTCCAGCCCCAGATACAGCACTTCGGTTTCATCGGCCCGGGAGCGTTGCAGCGCCCGCGCCAAAAGGTCTTTGATGTCGTTATGGTTTAACATGGCGATTTCCCCCTTACTTCATCACGCCCACGCGCACATTGCGGAAGCGCGCCGGGGCCGCGCCGTGACCGGTGTGGGCCGTCTGCGAAGGTTGGCCCTTGCCACAGTTCGGCACCCCCCACACGCCCCAATGCTCCGCGTTGCAAATCGCGTCGCACCCGTTCCAGAACTCCGGCGTGATGCCGGTGTAAGTGGCGTTCTTGTACAATTTGCCGAACTTGCCGCCCTTGATTTCGTAGGCCAGCTCCGTGCCGAACTGGAAATTGAGCCGCAGGTTATCAATAGACCACGAGTAGTTGGTTTCCATGTAGATACCCTCGTCCGTATCGGCGATGAGGTCATCGAAGTCCCACGTCCCCGGTTCCAGGTTGATGTTGGTCATGCGGATCAGGGGGATGCGATTCCAGCCGGAAGCGCGCATCGTGCCGCCGGAGCGGGCCAGGGCCGGGTCTTCGCCGCGCAGCCGGGCCAGCTGGGTGGCCGTCTCCCGCGAGGTGAGATAGCCCACGAACAGCCCATCGCGCACCAGGGGGACGCGCTGCGCCGGCACGCCTTCATCATCGTAGCCGAAGGTGCCCAGCGCGCCGGGCGTGGTCGCATCGGCGGTGAGGTTCACCAGCCCCGAGCCATAGCGCAGCGTGTTGAGCTTGTCTGGCGTGAGGAAGCTCGTGCCGGCAAATGCTGCTTCGGTGCCGAAGACGCGATCCAGCTCCGTGGGATGCCCGCAGGATTCGTGGATTTGCAGCCCTAGCTGCGTGCGATCCAGAATCAGCGTGGTGACACCGCTGGGGCATTGCTCGGCGCTCAGCAGGGCGATGGCCTCGTTACCCACGCGCTCCGCGTGCCCCAGAAAATCCAGCCGCTCGATAAATTCCCACCCTTCCGTGTGTTGATCGCGGAAGACGTTGGGGTAGCTGCGGCGTTGCACCTCACCATCCTTCACCGCCAGTGCCATGATACTGCCGCCCGTCTCAATGATTTCCTGCTCGATGTCGGCGCCTTCGGTGCTGGCGAAGAATTGGTGTTTGTGAACGGCCACCAGGTTGCCACTGGTGACTTTGATGTCTGGCCCAACGCGCATCCTCCGGTCGGTTTCCAGCAGCAACGTCAGCTTATCCTCCACTGGCACATCGAAAGGGTTGATGCGATAGGGTGTGCGGTATACGTCACGATGTGCCTCTACCGGGCCGAGGTCTACGCGCGCGCGCAGGAAGAGCGCACTGGCGCGGGCAATCGCCACGGCTTGCGCTGTGACCGTTTCCATCTCGGTGGGGGTCAGCGTAGCGCTGGAGGCGAACCCCCAGGCCCCATCTATGATGACGCGCACGCCGAAGCCCGCGTGGGACACGGTATTGACTTCCTGCGCGACGCCGTTGCGCACGCTCACGCCCTGCTCGCGGGCGGTCAAGATGCGCACATCGGCATACGTTGCGCCCAAGAGTTGGGCGCGGTTCAGAGCGATAGTGGTCAAGTCTTTCAAGTTCTACCTCCTCAAATCTGCAAATCGGCAAATCTAAAATTTGCACTAAAGAATCTGTAGTGGCGGTTTAAGAATCCATCTTAAAATTCACGCAGGCGGTAGTTGAGTCTATTGAAACCAGTGCTAAGTCTTGGCAGGCGGTGGGTGAGCCTGCCGAACCCTACCACCGGTGGAATTTTTGGATAGCTCAATGTCATTATATTTCTGACCATTCGCGTAAAACGTAAACCAAATCACGAATTATCTGGTACACTCAGGGGATGACCAAACCTGAGTTGACACTAACCACTGAACGGATTGATGACTTCGTATTGTTGCTGACCGTGATGC
>Ga0334883_1002898_pt1 | contig 19676 bp, 15 predicted proteins | sample GraSluR1_MG_6_FD_207230 | JGI IMG/M metagenome (GOLD analysis project Ga0334883, IMG submission 207230) | Sludge microbial communities from methane-producing bioreactor in Wageningen University, Netherlands - Granular Sludge_09_05-R1 | ecosystem: Engineered > Bioreactor > Anaerobic >...
CTACCGTCCTTTAATTTATCAAATTTTTTATCAATATAATGTACATTTTTTATATACTTAATCAGTTTTACAAAGTAATTATTCCTCAAATTATCTTGCCTCATTTCCGTTTTTACATTCTAACAGAAACCTGCTAATAAAAGTCAAGGGGGAAAATGAAGATTAAAAAATTTTTTTAAAGCCTAAAAATGAGTATGGCAAACAAAGCTGCCCCATAGTAAGTTTTGAGCCAGCCTGATAAGTAGCACAAAGGTCAGAGCTATATGTTTGTTGCAGGAGTATTCAAATACTCTTTTACACGGCCATAATAAATACGCAGGAACTTGTTACAGCCAGCGACCATGTAGACGTAATATTTCTTCCCCTCGGCACGTTTACGGTCGAGGAACTGATACACAGCATCGTTTTTCATGGAATTCTGTAAAAGGCAACTCATGACCTGAAACAGCGTCTTACGCAGGTTACCGGAGCCACGCTTTGAAATACTACGGTCTTTAGATTCAAAGGTGCCGGACTGGAAAGGCGGGGCATCTACACCGGCAAAGGCAATTAGCGATTGCTTACGTGAGAAACGGCGAATATCCCCGATTTCTGCCATGAGTTGTGGCCCGAGGGTTACCCCTACACCATTCATTGCAAGGACAACATGGAATTCCGGCAGTGTGGAAGCCAAAGCCAGCATTTCCTTGTGAATTGCAACCAATGTTGATGAAATAGCGTTTAACTGCTCCACAGCCTGTTTGAGGAGCTGTTTGGTAAACTTATCGCAGGGAAGTATGGGGACACGGGACTTAGCAAGTTCGTAGATCTCAGCGGCTTTATCGGTACTCCGGTTGTACCCCTCCTTCTGACACCATGTGTTGTACAATTCGGTAAAGCGGTTCAAAGAGTATTTTTTGACACAGTTACAATGCCAGAACTTTGAAACAAAATCAACCCATTTCTCATGTCCGTTAGCTTTTGCAGGGCTTGTAAACAGGGTATTACAACCGGCAAAAGTCTGGTCGATGATGGAGATGAGATTGTTCTTCAAGGCAACTTTCAGTTTTATGTACTGGTTGTACTGGCGATTGTAGGTTTTTAGGAGGAGGCGTGTGTCATCCTCCGAAACATAAGGCTTCAAAAGAGGCCAGTTGGAAAGTCCGTAATTGGCGATTTTGACCGCATCAGCTTTGTCGGTCTTGACCTTGCGGATAGAGTTGTTACCGTAGTCATGAATCAGCTTTGCATGTACTACGCTGACATAAAAGCCGGCATCAACGAGATACCGTGCTATGGGTTGGTAGTATTTTCCGGTGTACTCCATGATGATGCGAGCTTCACCGTCCAGGCTTTTGAGGGAGTCGGCCAGCTCTTTCAGTTCACTGGCGGTGTGGTGGACTTCAAAAGGTTTTACCACAGTTTTGCCAAAGGGGCGCATGATGGCGACCATGCTCTTGCCTTTGGAGACATCAATGCCAATAGCGTTCATAAGTAATTCCTCCAATCAATGATGGTATGTAGTGAGTGACCATCGTTTACTCATTGCCGATTCTATTTGCTTGGTGACGCGAACGCCCTGGAGTCCAGTGGTTCAACCTGCTTAAAACGAACGCTGCAATAAGAGGATGGCTGACGGTTTCTGTTACGGACGTGAGTAGTCCAAATGAGGTATCGTCAGACCCAATACTCCTCTTATTGTAGCTTAGGCAAGAGATGGAATGAAACATAATTGGTGTGTTATGTTTGGATCCAAATATATAGTAGCAAATGAGGCAAGATAATTTGAGGAATAATTACTTTGTAAAACTGATTAAGTATATAAAAAATGTACATTATATTGATAAAAAATTTGATAAATTAAAGGACGGTAGAGTCAATCCAACCTATAAAACTAAGCAGGTAATATTACCGGTTCTATTCGGATTTTTATTAAGAATTAAAAGTTTGAATCAATTGAATTTTATGTTGAAGGAAAATGAATTTCAAAATCTGTTCGTAAAAGGAACAAAATTGCCTGGAATTGATACAATTAGAGATACATTAAAAGTCCTAAATACCGATGGTCTTTACAATGCAAATAAGAGCATTATTAAAAAAGCAATTCAAAATAAAACATTTATAAACGGAACAATAGATGGATATACCGCAGTTGCGATTGACGGCACCAAGTTTTTTGGCAGCTACAAAAAATGTTGTCCAAAGTGCCTAACCACCGTGATAAAAGGAAAGCAATATTATTATCATAGCGGAGCTGTTATGTCCACTATTGGAGACGGACCAAAATTGGTAATTGATTATGAATTGTATAATCCGAAAATGGACTGGAGTCGTAAAGACGAAGGAGAAATAAACGTGTCAAAACGCTTACTTACAAGGGTTTTAAAAGATAATAAAAGCTTGGTTGATGTTGTGTTTTATGATGCTCTGGTTTGTAATTCGGTTTGGATTAACCAATGTATTGATATGAATGTCGATACGATTGTCAGGGTAAAAAATAATAATAATAAATGTTTGAGAAAAGTGAAAGCTTTAGCGAACAAATCCGAATCGGTTGCGGTGTGGGATGATGAGAAGGGTATTGAAAAGATAGAGGTATATGAGCGGGTTTTTAACATGAATGATGTCGGTCGACCGTTACGATTCGTAAAATTCGCAATAAAACATCCTGATAAAAGACGTTCTCAAATCATGATTGTGACAACTTGTATGGAAATGAGTCTGAAAACCATATACAAAATGATTAAGGCTCGTTGGATCATAGAAAATTCAATATTTAACAATTTAAAGAACCATGCCGATCTTAATCATTGTTTTGTACATGGTGGGAAGGCTGTTGAAGCAATAATATCTTTTATGTTTATTGCATCCAACTTATTTCAATTATTTAAGGTTAGGCGAATAAAAAATCACGTACCCATACAAATTGAACTTTTAAGATTATTGTTCAAAGGTATGTATTTATTGAAATACGAAAGCAAATTGATATTTGATACCGGATAAAGATTAGACAATTGAATATAGCGGAGGACTGATTGGGGGTAAGGGGGCAGTCTGCATAAAAATAGAAAAGTTGGTATGTATTAAACATTTTATATTGCGATTTGAGTAAATATTTGGTAAGATTGTAGTAGAAGCTAGAATGCTCCTATATGAACACTAATGAAAGAAACATGTCAATTCAGTAGGTGATACTTAATATACAGTAATAATGTAAATTTTGAATATGCCAAAAAATCCAATTACCGCAAAAAATATATAAAAATTCAGTTACCGCATAATATATATATTGAATACAACCAACCTTAATGATAAAATTTATATATAGAGATTTGAAAGAGCTCGGAGCCGTTCTACTATTTGGTTAATTAACAAATATAATTAGGATGTGATAAATTTTTTTTGGGGGTGCTGTATGCAATTACCGGGATACTCGTTGGGTATTTTAGCTAAGTTAATATTAGTGTTTTTACTGTTGTATGCAGTACTACCGGTTAAAGCCTTAAAAAATAAAATCACCTCTACATTTACTATTGAGAAGTTTTTTATTGGTTTTGTACATGCAAATTTTATAACGATTATGATCGTTCACTTTCTTTCTTTTATAAAGATATATGAATTTTTTTCACTAATATTTTGCTATTATGCCGTATATATACTATATAAATGGTTAAACAGCAAATATATCACCAAAGAAAACAAGCCGATATTAAATATTATATTTTTAGATAAGTATTATGAGATATTAGATATGTATGATAGTCCTAAAGGCCTTAGGAAAGAATTATCCGGTCGGTTAAAATCTTCGTTCTTGGCATTTTTGGACAGTATTCGTAATAAATTTAAATCCTTCATCTCTAACCCTTTGAATAGCATAGCTTTATTAATAATTTTAGCTGTAGGTGCATATATAAGATTTCACCATTCTATTAACCATCTATATTTAGGTGCTTCGGATTCTTATGTACATTTAGCTTGGGTTAAATATCTAGGTAATAACGATATCTATAAAGATGGTATTTACCCATATGGATATCATGCAATAATATCAGCTATAAATAAAATCTTCTTCATAGATCCATACTTTATTGTACGTTTTATTGGAGCTATGGAAGGAATCATAATATTATTATCTATCTATTATTTGGTAAAAGTTAGTTTTAATAATAAACCTTGGTTAGCGTGGGTTTCATTGGGCTTATATGTAGCGGGATTACAATTACCAATTGATGTTTGGAGACAAGTTTCTGCACTACCTCAAGAATATGCAATAATTTTTTTCTTACCAGGAATGCATTCTTTTAGAATGTATTTAAAAGATGATAGTAAACATTATTTTATATTATCATTGGAATGCTTTGCTATAACCCTTTTGGTACACCCGTATGTTACTGTTTTTCTGGCAATAGGATATATAATAACATATTTAGTTTATTATGAAAGGTTCTTAAATTTTCGATTCGTTTTAAAAACCTTCATTGGAATGGCTTTAGCCGGTTTTGTCGGTATTTTACCGCTTATTGTAGGTGCCATTTTGGGAATGGAATTCCACGGATCATTAGGATATATACAAAGAGTTGCAGAATTACCTGATAAAATATCTCTATCTGAGATTTTACGGTTTAACGAACCTAGTTCGGCATTAAAATTACTAATTCCTATAATTATGATATTTATATTGATACTTATACTTATTAGATTAAAACTAAGAAAAAATATGCTTAACGAGAAAGAAAAGTTTAGAATTATCTTAATCTTTATTCTACTTGCTATAACATTTTATCTATTGTACCGAGCTCCATATTTAGGATTACCGGTCTTAATGGACATAAACAGAATAGGTATTTTCTTATCTATTGTGGTAGTAATCATTTTTGTTATGCCCTTTATCATACTTGATTTTTTTGGTATAAAAAAAGCAATTAATATGATTTTACACTCACTAATCATAGCCGGATTATGTTTAATAACTGTGTCATACTCAAAAATAACCATTCCCCAAGGCTTTCAACTGGAATACGATGAAGCTGTATATAATTATGTGACCATAAAACGAGATTATCAGTATTTGAACTGGACAATTATTTCACCTGTGGAGCAATATCAACAGTCTTTAGGGTATGGCTGGCATTATAATTTATGGGAATTGGTAAAAAAGCTAGAGGATGGCGAGGATTTAACATTTCCTACCGATTATGTGTTTATATTTGTTGAAAAGAAACCCTTATGGTCAGATGAGTATGTAAGTGAAGAGTATGCGAAACAAGGCTTTCCCGAAGAACAGGAAGAGTCGGTACAATATTATTACGGTGGGAACAGAATTATCATACAATCAATAGCTTATTACTGGGCGGAGAGTTTTATGCAAAACAATGACAATATGAAAATATACTTTGATAATGACATTTTTAGGGTTTATGTCATTGAACAAGATTGGACAAATCCTGTTGTACTTAGGAAATATCGGGGGTAAATAAATATGAATATATTATTAGTGAGTTCTGTAGCACCAATAAGAGGTGGCGTATGCAATTATATGTTAACAATAAGTAAAAACTTAAACAACTCGGTCATATGAGTAAGATTATCAGCTTAAGTAAAGAAGAGGGTTCAGATTTAAAATATTATAATAAAAACTTAATAAAAATAATAAGTTTTTTTATAAAAAATGACTTTATGTTTATTCTATCATTTATAATAACAAATTGGATGGTTATTTTTAAGGTTCGGATTGATATCAATAAAAACAAATATGACATAATTCATGCACATGATATTAATTCCTTTAACGGATTATTTAATATATGCAAACGCAAAAAGATAAAATTATTATTACAATTACATGGTTTCTTAAACTCCGGTAATCTGGCTCTAAAAAAGATTCATGAAAATTCATGGGCCGGTAAATATTTATTAAAAAAAGAAATTAAAGCATTTACACGAGCAGAAATAATTATAGCTAATTCTACATACTATATTGACTATTTAAAACAATATACGGATATTAACAAAATAAGACTTATTTATAACTTTGTTGACTGCAATGTATTCATTAAATTTGATGAAGAAATAAGAAAATCTCTAAAAGAACAATTTAATTTTAATAAAAATGAATTTATACTTATGTATGCAGGTAGATTGGCAAAATCAAAAGGTATAAAATATATTTTGGAAGCTATGAAGTTGATAGATAACATTCCGGTAAAATTGATTATTGCCGGTGATGGACCGGAAAGAGATAATTATACCTATTATGTTAATAACAATAATTTAAGCGAAAAAATCATCTTCAAAGGTGATCTCAATAAAAATGATCTTATTAATCTTTACAATATAACAAATTGTTTTATAATGACTCCCGTTTCAGATGAAGGTCCTATAGAAGGTACTTCATTGGCAATCTTAGAAGCAATGTCCTGTGGTTTGCCGGTAATAACCACGCCAATAGGCGGTATTAACAATATTTTTGAGAAAATTAGCGAGAGTTTAGTATTAGAAGAAAAAAATTCATCCGCAATATCGGCTGCAATAATCAGGTTGTATAAGGACAGAGAATTAGCAGAAGCTCTTTCCAAAAAATCTTATGAGTTAGTAAGAAACGATTTTTCAGTCGAAGCTGGAATTAATAAATTATGTAAAGTCTATGAAGAAATTTTAGGTTAATATAATAATTTTATGTGTTCAATGAGATATGAGGAAATTTATTTTTATCTAAATATTCTCCGATTGAAACAAAATTAAAGTTGTCTAATAAAATTTCAAATTTGTTCATGGTTTTATTTATATTTAAATAATGTAAAGTGTGTGCATAAAAACCGGTATTTATCCGAGGTTGATTGATATCAAACTCCCACGGATGAATATAAACCATACCTGCGCCGGTTTTATTAACTATCTTTAAAGATGAAATAATAATCCTGCAAGGAATCGCTCTTAAAAAAAATCCTCCCGAAAAAGGAATAGTAAAACCCGGAAAAGTAAAAACCGTTGAAGGTATCTCAGTTATATTTAATTTTTTACCGTTGATTACAGGTTTAAAAGGTTTTACAGGTAAATGTTTTTCACCTAAAAAAAGCATCTTAATAGTTTGAAAGCTTGAATCACATAAAAAACCTTCTTCTTCAAGAATTTCTAAAGCCCATATATTTTTATTTGATATAGACCAACAAGGAGCTCTAAAATATTTTACTTTTACCCCCGTTATTTCTTCTAATAAAAACTTTGATTCTCGAATATCTTGTCTGAATTCATGTGGTGTCATTATAGATACTTTTTTATGAAAGCCACCATGAGAACCAATTTCATGTCCTTGTCTCACTATCTCGTTTATAAGATCGGGTTCTTCACGAGCAATACATGATAAAATAAAAAAGGTCGCTTTAATATTACGTTTTGATAATATTCCTAAAATTTTATAAGTATTATCTTTTATTCTGGATTCATATGATCCCCAGTGTTTCACATCTATATTAAAATCACTGGTTTGATACCAGTCTTCAATGTCGACTGTTAGTATATTTATCACACATTTTCTCCCTAATTATTAAACACTTCGTATTTTTACCAATAATGTTAACTATACATTCTATATTTTATCCCTTCGAATAAATCTTAGCATACAAATTCAAAAAAAGAAAGGTGCAAAAAATATATGATATTACATACTAAGTATGTAATTTACTATTGAAGGAGATCGCATCGCCACTAAATACGATTCCATAGATAGTAAAATTAGGGTTACCATTACTGTAGGGAATGTTGCTACAAACACATATACCACTTTTTACGAATATGATAATATTGATAGATTATTGAGAACTGAAACAGGAAGGGAGCAATACACTTGGATGGTATTGCTTTTTTAATCGCTCTTTGGAAAAACCAAAGCGATTAAACCTCCCGGTTTGGTTGGAAATATTGATACTACCCATATTCTTGCAATATATGTATACAGGAAGCAATTAAAAAATGCTTTGACAAAAATTATCGTGAACCTTATACTATATTGTATAATTAAGGTGTGTTCAACCTAATAAGTCAGAAAGTAATATAAAAGATAGGTTATCATTCTATCTTTTTTCAGGAAAAATGGGAGACAAGCTATGCCAAAAACAACAATAAAAGAATTCTAAAAAAGGGGCTGCCCCATAGAAAATTGATGTAAAACTCGAAATTGATTGCAATATTGTCATACCGGGTTACCGAGTGATAGATCCTATGAGTTCCATTGATATGAAAATGTTTACAAGCCCGGATGTTGGAAAATATAAGAAAATAGAAGATTATCCGTTCTAAAAATTAAAAAAATGTTGACAAGCTTATCCACAGAAGTTAAACTTAATATGTCGGAGGGACAAGGTTCCTACTGACAATCCTCGCAAGACAAAGTCTTAGCGAGTTTTCCTTTTTATGTATAAAAACAGAAAACCCGGAATATACTTAGAATGGCTGAAGGATAAAGTCCTTACGGTCAACAGCTGATAGACAAGTTTCTATACAGCAAAAGGATCTCGGAAGAGGTCCTTTTTATGTGCTCAATTTAATAGAAAATATATCGGGACAAATATCAATTAATTCAGTAATACAGAATTATTTAGAACGATATGTGGATTTATGGATACATAGATTTATATAAAATTTTAAAATCAGTTTTTTGTACACATAATTTACATTGATATACCCTATTTATGTTATAATGACATATATTAATCAGGTAGAGGTGTGGTATGTATTCGTTAGACTCTATAATGAAGATATTTAAATATGCAAAGGATTTAAACGCAACCGATATACATTTTGCGGCCGGTACCGTTCCTGCAGTCAGAATAGAAGGACAGCTTACATATATGTCAAGCGATAAGATTTTGCCGGCCGATACCGAAAATATTATTAATGACATATTGAATACAGAGCAAAAATCACTTCTCAAGGCAAGTAATTATCTTAGTATTCCCGTAGTATTAAAAGAAATCGGAAGGCTCAGAGCTAACATTTTTATGCAAAGAGGATCTTTTTCAATTAATTTTAAGCTACTCGACCGGTTGTTAAAAACACCTGAAGAGCTTATGATACCTCCTGTTGTAATGGATCTTCATAAAAAGAAAAGCGGATTGGTGTTGGTCTGCGGCAGCAGTAATAGCGGTAAGGCCACAACAATGGCGGCAATTATAAAGAAAATCAGCGAAACAAGACAATGTCACATAATAACCGTCGAAGATCCCATAAAGTATTTATGCAAACATGACAAAGCCATAGTAAATCAAAAAGAAATAGGTATCGATGTAAAAGATTATATAGACGGGATACATTCGGCTATGATTCAAGACCCGGATGTGATAATGGTAAGTTTTTGCGGAAACCCGGACATGTTTTCGGCTGTTTTATCAGCCGCCGTAAACGGTCATCTGGTTATTACTTCTTTACAAACCTTCGGAGCGGTTGAAACGTTAGAATACATATTGGGCATGTATCCGGCCGACAGAAGAAATCACATAAAGATGCAATTAAGCAATGTATTGGAAGCTATAGTATCTCAAAGACTGATTCCGTCGAAAGATAACAAAAGTAATTACTTAGGGACCGAAGTAATGCTGGCTGGTAACGCCGTAAAAAAACTCATACTTGAAAATAAAATACATCAGATTCCCGCATTGTTGGGTATGAGCAAATCCTTGGGAATGATAACTTTTAAAGATTCCGTTGAAGATTTGTATTCAAAAGGATTAATATCTAAAGAAAGTGTTTTGAGCTTTTTATCGGAGATTTCATGAGAAACAGGTTACATAATCAAAAAATCGAAGAAGGTATAGAAAAGCTTATAAGGTCTTACCGGTTTATATCTATATTTTTGACCTTATTTATTTATATTGTCGATGGGATTTATAATAAATACAGGTTGAACGTTATTCTTTTACTTGTATTATGTGTAATCGCTTCGGTGTTTTTATTCAATTATCTGTATCAAAAAAGCTTTGGCAATATATACAGAATCTATTTGCTTATAGGTATGGAGACCTTGGGCATATCATATCTTATGCTTATTACAGGAGGCTTGGAAAGCCCGTTCATTTGGTGCTACTTAAACCCGCTTTTAATTATTACAAACTATTTGGTTTTTGCACAAAAGTTTGTGTTTCTTTGTGTTAATTTTCTTCTTCTTTGCACCGTCGGGTATTACGAACATAAACCTGCCCTCAGTCCCGGACAATATTTGTTGTTACATTCAAACATAATATTAAGTTATATACTTATTTTTATCTTAGTGAACATTTTGCTTCATTACAGCGGCAAAATCGCCAAAAAGCAAGAAGAACTAAAAAGAGCCTACGAAAAGCTTGAAAATACCAATGTAAGAATTAACGGTATGATAAATGACATTTTATCTATGTATGAAGCAATTCAATTGATACCCGGCCAACACAATAAAAAGCAGATCGTAAATACAATTTTAGAATTTGCAGGCAAAGTTTTTCCCGGAGCCAATGTGTTTTTCGCATTAAACGATTACAGTAAGTCGGATTCTTTGTTTTGTATGAATAACATTGACGAAGAACTAAAAACAGAGCTTTTGGAAACTATAAAAAATGTGGCCGATGAAGTTAGTGAAAATCAGACATCGGCATATGTTTTAAATGAAGATCGTAAGGTTGTTTTAATAAAAGCGGCAAACATAACGGAATACGGGATGGTAGGACTTTTAATTAATCAAAACGAATATAATCGAAACAAGAATGAATTTGACAAAAGTCTCATTCTGTTTTCAAGGCTTGGTGAAACCTTTTTTGAAAAAATGGATTCCGAAGTTATAGGTTATAATATTGCCATAGCCGAGGAACAAAACAGAATAGCAGACGATATACACGATAGTGTTATACAAAGACTCTTTGCCATTTCATGCCTTACATACGATACTGTTAATAAATGGGATAAAATTAAGGACGAAGATAAAAAATCACAGATGCGGCTGGTTATGGAAACAATACAAAGCTCCTTAAAAGATTTACGATCAACAATATATAATTTAAGCAATAAAGATTTATTTTCTCAAAATGTCCTGGCCTATACCCGTGATATGGAAAAACTTACAGGCATTAAAATACAGCTGATTATGGAAGGTGATTACACAAGTTTCTCGTCGGCGGTCAAAAAAGCAATATACAGGCTTATTACCGAATGTATCGGCAACGCCGTAAAACACTCAAAATGCAAAAATATCCGAATAGGTCTTAAGGTTGAAGAATTATTTACCCGGTTGACAATAGAAGACGACGGAACCGGTTTCGACCCGGATAAGGTTCGACAAGAAAGCTCGGGATTAGGGTTATATAATATAAAAAGCCTTGTGAGAACGTTCAACGGAAATTTAAAAACAGCATCTGAAAAAGGAAAGGGTACAATTTATGATATAGAGTTTTCTAACGGTGAGATAATGAAGAAACCGGAAGAGAGTTAATGGGTTTTTATGGGAAGAAGAGAATACGAAGCGTTATGGATAATAGCCGTTATAACCGTTTCCATGATTTTAGGAAACACCGTATTACCGTCTTTGTTAGGTGCTTCCAACTATCTTTATTTTTTTAAACCTCTTTTTTGGTTAGGTTTATCCGTTTATGTATGGAAAAAGCCCAGATGCAGGTTTAAAGGCAAACTGAAGCTTTACAAATTTATCATTGTATGGAGTGTAATTTGTTCGATCATATATATTTCCATTTACTTTTCCGGTGGATTTATAAACGGTGTGGGAGGAAATCCTTATTCTAGGAAACTTGGTGGCATGGCGGCTAATGTGTTAAGCTTCGGTAGTGTCTTAGCTATGATGGAGTGGGTCAGAAACTATATTATAAATCGAATCAAGAAAAAATTTGTACCGGTTTTCAGTATTCTGACTATAATTGTATTTACACTTTATAAATTAAACCTTAGAATTATAATGACACTAGACAGCTTACCTTTGGTTGTACAGTACATAGGGGAATATGCACTCCCCGAAATTATGAATAATATATTCCTTACATACCTGGTGTATATAGGAGGATCTATCCCGGCCGTTATATATACACTGATGACATCGGTACCGATCTGGATAATACCCGTATTACCCAGCTTAAGATGGATAACAAAGGCGTTTATAGGAATTATGGCTAATGTGGGCTTTATCATAGTAATAAGGCTAATATATAAAAAGCAGACCAAAGAGATAAAAATGAGGGAGCAAAAAGGTGAAAATCCCTATGTATGGATACCTACAGGCATCATATCCATACTTATCATATGGTTTGCAGTAGGTGTTTTTCCTATATTCCCCACGGTTATTTTAACCGGCAGCATGCAGCCTGTGATGGATCCCGGTGATGTTGCCATAATTCGTAAAACAAACGAAGTAGAGCCGGGAGATGTAATTCAATATTGGACCGGAGAAATTTTTATAATCCATAGGATAATAGCTATAGATCAAACAACCGGTAAATACATAACAAAAGGGGATAACAACAGCGCCCCGGACGGAAAAACGGTTGGTAAAGAGCAGATTAAAGGAAAAATGATAGGTGTCGTACCAAAAGTAGGATTGTTAAATTATTTATTGAGAATGAGAGATCAAACTCCGCCGGACAACGTGGTATTCTAAAAGGAAAAGAGGTGTACGATGAATTTGTTAAAATCGGTGAAGCTCGGTAAGCTTACAAAAAAGATGATTATAGCGGTAACAGCGGTTATAATTGTATTTTTATCAGCCTCCGCTTTAATGGAGGCGGTAGTGCCTAAGTATGAAGAAGTAAACGAATTGCGTTATTCATTTAAAAGTACGGGCGATATAGACTACAGAGTATATTTAAAACCTAATATAATGTATGGTACCGATTACCTGGAAAAAGGCAGATACTACATATTAAAATATATAGATTACATTCATATGGATTTTTTATATGATTTCACCGGATATGTACCTGTACCTGTTAAAGTCGATTATAGCGTGAAAGCTACGTTACAAGGACTTCACGGGAATAAGGACGAGATACTGTGGAGTAAGGATTATGATTTAATAGAATCCGATCAGATAGAGGTAACGGATGAAAAAGTAAAATTGCAAATACCCGCTATGATACAGCTTGACGATTTCAATAAAATAAAAGACGCTTTGTTTAACGATTCCGAGATCAACAGTCGTGTAGTTTTGAATATAATATTTAATATCCGGACAACTGCTTATACCGACGAGGGAAACATATTGTCTGTTTTAACACCTAAAATGACCATTCCTGTCGGCAGCAGTGTCTTTAAAATAGAAGGGCAAACCGAATCAAAGGATGAAAGAAAAATAGAAAAGAAGAAACAAGTGATAATACCTGTAAATATTACAAAGATTATTGTATTTGCGTTTCTTTCGCTTCTATTGACCTTGGTTGTAATTTTTATTTATAAGATTGAAGAATCGGAGGCTCCCGATCCTTTTGACAGCCGATTGGCCGATATATTCAAAGAATACGGAGAAAGGCTTGCCGGAATGGAACATACCATATCTCATCAGTTTTCCGATGTAATTAGTGTGAATTCGGTTGAAGATATAATTAAAATCGCCGATGAGGTGGGACAACCGGTATTTTACTATAAAGTAAATCAAGCCACCGAAAGAAAAATAGAATTTTATGTTTTTGATTACAGGCGTACTTATTATATGGTTATATTCGGTGAGATTAAACCCGAAGTGTTCAAACCTGAACAGGAAGAAGTTTAACCGGTATGTATGGTACGAAAGTGCTACCGTGAGTAATAAAAGGTACCGGATAAAAATTATCCCAAAGGGTGATGTAAATTCATAAAAAAGCCGGTAATATGTAAACATGAAACAAGGTACTTAATGTATAAGATAGGAGATGTTGATTATGAAAAGAACGAAGTTTGTCTTGATAGCCTTAGTAGCGGCATTAGTATTAATGGGAGCCGGATATGCGGCATGGTCTCAAAGATTTAATATCAGAAGCACCGTTGAAACAGGTGAATTGTTTGTACAAGTAAAGGAAGATTCGTCAACCGTTGAAGTACAACAAGACGACGGTAACTATGTAGCAATCAGTGAGGGACATAAATACTACCTTACATACGAGAAGTTATTGGAAAATTCGGCCGAGATATCGGGCACCGGAGGGGAAACACTTCAAAGTATTGCGTATACCTTAGGTCAAGTATACCCGGGTACCAGATTCACCAGTGTACTTACATTTCAAAACATCGGAACCGTAGGAGTTGAAACGGTTATTGCCGACAGCACTTCAATATCGAAAGCCGACACCAAATTATGGGCGGATATGTTACTATCGGTTAACGGAACACCGGTTAGCGATGCAAACGGTCAAGCTAAATTTGATAAGTTCGTTGCCGCAATCAAAGATGTTGTAGCGACATTAGAGCCGGGAGCCGCAGCTACCACCGTAACAATTGTTATGGAGCTTCCTTTAAGCAGTGGCAATGAGACTGAAAACAGCTCTTTTGAGTGGAATATGGACTTTACATTCGAACAATATAACAACCAATAATCTTTAATATATAAATTTACGGTGCAAACTATATTGTTTGCACCGTTTTGTTAATAGGTGACGGCCGGCCGGCTGATAAATCTTTCAATAATTTAAGTGGTGAACCGGATGGGTAAAGACAAATACATATTAATTTTTGCAGTAATAGCTTTAATACTTCTAGGCTTTAGTTACGCAAGCGGTCTTCCGAAATTATTGGCCGATTCTTTGTTTTCAAATCCATGCAACATAATATTTATTGAAGACGAATGTAAAGTTATAAGTGCAAGCGATAGAATAACAGCTGAGATATATTTTGACCGTGATAAATCCGGTAAAATATCCGATAGATCCACAATAAACTTTGCAACCCGTAATGCATATGCGGGAGGAACAGTAGACTATATTATTACAGCCCAAAACATAGGTGAAATTCCTGTCTCAATAGATGAATATAAACTGAAGATTTATGAGAAAGAGGACTCTATAGCCGACCTGATATACTTTTCCGGTAATGTTAAAGTATATCACGGTAACAATTCATATTACGACGTATTAGGTTCTTTTGAAAAAGTGGAACTTAGAAAATTAGACCGGATGTTGACTTCGATTATGAAATACAGGAAAATCGATATAAATGAAAAGTTTACGCTGGAGATAACCCTTGAATTTGACAACGATCGAAATAAATTTCTGGGGAAAACCGGTGTGGCGTACGAGCTTCAACCGTCATTTATACAATATTTTCCTGAAAAAGAAAAGCCGAGGACCGAGTAAAAATGAAAAAAAAGATATTTTTTAAGACAAGACAAAACAGAAAAATCAGATTTGGAAATCCTATAAGCTTAAAAACAATTTGTCTTGTCATTATTATTACTCTTGGTCTTTTTGGTGCGAGCTATGCTCGTTGGAGTCAATCTTTCGGTATTTTCGGTATTATTTCAACCGGAAACATAAATGTATTTGTAACCGATGCAACGGTTGAAAGTACCGATTCTTATGAATTTTTTTCATTTAATATAAATAAAGACGGCAATGTTGTAGATAGTGTTAATTTAAATGTCATAACTACAAACGTACCTTTCGGAACGGTTATTTCTTTTAAAGTGGAGAATATGGGAACAATCCCGGTTAGATTTGTAGGTATGGATCTTAACATACCGGATGCTTCTAAACTACAGGTAATTGAAGCACCGGGCCGTATCGACGTAGGTGAGAGCGCTTATGTCAGAGTAAGAGTTTTAGAAGGCTATTGTTCCGAAGACAACTTTAGTGCATTTTTCAAGTTCGAGCAGACCGGTTGATAAAAAACTGTAATATTAAAGAAGTCGGGAGGACGTATTTATAAAAAGTCGGATACAGATTATTTTAATTATAATAGTGTGTTATTTTTTGATTGATGTGGCTTTTGCGTTGTGGAATAATAATAGCGAAGTCAAATTTACACTGACTATTTCACAGCCTGAACAAGCCGGTGACTGCGGTTGTGGTAACTATTCGACCATTCAGGAAGGTATCAATTTATTAAAGAACGAAAAGTATAATTATATAAACAATATGATGGATCAATTTGCCGTCCTTTTGGAAAACAGAATATCTCAGCTTCAAAATCTTCCTTTCGGAGATATAACCTTCGCCGAATTAAATGCCGAAGTAAACGCTTACAGACAAGTAAACATAAAAGCCTTCGGAGATTGTATCGGAATGTACGGTGATTGTATCAATATCTTATCCGCTCTTTACAGAAAAGCAAGTCAAAAAGAAAAGCAGGAAGTTCCTGACTTTTGGGATCAGCACACACAACTATGGAACCTTCACGGTCTTTTATGGGATAAGCGGGACGAACTGTATTCGTTGGTAAACGAAGTGTGGAGAGTCGGAGAAACAAAAATAGATTATAATAAGAAAAAATGACGCAATTTTATTAATCATACTTTTTGGTATACAAAGCCGCTTGTGTCCGATCATTTAAATTTAGCTTTGCAAGTATGCTGCTTACATGTTTTTTCACAGTACTTTCGCTTATGTATAGTTTTTGAGCTATATCTTTATTGGACATTCCCAAACCTAAACACTCCAATATCTCGGTTTCTCTAGGAGACAAAGGATCGTTTGTGTTTTCAGATACATGGGAGGTCTTGTTTTCTATAAAAAGAGGATCGAAATATTTTCTGCCCTTTAATACCGATTTGACCGCATACACAATATCCTCCGGATAGGAATCTTTTAAAATATATCCGTCCACTTCGGCGGATATCGCCCTGTCAAAATCTTCATTTGCCGACGAAGAACTTAGAATGACATACTTACAATTCGGATAGGTTTTTTTAGCCGAATTCACAAAATCAATACCCGATTGATCTTTTAGTTTCATATCAACCAAAACCAAATCAATGGCATTGCACGACATTATATAAAGAGCCGTTTTTATGTCGTTAGCCTGCTTTACATCGGTAATTTCTTGCTCGGAAATAAGAATGCTTCGTATTCCGCTGCAAACCAGAGGATGATCGTCCAGTATCAATAAATTCATATGTACACTCCGTATAAAAATAAATTATACATTAATTAACATTATAGATGTTTGATAAATAATAATCAAGATAATCCGGTACGGACTTACTGCAAAAGATATAGAAAAAAAGATATAGATAGCAAAGAATAATATAAGATTGATATTTTTGTAACCCGACGGGTACACGATGCATATAATGTATGGAAAATGATATGCTTGACGGATATTTCAATATAACTCTATATACCCCCCGGGTCGTAGGCATAATGCCGTGTGAACCCTTTCAATAACTATCACCAAGCTATACATAAATGTAGCTTTTGTGTACCTTCTCCTTTAATGCCGTATAAGAAATTATACGGCTTTTTTTAAATTTTAACCTTTCATGACAACACCTTTATTCCATACTTTAACTATTAGCAATACACTATTCGGACTTTCTCTAATTTATAAATTTTATATATATTTTGCCGGTTTATCGATTTTGTTTTACCTGTCTATAAACTTTCTCAAATTATTGCCGATATGTATACTAAATAAGCTATGCGGCCGCAAGCTTGTTCCATGAATGCAAACACGGATGTTTGCAAAATATTATTCACGGAGGATTTATATATGAGAATTAACAACAATTTATTGGCGATGAACGCACACAGGCAGTTAGGTTTAAGTAACGCCGCAGGTGCAAAATCAATGGGCAAATTGTCTTCAGGGTACAGGATCAATACGGCGGGAGATGATGCTGCAGGATTGGCAATATCTGAAAAAATGAGATCTCAAATCAGAGGTTTGAGCACAGCCTCAAGAAACGGTCAAGACGGTATTTCTTTAATACAAACAGCTGAAGGTGCATTAGGTGAAACACAGGCTATTTTGCAAAGAATGAGAGAGTTAGGAGTACAAGCTGCAAATGATACCAATACTTCGGTAGACAGAGGAGAAATCCAAAAAGAAATCAACGCACTCACAACCGAAATCAACAGAATAGGTAACACAACAGAATTTAACACCATAAAACTGCTTGACAGTTCGGTATCCATAGCTAACAAATACAGTGCGTTTGCTAAGGGTGGTCAAGAAGTTGCGGCTGTAACGAACATTATCAGTACGGCTACAAAATCTACGGCACAATCCGGAGCTTTAGCGGCAACAGTTCAAATTCACGGTGATACATCCGCAAGCACAACCGCTACAAATGGTGGAACAAGAGCATCCGACGGGTCTGTAAACCTGACAGGCGCTATAGGTACAGGACAAAACGAGTTGGTTATTAAGTATAACGGAGTGGATTATACTTTAGGTGGAGCAAACGCTCTTGATGATTTGGCTGCTGATGCCGGTGATGCGGCAGTAAACGCGTGGCTGGCCGATACACAAGCAAAACTTGACGCAGTTATGGGCGGAAATCGTGTTAATATATCCTGGGATGGCGCCGGAGCAGGTGCAGGTACCGGAAGAGTTAAATTAGAAGCGGCCACAGCCGGCAGTGCTAATTCGGTATCTGTTGTAGGTGGTGGTGCTGCAGCCATATTATTTGGTGCGGATTTTTCATCGTCACAAAATATAGTAGCAGGAAAAGACAGTAACAGAACTTTTACAATTAATAACGGTGTAAGTTCGGCAACAGTAAATTTAACCGAAGGAACCTTTACATTGGATCAGATAGCTACCGATATGAACACATTACTAGACGGAGTGGGTGGATTTAATGCCAACTTAGTCAATGTTACAGCATCCGGAGGAAGAATAACCATTGAATCGACAACAGGTGGTACCACAAACAATTTAAGTAATGTATCAGGTACTGCAGCCGATGCTTTAAAATTATCAACAGCTTCAGGTGGAACCGTAACAGATGCTAAAGATGTAAATAATCAATTGCAAATCACTGTTGACGCTAATGTATATAACATAACCTTAGATGACGGTTCATACACAAGAAACGGTTTAGCCCAGGCTTTACAGGATAAATTAAATCAAGCTGTAGACGGAAATCCCGCACATAGCGATTATGCGACGGTAACAATATCTACAGGTAATGTAATGTCCATCACCAGTGGAATGGAAGGATCCGCAGGATCTGTTACCATAAGTACAGCAGGAGCTAATGCACCCGGTGCGGCAGCATTGGGGTTTGACGGTGTAACAGATACCGTTGACGGTGGAAGCAACGGATCGGCAACAGATATGAAATTCCAGATAGGAGCCAATAACGGACAATTAATGAGTGTTAATATATCCGATATGAGGGCAAACGCTTTAAATATAGCCGGAACAGCGGGTGCCGCTCAAGGGATTGTAGCAAACGCAGCGTTTACAGCTTCAAATGCGGTAGCTAACGGCACGGATACAAATGAAACAGAAGCCGCTTTGGATGTGTCATCGGTAGAAAAAGCCACTGCTGCAATCGAAGTACTAAACAATGCAATTGAATCGGTATCGGCCGAAAGATCAAAACTTGGTGCTTACCAAAACAGGTTGGAGCATACCATAAAGAACCTTGAAACATCGGCTGAAAACTTACAAGCATCCGAATCGAGAATCAGAGATGTTGATATGGCGAAAGAAATGATGGAATTCACTAAAAACAACATATTGCAACAAGCTGCACAAGCAATGCTGGCACAGGCTAATCAAGCCCCACAAGGAGTGCTACAGCTACTTAGGTAGGA
>Ga0334883_1002899_pt1 | contig 19661 bp, 15 predicted proteins | sample GraSluR1_MG_6_FD_207230 | JGI IMG/M metagenome (GOLD analysis project Ga0334883, IMG submission 207230) | Sludge microbial communities from methane-producing bioreactor in Wageningen University, Netherlands - Granular Sludge_09_05-R1 | ecosystem: Engineered > Bioreactor > Anaerobic >...
AAATGTTATTTAACTCCTTCCCCATTTTCCGGAACTGCAATTAACTGTCCAATAATACGATAAGCTAAATATAAAAACACAGTTATTCACAAAAAAAAGTAAAAAAATATTTGTAAAATTGACAGTATGGCTTTCTTTTCTGTTTTTTTAAGGATTCCTTCGGTTTTTATTTAAAAGAAATTATACTTGCAATAAAATTCAAAAAATGAAAAAAGTACTTTTCTGGACTCTTGCCATTTTAATAACTTTTGGTGCGATTATTTATCAGCGTGCCACCGGTCCAACTTATGATAAAAAAGTAACTGTTTCCATCGACGGCGAAGAATACCGCCTGAAACTGGTACGAAGTCACGGGGGCGAAACGGATTGCACGGTGGTTTTACACATTCCCGACCAGGAAGTTTCGGGCAAAATACTTTACCGGATGTACCCCACAAACAACCCCTGGGAGGTGACCGAAATGGAACGGCTCGACGATGTTTTGTCGGGAACATTGCCCAACCTTCCGCCAGCCGGAAAATACGAATACAAAGTGGTACTGGAAAAGGAAGGCCGCACCTTCCCGTTAAATGACGGACAGCCGGTTATCATCCGTTTTAAGGGAGATGTGCCGGCCAGCATACTTGTTCCGCATATTGTGCTCATGTTTTTTGCCATGTTTCTTTCCAATCTGGCAGGAATAATGGCCGTTTTCAAACATTCCCGTTTCAGGTTTTACACACGGGTAACACTGCTGTTTTTATTTGTGGGCGGTCTTGCATTTGGCCCGTGGGTGCAGTGGTATGCCTTTGGCGAAGCCTGGGCCGGTATTCCGTTTGCCTGGGATTTAACCGATAATAAAACTCTTTTTATGTTCCTTTTCTGGCTGCTTGCTTTTTTCATGAACCGGAAAAAGGAACGTCCTGTTTATACCATCGTTGCATCGGTTGTTACCCTTTTCATGTATGCCATTCCCCACAGCATGTATGGTTCGCAACTCGATCCGGAAACCGGGGAAATTATTCAGGGGTGGATCATGTTATTTTGGTGAAATTTTAAGAGACTGTTTTGAAATAATATTTTTACAATTTAATATTGTATTTCAATGTTATTTTTTTGTTTTTTTAATTAGACGCTTTCAGGTTATAAAAACGCTGAAAGGTCTGTTATCGGGAACCTGACAGCGTCTTTAAGACCTGTCAGCGTTTAAATGGTTTTAATACTTAAAAAGCTAAAATATAAAAATCAAAACAGTCTCTAACTGCCGGTTGAAAATAATCCGGCAGCCCGTTTCTTTTTATTCGTATTCAAACTCGATAAACTTACCGAATTTCTTATACTTTTCGTATAAAACTTTGTATTTCTCCACATTTTCCGGAATGGGACGATATTCGGTTTCGATGCCGCTGCCCATTTTCTTTTGGGCTTCAAATGTGTTTGCATACACACCGGCAGCCACAGCAGCGGCCATGGCAGAACCCAGAGCACAGGCCTGTTCCGAGCGGGCTACCTTGATGGGCATATTCAGCACATCGGCCACTACCTGCATTACAAACGGCGATTTTTTCGCCACGCCACCCAACGCAATTACGCCATCAATCCTGACGCCTTCTTCCATAAACCGGTCGTTAATGGCTTTCGATCCAAAAGCAGTGGCTTCCACCAGGGCACGGAAAATCCGAGGGGCATCCGATCCCAGATTCAACCCGGCAATGGCGCCTTTCAGATTTTGATTGGCATCCGGAGTTCTCCGCCCGTTCATCCAGTCGAGCGCTACAATTCCGCTTTCTTCCAGCGGAACTTTAGCCGCTTCTTCACTTAGCTTTGCAATTATTTTATCCGAAGTTTCCTCCATCAGTTTTTCACGGGTCTGCTCATCCACCAGTTCGGTTTCAGCCAGAATATTTTTAAGTGGCCATTCCAGCACCTGTTTAAACCAGGCATAAATATCGCCAAAAGCTGACTGCCCCGCTTCGAGTCCCAACATTCCCGGAACAATGGAACCATCCACCTGGCCGCAAATACCGTTTACCAGTTTATCACCGGCTTCTTCCATGGGCGCAATCAACATATCGCAGGTTGAAGTTCCCATCACTTTTGAAAGGTAATAAGGCTCAATTTCAGCGCCCACAGCTCCCAAATGCGCGTCAAACGCACCAACACCAACCACCACGTTTTCAGACAATCCAAGCTTTTTTGCCCACTCTTCGGAAATAGTTCCGGCAGCTACGTCACAGGTAAACGTTTCTTTGTACAACCGTTCACGCAACCCAGCCAGCAATGGATCGAGGGCTGTTAAAAATTCTTCGGATGGCAATCCGTCAAATGCCTCGTGCCACATGGCTTTATGGCCGGCCGCGCAACGACTGCGTTTCAGTGTTTTCGGGTTGGTATTACCGGTTAACAAAGCCGGTATCCAGTCGCAATGCTCCACCCACGAAAAAGCTGCACGGTAAACACCGGCATCTTCGCGAATAACATGTAACAGCTTGGCCCAAAACCATTCCGACGAATAAATACCGCCTTCGTATTTGGTAAAATCGATTTCCCATTTGCGGGCCAGTTCGTTAATTTCTTCTGCTTCTTTTACTGCTGTGTGGTCTTTCCAGAGCACAAACATGGCATTTGGATTCTCTTCAAAACCAGAAGTTAATGAAAGAGGAACTCCTTTTTCATCAACAGCTACCGGAGTTGAACCTGTGGTATCCACCGAAATACCAACTACCTTTTCAGCCACTCCTGCCGGCAACTGTTTCAGGGCTTCTTTGATGGTGTATTCCAGGCCTTCGAGATAATCTTTCGGATGCTGCCGGAACTGGTTTGCCGGAGCATCACAGTATTTTCCATCTTTCCAACGCGGATAGTTAAAAACTGCACTGGCAACCTCTTCGCCGGTTTCCACATTTACAATTAACGACCGAACCGAATCGGTGCCATAGTCTAATCCAATGGTATATTTTTCACTCATTTTTATTGATTTTTATTTCGATTTTATAATTCATTACTGGTTGCTGGTTACTGGTTACTTGTTGCTGGTTACTGGTTGCTGGTTGCTGGTTACTGGTTGCTGGTTACTGGTTACTGGTTGCTGGTTACTGGTTACTGGTTGCTGGTTACTTGTTGCTGGTTTGTCCTTTAAACTTTAAACTCTAAACTCTGAACTTTAAACTCTGAACTCTGAACTTTAAACTCTGAACTCTGAACTTTAAACTTTGAACTCTGAACTTTAAACTTTGAACTCTGAACTCACTTCTGTCCATAATAGGAATCTTTTCCGTGTTTTCTTAAAAAATGCTTGTCAAGAAGAGTTTGGGACATCATGGCATCAGGATTAATGACAAGCGTTCTGAATGCCATTTTAGCCACTTCTTCCAAAACAACCGCATTATGAACGGCATTGTGGGGATCAGTTCCCCAGGAAAAGGGACCATGGTTATTCACCAAAACCCCGGGAACTTGATCAGGATTCAGATTTTTAAACCGTTCCACAATCACCCGTCCGGTTTCTTTTTCGTATTCAACTTCAATTTCGGCACGGGTCATTGCCCGGGTACAGGGAATTTCGCCATAAAAATAATCAGCATGTGTGGTTCCCAGTGCCGGTATGCTTCTCCCAGCCTGAGCCCAGCTCGTGGCCCATTCGGAATGGGTGTGCACAATACCACCGATATTTGTAAACTGCCGGTATAACACCAGGTGAGTTGCTGAATCACTCGAAGGGTTTAAATTCCCTTCCACCACCTGTCCGTAAAGGTTCAGAACCACCATGTCTTTTGGCTTCATACTGCTGTATGAAACACCGCTGGGTTTAATTACTACATGACCTGTCTCACGGTCGATGCCGCTTACATTTCCCCAGGTGAAAATCACCAGACCGTGCTTTACCAAATCGAGGTTGGCCTGGAAAACCTGTTCTTTTAATTTCTCGAGCATTTTATTTGTCCTTAGTTACTGGTTACTTGGTTGCTGGATTCAGTCATTAACCATTTGTTGTCAGACATCAATCCTATGAAAGAATGCAGCCTATTAAAAAAGTAAAAATAACACTTAATTTTCAGAATTAAAACCAGGATAAAAGACTTTTTTGAATATTGCCGAAAAAAAAGCCCGGCATTGCTGCCAGGCCTTTCTACCTATCCTTCTTTTATTTGCTAAAAACAATTACCCTATTTTAATTTCTACAGGTGGTTTCACCTGTGCTTCTTCTTTTTTCGGCAAGGTCAGTTCCAAAATTCCGTTCTCGAAACGGGCGTTGATTTTCTCGGCATCAACGGTTTTGGGAACTTTGAATTTCCGCTCGAAGTTATACACTCCAAATTCTCTGCGTTCGTATTTGAACTCTTCTCCGTTGTTATCTTTTTCTTCGGGAAGTTCAACTTTCACAGTTAAAATGTTTTCGTGGTAATTCAACTGAACATCTTCTTTTTTAAAACCGGGTAACAAAAGTTCCAGCCTGAAATCATTGTCGGTTTCGAAGATGTTGGTTGCCGGTTTGCAATTGCAGTCGTTCAGATAGCTTTCGTCGTAATCGTTGCGCAAAAAGTTATTGAACAAATGATCTACCAGATTCTGGTTAACTGTGCGGTGCGGGTGTTGATGAAATCTTACTAAATTCATTTTTTATTCCTCCTAAATTTTATTTATACATTACTTTATATCCAAATCTCTGCCGCTTGTAAATCAACTCCTGTTCCAATGCATCAAAAATGACAAGCAGAACTAAAAACCGGTAATTTTAGCGCCAAAATGTCTCAAACAGCACCCACAGCATGACTATGTGGCATCTTAGTCAACAATCAATCTATTTATATACAAATATGTTGCTTCGAAAAAAATGGTGGGGGGGGGTACTGGAAAACAGGAGTTTTAATGGGAAAAGTCCGTACAAACCGAACAGAAACAAAACAGCCGCATGGTACATTCCATGCGGCTGTTTTGTCTATTCAGAATAAAACCTGATTGTTAGAGAACAGCATTGCAGGCATCGAGCAATTTTTGTGCATTCTGGTTTCCTGCATCCAGAGCTTTGGCTTTTTCGAGGATTTCCACTGCTGCCCTGAATTCTGTTTTAGCTTTTTCAACTTCAGCTGTGTAAGCATCGTCGGCAGTAGAAATGGCGCCGCTGCTCACCTTTTCGTTGGCTGCAGTTAAAATGGCTACGCCTTTTCTGTACAGCTCATTTCCTTCAGAAACGTAAACATTAGCCAGTGCAGACGACAGACGGTCGTCAGCCGGAAATTTTTCAATTCCCTCTTCCAGCGTTGCCTTGTATTCAGCGTCTTTATTTTGCTTTCGCAGGGTTATCGCTTTGTAATAAATGGCTGTTTCGCCGCGGTAACCGTTTTCTACACTTTTCGAGAACAATTCAATGGCTTTATCCAGTAAATCGCCACGGTAAGCAGCAATAGCTGCATTGTAAACCAAGGCATCGGTATCGCCGTCGGCAGTGGCAATGGCCTGCTCGTAACTAGCCACGGCATTGGCATAATCTTCGGCATCGTTGTAAGCCAGTGCTTTGTATTCATGACTTTTCGATACGTTAACCCCTGCTTCAATGGCATTATCGAAATATTCAACCGCGCCCTGCAGGTTGTTTGAGCGGTATGCAGCAAAACCGATATTGAAATTGATGGTAGGTTCCACCTGCACATCACCCAGGTTTTTCATTGCATCGTCGTAAAGTTCAAACGCTTTGGCATAATCCTCTGCCTTCAGGGCTTCGTTCCCCTGATTGATTTTTTCGGCCACATCCTGTGCGAAAGAAAAAACAGAAATAAGGAGGGCCGCCAACACTAATAATAGATTTTTCATTTTTTTGTTTTTAAAATATTCAAATTAACGTTTCTTCAACATTGTTTTTTCCGAGAAGTTCCAAAAATAATAATAATGGTCAAAAATCCTACAACTAATTTCAAAACCGGTGGTAAAAACTGAGCCGGCTGAAATAAAACAAATATCCTGCCAGTATAAAAAAAACACATTTCCCTTTTGCCGGAATCCTTTTATAAGCAACTAATAACTAAACACTTTTGTCAGAAAATTGTTCTGCACACAGACAGATATTATTCAATAAACCTGTGTAAAAGCCGTGCAAGTTCCACAGAAAAATCAAAAACCAGTTTTTTTGAATTTTTAATGGAATCGTCCAAAGAAACAGGCCCGTTTGTAAAACTGAACATTCCGTCGAAGGCTTCGGAAGCCTCCTTCCCGATGGCTCCTGCTATGGCCAAAACGGGTTTCCCTGCTTTGCGTGCATGGTCGGCCACTGTTTTTGGAGCTTTGTCGTTCAGGGTTTGACTGTCTATTTTTCCTTCGCCGGTAATAACCAAATCTGCCCATTGAACATGCTCATCAAAATTTAGTTCAGAAAGAACAAAACCGGCCCCGGGAACAATTTGCGCATGGAAATAAGCCACCAGAGGAACGGTAACTCCGCCGGCGGCACCGGCTCCTTTCATGGCCGAAAGCTCTTTCCCCGATTCCTTTTCCAGCAGCCCGCACCAGGCTGAAAGTCCCTTTTCCAGCAGCTTTACCATCTCATCATCAGCTCCCTTTTGCGGGGCAAATACAGCGGCAGCACCGTTCGTCCCATGCAACGGATTGTCAACATCGGAAATGATTTTCACTGTCAGATTTTTCGGAATAACAGGTTTTTTCATTTCTCTTATCAGTTCGAGGTTTTTCCCGTTGCCTTCGAGTAGCCGGCCGTCATCATCAAAAAGCTGAAATCCGAGGGCCTCGAGCAACCCGGCTCCTCCATCAACGGTAGCACTGCCTCCCACTCCCAGAAGAATTTCGGTGCAGCCTTTTTCGATGGCATTGGCCATAAGCTGACCAGTTCCAAAGGAAGAAGCTTTCAAAGGGTTCAGCTCTTCCGGGGAAAGCAATTTCATCCCCGAGGCATCGGCCATTTCAATAATAGCGGTATTTCCGGAAATGCCGTATTTCGATCGAACCGGACGGCCCAGCGGATCCTGCACTGTCAGTTCAATCTCCTGTGCATCAAAAGCCCGGCGCAAAACTTCACCGGTAAAATCGCCGCCATCGGCAACCGGCAATTTCCTTACCGAAAACAGTGGAGAAACTTCGTTAAATGCTTTTTCTATCGCATCGGCAAATTCAAATGCATTCAAACTGCCCTTCATTGAATTGGGCGCCACAAGTATGTTCATTCTTTTCCTTTTCATGTTTCACCACGCGTTACTGACACTATTCCCTTCACTTTTTTAATTTTATGAATGAGGAACTCCAGATGGTCGAGGCTGTGTACTGAAATTTTTAATATTCCCTCAAATCTTCCCCGGTTCGAGTCGATGTTGATGCCCCGCAGCCTGGCTCCTGTATCTTTGGCAATGATATGGGAAATTTCCGAAACAATTCCTGCTTCGTCGGTTCCCGAAACATGAAGCGTGGTAACAAAGGCTCCGTAACCGACCGTTTCTTTCCATTTGGCCTTAATAATGCGGTAAGGAAAGCGCTCTTTCATTTGCGGCGCATTGGGGCAGCTCATACGGTGAATTTTAATCCCCTCGTTAATGGTAACAAATCCAAAAATGGAATCGCCAAAAACAGGATTGCAGCAAGGGGCCAGCTTGTAGTTCATGTTTTTCAGATGGTTATCAATCACCAGAAAATCGTCGCCTCCGTCAAAAGTCAAATCCCTGATTTCACCGTTAGGCAAGAGCTCTTCCACTTTTTTGCGGGTTGTTTCTTCTTCCGGTTTTTCGTTTAAAAGCGATTTGATTTCGAGTGGTTCAATTTTTCCGCTGGCCAGTTCGCAGTAAAAATCGATGGCCAGTCTGAAATCATATTTTTTCAGGATTTTCCGGATGGCCTCGTCGTTCAGTTCCAGCTTCCAGTTTTTGAATTTCCGCATTAAAATTTCGCGTCCCTGCGCTGCCAGGTTCTTCTTTTCCTCGTTCAGACTGGCTTTAACCCGACTGATGGCTTTGGAAGTGATCAGAAAATCGAGCCAGTCCATTTTGGGTTTTTGGTTGTTCGAGGTTTCAATGGTCACCTGGTCGCCGTTTTTCAGTTTGTATTTCAGCCCAACCTTTTTTCCATTCACTTTTCCGCCCACACATTTATCGCCAAGGTGTGAATGAATTTCATAAGCGAAATCGAGCAAAGTGGCTCCGGAAGGCATTTTTTTCAGGTCTCCTTTCGGCGTAAAAACAAACGTTTCATCTTTATATACATCGAGACTGAAGTGGTCGATAAAATCCACTACATTGAGTTCCGGGTTTTCAAGAATTTCGCGAATTCCGGCCAGCCAGACATCGAATCCCGAACTCTCTTTTCCGCCTTTGTATTTCCAGTGGGCTGCCAGCCCCTTTTCCGCCACCTCGTCCATTCGACGGGTACGAATCTGCACCTCTACCCAGCGGCCCTGCGGCCCCATAACAGTGGCATGCAGCGATTCGTAACCGTTCGACTTGGGAATAGTAATCCAGTCGCGCATCCGTTCAGGATTGGCCTGGTATTGTTCGGTTACCACCGAGTAAACCGTCCAGCAGTCCGATTTTTCGTTTTCAGTTTTCGTGTCGAGAATGATACGAATGGCAAACAAATCCATTACCTCGTCGAACGAAACCTTTTTTTTCTGCATCTTATTCCAGATGGAAAAAACCGACTTTGTGCGGGCTTTCATTGAAAAGGTGAACCCACGGTCTATCAATGTTTTCTCAACCGGCTTAACAAACTCAGCTACAAAACTTTCGCGTTCCTTTTGTGTTTCGCTCAACCGGTTCATCACATACTGGTAACCTTGTGGGTTCTGATATTTGAGGCACAGATCGAGCATTTCGGAATTAACGGCATAAAGCCCCAGGCGATGGGCAAGCGGGGCATACAAATGGGAGGTTTCGTTTACCAGCCGGTGCCGCGCTTCTTCGTCATAAACACTTAGGGTACGCATTACCTGCAGGCGGTCGGCGGTTTTCAAAAGAATCACTCTCACATCGCCGGCCAGTGCAATTAACAGTTTACGGTAATTTTCGGGGTGCAACTCTACCGTGTCGGTGCCCAGTGCATTTATTTTGGCCATTCCCTCAAGTATGGAATAAACCTGGTGACCAAATTTGGTTTCAATTTCTTCGCGGGTTACCTTTCTGTCGAGACCGGCATACATAATATTATGCAGCAAGCCGGTAATCACCGAATCGGGCTCCAGGCCAATTTCCCCGGCAATGATGGCAGCCACATCCAGCGAATGGTTAAGAATGAATTCTCCGGTTTTGAATTGCTTTTCACCTATAACTTCCCGGGCAAATTCAAAGGTTTCATCCAGTCGCGCAAGTGACTGCCCGTCCCAGGTGGCCTGGCAAATTTCGCGCAAATGGTGGTAACGTGTATAAGCCTGTTCTTTAATTTCCATATTTGACAAAAAAAGGCTGCACAATGGCAGCCTTGAGATTCTTCGTTATAAAACTGTTAAATCATTCTGCTGCCTGAGTTTCGTCAACAAAGGTACGCTGACGCAGTTCGCGGTCGAGCATAAAAAGGCCATTGCCCCTGCCCTCGCCTTCAATAAGCTTCAGGTCGTCAATAATTTCAGTGGCATTGGCTTCCTCTTCCACCTGCTCATCCACAAACCACTTCAGAAAACTCTGTGTGGCATGGTCACGCTCTTCCACTGCTATATCCACAATATTGTTAATGAGCGAGGTAACATGCTGCTCGTGCTCCAGTGTTTTTTCAGCCACCTGAAGCACGCTTTCAAACTCAACCGGCATTTGTTCAATGCCTTTCAGCTCCACTTTCCCGCTGCGCTCAATCACATATTTAAAAATTTTGTTTGCGTGTGTCAGTTCTTCCTGGTATTGCACATACATCCAGTTGGCAAACCCGGGCAATCCTTTGTCTTCGAACCAGGCCGACATCGACAAATAAAGCAGGGCCGAATATTGCTCTGCATTAATCTGTTCATTCAACGCTTTCAGTACTCTTTCTTTTAACATGATGTGTAGGTTTTAAATTCGGTTAAAAATAATAAAATCCCGCAATAAATTAAAAAGAATAATAATCTATTATCTTCGCAAACTTCAAAAGAAGGTGAAAAATGAACTTTTCTGAAAAAAACATCTGGGTTACCGGCGCCTCCTCAGGCATTGGTAAGGCTGTGGCAATAGAATTATCCAAAAGGAAAGCCTTCCTTATTCTCTCGGGCCGAAACGAAAAGGCACTGAAAGATGTGGCTGAAACCTGCATAAAAAACGGCAGTTCTGCCCGTATTCTTCCCTTCGATTTGGGCGATGAAAAATCGATAATTGCAGCAGCTCAAACGCTGCTTTCAGAAAAAATAAAAATTGATGGGCTTTACCATTTTGGCGGAATCAGCCAGCGGTCGTTTGTAACCGAAACCCCTGTGGAAGTTGACCGTAAAATTTTCGAGGTGAATTTTTTCGGAACTGTGGCACTTACCAAGGCTGTTTTACCGTGGATGATTGAAAACGGCGGCGGGCAAATTGCCGTTACCTCGAGTATTGTGGGGAAATTCGGTTTTCCCTACCGGTCGGCCTACTCGGCGGCAAAACATGCGCTGCATGGATTTTTCGAAAGCCTGCGCGCCGAAAACAAAAAAAACAACATCCGGGTATCGGTTATTATCCCCGGCCGGATTAAAACCAACGTTTCGGTTAATGCGCTGAATAAAAGCGGAGAACCGCACGGAAAAATGGACGAAGGACAAGACAAAGGCAAAAGTGCGGAATGGACAGCCCGGAAGATTTGCCGCAAGCTGAAAAAAGAACACAAAGAAATTTTGGTAGGAGGAATGGATTTGCTTTTGGTATATATCAGAAGGTTCTTTCCACCGTTATATTATTATATGGTATCGAAGGTAAAACCATTGTAAAACAAGAGACGAAAAAAATGACGGTAAAAATTAACGGAATTCAGCAGTTGGGTGTTGGGGTTGAAAACCTGCAGGAAGCCTGGAGGTGGTACCGCGAGCATTTTGCTATGGACATCCGTATGTTTGAAGACGAAGCGGTTGCCGAGCTGATGCTACCCCACACCGGCGGAAAGCCAAGACCCAGACATGCCGTGCTTGCACTGAATATGCGCGGTGGCGGCGGATTTGAAATCTGGCAGCATAAAGGCAAAACCCCCGAACCGGCTGGTTTTGAAATCCAGTTGGGAGATATGGGAATCAACATGGGAAAACTGAAAACCGATAACATTCAGAAAGCCTTTCAAAAATTTTCGGAATCGGGCCTGAATATTTTGGGGAGCATATCAAAAGACCCTGCCGGAAACGAACACTTTTACCTGAAAGACCCCTACGAAAACCTGTGGGAAGTTAAATACGAACGGGAAGTTTTCCGTAGCGAAAAATCGGTAAACGGCGGGGTGCTGGGAGCTGTTATTGGCGTAAGGAATATGGAAGAGAGCATAAAAATGTATCGTCATATATTACAATACGATAAAGTGGTTTACGATGAAACCGGGATTTTTCCTGATTTTGCAGCATTGCCCGGCGGCCAGGGAAAATTCAGACGTGTTTTACTGAAGCATACCGACAAAAAAAGTGGCGCCTTCAGTCCTTTTTTTGGCAAATCATACATTGAACTGGTACAGGCGCCCGGCAGGAAGCCCCGGAATATTTACGAAGGCCGTATCTGGGGCGATCCGGGTTTTATCCATCTCTGTTTCGACATAAACGGCATGGATAACCTGCGCACGCAGGTGAGTGATGCCGGCTTTCCGTTTACCGTTGACAGCGCACGCGATTCGGACAGTTTCGATATGGGCGAGGCAGCCGGAAATTTCGCCTATATTCAGGCGCCGGAAGGAACGCTCATCGAGTTTGTGGAAACCCACAAAATTCCCATCCTGAAAAAAATTGGCTGGTTTGTGGATTTCCGGAAACGAGGCCACCATCCGCTGCCCAACTGGCTGCTGAAAATGTTCAGGTTTATGCGGGTAAAAAACTGAAGTATGTCGGTTTTTTCTGATCATCTGATTGACTTTCATTGGAATTCACTTTGGAAAAATGTATATTTGAGTGTTAATTTATGAAACATGGGAACAGTAGAATTGAAACATATCATTGCAGAACATTTAACTCATATAAAAGATAAATTATTTCTACAAGATTTAAAAAATCTGCTGGAATCAAAAGTTGCCTCAGAAACATATACATTGGATGACTTTGAAAAAGAGCGAATCCAAATGGCCAGAGAGCAGGTAAAAAAGTGTGAAACTATCTCAAACGAAAAAATTCATCATCAGGTTCAGAAATGGTTCGATACAAAATAGAATGGTCACTCGCGGCCAGAGAAGATTTGATTGATATTCTTGATTTCTATAATAAACGAAATGTATCTTCAACCTACAGTAGAAAACTTTATATAAATTTTCAGAAACGAATAAAGTTGTTGTAGCAAAATCCTTTTCTGGGTGTCCGAACTGATTTTGAAACTGTTAGGGTTTTAATAACCGATAATTATCAAATTATTTATGAAATTTTTGAAGATTTTATTCTAATCATTTTGATATGGGATAGCAGAAGAAACCCGGAAGATAAAATGATTTCCAGGAGAATTAAATAAAGCTCCTGGAAACGGGGCCTCCATCTGCTGCCCAATTGGCTGCTGAAAATGTTCAGGTTTATGCGGGTAAAAAATAAATGATTAATCCAAAATTCCCCTATCCACAATCTTTTTAAACGCATCGGCATAGGAATAATCTGCCGGCATGAGTTGTGCCATGGTAATGACAATCATGTTTTGTTCCGGGTTGAGCCAGAATTTGGTAGAAGCGGCCCCGGCCCAGCCATATTCGCCGTTGGAGAGGCTTACACCTCCTGCCAGCCCGTAACCCATGTTTTCTTCATACGTCGCGCCATCGGGTAACTGGTCGGTTAATATAAGTTCAACCGCTTCTTCGGAAAGAATGCGGGTTCCGTTCAACTCACCGCCGTTAAGCAGCATTTTACAAAAGTCCAGATAATCATCCGTGGAGGAAACCAGTCCGGCGCCACCTGCAAACAGGGTTACCGGGTTTTTAAAAGCCATGCTCATTCCTCCGCGGGCTTCTTCCAAATTTCCCGACTGCAGTGAGTAAAGTCCGGCCAGCCGGTTATGTTTTTCTTCGGGAGCATAAAATCCGGTGTCTTCCATTCCCAGTGGATCAAAAATCACATTTTTCATGTATTCATCCAGCGGCTTTCCCGATAAAACTTCAACCAGGTAACCTGCAACATCGATGGAAAGTCCGTATTCCCATTTGGTTCCGGGCTGAAATTTAAGAGGTACCGATGCCATAATTTTCACCTTCTCGCCAATGGTGCCGTCCCAGCCACCGGCGCCGGTAACCCGGTATAGCGAATCGACATACGCATTTTGATCCCAGCCATACGGGATTCCGGAAGTGTGCGTTAACAAATGCCGGATGGTCAGTTCGTTTTGCTGCGGCTCAAGCGATTTGGTTTCGGGGTTATACACTTTGGTTTCTGCAAATTCAGGAATAAACCTGGAAACTTTGTCGTCAAGCACAAATTTACCTTCATCGTACAACGTCATTAACGCCGCGGCTGTTATGGGTTTGGTCATGGAAAAAATCCGAAAAATGGTGTTATCATCCATCGGTTTTTCCGATTCCAGATCGGCGTATCCAAAATTTTTACGGTAAACCGTTTCTCCGTCCTTGTAAATCAAAGCCGAAATTCCGGCAAACTTGCTACTGTCAATATACTCCTGCAGTTTTTCGGTGGCAAGTTGCAGCGTATCAGCCGACAGACCACTTAATTCATTGTTTTTGTTCGTTTGAGAACACGAGAATTGGATGAGTACAGCGCTCACCAAAATGATCAAGACCGGGTAAAATCGTTTCATAGTTATTTATTTTTTAAAAAAGGTAATTTAATCCAATGTACAGGCCCGAATCGCCGTCGCGTTCGTCGGCTGCCAATCCGTAATCTACGGCAATCACAAAATTCTGGTTCATCACAATGCGTAATCCGGCACCGTAGGAAAAGTGCATTTTTTCGGCATCCGGATTGAAATAGTCGAGTGAACCGTAAATATTTGTTGGAATAGCTTCGATCTTTTTGGTTATCTGCCCAAAATCCATAAATCCGTTCAGTCCCAGGTAAAAGTTGTTGTTGATGAACTGGAACCTGGCAAATTTCCAGCGGGCTTCGAGGTTTCCAAAGAAAAATCCGTCACCCACAATCCGGTTTAGAAGAATGCCGCGCAAAGATTTGGCTCCTCCCAGCCCTTCAATCGTATAGCCTTTAAGTTCTGAAACTATAATTTGTGTTTGGTAGTAAAACGGCACATGTCCTGCAATGGTGCTTTGGTAAGCAAGCCGGTATGCCAGGGATAAATCGTTGGGAATGATTGTGAAATATTGCCTGTGCGTAAAGCTTAGTTTTGCAAAACCGCTTTCGGCGCCTAAAAACTCAGGTGCGCCTACCAGCACAGCCTCGGTCCAGATTCCTTTCATGGGATTGGGCCGGTTGTCGCGCGTGTCGTAAACCAAACCGGCTTTCAACTCAGGAACAAATCCGCCGTCGGCTTCTTCCGGCGAAATAATTCCCCAGTCCTGGTATTTTTCGTATAAGCCAGGTACATCATCCAAAAGTTCGTCTTCGTCTTTTCCTTTGTTCAGTTTTTCCAAATCCACTGATCCTATGTTAAAATTCAGCAAGTTAATACCGGCAGCCCATCTCAGCTTTTCGCCCGAAAATTTTCCCTGCAGGTCAACCTTAAACCGGAACATTTTCCGGTCGTATTTATAGAACATCCGCGTGATGTAGTCATCGTTTTCATCATCAATCCAACCCGGATTTACCACCGCATCGAAACCATTGAACCCATAAAAATTGTAAGCCATGTCAGAAAGAAAACTAATATCAAGTGAAGTTTGCAGTCCCGGAATAAGCTGGTCAGAATCGTAATAAAAACGGTTAATTCCACTTCCTTTAGTGAAACGCGACACCTCGAAGTAAAGCGAATGATTATAGTTGGGATAACGGGTTCCATCACCATAATGGTAAAAATTGACCAATGCACCATATTGAAACCCCAAATCGGTATCGAAAGTAATGGTGGGCAACGCACCGAAATTCCATCCGGTTTTTGCCACTTCATCCTGAGCGATAACCATAACAACCAAAAACGAACAAACAAGCGTAAGCCAAATCTTTTTCATCTCATTCAGTTTAATACGTTTAGAAAATCATGTTAAAAATGGCTTGTTCCGGCCAAAGGGACAAACCAATTTCTTACTTTTGAGTGAACTAAGATAGAAAAAAGTAAGTAGCCGGATTAATTTTCTTTCAAAAAAACGGGAAATGTATTTTTATTTTGTATTTTTAAACTTTTTAGATTCAGAAATAATACTTTTAAAATAAATTCAGAACTAAAAACCAGTTTCAAAATGAAAACAAACAGGAGGAAGTTTTTTCAGATTGCCGGGGCAGCCAGCGCCGGTGTACTTTCGGGAGGTCTGACCTCATGCGGAAAGCAGGGAGCCGGAAGCGAAGAGTCGGCCCTGGCCGCCATAAAAGAGTCGGTTGAAAAATCGCACCCGCAACAGTTTAACATGTGTGGTTATGCCGCGCCCAAGCTCGAAACCGTTCGTGTTGGTTTCATCGGACTCGGAAACCGGGGGCCCGGCGCCGTATCGAGAATATCGAACATCGAAGGTGTGGAAATCACCGCATTGTGCGACAAAAACCCGGCCGGTGTGGAACGTTCCCAGCAAATACTGGAAAATCGCGGATTGCCAAAAGCCAAAGAATACACCGGCAGCGAAGACGCGTGGATGGAATTGTGCGAAAGTGCTGATGTGGATCTGGTGTACATTGCAACCCCCTGGGACATGCACACCCCCATGTGTGTGTATGCCATGGAAAAAGGAAAACATGCAGCGGTTGAAGTGCCTGCCGCGGTAACGGTTGAAGAAGCCTGGCAACTGGTGGAAACCTCGGAACGCACCAAAAAGCATTGCATGATGCTTGAAAACTGCTGCTACGATTTCTTTGAACTGCTCACACTGAACATGGCAAGGCAAGGATTTTTCGGAGAAATTGTTCATACTGAAGGTGCTTATATTCACGATTTGCTGGAAAATAACTTCGGAAAAGGTTCTTATTCCGACATGTGGCGCCTGAGGGAAAACCAGCAGCGCAACGGCAGCCTTTATCCAACTCACGGAATTGGTCCGGTATGCCAGATTCTGAATGTAAACCGCGGCGATAAAATGGATTACCTCACTTCCATGTCAACCAACGATTTCCAGATGGGTAAAATGGCCCGGGAACTGGCTGCTGAAGACGGATTTTATGAATCGTTTGCCACCGACAGCTACCGCGGAAATATGAACACAACTACCATACGCACGAACAAGGGAAAAACCATCATGATTCAGCACGATGTAACCAGTCCGCGGCCCTATTCGCGCATTCACCTGGTGAGCGGCACCGAAGGATTTGCCCGCAAATACCCGCTTCCCGGCAAAATAGCCAAAGGCCACAGCTTTTTCGATGCCGATGAGATGAAAGTTCTCGAGGAACAATACACACCCGAAATTGTGAAGCTGGTGGGCGATATGGCCCGAAAAATTGGCGGACACGGTGGCATGGACTTTATGATGGACTGGCGGCTCATAGACTGCCTGCGCAATGGTATTCCACTGGACCAGGATGTTTACGATGCTGCCCTGTGGAGCGTGATTGCACCGTTGAGTGAATGGTCGGTGGCCAACCGTTCCAATTCCATTGAAGTACCTGATTTCAGCAACGGCTCGTGGAAAACCAACGAACCGGTGGATGTGGAGCTAAAACGCGGCGGGACTACCGGAGTCAGGGTAGCGGCTGAAGCAGAGAGCCAGTTAAATGTTTAACTGATCTTCTGAAACGATATAAAAAGAAAGCTATCCCGATTTCTCAGGATAGCTTCTTTTTTGTAAATCTATGAAAAAATTGAGCTATTTCTCTCCAATCAGCACACCAGAAATATTCCAGTGGCTGAAACTTCCGCCTTGCCTTTCTCCTATGGGAATGGCAATTTTCATTACATGTTTACCGGATTTCAGGTTTTTTAGCGGAATAAAAACCGGATTGGTTGCTTCTCCGGGGCACCAGCCCGAGCGGCTGTAGTCGCTGGAGGTTACTCCGTTCCAGAAGTTGCCCGATGCCGGATTGTATTTCCGGTACGAACCGCAATTGGCATTCCACGGGATGTAACTGTCCACAAACCGGTCGTTAATAAATATTTCGTTCAGTTTTTGGTTGAACTCGTCGCCGCCGCCCCAGCCGCCGTGGCCGGTTGAAATGTAGCGAAGCGTAAGATTTTCAACTCCCTCCGGTACTTCAAAAGCAATTTCCAAAGAATCGTTTTCAAACATGGTTCCGTAATCCTGGCCGGCCATTTCCATAATGTTCAGCGTGTTGAACAGCGGGTAAATCCAGGTTTCCTTTTCATCTTCCTGCTCACGAACCACCCGGCTTCCGGGGTAATATTTCAAACCGAGGCTTACTTTATGTCCGCCCTGGTCGTAGTTGCCAATGAAAATTCCAATCCAGACTTCGCCTTTGAGTAGCGGCAACAGTTCGGTAATATCTTGTTTGTAATACGCTTTATCTTCCCATTCCTGACCATAAACCTGCACCTGTTCGTTGAAATGATTTACTCCGAACGGCGTAAAAAAGCGCACCAGCTCAATTGCCGGGGCAAAATCGGGTGTGGCCACGGTTCCATGGTAACTTTTTCCGTTGGCTGCCTGAAAAGCAGGGACGGTTTCCACACCGTTTTCCAGCGCATGAAAAAACGATTTTTCTTTGTTTTCAGGAATAATAAAAACCGTTCCGGTGCGGTCGTAAGCATCGCCGTTGGAATACTGTTCCAGTTCGGCAAAAACCAGATAATCGGAAGTCACTTCCGGTAGTTCTACTTTTTTTGCAATGATGGTTCCGCCGGCATATTTGTAGGTTTTATTGAGTTGAATGCCTTCCGGATTTTCAATGGGATTTCCCCAACTGATTTGCTCGTCGTTAAATACTTCAACCGTTGTGATAAAACTGCCGGTGAGCAAATGCCGGTACAATGCGGCATCCACCTTTTCTCCCGGATTTTCCGGGAGAATGGGCCCGGCATCCCGTTTTTTAATTTTTTCAATGTGGGTGGCAACCAACCCAAAATTGTTGTTGCGCACCACTTTCATCACCAGACCGTCAACAATGCCGTGGCTCATCAGCGGCGTACCTTTTACATTCAGTTCGGTAGTGTACCATATTTCGATGGAATTGGACCGCAGCGAACCTTTTACTTTTTTGCACGTGTAGCCCAGAATTTCTTCTGTTTCGCCGGTTTCTTCCAAAGCCGGGTATTCCGAAAAAGGAGTTTCAGTATAAATCCATTTCCCGTCAAAAAGATCGGCCACCTGGTATGTTGTTTCTTTGGTAAAATCGATGTAACCGGCTTCTTCCGGCGTTTGTGGAATCAGTTTTACACCGGGATTTTCTGTAAATGATTTGGAAGCTTCTGCACCAGCCACGACCATTGTGTTTCCGCCCCTGTCGCGAATCTCTCCGTTTACAAGGGTATGGTAGGTAATTTTGACCTGGTCTGAATCCGGTTTGGCAGAAGTTGAAATAAATACAAACAAAAGGCTAAAAATAAATAAACCAATATTGTTCCTGTTCGACATATTATTTTCCCGTAAAAATTTAACCGCCACCTGAATCAGGCGGCGGTTAATACTTAAATTTCTATTTCATTTTTACAATTCTGCATTAAGGCAGTGGTGGTTTAATTGCCTCTGGCAAATAATACTCTTCACTTACTTTATCTGAAGGAACCCAGAATATTGGTTTGCCCCAATCATCATCAGCCATAACTTTTGAGTAAAAATCAAAATTATTTGCCCTTTCAGACGGCGGTAGTTTAAAGCGCTCAAGCATCATGGTTGCGTTTACAAGCTCAGTGCTTGACCCTTTACATGTTATTGGTTCCAATTTCGGATGGCGGGTACGACGAAGTTCAGTGAAACATTCGAATGCTTCCCACACATTCAGGTGAATGTATTTTTGCTGCATGATAATTTCCATTTTACCATCAACACCACCAGCCGATTCAAAATTGCTTTGAATAAAAGCCGCGTAATTGGCAATAAGACCTGCATCGGGTTTGTCGGGTGTTAAAATTTTCCTGGTTTCTTCCGACATATCTCCTGCATAATTTGGAACCGAATTCATCATATACCAGAAATCGGTAGAGTGAATTACAGCATCATTAATATGCTGCCCGGCAGATTTACCTGTAGAAGCTAAACCTTTTAAAGCCACTTCGGCCAATAATAAGTCAGCTTCGGCGAGTGAAAATATATAAAGAGGTGCTTCTGACAATACAAAGGTAATTGGATTGTAAAAAGTCCACGGGCACGACTGAACCATAATGTCCATAGAGCGATTAGGTGTAATTACATTATATTCCGGAGCATCCTGCGGATAAACATTCCATTTTCTGCCTTCATCAGCAGGAAGGGTAACCCTGAGATACCTGTTTCGTTCCCAGTTTCCTGAAACGCCGTGATATTCAACATTTTCTGCTGTCCCTGTTTTTGTGAATCCCATGGCAATAACAGGCAATCGCGGGTCGTCTGTCTCTGGTTCGTAGATATCTTCGCCATGATTCATCCGGGTCATAATAACATCAGGAATGGTAAGTGCA
>Ga0334883_1002900_pt1 | contig 19658 bp, 17 predicted proteins | sample GraSluR1_MG_6_FD_207230 | JGI IMG/M metagenome (GOLD analysis project Ga0334883, IMG submission 207230) | Sludge microbial communities from methane-producing bioreactor in Wageningen University, Netherlands - Granular Sludge_09_05-R1 | ecosystem: Engineered > Bioreactor > Anaerobic >...
GCCGGCCCGGTGGCCACAGCAGGGTGGACACACCCGTTCCCATCCCGAACACGGAAGTTAAGCACCCTCACGCCGATGGTACTACGGTTAGCCGTGGGAGAGTAGGTAGCCGCCGGGCCTCTTTTTTTCTTCTTCCCTTAAGCAAATGAACCTTCCTCAACGGAAGGTTTTTTGTATCCTGATGCAACCAGTACGTGGTACACTGCTTGAAGGGGGTGCCGTTTGCTATTGGTTCAAGTCTTTCTTATCGTGGTCGTCGGAGCCTTTCTCCAGGCCAATATCGGATTTGGGTTTCCCATCATTGCGATGATATTTCTGCCCTCCCTCTACCCATTTTCCACAGCTGTCACCCTCAACCAGGTCATCGCTCTGGCGAGTACCGGGTATTTGGCTGTACGATATCACCGCTTTATTGCCTGGAAGATTCTTTTGCCTCTTTTGGCTACCTCCGTGGCTGTGGCACAGCTGGTTATCCTTTTCAGTCTCTCCGTCGATTCCAAGATTCTTGGTGTTGCCCTTGGGGTGTTCCTGTTGTTGCTCTCGCTCTACTTTGCATTCTTCAGTGAGCGTATCACCATCAAGGCCACTGTAGGAAATGGATTGCTCATGGGCTTGATCGCAGGAGTAGGCAATGGCTTCTTTGGCATCGGGGGGCCACCGGTTGCCCTCTATCTCTTTGCATCGGTCAAAGACAAGCGTGCCTATCTTTCAACCATCCAAGCGTATTTTCTCTTCTGCAATATCCACAGTATTGTAGTCCGCACCACCTATGGGTCGCTTACGAAATCTCACATCCCTCCCATTCTGGTGGGCTGGGCTGCCATAGGGGTGGGGACGTATCTTGGATTGTTGTTGTTCAGGAGAATGTCTGACACAATGCTTCGTCGGATCGTGTATCTGTTCGTCGGTTGTGCTGGGATATGGATTGGTCTTCAGCCTTTGCTGTGACCTTCTTGATTCACACACATTGATTGCGTATACTACCTGCACCAAGGACAAGGAGAAGCGTGATACGATGAAGAACTGAAGGAATGACAAGACAACGCACCAATTTTCTGTGCGTCACCTCGTTCTCATCCTTCTGACTTCCTATCAGCATGACCGTGTGTGACGCCTCAATCAGGAGGCATTATGAATACCCAACCCTTGGAATTCCATCAGGTAACATACCACTATCCAGAACAAACAGTAGATCTCTTCAGTGATCTATCACTCACGCTCGCCCCCGTCTGGACTGCGGTCATCGGAGCGAATGGGGGAGGCAAGAGTACCTTCCTGCAATTGGCCACAGGCCATCTGAAGCCGCTGGATGGTACCATCCAGCGTCCACAGCTCTGCATCTATGTCCCACAGCGGACAGAAGAGATTCCCTCTACCTATGTACAGTTTGCGTATGCATACGATGCTGAGGCGTGTAAGTTGCACGGGCTTTTGCATCTTGAACGCGACTATCAAGAGCGGTGGGAAACACTCAGTGAAGGGGAGCGGAAACGGGCCCAAATCGGCTGGGCTCTCTATCAGGAGTGTGATTTGTTGTGCATCGATGAGCCTACCAATCATCTGGACAGGGAGGCGATGCTCTGCACCCTTCAGTCGTTGAGAGAGTATCGTGGGCTTGCGCTTCTGGTGAGTCATGATCTGGAGCTTTTGGATGCGCTTTGCATCCAGACACTGCAGATTCATGCTCCCCTGGTATCAAAATTCTCCTGTCCGCCTTCGAAGGCAATCGAGGAGACTAGCAGGATACATCAGTCTTTGCTTGGCTCGTACCAACAGCATACCAAGCGCCAGGCAAAGCTGAAGCAGGAGAAGCAGAGGCGTTCGGAGCATGCTGCCAAACAGGATGGAATCAATTCGAAACGAAACATCGATCCCAAGGATCATGATGCCAAGGGACGAATCGATGGGGCGAGGGTCAGTGGAAGAGATAAGGTTGCAGGACAGCTATCAAACCAACTGAACGCAAGGCTCAACAATGCGCAACAGGTGAGCACCATGCTTGCGCAAGAGATTGCACGCCAGTCTATGCTGAACCTCAAGAAGAGTCTTGATGGGATAACCGTGCAGGGAACAATCGCTCGCAGGAGGATCTTGCTTCATTCTGAGCCGTGTGCACTGAAGATGGGGCCGGTTCGCCATCTCCAGCTGCCGCTTTTGGAGATCCCCAACACTGCTCGCATAGCGATCGAAGGTCCGAACGGTGTGGGAAAGAGCACCTTGCTCAGGTACCTTGCAAGCGAACTGGACCGAGTCTCTGTACGGTACTGGAAGCTGGAACAGGAGTTGGGCAAGGATGAGAGCCTCTCCTGGTTTGAGCGATTCCAGGCCCTTGATGCAACAACCAAAGGGGAGCTGGTCTCTTCTGTTGTCCGGCTGGGCAGCGACAGCAACCTCTTTTTGGGTTCAGCGCTTCCAAGTCCCGGTGAGATGCGCAAGCTCATTATTGCTTGGGCTCTGCAGGAGAGCTGTGAGCTCATCATCCTCGATGAACCGACCAATCATCTTGACCTCCCATCCCGCTTGGCTTTGCAGCAAGCCCTCTCTGCCTTTCCTGGAGCCTTAGTGTTGGTAAGCCATGACAGAGTGTTCTTGGAAGGATTATGTTCGACTCGGTGGAGCCTTGATTGGAAGGAACACTTGGGTGACTCAGCCCTTTTCATCCATTGACAAGGAAGTCCTGAATTCTTATTATATAGACAATCATCAATATGATAGGGGAATCTATGGACGACACGCAGATACTGCAGATACTCAAGGCTTTGGCAGACTCCAATAGGCTTGCCATCATCAGGCACCTCGGCAAAGGGGAGGCCTGCGTATGTGAGTTGCTCGAGATATTCTCCGTTACCCAACCAACATTAAGCCATCATATGCGCATTCTTTCTGAGGCTGATCTGGTGGAGGGAAGACGGGAAGGCAAGTGGATTCACTATTCGATCAAGGATGCGACGTTGCAAGCGTTTCAGGACTCTGTACAAGAGCTTAAGGGTGCCATTGGGCCGAAAGGGGGCTGTGTGTGCGTATGATTTTGGATTTTTTGCAGTACCAGATTCTGGGAATGCGCTGGCTCAATGACGGGGTCGGGTTTTTGCTCTCGCTTACCGGTCTCGATATCGGGACACGAGTAGGGGCAAGTCTGCAATTTTTCATCTATGATGTGGTGAAAATCCTAATTTTACTCTCTGTCCTGATCTACGTGATCAGCTACATTCAAAGCTATTTTCCTCCTGAACGGACAAAACGGATCTTGGGGCGGTTCACTGGATGGAAAGCCTATACGCTTGCAGCCTTGCTGGGAACGGTGACCCCGTTCTGTTCCTGCTCTTCCATCCCGCTGTTCATCGGATTCACCTCTGCAGGGCTCCCGCTCGGTATTACCTTCGCTTTTCTGATCTCCTCTCCCTTGGTGGATTTGGGATCGATGCTATTGCTTTCAAGCATCTTCGGGTTCCCTACAGCCATCGTGTATGTACTTGTGGGGCTTGTGCTTGCGGTATTGGGAGGCGCTCTCATCAATTTCTTCGGGAAAGAGGAAGATATCGAGCCCTTCATCCGTACCATACGAAGCGCAGAGACAGCAGAGCAGGTTCTCAGCGCAGCTGAACGGAGAAGTTTTGCCATTTCACAGGTGAAATCCACGGTACATAAGGTGTTCTGGTACGTCATTGTCGGTGTGGGTATCGGAGCGGTCATCCACAACTGGATACCCACCTCCTGGATCCTTTCCATCCTCGGCTCCTCAAATCCATTCAGCGTGGTGCTGGCTACCCTGGTTGGCGTTCCGATGTATGCAGACATATTCGGTACCATCCCGATTGCTGAGGCATTGTGGGCGAAGGGGGTTGGGCTTGGAACCATTCTCTCATTCATGATGGGCGTAACCGCTCTTTCCCTCCCTTCCATGATTCTCTTGCGCAAGGCAGTCAAACCGCGTTTGCTTGGTTTGTTTTTTACGATAGTGACGGTGGGGATTATCCTTATCGGATACTTTTTCAACTTTATCAGTCCCTATTTGTCGTAGGGTAAGGAGTAAGGTATGACAATTTTTGGATTTGGAAGAAAGCGGAAGACCGTTGAAGAGGTCTCATCCGATATCAAGATTCTGGGCTCTGGGTGTGCTGCCTGCAACACACTGGAGGAGAATACCCGTAAGGCACTGGAGAGCCTTGGCCAGGAGAGTGCGATCGAGCATGTGACCGATTTTGCCAAGATTGCTGAATTTGGCGTCATGACCACCCCAGCCTTGGTAGTGGACCAGAAGGTGCTGGTATCGGGGAGAGTTGCCGATGCACAGGAAGTAGCACAACTCATCAAGAAAGCAAGAGGCTTGTCATGAGAAAACCAAATGTTGCCTTTGTATGCGTCCACAACTCCTGCCGCAGCCAGATGGCTGAAGCTTTGGGGAAATTGAAGTATGGACATCTGTTCTTTTCGTACAGCGGAGGAACGGAGACGAAAGACAAGATTAATCAAGATGCTGTTAGAATGATTAAAAAGTTGTATGAAATCGATATGGAAGCAACCCAATATTCCAAACTAATCGACCAATTGCCCCCCATCGATATCCTCATTACGATGGGATGCAATGTGAACTGTCCGTATCTGCCGTGCAAGCATCGCGAGGACTGGGGACTCGATGATCCAAGCGGCAAGGGCGAGCAGGCATTCATCCAGACCATCGGCCTGATTGAGGAAAAGCTTGCAGATCTTGCTTCGCGTATCGAAGCGGGACTTGGGAACTAGGAGCTATCCTTTGGGATTGGTTAGTATCCTACTCGTTGGATAAGGCATGCCCGATTGCAGAGTGTCTTTGCATGTTCAAAGCATTGGGCGCTCTGTAATCTCAATTCCAGTTGTAGGTAAAAGCGGATAATCAGCACCTACTCGGTAGATCAGATCTGATGCTTCCCTTTACACCTGTAATCGGGCTATGAAACAACAGTTGCATCGATAGGGATCGCCATACCCAGAACCTAGTGGACATTCTTGGCAAATAACGGTATTACATAGGAGTACCTTTCCAGGGTAATCGTCCCATCGTATTTCCAGGAGTCTTTTTCATGCCCTCACTTTCCAAGCTTCTCAAGGTCAGATCAGAAGATGTGAATCTGATGTACACCATATATTTTGCATTCTTTACCAGTGGTATGATGAGTACTCTCATCGGTGCCCTGCTTCCGTTCATGAAGACCGAATACCAGATGAGCTATGTGCTCAGCGGTGCTGTTATCTCCGCACACCAGATTGGCAATTTCGCAGCACTTCTCATTGCTGGTTATCTTCCCTATCTGATCGGTCGAAAGAACAGCACGCTGACCCTTTCACTGGGTATTGTCATCGGCTTTTTGTTGATGACCCTCTCCGGCAATCCCTTGCTTCTCTTGCTCGCATTTGCCTTCACCGGTATCGGGCGGGGAACGATGAGCAACATAACCAACGTGGTCATGAGCGAGATTGCTGAAAACAAAACTGCAAGCTTGAATCTGTTGCACGCGTCCTTTGCGGTAGGAGCATTTCTTGCACCGTTTCTAGCTATTCTTACCACCAGTGTGTTCGGCGTCTATTGGAAAGTCAGCGCATGGGTCCTGGTGCTCTTCGAACTGGCGGTACTCTTCTTTCTCAGCCGCTCCTCGCTGACCGGCAAACCCAAGACAAAACAGAAGGATGAGGGACGGGCTTTCATGCATAGCGGAAGGTTCTGGCTCAACACATTCATCCTGTTCTTCTATCTTTGTGGCGAGGCCTCGGTCATCGGTTGGCTGGTCACCTATTTCAATGACACCGGGCGCCTCAGCCCAGCATTGGCACTGACCACCAGTAGTGCTCTGTGGGTTTTCATCCTCGTTGGCAGGCTCATCTGTGCAACGCTCTCGGTGAGAATGAACAAGAATGTCCTGTTGGTCGTGCTTGGCGCCCTGCAGATCGTATTCTTTCTCATGATGATCAGTGTTGAGCATATTGCACTGATTTACCTAAGTCTGTTCGGGTTCGGGCTTGCGATGAGTGGGACCTATCCCACCACGCTTTCTACCATGGATAGGAAGTTCAACTCTTCCACCATTGCAACAGGAACCTGTATTGCCACTGCTACGGTGGGGGCAATCACCATGCCGATCATAGTCGGCTCCGTCGCCCAGGCGGTGGGCATAGCCGGGGGACTGGCTACCATCAGCCTCAGCATCCTCTGTATGTTTACCCTGATTCTTGTAAAATTCTTCCTGGAGAAGAAGGACAAGAGAACAGGGGCGAGAGCTTAGGAGCTGGAAAGGATTTCTCATGATTATCACCAATACGAAGATTCGGAACATCGCTATCATCGCGCATGTCGACCACGGCAAGACCACGCTCGTCGATGGATTGTTCAAACAGAGCGGTCTTATGAAGAATGGGTCGCAAGATCGTATCATGGACAGCGGGGCCATAGAGCGTGAGCGTGGCATCACCATCAGTGCGAAGAACTGTGCCATCACCTGGAAGGGTGTAAAGATTAACATCATAGATACCCCTGGACACGCCGATTTCGGCGGAGAAGTGGAACGAGGACTCTCCATGGTCGATGGGGTGGTTTTGCTCGTAGATGCTGCCGAAGGCCCGCTTCCCCAAACACGTTTTGTGCTGGAGAAAGCCTTGAAGAAACATCTCAAGCCCATCATTGTCATCAACAAGGTGGACCGCCAGGATGCACGCAGTGAAGAAGTGGTGCAAGAGGTCTACGAGTTGCTGCTTGAGCTTGCCGATGATGAGAACATGCTTGATGTGCCTGTGTTCTACGCCATAGGCAAGAATGGGCACTGCGGCCTCCTTCCTACCGACTTGGATGATAATTTGCACCAGCTGATGGATTGCATCATCGAAAAGGTCCCAGCTCCTGTCTATGATGATGAATTGCCGTTTCAGATGCTTGTCAGCGATCTCTCCTACAGTGATTATCTGGGACGGCTTGCCGTCGGAAAGGTCATCAACGGTATGGCTACCACCAATGATTCTCTGGTTTGCATCAAGGAAGGGGGTGTGCAGAAGCCGCTTCGGGTGAGCAAATTGCAGACCTATAATGGGCCGACCTTCTCCGAAGCAGCCAAGGTGTACAGCGGTGACATCATTGTGCTCAGCGGCGTTGAGGATGTGCATATTGGTGATACCATCTGCACAGTTGAATCCCCCATGGCATTGGATCGCATTCATGTGGACGAGCCGACGGTTTCAGTGCTTTTCTCAAAGAACATCAGTCCGCTTGCCGGCAGGGAAGGCAATCAGGTGACATCGGCCAAGATCTGGGAACGACTGCAAAAGGAATCGCTGCGAAACGTCTCCATCAGGGTTGAGCGGAACTCTGATGATACCTTCACCGTAAAGGGTCGAGGTGAGTTCCAGATGGCTATCATTGTGGAGCAGATGCGCCGTGAAGGCTTTGAAATGTGTGTGGGGAGACCTCGTACCATCTTCCGGATCGATGAGAGTGGGAGAAAGACTGAGCCGGTTGAATACTTGTTCGTCGACTGCCCTGAGGAGTACAGCGGTACGGTGATGGAGAAGCTTTCCAAGCGCAAAGCCTTGATGAGCGATATCACCTATCTGGGAAACAATCGTGTCAAAATTAAGTTTGAGATCCCTGCCCGTGGACTCATCGGGTACCACGACGAGTTCCTCACTGATACTCGAGGCATGGGTATCATGAACAGCTACATGAAGGGATATGAACCGTACAAGGGTGATTTCCCTGATCGTTTCAGCGGTTCATTGATCAGTGACCGAAGCGGAAATGCCGTAGCCTATGCGCTCTGGCAGCTGGAAGATAGAGGCCGGTTGTTCTTGGTTCCCGGTGAGCCGGTGTACGAAGGGCAGGTGGTCGGAGAACACAACCGTGACGGCGATTTGCTGCTCAATCCCACCAGGACCAAGAAACTCACCAACCTCCGTGCTTCAGGAAAGGATGATGCAGTCACCCTGACCCCGGTCACGAAAATGAGTTTGGAGCAAGCCATCCAGTTCATCAAGGATGATGAATTGGTTGAAGTCACTCCCAAATCCATTCGGATGTGTAAGAAAATCTTGGGAACCCAACAACGCAAGGTTTTTGAGAACCGTGGTGAGATACCTTCGTATCTCCTTAACAAATAAAAAAATAGGGAGGATTCAATCCTCCCTGTTTTTTAGTCTTGCAACTTCAAGATGACCGGTGCATGGTCACTGCCAAGCACATGGTCATCGATGCTGCTGTCCAGCACTCGGTCTTTTAGTTCCTCACTTACCAACCAGTAGTCGATACGCCACCCGGCATTCTTTTCCCTGGCCCTGAAACGATAGGACCACCACGAGTACGCTTCAGTCCTGGTTGGATAGAGCAGGCGGAATGTATCGATGAATCCTGCTTCCAGCAGGCGGGAGAACTGAGTGCGTTCCTCGATGCTGTAACCGGCATTTCGCTCATTGCTCTTGGGATTCTTCAGGTCGATGCTTTGGTGAGCAACATTCAGATCCCCACAGATGATCACGGGCTTCATCTCCCGAAGGCTGGTCACATAGGAGCGGAATGCATCATCCCAGTCCATTCGGACAGGAAGGCGGGCAAGCTCTTCTTGGCTGTTGGGGGTGTAGCAACTGATCACATAGTAGTCGTTGAACTCTGCGGTGACCGTACGCCCCTCCGAATCAAGCTCATGTCCGATTCCGTGTTCAATCCCCAGTGGTTCTGTCTTCGAAAAGAGAGCAGTCCCGCTGTATCCCTTCTTCTCTGCAAAACTCCAGTATGTGTGATACTGGGGGAGATCCAGTGCTATCTGGTCCTCCTGAAGCTTGGTCTCCTGCAGGCAAAAGATATCAGCATCAGATTGAGAGAGGTACTCCTCAAATCCCTTTTTTTGGATGGCACGCAGTCCGTTTACATTCCAACTGATCAGTTTCATGAGCACTCCTACATCAAAAAGACTTGCATGGCCTTTGCCTCATCAAGGACTTCTTGGGGCCACACTGAGGCCTGGACCTCTCCGATGTGGGCTTTCTTGAGGAAGTACATGCAGAGTCTGCTCTGCCCGATGCCTCCGCCGATGGTCTGGGGAAGCTCACCGTTGAGCAGCCGTGTATGCCAGTACAGGTGTGCCCTTTCCTGGGTATTGCGTATCTCCAACTGTCTGAGCAGGGTTTCCCGGTCGACCCTGATGCCCATCGAAGAAAGCTCGAGTGATTCTTCACGAATGGTATCCCAGACAATGATATCCCCATTAAGCCCAGTGTGTTCTGCATCGGTGGGAGTAGACCAGTCGTCGTAGTCAGGGGATCTTCCTCCATGACTTACCCCATCAGCAAGGGGAGATCCGATTCCAATGAGGAAAATCGCTCCGTACTCCTTGGTAAGCACCTTCTCCCTCTGTACGGGAGTAAGATCGGGATATCGCTTCTGTGCATCTTCTGAGTGAATGAAGGTAATTTGGTCCGGAAGCGTGGGAGGGCAAGAGGAGAACATCTCACTGACCAAAAATTCAGTGCGTTTCATGGCTGAAAAAATCTTGCGGACCACTTTTTTCAGATACTCAAGATTGCGATCATTCTTTCCCATGACAAGTTCCCAGTCCCACTGATCAACATAGATTGAGTGGATGGCATCAAGGTCATCATCTGGTCTGATTGCATTCATATCAGTATAGAGGCCGGTATTGCTCTTGAATCCAAGGTCGGCAAGTGCCATGCGCTTCCATTTTGCAAGGGATTGGACAATCTCCATCTCACGGTTTCCAAGATTTCCGATCTGAAAACGTACCGGGCGCTCAATGCCATTCAGATCATCATTGATACCCGATCCGCGCGGCACGAACAACGGGCTGGTGACTCTGCTCAATTTGAGACCGCCACTTAGCTCACGTTCAAATGTATCCTTGATGTACTTGATGGCTTTTTCAGTTTGCTTCTGCTCCATAGCAGGAACATATCCTTGGGGAAAGAATTGGGGCATACACTACTCCTTATTCAACGAAGCATATCGTATTTTATCCACATGGAAAAGCACTGGAAGCAAAGCACCCAGTATGATACCATCAGCATTCATGAACACACAGATTTCCCTGATCATGGTGGATATGGGTGGGGTCCTTGCACTCCACACCGACAGTACGATGGAATACTCGCTGCTGCAGGAGTTCGGACTTGGCCAGTATCGAAATTTTGGCGAATTGGATCCATCGCTTCCGCTTCTTTTGCAGGAACACAGCAAGAGCGTCATCGATGAACAAGAGATGTGGCGTCTTTTCACCGAAAAGACGCATATTGAAGTGCCTTCGTATGAGGGCTCATTGTGGGGGAAATATTTCTGCCCAACGCTTGATAAGGCAATGGTGAATCTGCTTCGGGAGCTGAAGGAAAAGGGGTATCGCATCATATGCGCAACCAATACGGAGCCAGCCCACTATGCGTATCATCGCAAACACAACCAATATGCTCTATTCGATGCAGTCTATGCTTCTTGTGTTATGGGCCATGCAAAGCCTGAACGTGCCTTCTTTACCCACATTCTGGAATGTGAGCAGGTGACGGGTGAGCAGGTGTTCTTCATTGATGACTATCTGGAAAACTGCAATGCTGCATCTGAGCTAAGCATCAATGTCCATCATTTTCAGGATGCTGTGACGTTGAGGCAGACATTAAATAGTATGGGTATACTATAAAAATATAAATTAACGATATCAAAACAAATAGTAATAATATCTAAATAATCAATAACAATTTGTACACTGAAACAACTTTGTTCTACAAAATTCATAACCTTGTCTAGTGAACATCTGTATGGTAGCATCCAGATGACGCGTACTAAACGCTGTCACCTATAAGATAAGGAAGATAACTACATGCAGAGATTGGAATTCGCACCAGATTTTCTGTGGGGGTGCGCCACAGCGAGTTACCAGGTTGAAGGGGCCATCGAAGAAGATGGAAGAAAACCCTCCATCTGGGATACCTTTTGTGCCCAAGAAGGAACGATAATGGGTGGTGATGATGGCAGTATTGCTGTTGATCAGTATCATCGTTATGCAGAAGACGTGCAACTGATGAGTGACTTGGGGTTCCAAGCATATCGCTTTTCACTTGCCTGGCCTCGCATTCTTCCCGATGGACGGGGAGAAGTCAACCTGAAGGGTTTGGAGTACTACATAAAACTGAGCAAGGCCCTCAAAGCCAAGGGCATCAAAGTGGTTGCAACGCTCTATCATTGGGATCTCCCGCAAGTGCTGCAAGATGAAGGCGGATGGGCGGTACGATCAACAGCCTATGCCTTTGCAGAGTACGCAAAGGTGTGCTTTACCTATCTTGGAGAGTATGTGGATCAGTGGATCACGCTCAATGAACCTTTTTGCAGCGCTTATCTTGGATATTTGTGGGGAGTGCATGCTCCTGGCATCAAAGACCCAAAGCAAGCATTCAAAGCAGTGCATTATCTTAACCTCGCACATGGGCTGGCTGTGAAGGAGTACCGGAACATTGGCCTTTCAGCACCAATAGGGACAACGCTCAATCCAAGCTGGCCAAGACCTGCAACCAGGAGAGTTGAGGATAAGAAGGCAAGTGAGCTTGCGAGAGCGCTTTTTACCGATGTATATTTGCTTCCTCTGCTTGGAAAAGGGTACCCGCAGTCAATGAAAGAGGAATTGCATATCAATTTTCCCGTAGAACCAGGTGATATGGAACTTATTTCTCAGAAGATTGATTTCATTGGGATCAACTACTACCAGGAACAGGCTGTGACGTATGATCCCCAAGAGCCATTCTTATTCAAGGAAGTTCCAGTTTGGCAAAGAACTACCAACCAGGGCTGGCCGGTAGTCCCCAATGGGTTGCTTAGATTGCTGAAGTACTTTGATACAGAGACCGGTGGAATGGATTTGTATATTACCGAGAATGGGTGCGCATCTGATGATAGTGTTGAGTGTGGAAGAGTGCATGACCATTTCCGTTGTGATTACCTGAATCAGCATTTTGCAGTCTGCAAGCAAGCTATCGATGAAGGAGTTAACCTGAAAGGATTCTTTGTCTGGTCCTTTGTGGATAATTTTGAATGGGCCTGGGGTTATTCAAGAAGGTTTGGGATAGTATATGTGGATTATGAAACGCAACGAAGAATTCCAAAAGATAGTGCATATATGATGAGAGATATTATTGCAGGGTATTGTGAATACATGTAAGAATAGAATAAAAACAATATAAAAAATACAATAAATAATATAGAAACATCAGTATAACACTAAAGACTAATACATTAACAACGTGTTAGTCTTTAAAAATAATGACAGATATATGTAGTAATTATAGCAATATTACTAATTACGAATATAATAACTACTAAACCTGAAAGAAACAAATAAAAACAATATCAAAATAAAATAAGAAACAAGAATAACAGATGGTAAAATGCAGTAAAAACAATTAGAAAAAAATAAAAAACAATATTAAAAACAAGTAAAACAACAAGAAATGATATGAAATAGAATAAACAATAATGATAAAACAGTATGCTAGTACAAAACACGAAATACCTACCCAGTTGCTTTGCCTCACTTGCAAGTGTAGCAAACGCCTGACTGCAGCACCTGAGTGATCAAGCAACAGTGCAATGCCGTTTCTCTTTCCGTTGCTACAGTATTTCGCTGTTTATGTTTGTGATACATGCTTGTTGCGAGCAATCAGATGAACGGAGCTACATGCCTTCCTGGTTGAAAGAATTGGGAAAGTCCAGTGTGACGGAAATGGCAAACGTGTATATCAAATGCCTAAAGCAAACTTACCTCAAAAAAGATATTGGAAATATATAAGAACAAAATGGAAATAGAAAAGAAATGTATAGGAAATACATGATAACAAACAAGACTGCAATTGAAACTATTTGTGTATTTTATGTTAATAGTATGGAATGCGCTTGTTCCTTATAAGATTCAGAATAACACTTGTACGACGAAAAAACGTGGTATATACTAAATGCTAAGGTTAAAACTATGGCGAAGACAATTTCGTTCCATCTTCAAAAAGGTGGAGTTGGTAAGACGACTATCTCAGGTACATTGGCATGCCAGTCAGCATTGGACGGGTACCGTACGTTGTTGATTGATGTCGATCCTCAGGGAAATGCTTCTTCTTGGTTTCTTACAAACGCTCCGACCTATGAATTGGCAGATGTTGTCCAAGGCAAGTGCTATATCCATGACGCAATTGTTCCTATTTCCAATGTGCCCAATTTTCATATTCTTCCCACTTTTGGCATTGGGGGAACGCTGAAACTCTATTCAGAAACAAAATTGGCAGAGGAACCCTATGTATTGCAGGATCTTGTTAAAGAAGTAGCAGAGGAGTATGACCGTATTATCCTTGATTTATCTCCTGGTTTAGGCCGATTGGAGAGAGCTGCACTTATTTCCAGTGATGAGGTTATCACACCGATGACGCCGGAAGTATTCAGTCTCGATGGTTTGGAGATATTTATTGATGAGTTGAATAAGCTGAAGAAGAATTTGCGCTCCCCAGTGAAACACAGCAAAATTATCATCAACTCTTTTGACAATAGAATCAAACAACACCGCGATATCTATTCTGCTGCGTGTGAAGGAGTCTTCACCGTATACAGAATACCCGTGGATCCCTTGTTCAGGAAAGCACAGGAAGCAGGAAGTGCTCCACAGCTTTTCAAAGTTCGGGGAAAAGGTTTGAAAGATAATACGATTGATGCGATTGCTACACTTAACAGAGATATTTGGAGATAGTCATGGCCTTAAAGAGAAACCCAGAACCAGAAAGCGAAGTAGTACAAGACAACAGTATCAGCGGACAGAAGGCAAAACAGCTCTTCTCAAAAGAGACGAGTAAACCGAAGAAGGAGAATAAAGTGCTTACTACATTCTCCATCGAGCCTTCGTTCAAACGAGAACTGGAAGAATTGTTTGCCAGTATGGGTCTAGGCTGGGCTGCTGGAATACGGTTTTCTCTTAAGGAATTTTCTAAAAAACATTCACAAGAATAACCAGCAATTAATTTAAATATCATATAAATTACCTATAAATTATAGGTAATTTGTATATATAGCTATAGAATATCAATAATAATAAAAATAGGAAACATATGGAAACAAGTAAAACATATGTAAAAAAATAACTAATACGATATAGAAAAACTATAAAATAAAATTTAAAACACTTAGAAACAATATCAAAATAAACATAAAACAACTAAAAATAAGTACAAAACATACAAAAACTACTAATTCGAATATAGTTCTCTGAGGATTTTTCATGGTTTTGTGTAATCACACAATATGTGTACATTGATTGAAATAGTACCAATAGCATTTATGATGAGAAAAATATGTAAACAGTATCAAAATAAAAAGGAAAAATATTAAAACGATATAATAATAAATGATTTAGTTACAAACAAGAAACTGGCATTTTGTTTTGGAAAAAGCAAACTACCTACGGTATACTCATGAGAGAGGTTTTGCTCATGGATAATGCATGGTGGGAAGATTGTGTTGTATATCAAATCTATCCAAGGAGTTTCCAAGATTCCAACAAGGATGGAATCGGAGATATTTATGGGATCATTCAGCGATTGGATTATCTCAAAACCCTCCAAGTTGATGCTATTTGGCTAAGCCCAATCTTTCTTTCTCCCATGGCTGACTTTGGGTATGATGTATCATCGTATCGTGATATCGACCCCATCTTTGGAAACTATGCTGATGTTGAGTTGCTTTTGAAGGAAGCACATCAGAGGGATATCAAGGTCCTGTTTGATATGGTCTTGAACCATACCTCACATATGCATCCGTGGTTTCAGGAGAGCAGGTTGTCCAAGGACACCGAGAAGGCTGACTATTATCTATGGTCTGACACTATTCCAAACAATTGGTATGCTGCCTTTGGGGGGAAAGCATGGACATACGACTCCTTGAGGAAACAATATTACATGCACTCCTTTCTATCAGAGCAAGCTGACTTGAATTGGAGAAATCCCAAGGTTGTTGAGGCTGTTCTCGGCGAATTGAGGTTTTGGTTGGATGCCGGTGTTGATGGTTTCCGATTGGATGTCATCAACTGCATCGTCAAAGATGAAAGCCTGAGAAACAACCCAAGAATAATTGGTTCCAGACCCAGGCCTTATGATATGCAACGCCATATCTTCGATAGGAACCGTGTTGAGACTCACCAGAAGCTGAAAATGCTCAGAAAGCTCGTGGATGAGTACGGGCAAAGAGTGCTTGTAGGTGAAATTATGGTGGAGTCGCCTGGAGAACCAGAGCTTGCAGCGTCATACTTGGGTCGATTCAACGACGAATTGCATCTGAGTTTTGATTTTTCGCTGGCTTCAACACCTTTCAAGGCAACACGTTGGAAAACAGTAGCCAAACGCTGGTATGAAGCAGTGGGTAAGCATAGAGTACCGACATGGGTATTAAATAATCATGATTTACCCCGATTGATGAGCCGAGTTGGGGAGAATGAAGCAAAAGCGAAGATTGCAGCGCTTTTTCTGATTACCCAAAGGGGTGCTCTTTTCCTCTATTATGGGGAAGAGCTTGGGCTTACCAATTCAAAGGTCTCACGATTGGCGTTACAAGATCCCCTCGGGAAACGTTACTGGCCATTTCATCCTGGACGTGATCCGGAGCGTGGTCCGATGGTATGGAGTACTGGGGAAGGAAATGGCTTTAGCACGGTAGAGCCCTGGCTGCCCTTTGTGAAGGCAGCAAATCGGTATTCTGTTGAAAACCAGGAGATGGAAGAACATTCCATGCTTTGCTACTACCGTACACTTTTAAGTATTAGAAAAGATGATGAGACATTGAGACGCGGTCTCACCAATTTTTTAGAGACCAGCAATTCCAATGTTCTTTCCTATTGTAGGGAACACAAAGAAGAGCAAAGGCTTATACTTCTGAATTTCAGCAAAAGAAGGCAATCAGTAACGTTGCCTACGTTTGCTCAGAAAATGATTTTGTGCGAGTGCATCTTTTCTACCCACGAAACATTGCCGGATATTTCCGGCAATGGCATGGAAGGCTTGCTGTTGGAACCCTATCAGGGGGTGATATATCGATTGTCCGAGACAGAAAACCCTTTAGAGCCTGAACAATAGGTCATCGTAACTGGGGAATGGCCAGAAGGCCTTGTCAGTATACGTTTCCATCAGGTCCACATGGCTTCTGAGTAGTTGCATCTGCTGTACCACCTCATCGCGGTAGATTTGGGCTTGCTTTAAGACCTCATCTTTGTAAGAGAGAGCTTTGGCAATACATACGTGCAGCTGTTCAGTTGCTTCTATTGCCTGATTCAGCGCATTCTGCACTGTGGTTACCAGTTGTTGCTGCGCATTCACCGACAGGCCACGCGCCTCCTGTTTGGACAATGAGTCTGATAGTTTGCCAACATAGCCGATTACTGCTGGAATAATGCTTTTCCTGCACATTTCAACCATGATGGATGCCTCCACATTGATTTGTTTGCTGTATGTCTGCAAGTAGATGTCGAGACGGGATGAGATTTCGCTTCTGGTGAAAACATGCTGCTGTTCAAAAAGCGCCAGACTCGTTTCACTGACCATCTGCGGCAGTGCACTCACCGTATCCCTGAAGTCGGGGAGACCACGTTTTGCCGCTTCTTCCTTCCACTCCCTGCTGTAGCCATTTCCGTTGAAGACAATGCGCTTGTGGTTCTGGTAGAAGTCTCGAATGATATTGTGGCATTCAAGTTCCTTGTCTTCAGCAGCTTCCAAGCGATCTGCCGCTTGCTCAAGAATCTGGGCAACCGCAGCATTGATATAGATATTTGGTCCAGCCATCGATTGGGATGATCCAACCATGCGATACTCAAATTTATTACCCGTGAAAGCGATGGGGCTGGTACGATTTCTGTCGGTGAGATCCTTGGGCAGCTGGGGAAGCATGGTCATTCCCATCCTGACAAACTGGCTGTCGCTCTTTGTGCAGCAACCCTCCATGGTGATGGTATCAAGGATGGAGCTGAGCTGATCACCCAGATAGATGCTGATGATGGCCGGCGGGGCTTCGGATGATCCAAGACGATGATCATTTCCTGCAGTAGCAGCACCACAGCGGATAAGGGGAGCATACTCATCCATTGCCTTGATGAAGGCAGTAAGGAAGATGAGAAATTGCAGGTTGTCCTCGACATTGGTTCCCGGGCTCAAGAGATTGGTCCCATCATCGGTTGCAAGCGACCAGTTGTCATGCTTGCCCGACCCATTGACACCCAAGAAAGGTTTCTCGTGCAGAAGGGCCACCATGCCATGGCGCAAGGCTACCATCTGCAGCACATCCATCAATAGCTGGTTGTGGTCGGTGGATAGGTTGGCGGCATCATAGACAACGGCTATCTCAAATTGGTTGGGAGCCGCTTCCTTATGCTGGGTTTTGCTGCTGATACCAAGCTTCCACAACTCAAAATTGAGCTCACTCATGAATACCGTCACACGATCGCCGATGGTTCCATAGTAGTGGTCGTTCAACTCCTGGCCTTTTGCCGCCAGGTTGCCCATAACAGTCCGTCCTGAGAGCCTGAGGTCAGGTCTCTGGTCATAGTACTTCTTGTCGACCAAAAAGTACTCCTGTTCGGGTCCGATATTGACGATGATTCGTTTTACTTTGTTGTTTCCCAGTGCACGCAGAACACGCAGTGTCTGTTTCTCAATGGCCTGATTGGCACGTAGCAGCGGAACTTTCTTGTCCAGAGCCTCTCCGTTGTAGGAAAAGAAGGCTGTGGGGATGTACAGGGTTTTCACCCCATTCACATCCTTGAGAAAAGCAGGGGATGAGGTGTCCCAAGCAGTATAGCCACGGGCTTCAAATGTTGCTCTCAGTCCTCCATTTGGGAATGAGGATGCGTCGCCCTCACCTTTGATCAGCTCTTTGCCAGAGAATTCCAGCAGGACCTTCCCTCCCTTGGTAGGGCTGATGAATGAGTCGTGTTTCTCTGCAGTGAGACCTGTAAGGGGCTGGAACCAATGGCAGAAATGGGTAGCCCCTTTGCTGAGAGCCCACTGTTTCATAGCGCTTGCCACGAAGTCTGCCATTTCACTGGTGAGTTCTCGTTGACCACGCTGTACTTCTTTCAATTCCCGAATGATCGGGTCACTGAGGTACTTGCCCATTTCTGTTTCGGTGAAACAGTTGATCCCATAGAAATCGGTTACCGGGGTTTTTGCGTAATCAATATCGAACATGATGCCATCCTCTTAGGTGGTTTGCTTTGACAATACACACTTTCTGCATGGTTATGCAAGAAGCAAAGTGGGCCTACAAGGTGTCAATAGGCGTAATCGTAACGGTTATGGTATCAAAGTAGTCGCCTGCCGGTGCCATTTCCGCTCTCAGCGCATTCACTTTTGTAATACTGATATCCTTATAGTTGGCATTTGAAACGAGGTTTGACCATCTGATAGGTTTTCCTCCTTCCACTTCCCGTCCATCGAATATGAGCGTGTATGGGATGGCATAGAGGTTTTGATTATTGTCAAGATGTAGTGAGAAATTCGTACTGTTTGCTCTGTTCGTGTAGGTGATGTCAATTCCGTACGACTGATTAGGACTTGCATTAGATAGAAATATCTTTGCTCTGGCTATACGGGTGGATAATCCACCGTATGCATCGGTGATGGTGAAAGAATTCTCATCCAAGATGGACAACTGGAAATCTGGCTTTTGAAGGGTTCCATATGGGATGCTGGAAATAGGGGCATACGAGAACATTTGGCCAGGATACGGCGCACTACCGTTGGACGGTACTATCTGGCCGTTGACACTGGCGTAGTTGAATCCATTATAGAAGCCACTTCCGGATTTTGCACTAGCAATATTAAACGTCCCAAGATTGTTGCTGGTTAGTTGATAGGATGAACCCAATCTTGCTTTTTGGTCCATATGTGATTCCCAAGATACCAGATAGAGTTTGATATCAAGTATCTTATCCAGTTGGTTTCCTGATGATTGGGTGAGCATAGGGGTCCCCGGACTACTGGTTATATCCTTCTTTGTAACGACACCACCCACAAGCGATGCTACCGCTACAATGCGAAATGAAAAGGATCCTGCTTGATACTCAGCCTGCCCATCTTGGAAATGAGAGAAGCGATCTCCGGAAAAAGATACGCCGCTGCTCACTGTAGAGACCTCCATGAAGGCTGGGTCGAAGAGTGCTGTATTTTTGATTGAACTGAATGTCATTGTCCCCAAAAGTGCAATCATATTACGGTCTGGAAACAGGGGAGAAGCCCCTATCTCAAAGACCAATGGATTGGCAGGAATATACGCCACATTGATCTGAGCAGGAAGAGGAGCTGCAAAACAGGCAAGCAGTACTAAAAGTAGTAGTTTTTGAACTTTTCCCATGTAATTATGCTACTTAAGTTTTGATAAACTAGCAAGCTGGATGCACTGAAAAAACGTACTTGGATCGGGCGGTCTCCCGTCTTGGCTTCTCAGTATTTTTGATGTAGCCTGAGAATGTGATGGTGACCGTGACTGTATCTAGGTACTGTCCCTCGTTTAAATAACGATTTCCCTTCTTTCGACACTATATAAACCAGCTATCCAAATCCATTTCCAACGTTCCCATATCGTCCAAAGTTTTTGTAGTTGCTGATTTCCTGCCATATGGCTATTTTTCATGTTT
>Ga0334883_1002901_pt1 | contig 19654 bp, 19 predicted proteins | sample GraSluR1_MG_6_FD_207230 | JGI IMG/M metagenome (GOLD analysis project Ga0334883, IMG submission 207230) | Sludge microbial communities from methane-producing bioreactor in Wageningen University, Netherlands - Granular Sludge_09_05-R1 | ecosystem: Engineered > Bioreactor > Anaerobic >...
AACAGAACCATCGTCGGGGAGTGGTCTAACCATCGTCAAGGCTTGTCTTCTTAGGTTAGGCTAAGCCTCCTTGTACGACTCCTGGACTTGCGCGGCACTTACTTGCCTCTTTCGTTGCGCTGGTTCGATGATGACGCTGTGAAAGCGTATGAGGCCGTGCGGAAGCACCTCGAGGACCAGATCTTGGCCGGCGAGTTGACGGTGGGCTCCCTGTTGCCCGCCGAACGTGAACTCGCGACCGAATTCGGGGTCAGCCGCGCGGCTGTGAGGGAGGCACTTCGCATGATGGCCGCCCAAGGCCTCATCACCTCGCAGGTGGGTGCCGGACCGAACTCCGGGACGCGGATCACTGCCCAGAACGGGCCTGCCCTGGGCAAGCTGCTTCAGTTGCATGTTGCCTTGTCACAGTTCCCAATCGATGACGTGGTCGATGCCCGGGTGATGCTGGAGCGGTTCAGCGCCACGATGGCTTCGATCAACGCCAATCCCGAGAATCTTGCCAAGCTGGGCGACCTGCTGGGCGAGATGGAGGCCGAGCACATGGAGCTCGACCAGTTCAACGAGCTCGACACTCGCTTCCACATTGTCATCGCGCAACTGGCCGAGAACCAGTTCGTAACCGTGCTGACCACTGCCGTCAGGCAAGCGCTGGCCATCCCGATCCGACGGGCCAGCGAAGAAATGACGGACTATCAGGGTTTCCGCCGTGACCTGAACCGGCAGCACCGCAGAGTCTTCGAAGCCATCGCCAGCCGTGACCCCGAGCGAGCTGCAGACCTCATCGAAGAGCACATCCGGACGGCGTATACGATCCTGCCCATGGGTGGCAGCAAATGTTGATTCGCGTTATGGTCGAACCATATTGCGACGAAGGAGTCCGATATCCATGTCAGTAATCAGTTCCCGAACACAACTGGCCGATGTGCCCGAAGAATACGTCCGCGAACTCGCGGCCGCACTGGGCGAAGATGTTGAAGTCACAACCCGCGCTCTCGACCGCTTCGCGATCGCGATCGATGCGTCCCACTATCTCGCGGTTCCTCAGGCTCTGGCCCGTCCGCGCACTGCCCACCAGGTGGGCATGGCCATGGCATTGGCCGTGCGCTCGGGTTGGCCTCTGACATTCCGCAGCGGCGGCACCAGCCTGTCGGGCCAGGCGTTCTCGCGCGGACTGACGCTCGACGTCAGGCGGCATTTCCGCGATATCGAGATTCTGGACGCCGGTCAGCGGGTGCGCGTCCAGCCCGGAGCGACGGTCCGGCAGGTGAATGCCCGGCTGGCCAAGTACCACACCAAGCTCGGCCCCGATCCGGCCAGCGAGATCGCCTGCACCATCGGCGGCATGATCGCCAACAACTCGTCCGGCATGACCTGCGGAACCACCGCCAACACCTACCGCACGATCGACTCGATGGTGATCGCGTTGCCCTCGGGAACCGTCATCGACACCGCCAGCCCCAAGGCCGGTGAAGTGCTCGCCAACCAGGAGCCGGAGCTGGTCGAGGTGCTGACCAAGCTGCACACGCAGCTGGGTCGCCCCGAGATGCGTACCGACCTGCAGCGCCGCTACTCCATGAAGAACACCATGGGCTACGGCCTGAACTCGTTCATCGATTTCGACGATCCGGTCAAGATCCTCGAGCACCTGATGATCGGCAGTGAGGGCACGCTGGGCTTCGTCGCCGAGGCGACCTTGAAGACCGTCCCGATCCATTCGAAGACCGCCACCGGTTTCCTGCTCTTCAACTCCCTCGACGCAGCCACCGAAGCGCTGCCCACGATCGTCGACAGCGGGGCCGACGTGGCCGAGCTGATCGACTCGGCGTCCATCCTCGCGATGGGCACCGAGGCTGCTCCGGTGCTGCCGAAGAACTTCACCGTCGGCGGCGAAGCGATCCTGCTGGTCGAGTATCAGGGCGACTCGGACGACGAGTTGGCTGCCCGGGCCGGGGCCGGCATGGAAAAGTGCGCGTCGTTCGATCTGTACGCCCCGCCGGAACTGACCCAGGACGCCGGACGCCGCGAACAGATGTGGACGCTGCGCAAGGGCCTGTACACCAAGGTCGCACGCAATCGTCCGAAGGGCACGGCCGCGCTGCTCGAGGACATCGCGGTGCCGATCATGGATCTCGGCACGGTCTGCAGCGACCTGCAGATGCTCTTCGACCGCCACGGCTACGAAGGCGGTGTCATCTTCGGGCATGCCAAGGACGGCAACATCCACTTCCTGGTCACCGAGGATTTCGACGGGCCGGCGTCCATGAAGCGCTACGAGAACTTCACCGAGGACATGGTCTCCCTGGTGCTCGGCAAGCAGGGCACGCTGAAGGCCGAGCACGGCACCGGACGCATCATGGCCCCGTTCGTCCACCGGCAGTACGGTGACGAGCTCTACGACGCCATGTGGCAGGTCAAGAAGGCCTGTGATCCCTCCCGGATCCTCAACCCCGATTCGGTGCTGACCGAGAACCCGAAGCTGCACCTGGTCGACATCAAGAAGACCACGCCGGTGCGTCCGATCATCGATGACTGCGTGGAATGCGGCTACTGCGAGCCGGTCTGTCCCAGCCAGCATCTGACCACCACCCCGCGGCAGCGGATCGTCATCCAGCGGGCCATCGCCCATGCCGAGGAGGAGCACGACGAGGCTCTGGTCGCCCAGCTGAAGGAAGACGAGCGCTACGCGGTGGTCGATACCTGCGCGGTCGACGGCATGTGCCAGACCGCCTGCCCGGTGCAGATCAACACCGGTCAGCTGATCCGCGATATGCGCGCCGAGCTCGCTCCGCGTTGGCTGGACGCCACCTGGAAGGGTGCCGCGAAGATCTGGGGTCCGTTCGTGAACGTGGCGTCGGTCGGCATGACCGTGGTCGACCATGTGCCGAACGCCCCGGTGCGCGGCGTCCTGGGCGTGGCCCGCAAGGTCGTCGGCGAGGACGTCGTCCCGATGCTGTCGCCCGAACTGCCCGGTGGTGGCCCTGCCCGGCATCCGCATCACGCGCCAAAGCCGGAGATCGTCTTCATGCCCGCCTGCGTGGGCACCATGTTCGGCTCCGATCATGCCTGCGGCAAGGGATCATCGGACGCCTTCCGGCGGCTGTGCGAGCTGGTGGGGATCCGCATGGAGATCCCGGACGACATCCAATCGCTGTGCTGCGGCACCCCGTGGAAGTCGAAGGGCATGAAGTCCGGCGCGAAACTCATGGGCGAACGGCTGGCGGCCTCGCTGGCCAAGGCCAGCAACAACTGGGAGCTGCCGATCGTCTGTGATGCGGTCTCGTGCACCGAGGGCATGGAGGTGGCGCTGAAGAATCAGGGCGTCACCAAGGCCAAGATCATCGATGCCGTGCAGTTCACCGCCGAGCAGATCGCGCCGAAGCTCCCCCAGCTGCCACGCGAGCATCTGGCCGTGCTGCATCCGACCTGCTCCAGCACCCATCTGGGCGTCAACGACGCACTGATCATGCTGGCCGGGCTGGTGGCCGACGAGGTCATGGTGCCGGACGGCTGGCGCTGCTGCGCCTTCGCCGGTGACCGCGGCCTGCTGCATCCCGAGCTCACCGCCACGTCGACCCGTGACGAAGCGGCCGAGGCCAAGGCTGCCAACGCCGACTTGTACATGTCCCTCAACCGGACCTGCGAGCTCGGCCTGACCAGGGCGACCGGCAAGACCTACGTGCATGTGCTTGAGGAGCTCGCCTCCCGGGCGGCACCCGTCAACGCGTAGTCCGGCTCCCACTGTCGTACCGCTGGGGGCTTCCCGCGCTCCAAATCCGAAGCTGCGCCCGATATATCGGGCGCAGCTTCGGATTCCGGGCGCGGGAACGGGTGGAGTGACCCGCAAGAGGGGGTTCCGTCCCACGCACCTAGGTCGGTTCCGAGCAACCGGGGTATCAGAAGACCTTCAGTCCCAGGTCTACCTGCTCCACGTCGCGGACGAAGCCTCCCATCAGGCGCCGGCCCAGCCCCTCGAACTGCGCCGGATCGCCGGTGGTGTTGAAGCTGCGCTCAGCCGTGTGGCCGTCGCTGCGCAGCAGGCCCTTGCGCTTGAGGGTGGCGAATGTGGAGCGGGCGCACTCGTCCGCGCTGCTGACCAGGACCACCTCGTCGCCCATGATGAAACTGATCACACCCGACAACAGCGGATAGTGCGTGCAGCCGAGGATCAGCGTGTCGACCTGCTTGTGCTTCAGAGGCTCGAGATAGCCGCTGGCGACGGCCATCAGCGAATCGCCGGTGGTGATCCCTGCTTCGACGAAGGGCACGAACTTCGGGCAGACCTGCGTGCTCACCTGCACCGGTGAGGCCGCCAGCGCGTCGTTGTAGCTGCGCGAGGTCGCGGTGCCGGCAGTGCAGATCACGCCGACCCTGCCATTGCGGGTGATGGACGCCGCCTTACGCGCGGCCGGCAGCACGACTTCGACGATCGGCAGCTGGGGGTAGCGCTCGCGGGCGTCACGAAGCGCAGCGGACGACCCGGTATTGCACGCGATGATCAGCGCCTTCACGCCTTGGGCGACCAACCAGTCGAGACTTTGCAGGGTGAACTCCCGCACCTCGGCCAAGGACCGAGGACCATAGGGGGCGCGGGCGGTGTCGCCCAGGTAGATGATGTCTTCACCGGGCAGCAGATCGACGATTGCGCGTGCAACGGTCAACCCGCCGAAACCCGAATCGAAGATGCCTATGGGCGCCGCGGACAGCTCGTTCACCGGGCCAACTTTAGCCAAAGGATCGCTGCGTGGCTCATTCCTGGGCGTTCAGCAGGGATTCCTGTACCCATCCCAGCCATTCATAGATCGAAAACGTCCAGCTGCGGGGATCGTCCTCGGGCAGCTCACTGACGTGATCGGCATCATCGGCGTCGCGGATGTCGAGGCGCACCGCGAGGGCCAGCCGCAGATTGGTCAAGGTCTTCAGCCAGCCTGTGGTGTGCGACCCGCAGACCTCGCAGCGGCCATGGGCCTGGATGCCTTCGAGGTCGGCCAGCACCGCGCGCGCCGCGTTCACCTTGTCGTCGAGCTGAGCGGTGTGGGTGAACCGCTGGAAATCGTGACCGGCCGCCGGATCATCGGGGTACGGGTTCGGGAACAGCCGCTGCAGGACCGGATCACCGACCGGCTCGTAGTCGAAATCGTCCTCGCTGACCATCTCGCGCTCCAGCCGGGCGAAGATCTGGTCCTCGTCGTCGACCGCGTCGGATTCGTCCGGGTCGTCGTCGCTGAGCCAGGCGGTGCCCGGGCCGCCCGCCGGTGGGCTCGACTCCAGGAGCAGTTCGATCAGCTGGCTGATCAGCCCGCTCAGCAGACTGAGCTCGGCCGGCTCGAACTGGCAGACCACCCGATCGTCCACCCGGCGGAACGCGAGCATCACTCGGCCTTGTCCAGCGTCGCCCACAGGCCGTAACTGTGCATCGCCTGGACGTCGCGTTCCATACAATCGCGGCCACCACAGCTGACGATCGCGCGGCCCTCCATGTGGACCTGCATCATCAGACGTTCGGCCTGATCCTTGGGGTAGCTGAAATATGTCGAGAAGACGTGCGTGACGTAGCTCATCAGATTGACCGGGTCATCCCAGACCACGGTGACCCACGGCTGGGCCGTCTGAGATTTCTCGGACGCGAGCTCCTCGACGGCCGTGCCGCCCCCCGTTGCTGCGGATGCCGATTCGCTTGCCATGTGCCTATTGTTACCCACCTGCCCAACCGGCGGGCATAGGCTCAGCCATATGACGTCCACTGCACTGCTCACCGATATGTATGAGCTGACCATGATCAAGGCGGCCATGCATGCCGGCACGGCATTTCGCCGCTGCACTTTCGATCTCTTCCCGCGCAGGCTCCCCACCGGCCGCAGCTACGGCGTCGTGGCCGGCACCGGACGTGCCCTGGAGGCACTGAAACACTTCCGGTTCGGCCCCGAGGAGATCGAATTCCTGCGCGACCGCGGTATCGCCGATGACATGCTCGCCGAGTGGCTGGCCGACTACAAATTCTCCGGGAATATCCGCGGCTATGCGGAAGGCGAACTCTTCTTCTCCGGCTCGCCGGTGGCAGTCGTCGAGGGCAGTTTCGCCGAAGCCGTGGTGCTGGAGACGTTGCTACTGTCGATCTTCAACCATGACTCCGCGGTGGCTTCGGCGGCATCGCGGATGACGCTGGCCGCTGAGGGTCGCCCGATCATCGAGATGGGTGGCCGGCGCACCCACGAGTGGGCGGCCGTCGCGGCGGCCCGGGCGTCGTGGATCGCCGGTTTCGGGCCCAGCTCCGATCTGGAGGCCGGACGCAGCTGGGGCATCCCGGTCAGCGGCACCGCCGCCCACGCCTTCACGATGCTCTTCGATTCGGAAGAAGACGCCTTCAAGGCGCAGCTGGAGGCCATGGGCGAACAGACCACACTGCTGGTCGACACCTACGACGTGGACGATGCCATTAGGAAGGCTGTCGAACTCACCGAGGGGCGCATCGGCGCCATCCGGCTGGATTCGGGCGATCTGAGCGTCGAGGTGCGCCGGGTACGCAAGCTGCTCGACTCGCTGGGCGCCACCAAGACGCGCATCATTGTCACCAACGACCTGGACGAGTACCAGATCGCCGCGTTGCGTGGCGCTCCCGTGGATGGGTTCGGCGTCGGCACCTCGGTGGTCACCGGTTCGGGACATCCGACCTGCGGCATGGTCTACAAGATGGTCAGCCGGGCCGACTCCGACGACCCGGACGCCGTGCAGCATCCGGTGGTGAAGAAGTCGCAGAACAAGGGCACCATCGGCGGGCGCAAGACCGTGATGCGCCAGATCGATCAGAGCGGAACCGCGACCGCCGAGGTCATCGGCGTGGATGTGGCACCGCGCACCGACAGCAACGACCGGCTGGTGATGGTCGATCTGGTGCGAAACGGTGAGATCGTCGGTGAAGAGCCGCTCCAGGACGCCCGCGACCGCCACGCACGCGCACGCGCCGAACTGCCGCTGGCGGGCCAGAAGATCAGCCGGGCGGAGCAGGCCATCCCGACCATCTTCGTCACCCATGAAGGCGAGAAGACCGAGAACATCTACCTGATCGGCGAGCCCCCGGCCAATCTGTGAGCCATCAGCTCCAGAATCGATAGAAGTGATGAACCGGGCCGTGCCCGTGCCCGACGCCCAGTTCGTCGGCGTGATCCAGCGCCCCGGTGATCCATTCCTTGGCGGCCGCGGCGGTGGACGGCCAGTCGAGGTTGCGCGGACGCAACGCCGCCAACGCCGAGCTCAGTGTGCAGCCGGTGCCGTGGGTGTTCTTGGTCTGTACGACGTGGCTGACGAGCTCGTGGACGCCATCGGGGCCCGCGAGTACATCAGTGGCCCGGGCATCCAGCCGATGTCCACCCTTGAGCAGTACCCAGTCCGCCCCGAGTTCGCGCAGCTTGACTGCCTGGGCCGACATCTCGTCCAGGCCGGTGGCCTGCGTCTCGCCCAGCAGAACCGCGGCCTCGGGCAGGTTCGGGGTGATGATGTCGGCCTTCGCGATGAGCCGCCGGACCGCCTGGACAGCGTCGTCGTCCAATAGGCGATCGCCGGAGGTGGCGACCATCACCGGATCAAGGACCACGGGGGCATCGAGCTCGCCGAGCAGTTCTGCGACCTCGTCGGCCAGCTCGGCGGTGGCCAGCATGCCGACCTTGATCGAATCGATGCGCACATCGGCCACCAGGGTCTCGAACTGCTGAGCGACGAAGTCGACCGGCACCACATGTACCCCGGTGACGCCCTGGGTGTTCTGCGCGGTCAGCGCGGTGATCACGCTGGTGCCGAAAGCACCCAGCGCGGAGAAGGTCTTGAGGTCGGCTTGGATGCCTGCGCCGCCGGAGGGGTCGCTACCCGCGATGGTCAGCGCGACGGGAGGCAGCCCGCCGCTGGCCCAGGCATTCACCAACTCGCGGGTGGCCGCCCGGACATCGGGCTGTCCGCAGATCGCGCTGATCACCGAGACCCCCGCGAAACCCGAACGCCGCACGGCGGCGGTATCGGCCGCCTTCACTCCCCCGATCGCCACGCACGGCCACGGGCTGCGGGCGGCCAGGCCGCTCAGATAACGCAGACCGGTGGCCGGTGCGTGATTGGGCTTGGATGCGGTCGGGCGCACCGGGCCCAGGCCGAGGTAGTCGATATCACCGCGGCCGAGGTGGGCGACAGCCCAGTCCAGCTGCTCCCCGGTCTCGACCGACAGGCCGAGGATCGGGTCGGGCCCGAGGATCGCCCGGGCCTGTGCCACGGGCATGTCGGACTGCCCGACATGGGCGCCGTCGGCTCCCGCGGCGGCGACCAGGTGCACCCGATCGTCCAGCAGCACCGGCACGCCCGTGCCGCGGACCGTCTCGACGACGTCGCGGGCCATCGCCAGGAATGCATCATCGTCGGCATCGGGGTCGCGCACCTGGACGAGCGTGGCGCCTGCCTGCACGGCCTGCCTGACCGTCTCCGCCACACCGAGCGCCCCGCACTGCACCGTGTCGGTGACCAGGTAGACCGAAAGATCCAGATCCTTGCTCATGAGATCTTCACCCGATCTGCGGCCTGCTCGGCACTCAGCCGAGCGAGCGCATCCAGGAGTTCGACGGCGAAGCTGCCCGGTCCCCTTGCGACGGACGCAGCGTCCTCGGCGGCGATGTTCATATGCGAGGTAGCCGCGATCGCCGCGTTCAGCGGGCTGGTGACCGCCGCATAGCCGGCCATCACCGCGCCCAGCGCGCAGCCGACCCCGGTGACCTGGGTGAGCATCGCGCTGCCGTTGCTCAGTTTCACCAGTTCGTCGCCATCGGTGATCATGTCAACCGGGCCGCTGACCGCGACGACGCAGTGGTAACGACGGGCCAACTCATGGGCCGCGTCCACGGCATCGGTGGTGGAGTCGGTCGCCTCGACGCCGCGTCCGGAGGTGCCGCCCAGGAAGCCCAGGATCTCGGAGGCGTTGCCGCGCAGGATGGTGGCGGGGTTGGCGTCCATCATCTTCTTGACCTCGGCCGTGCGCCACGGCAGTCCGCCTGCCGCGACCGGGTCGAGCACCCAGGGTTTGCCGGCGGCGACTGCAGCGGCTGAGGCCAGGTACATGCCCTGGATCTGCTCGGACGAGGGAGTGCCGTTGTTGACCAGCACACCGGAGGCGACCTGGGTGGCGAATCCTGCGGCCTCCTCGGGGTTGTCACACATCGCCGGGGATGCGCCGACCGCATACAGCACGTTCGCGGTGAAGTTCATCACCACATGATTGGTGAGGCACTGCACCAGCGGGTTGCGCTCCCGCAGTGCAGTGATGCTCTCGGCCAGAGCAGAGGAATGGAAATCGACGTTCATCTGGACGTCCCTTCGCTAGCACTACCTAGATCAGGTCACTACGGGTTTGGTCTCAGCCGGTACCTTCCCCGGCACCCCGCGTCTTGGATGTACGTTAGCACCGGCCACCAGCCGGCAGGCGAGGCGATTCCGGATGGTCGACCGGCCTGCGAGCGTGCTTCCCGGACCGGCGAAGGTCGGATAGCGGGCCATCGCCGCTAGCATCGAGACAGGACTACGGATGCCGGTGCGCGGGAGGCACAGTGACTACTGCATTGATCGTCGTAGACGTTCAGAACGACTTCTGTGAGGGCGGTTCGCTGGCGGTCGCCGGCGGCACCAAGGTGGCCGCGGATATCGCAGCCTTCGTGGAGGGCGAGCTTGGGCGAGGCACCGATCGCAGCTTCGACTATCTGGTCGCCACCCGTGATCGCCATATCGATCCGGGCGCCCACTTCAGCGCCACCCCCGATTACATCGACAGTTGGCCCAGGCACTGCGTGGCGGGCACTCAGGGCGCCGATTTCAATCCGGCAGTCGCCGATCTGCCCTTCGACGCAGTCTTCGACAAAGGCGCCTACCAGGCCGCCTACTCCGGTTTCGAGGGGACGATCGGCGGCGACGACGGCGGCGAGGGGTTGGGAGCCTGGCTGGACGCCCACGATGTCGACCACGTCGTGGTCTGCGGCCTGGCCACCGACTACTGCGTCCGCGCGACGGCCGCTGATGCCGCCAAGCATGGCTACCGCACCGAGATGCTGCTCGATCTTTCAGCCGCAGTCAGCCCCGACCGCGTGCCCCAGGTCGTCGCAGGCCTGCAGGAGGCAGGGGTCGTCGTCGCCGGCTGACCGCATCTCGCCGGCCTCGGACAGCCCCGATCGAGCCTCAGGACGCCGGTCTGCTCGGGCCGGGCACCCACGAGTACCCGTTCATCACCGCGGCCAGCCGCATCGGGCGCTCCATCTGGTAGAGATCCTCCAGCATCAGCGGTGCGCCGTCCGGCCCCGACAACGGTATCTGCCAGTTCGGGTATTGCCGCCAGGTACCCGGCTGGTTCTGGATGCGGTAGTCACCGACGGCATCCACCAGCGCGACATTGAGCACCCGTGAATCGGTGTACGTCAGGTAGCGGTAGAGCGCCAGCACCTTCGCCTCGACATCGTCCTCCACGTCGTCGGTGAACAGGCCGCGCTCGTCGAGACGGCGCATCCAGGCATCCTGCTCGAGTTCAGCGGCGGCCGCTTCTTCCTCGTACGACTCGGTGAGCAGCCCGAGATCGTGCCGCAACCGGACGTGCTCGTTGGCCAGATAGCCCGCGGTCGGAGGCAGATCATGGGTGATCACCGAGGCCATCGCGTATTCGCGCCAATGTTCGGGCGGAGAGGGCTGGCCGTTCGCGTCGTTCTCGAACCACAGCACCGAGGTGCCCAGGATGCCGCGTTCGGCGAGGTAGCCGCGCACCCAGGGCTCGACGGTGCCCAGATCTTCGCCGATGACGAATGCCCCGGCGCGCTGAGCCTCCAACATGATGATGCCGATGAGCGCATCGTGGTCGTAGCGCACATAGGTGCCCTCGCGCGGCGTGCCGCCCTCGGGGATCCACCAGAGCCGGAACATGCCGAGGATGTGGTCGATCCGCACGCCGCCCGCATGGCTGAGGGCGGTCTGCAGCATGCTGCGGAACGGGCCGTAAGCGGTATCGGCGAGCCGGTCGGGCCGCCACGGCGGTTGTCCCCAGTCCTGTCCGAGCTGGTTATAGCCGTCCGGCGGCGCACCGACGCTGATGTCCTGGGCGTAGATATCGCTCATCATCCAGGTGTCGGCCGAGGCGCCGCTCACTCCGACCGCGAGATCGGTCACGATGCCGACCGGCATGCCCGCGTCCTGCGCGGCCTGCTGGGCGTCGCTGAGTTGGTTCCAGGAGACCCACTGCAGCCACTCGTTGAACGTGATCTCGTCAAGGTAGTCGTTGTGCAGTTTCGCCACCCGCGGTGAGGTCGGGCGCTGCAGGTCCTCGTCCCATTGCCGCCAGTCGTTGCCGTAGTGCTCGCAGAGCACACACCACAATGCGAAGTCGCGCAGCCGGCGGCCACGGCGACGCTTGAAGTCGTCGAAGGCCATCTGCCGAGCCGGACGAAGGCCCGCGCCGAAGATGATGCGCAGCGCTTCTCGTTTGTTGGTCCAGGAGGCGTCGCGATCGAGCAATTGTTCGCCGGCCTGCTCCTCGTTGAGCTGCTCGCGCAGCTCTTTGATCGTGTCCCGATCGTGCTGACCGAGCAGGGCATATTCGGGCACAGCTTCGGGACGCAAGTACATCGGGTTAAGGAACAGCCGCGAGCTGGGCAGATAGGGTGAGACGTCCATCGGGGGTACCGGCTGCGAGGCGTGCAGCGGGTTGATCAGCACGTACTGGCTGAACTGCTGGGTGGCCGACCAGACGGCCAGATCCGATAGGTCCATCAGATCGCCGATGCCCCACGATCCGGACGAGCGGACGCTGTACAACTGCGCGGCGTATCCCCACAGCCGGGAATCGTTCAGCCGCTCGGGCAGCCCCAGGAAGCGCGGGGTAACGATGAGGGTCGAGTCGGACTGCCGGTCATCGGACAGCAGTTCGAGACGATGGTAGCCAGTGGGCAGATCCGAGGGCACCGCGAAGCTGGCCTCCCCGATCAGCGTCCCGTCGACCTCGCGTGGTTCGACCATGTGGTGGCGCTGGCCGAGGTAGCGGACCTCGCCGTCTTCGAGCCGCAGCCGGATCTGGGCGGGATGGCCGTGCACGACGTGGGCCTCGACGTGAGTGGTGTCGCCTTCGCTGACCACGACGACCGGGGGCAGACCGCGACGCCAGGGTTTCAGTTCGAGTTCGGCGATCGCGGCCTCAGCGCTGGTCTCGGTGGCGGCGTCCACACCCATTGCGGCCATCACCGCGATGATGGTGTGCTGGGGTACCTGAGTGTGTCGTCCCTTCCAGTCCCAGAAGTCGGTGGTGACGCCGAGTTTCTCGGCGAGCACATATAGGGACGACTCTAAACTCATTCCGCCTAGTCCTTCGGGTGTGGGCTGACTTGACCAACACACACTTTAACAGATCTGTTACCTGATCTTCACTACTTGGGTTTTGGCGATCATGTCGTGCAGCGCCTGGCGTTTTCTGTTTCCGAGGGGGACCAGCACATTGATGAGGCCGATGATCGTGATTGCGGACAGCCCGTAGAAGGCAATACTGCGTATCAGTGACATGCCGAGCCGCAGGCCGTGCTGCTGGGCTCCCGTGTTGACCGGTACCACCCGGAGTCCCAATGCCATCTGGCCCAGGGTCCCGCCCTTCCACATCAGCATTCCGGTGGAGTAGATGATGCTGACGATCAGGGAAACCAGGTAGATGGTCATGATCGGCCCGGCGAGCCCGTACTGGGGATCGGTGTACTCGGGCGGTATCCCACCGGATTGGGCAGCCCGCACCACGTCTTCCACCCAGGCCTGCATGCCGGTGGCCAGCGCATCGATGAACGGCAGGGCCGCCCCTACGGTCGCGAGCCCCAGAATCAGGCTGTCGATGATCGTCGCCCAGGCCCGCTGCCACCAGCCGGCCAGCGGCACGCCATCGGCGGTGGCCGGGCCGTAACCTGCGGGCTGGTACTGGGAGTAGCCCTGCGGGACATAGCCGGAGGGTTGATAACCCTGCTGGGGGTACCCGGTCTGCTGCTGGAGGTCGGTCCGGGGCTGATAGCCGTACTGCTGTTGCGGGGCCGCCTGTTGCGGAAGGGGCTGCGGCTGGACGGCCTGCGGACGCTGCCGGGTCGTCCAGCTCGTCCCGTCCCAGAATCGTTCTTGCGTCTGGTCGACGGGATCGGGATACCACCCGGACGGCGGCAATTGTTGGGCGGGCTCGTATTGCTGACTCACGTCTCCAGCATCCCACGTCGTGACAATCGGTTCTCAGCCCACCCCGGACGATTCGTTGCGGACCGGGCCGATGCGCAACGCGGCCAGCAGCGAGAGAATGCTCGCGGCCGTACACAATGCGTAGATTGGTCCGAAGGTGAATGCCGCCGAGACCGTGTTCAGTAGCCCGGCGAAGATCGTCCCGGCAAGCCCGGTGACCAGAGCGTTGCCCAGGCCCTCGCCCACCTGCAGCGAGGAGGTGTTGCGTCCGATCAGCTGGGGATCGCTCACCTGCATGTTGATCAGCGAGGTGCTGGACACCACCAGGCCCATCCCGAGCCCGAGGACGACAAAGCCCACCGCGAAGACCGGCCAGGGCCAGACCAGCCAGGTGGCCAGCGTCATCAATCCCGAGCTGAGTACCAGGCACGCCGCACCGGCGTGGACGATCTCGTCGCGGCGCAGTTTCAGTCCGCTCCAGGCCTGGACGAGCGAACCCAGCGTCCACCCCGTCGCCCCCAGCGCCAGGAAGAAGCCCGCCCCTTTCAGCGTGAACCCGTAGACCTGCATCAGCATCACCGGGATGAAACTCTCGCCGGCGAAATAGGCGCCTGCTGCGAGCGCGCGCGTCCACATCACCGACGGCAGTCCCCCGTGCAGGCGCAGGAAGCCGGGAGGCATCAACCGCGGCAACGCCATCAGCAGCACCGCCAGCCCCGCCAGGCCGATGCCGAGCGCAATCAGGTCGAGCCGCTGGCCCGCGAACTGGATCAACGCCGCCCCGCAGGCCGCGGCAGCGGCCGCCCAGATCGGCACCGGATTGATGGCGGTGACCGGCTCGTGATGCAGCCGCATCCGCACCAGCGGACGCCAGGCGAGCGCGCTCACGATCACCAGCAACGGGACGATGCCCAAGAAGACCCAGTGCCAGCTCCAGGTGGTGGTGATCCACGCAGAAACCGGCGGGCCGACGAAGCTCGGCAGCATCCAGCAGAACGACAGGATGCTCATCATCCAGGCCCGCTCGGCCTTGCCGTATGCCTGCGCCACGACGACCATGAATGCCAGGTTGAGTGCTCCGCCGCCGAAGCCCTGGAGCGCGCGGAAACCCAGCAGCATCCCCATGTTGATCGACAGGCCACCGCCGAGCAGTCCGAGGGCGAAGATGAGGACGCCCGCCGCCAGCGGCAGGACCGGCCCGATGCGGTCGACCAGTCGTCCGGCGAGCACGATCGCGAAGACCTGAGCGATGACGAAAGCCGTGAAGGCCCAGGCGTACAGATCCAATCTGCCGAGATCCTGCGCGGCATCGGGCATGGCCGTCAGCGTCCCGTAGGCCTCGAACGCCACCGCCAGGGCACCGCCGACCATGGCGATCGTGAAGACGAGCGGTGGGCCGCCGGAGGTGGTGGAGGTCGGCTGAGTCACCAACCCATCGTGGCACGGGTGCGCAAGCGTGCCACACTTGAGGCATGAGTCAATTGGCGCCGGGTTCGCAGAGCATTACCGAGGAACGCGTCGAAGAACGCTATGAAGAAGGCGACGAGGAGCGCTTCAGCCACTATGTGCCGAAGGCCAAGCTGACCGAGGCTCAGGTGATGGGCACTCCGGTTGTCGCCCTGTGCGGGAAGGTCTGGGTGCCTACCCGCAATCCGGAGCGGTTCCCCGTCTGCCCCATGTGCAAGGAGATCTGGGAATCGCTGCAGTCGGGCAAGGGCAAGGGCAAGGATCGCTGATCCGGTCAGCCGACCCGATCCAGCACGCGGGCTGAGGGTGTAGCGTCTGGGCGTCCACCCCACCCGCCCCGCCCACCCAGTTCGCCCGCGTTCTTGCTGGACGGCGAGCGTTCTTGCTCAGTAGCGGTAGTTGTCGGCCTTGAACGGGCCCTCAGTACTGATGCCGAGGTAGTCCGCCTGCTTGTCGGTGAGCGTGCTCAACCGTGCGCCGAGAGCATCCAGGTGCAGGCGGGCGACTTCCTCGTCCAGCAGCTTGGGCAGCACATGGACCCCCAGCGGGTAGGCGTCGTGGTTGCAGAACAACTCGATCTGCGCCAGCACCTGGTTGGCGAACGAGTTGCTCATCACGAAGCTGGGATGTCCGGTGGCATTGCCGAGGTTGAGCAGCCGGCCCTCCGACAAGACGATCACGCCGTGGCCGTCGGGATAACGCCACAGATCGACCTGCGGCTTGATGTTCACCCGCTCGATGCCCGGCCATGCCTCCAGGCCCGCCATGTCGATCTCATTGTCGAAATGGCCGATATTGCCCACCACGGCCTGATGCTTCATCCGGCTGATCTGTTCGGCACTGATCACATCGCAGCAGCCGGTGGCGGTCACGAAGATGTCGGCGATCGAGACCACATCGTCCAGCCGCACCACCTGGTAGCCGTCCATGGCCGCCTGCAACGCACAGATCGGGTCGATCTCGGTGATCAGGACGCGGGCACCTTGGCCGCGCAGCGACTGGGCGCAGCCCTTGCCGACATCGCCGTAGCCGCAGACCACCGCCGTCTTGCCGCCGATCAGCATGTCGGTGCCGCGGTTGAGGCCGTCGATCAGCGAATGGCGGCAGCCGTAGATGTTGTCGAACTTCTGCTTCGTCACCGAATCGTTGACGTTGATCGCGGGAAAACGCAGGGTCCCGGCGGCAGCCATCTGCACCAGCCGGTGCACCCCGGTCGTGGTCTCCTCGGTCACTCCGAGCAAGGTAGCGGCGATGGCCTCCCAGTCGATGTCGGTGGTGGCACGCAGTTGATCGAGCAGCACCCCGTACTCGTGCGAGTCCTCCGGCCCCGGCTGGGGAACCTCGCGTCCGTATTCGGCGCCCTTGTGCACCAGCAGGGTGGCGTCGCCACCGTCGTCCAGAATCATGGTGGGCAGTTGCCCGTCCGGCCAGCGGAAGATCTCGGTCGTGCACGCCCAGTAGTCCTCGAGGGTCTCGCCCTTCCAGGCGAAGACCGGGATGCCTGCGGCGGCGATCGCGGCCGCGGCGTGATCCTGGGTGGAGAAGATGTTGCAGGACGCCCAGCGCACCTGCGCGCCCAGGGCCACCAGGGTCTCGATCAACACGGCGGTCTGCACGGTCATATGGATCGATCCCGAGATCCGCGCACCGGCCAGCGGCTGGGACGCGACGTAGCGTTCCCGGATCGCCATCAGGCCGGGCATCTCATGCTCGGCGAGGGTGATTTCACGGCGGCCGAAATCGGCCAGATCGAGGTCAGCTACGCGGTAATCCATGCCGGGCAGTCTAGCCGTCCGCCCCCAGCCGGCCCTCCTGGCCGTCGAGCCCGATGGCCAGATAGGTGGCGCCGTACAGCCCCTGCATCAGCAAGGTGATGTAGCGGTCGACCTCGCTGCCCTGCCCCGCACCGATCTCGCAGATCCGCACACCGCTGCGCTGCGCGGTCTCGCGCAGCGACCGCCCGGACTGCTGCTCGGCCTCACCGGAGTGCTCGTCGTCCAGAATCACCAGCACCGTGCGGCGCTGCTGCTCATCGGTGAAGGGATCGGCGAACGGATCGTGCGGCTTGACGTGCCGCAAGACCTCGAGGATCTCGTCGGCGTCGGCGGCCAGCGCATGCCGGCCCGATGCCGCCCGGATGGCCTCGGCCAACCGGCGGCTCGCGCGCGCCGCCAGCACGGATCCGCCCCACAGCAACGGGTCGGCGTCGGCCAGTGCGCACGCCAGGTCTTTGGCGGGGTTGGACGACAAGTCGCGGTGCGGGGTCGACTCCTCGGCCACCATGTCGGCCGCCTCCGCCGCGTTCTCGGTGTTGACGATCGGCCCCAAGCCGGCATTGTGCAGCTGAGCGAGCACTGCCACCGCGGCGGCGGTCGGGTCGTCCGAACGGGTGAACACCTGGATCGCCTGGCTGGAGATCATCTGCGCGATGGGCGAGTCCTCCGGAGCGGCCAGCATCACCTGGGCGCCGCGCCGAGTCGCCTCCGCCACGGTGGCCATCAGTGCTGGGCTCTGGTAGCCCTCGGCTTCGCTGGCCAGCACCACGACCAGGTCGAGCGCTCCGACCCAGCCCGGCAGCCCGGGCAACGGCCAGGCGATCAGCGGCACCGGGCACACCGGCTCCAGCACCGCACGGATCAGCCGGGCCTCCGCACCGGCGACGATGACGCCGCGCGGTGTCATCGTCAGGTCTGCGGGGATGCGCGCGTCCAACGCCTCACTACGAATGCGGGCACCAGCGGTGGCCAGCCGCCGCAGTTGATCGTCATAGTCAGCAAGGACGGCCGGATCGTCGAGCCGGGCCTCATCGAATTCGGAGAACATGTCGGCCTCAGCGCGTGCTTCGTGCCTGATCGACCAGCAGCACCGGGATGCCGTCACGCACCGGGTAGGCGAGTCCGCATTCGGCGTTGACGCAGATCAGCTCAGCCCGGTCGTAGTCGACCGCAAAGGCCGAATGACACGCCGGGCAGGCCGCGATCTCGAGGAACTGCCTGGTCAGACCCAATTCGTCCACGGCATTGTCGGTATTCATCGTCACTCCCCGTCGGCTGTCAGTTCGTTGATGAGCCCGCGTACATAGGTCTGCGTGTCGGCCGGTCCGGTCACCGCATGACAGGGCACCCCCAGCTCGGCGACCGGGTAGTCGTTGCCCCCGGGCATCAGGCGGTCGCCGATGAACAGCATCTGATCCAGGCCGATGCCGGTCTGGCGCGACAGGCTGGTGATGCCGTAGGCCTTGTCAATGCCCCGGCGGGTGACGTCGATGGACGTCGAGCCTCCGGCGCGGACCTCCAGATCGGGCAGCTCCTTGGCGACCGCGGCGCGCAGCTTCTCCCGCTTGCTGCCGTCGGGATCCCAGGCCTTCTTGTCGTCGACCGCGGCCTGCTGGCCGAGCGCGGAGTAGGTGATCTGCGAACCGCGGTCCTCGATGCGAGGACCGCTCACCAGATCATCGGGCTCCCACAGGCCCAGTCTCTTCGCACAGTTCTCCAGTGCCTCGGTGGCCGCCAGCTTCTGCGCGTGGGAGAGGTCGTGGGCGTAGACCTCGTGCCACAGTCCTTCGTAGAAGCGCAGGTAGCGGGTGCCGCAGGTCGGCATCAGGTGCAGCGCATCGAGGTTGGTGTCGGGCGGCAGGTTGGCCAATAGCTGAGTGTCGAACTGCTCGAACTGGCCACCCGAAATGATGCAGACCGGGCACACCGCGAGCAGATCGGCGAGTGTACGGGCCATCGATTCCTCAAGTGGGGACTTCGATTCAGCGAGGGTGTCATCCAGGTCGAACGCGACCATGCGGATCTGGGCATGCTGATTCACCTGGCCAGTGTAGTTCAGGCGACCATGCTGCGGCCATGCGCGGGTCGAGCTCAGCGCATGAGAGGGCAGACGGAAAACGACGGGCATGCTCGGCTGGTGCAATGCGTGCTGGCGAACGACCGTGATCAGATGCGCCGTTGCGCGTCGGCGATTACCCTGAGGTGTCCGCGGCGTCCCAGTTCGACCACCGAATCCGGGTTGCCGGGCTGCGGGCCGCTGCTCGGGCTGTCCGAGAAGCCGACCTCGCGGACGGCATTGGCGAGGGCGAGCAGATCGTCCTCGTCCGGTTCGGGGACGAGCGTGTCGGGTTCGGCGAGCCGGATGACCTCCCAGCCCTGCGGGACGGTCATTTTGGACGCGTGGGTGGCGCACAGGTCGTAGCAGCCAGGCGTCGCCTGCAGCGCGAGAGGGCCGAGCACGGCGGTGGAGTCCGCGTACACGTAAGTCAATGTGGCCACGGCCCGGCCCTTGCAGCCGCTGCGGGTGCATTGCCTGTTCATCACGACCCCCACGCTAACCCGTGGCACCCGGTCAGGCCAGATCCGGGCAGCTGGAGCCGCGTGTTTCTCAACCTGAGCATTAGAGTGCGGCTATGACCGACAGACGTGACCGTCATGGCCGAGGCGTGCGGGGACCGCTCTCGCTGCCCAACCCCCTGACCGGTGCGCCGATGCGGTTGCCGGGCCATGTCAGCGCCGCGGAGTTCTTCATTCAGGCGATCACGGCCTCGGTCCAGCGGCTGATGCAGACCTGTCCGGATGCCCTGGTCGGAGTCGATATCGGGGTGGAGGACGTGCCCAGCTCCACCTTCGACTGGGCATTGCTGGAGCGGGTGCCGCTGGCGGCTGCCATCGACGCCACCACCACTCGTCCGGCCCGCATCGTGATTTTCCGGCGTCCCCTGGAACGCCGCGCCTCCGACCGCGCGGACCTGCGCGATCTGGTTCACATCACCTTGGTGGAGCAGCTGTCCGCGCTTACCGGGCGCTCGATGCACGATCTGGATCCCGAGATCGACGACGACTGACCAGCGCGGTCGTCGACCTCACCCGCCCAGGCCCGCATCGATCTCCACCGGCATGCTCGCCTGGGTGCGCGCGGCCGGTTCGAGCTGAGCGATGGCGAACCCGGAGCGGCCCTGGGCGCTCAGCAGCAGCGCGGCCGACAGCGGCGC
>Ga0334883_1002903_pt1 | contig 19646 bp, 9 predicted proteins | sample GraSluR1_MG_6_FD_207230 | JGI IMG/M metagenome (GOLD analysis project Ga0334883, IMG submission 207230) | Sludge microbial communities from methane-producing bioreactor in Wageningen University, Netherlands - Granular Sludge_09_05-R1 | ecosystem: Engineered > Bioreactor > Anaerobic > Unclassified...
ACGGCGGAGGCGGGTCTCGGCGACGAGTTGCTCGACGACCTGTTCCGCTTCGTAACCGAAGTGGCCGAGGGCCATGTGCCGCTGCCGGGGCTGGCCATCCTCGCCGCGCATCGAGACTCCGCACTCAAGAGGGCGCTTGCTGCCGGCCGGCTCGATCCGGCCGCCGCGCGGGGCTTTTTCGAGCGCCTTGCCGAAATGGGCCGGCCGGCGGACACCCTGCATGCCCGGTTGGGCATGCTCGCGCTGCGGATGCACGGGTACGGCGAGCCGATCGGCGGAGAGGAAGCACGGCGCGAAATCGATGCCCTGAAGGCCCTGGTGCGCGAATTGGACTCCGGCGCCGACGGCTATTCCCAAATCGTCGCAGGTTTCGATACCTCCCTGGAACAGTTGAAGGACCTCGTCCGCGTTGACCAGCAGAAGGGGCATCCGCCGCCCCGCAATCCGGTGGCCGAAAGCCCGGCCCGGCTGCGCGTGCGATTCGAGCCGATCGAAGCGACTCGGCCGGCGTGGGACGGCTTGAAACGCTGCGGCCCGTCGCTCGACGTGGCGTGGGACCGCTTTGCCGTGTTCGTGATTCCCGAGGCCGGGCGCGTCGAGAAAGTCTTCACCGTCCCGCCCACGAAGGAGCCTTGGGGCGACGCTTTCCGATACCGGCCGAGCGACGACCACGTGCTCGAGCCGGTGTTCGACGGCGGAGCCCTCTGGATTCCACGCCGGCTGTCGGGGGTCGACGTCGTCTCGCCCGCGGGTGAAGTCCTGGCCCACGTCGGCCGGGACGAGGGTCTGCCGCCCCATGCACCCGATTTGAACCTGGTCCTCCACCCCATCGAGCCGGGCCGATGCGTGGTCATCGGGCAGTACGGGCGCCAGCAGCGGGTCTGGTTCGCCCTGGTTTCGCGATGCGTCGACGACGGCTCGACCAGGCCCCGGGTCGAGGTGTTTCACGTCGCCGGCAAGCGGCCTGACGAGAACGATCCCTTCGGGATCTTTCACCCCGCCTGGCTGGCCGAGTGCGCGGCGCCGGGCGACCGCGCCCGGCGCCTGTTGCTGGTCGGTCGGGGCGACACGAACTACGTCGTGCGGCAAAGCCGCATCCGTCCCTTGGCCATCGACCTGAAGAGCCTGGAAGTCTCCGTATATCCGATCGCGCTACCCACGCTGAGCACCGACCGCGTGAGCGACGACCGCACGCGGGCCGTCGTGCCGATGTCGGCGCGCGCCCCGCGGGTCCTTTCGCTCGTCGAGGAACACACGACCGAGCCGCCTCCCGACGATTCGTACGATCCCCGGTCGCTGCCACCGTGGTTCTATGGCACATCGATGTTCCGGCACCAGGGCGCGTTCTACCAGTTGGGCCAGCGATGGTATCGCGTCGACGGGCGAACATTCGAGGTCGAGGAGGTCGAGCGGACCACATTCATCCACCAAGAGCCCTTCAACCGCTACGCGGTGTCGGCCCATCACGGCCTGGTCGGCTGGGCCTGGAAAGGCCGGCTGTATCGAGCGGTGATCGAGCCGCGGCCCTCGGCGGACGACGACCTGGCGGTGCGCTATCGGCACGTGCCGGCGCCGGCCCGCGCGCGCCACCACGCGGCCGTCGAGGCCATCCGTCGCCTCGGTGCAAGCGCCGGATCGCGCTGGGGCTACCGAGACCAGGGCTATTGGCAGAACACTCCCGTCTTCAATTATCCGAACGATCCGATCGCCCGACGCACGCCCGACGAATACCAGTGGCGCACGATCGTCTACCTGTCCGACGCATGGCGAGGCGGCGACGCGGGGCTGGAGCATTTGGCCGATCTCCATGATCTCCGCGACCTCTATCTCGTGGGGGCCAAGATCACCGACGCGGGGCTGCGCACCATCGGCCGGATGGACACGCTCGAGTCGCTGTACCTCGTCGAGACCGGGGCCACCAGCGCGGGGCTGGCCCACTTGCAGGGCCTTCACGGCCTCGTCTATCTCCGTCTCGAAGGTACGACCGGAGGCGGCGAGTTCGACGCCTCCGGATTGCACGCGCTGGCCGGCCTGCCGAACCTCCAGCGGCTGACGCTCTACGGGGCGGGATTCGACGACGCGACTTTCGCGGCCCTCGAGAAGCTCCCCAAGCTGCGGCGCGTCGCACTGTTGAATACCGCCGTCACCCAACCCGCGTTGCAGGAGTTCAAGAAGGCACGAAGGACCGTCACCTTCCTGCAGGTCAAACCCTCGGTGGCGTGGACCTTTTTCGACTGAACGATTGAGCGCCGTGATGGCCCTCGATCGGACGGCCGGGGCGTCGGCCTCGGGGCTACTCGGGCGATTCCTGTCGCGCCTTGCGTAGATACTGCTCGAGGATGATCGGCACCTGGTCGGGGGTAACCCGCGCGTGGACGTCGTCGTCGACCGTGAGCACCGGGGCCAGGCCGCAGGTGCCGATGCAGCGGCAGCCTTCGAGGGTGAACACGCCGTCGGTGCTGGTCTCGCCGAATTGGATTCCCAGCTCATCCATGAGCTTCTGGGCGACCCGGTCGGCGCCCTTCACGTAGCAGGCCGTGCCCAGGCAGACGTTGATCATGAAGCGGCCGCGGGGCTCGAGCCGGAAGAAGTGGTAGAAGCTGGCCACGCCCGCCACCTTGGCGGCGGGGATCTGCATCAATTGGGCCACGGCGTCCAGATGCGCGGGAGCCAGGTAGCCGTGCCGACTTTGGATCCTGTGCAGCACGCCGATCAATCGGCTATGCGGCTCGCCGCCCCGGTTGCACTCGTCGATGCAGGCGACGATCTCGTCGCCCAGCACGCGGCGGGCGGTGGCTCGGACTTCCTCCCAGTTGTCGGTGGTGGTGCTCATCGGACGCCTCGTGGCAGTCGGGCATGGTAGTGGGTGTGCAGGAGTTCGTGGGCCCGCTGCGAGCCCGGCCCGCCCAGAAACGCGCTGTAGACCTCTTCGACGGCGGGGTTCTCGTACGACTTGCGGAGCTTCTTGCCGCGGTCGATCGCGTAGAGCGCCGAGGCGCGCTTGCGGAGCAGCTCGGGATCGAGGACCTTGACGCCCCGCGGCGGATAGGGCTGGCCGCCGCCGCCGATGCAGCCGCCGGGACAGGCCATGACCTCGATCACGTGGAAGGCGTCGGGGTGGGCGATCACCTTGTCCAAGAGGACCTTGGCGTTGGTCAACCCGTTGGCCACGCCCACGTGGATGTTCCGCTCGCCGATCGCGACAAAGGTCTCGCGGAGCCCCTCGACGGCCCGGACCTCGGTGAACTCGAGCCGGTCGGCGGGCTTGCCGGTGACCAGCTCGCTGGCCGCGCGGAGCGTGGCCTCCATCACGCCGCCGGTGGTGCCGAAGATGTCGCCCGCCCCCGAGGCAAGCCCCAGGGGCGCGTCGAACTCGCCGTCGGGAAGCGTGCTCATGTTGATCCCGTAGCACTGGATCATCCAGATCAGCTCCCGCGTGGTCAGCACCGCGTCGGTGTAGGGCATCCCGTTGGGCATGTCGTGCTCGGGGCGGCGCGATTCGTGCTTCTTCGCCACGCAGGGCATGACGGCGACCATGTAGATCTTCGCCGGATCGATGCCCTGCTTCTCGGCGTAGTAGGTCTTGGCCAGCGTCGAGAGCATGCTCATGGGCGACTTGCACGTCGAGGCGTGGGGGATCAACTCGGGATAGAACTTCTCGAGGAAGTTGATCCAGCCCGGCGAGCACGAGGTGATCATCGGCAGCGGCGCCGCCCCGTCGAGCCGGGTAAGGAACTCGTGCGCCTCTTCGACGATGGTCAGGTCGGCCCCGAAATCGGTGTCGAACACGGCGTCGAACCCCAGAAGGCGCAAGGCCGCGATCATCTTGCCCGTGGCCGGCGTGCCGGGCGCCATGCCGAACCCCTCGCCGATGGCCGCCCGGATCGAAGGGGCCGTCTGCACGACCACGTGCAGCTCGGGATCGGCCAGGGCCTTCCACACGTCCTCGGTGCTGCTCTTTTCGAGGAAGGCCGCCGTGGGGCACACGTTGATGCACTGCCCGCACTGGATGCAGACCGAGTCGTCCATGTCGGCCAGGTGGGCGGGGCCGACAACCGTATGAAACCCCCTGCCATGCTGGCTCAGGTTGTAGACGCCCTGGATCTCGGCGCACACACGCACGCACCGCCCGCAGAGAATGCACTTCTCGGCGTTTCGGACCACCGAATGGCTCGAATCCTCGATGGGAAATTGCTTGCGCTCCCCCTCGAAGAGCCGCTCGCGCACGCCCATCGAATAGGCGAGGTTCTGCAGTTCACAGTTGCCGTCGCGCTCGCAGGTCTGGCAGTCCTTGGGATGGTTGTCGAGCAGCAACTCGACGATGTCGCGCCGCGCCCGGCGGATCGCGGGCGAGTTCGTCTGAACCTCCATCCCCTCCCAGACCGCCACGCTGCACGCGGTCATGTAGTAGCCCATCCCCTTCACCTCGACAATGCACACGCGGCACGAGCCGGCCAGGCTCAGGTCGGGATGGTAGCAGAGCCGGGGAATGTAAATCCCCAACGTCTCGGCCGCCTCCATGATCGTCGTGCCTTCGTCGACGGACAGCGGCGTCTCGTCGATGGTCAGGTTGATTTGCTTCTTCATGGGAAAATGATCGCGGAAAAGGGCAGTGGTCGAGGGAGAGGCGTGGAGAGGAAGAAAAGGGAGAGAGAAAACGGGAACAGGAAAAAACGGAAAATGGAAAGGAAGAAAGAACAGGGAAGAACGCGGGGAAGATGAGCCAGGAGAGGGGACCGGGCGCACGGTGAAGCTGACTTTTCAATCGATTCCGTGAGCCGCTCTTCGCCAGGCATGTTCATCCTCCGTCGTTCTCTTTCCTCTTTTCCCTCTTCCAATTTCCCCTTTTCCCTTTCACTCCTCGCGCCCCACCTTCGCGTCTTCCTCACTGTTTCTTCAGAGCCGGTCGACCGCGTTGAATCGGCAGACCTCGAAGCACCGGCCGCACTTGATGCACGCGAGCTGGTCGATCACGTGGACCTCGCGGCGATTGCCCGAGATGCACGTGACCGGGCAATTCTTGGCGCACACCGTGCACCCGACGCACTTCTCTTCGTTGATTTCGTAGCGGATAAGGGCCACGCACTTCTTGGCCGGGCAGCGGTGCTCGGTCACGTGCGCGCGATACTCGTCGCGGTAGTGGGCGAGCGTGCTCAGGACGGGATTGGGGGCCGCCCGGCCCAGGCCGCACAGCGACGCCTTCTTCATGAGCAGGCCAAGCCGCTCGAGCTTGTCGAGATCCTCCTCGGTTCCCTTGCCGGCGGTGATGCGATCGAGGATCTCCATCATGCGCTTGGTGCCCTCGCGGCAAGGGGTGCACTTGCCGCACGATTCGTCCTCGCTGAAGGTCATGAAGAACTTGGCGATGTCGACCATGCAGTCGTCTTCGTCGAGCACGATCATGCCGCCGCTGCCCATGATCGAGCCGGCCTCGGTGAGGCTGTCGAAGTCGACCTTCAAGTCGATCATTTCGGCGGGGATGCAGCCGCCGGCCGGGCCTCCGGTCTGAATCGCCTTGAGCTTCTTGCCGCCCTCGACGCCGCCGCCGATCTCGTAGACGATCTCGCGGAGCGTGATGCCCATGGGCACCTCGACCAGGCCGGTATGCCGGACCTTTCCTGCCAGAGCGAAAACCTTAGTTCCGCCGCTCGACGCGGTGCCGATCCGCGAGAACCATTCCGCCCCGTAGTTGACGATGGCCGGCACGTTGGCAAAGGTCTCGACGTTGTTGATGACGGTCGGCTTGCCCCAGAGCCCGCTCTCGGTGGGATACGGAGGGCGAATTCGCGGCTGGCCCCGCTCGCCCTCGATCGAGTGGATCAGGGCCGTCTCCTCGCCGCAGACAAAGGCCCCGGCCCCCAGGCGGATCTCGAGGTCGAAATCGAAGCCCGAGCCCAGGATGTCCTTGCCCAGCAGGCCCCGCTCGCGGCACTGGTCGATGGCGTTCTGGATCCGCTCGATCGCCAGGGGATACTCGGCGCGCACGTAGAAGAAGCCCCGGGTCGCCCCGATGGCGTAGCCGCCGATGATCATGCCCTCGACCACGTTGAGCGGGTCGGACTCGAGCATGCTGCGGTCCATGAACGCGCCGGGGTCGCCCTCGTCGGCGTTGCAGATGAGGTATCGCGTCTTGTCGCGGGCGGCGGCGGCCATGGCCCACTTCTTGCCGGTGGGATACCCGCCCCCACCCCGGCCCCGGAGCTTCGAGGCGGTCACCCGCTCGATCACCCACTGGGGATCGCCCCGGTCGAGAACCGCGGCCAGCGCCTGGAACCCCCGATAATGGAAATACTCGTCGATGCTCGTCGGATCGACCACGCCGTTGTGACGCAGCGCCACGCGGGTCTGCCGGTTGAAAAAGGCCACGTCGCCGTAGAGCTCGAAGAACTTGCGGCCGATCGTCTTGCCCGGCACCACGAGGCGGTCGACGACCTTCCCGCCCCGGATGTGCTTGTCGAGGATCTCGTCCAAGTCCTCCTCGCCCGAAATCCGGTAGAGCACCTTGTCGGGACGCACCAGGGCATGGGTCCATTGGCCGACCTCGCCCGTGCCGCAGGCCCCGAAGCAACTTGCCCGCATGAAACGCACCTGGTCGGGCGTGATGCCCTTGGCCTGAAGGCGCTCGTCGAGCTGCGGCCCGAAAACGCGGCGGCCGGGCCCCCCGCAACGCACGCTCGCGCAGTAAAGGATCTCGTGCTTCGGGACCTCTTCGATGGGCCCGTCGAGCACGCGGTCCAGAATCGGCTCGCCGCGCAGGATGTGCGACGTGAAAATCGCGTGGACCGAATCCCGATCGACGCGCTCATACTTGATCGGCATCCGGCCGGGCAGGAACACGGCCACGATCGGCTCGCGGCTGCACCGGCCCGTGCACCCGGTCTGGTGCAGCAGGATGTCGTCCCGCCCCGAGGCCGCGACGTGCTTGCGGAACTCCTCGAGCACCTCTCGGGAACCGGCGGCGTGCTCGCAGGTGGCCGACCCTACCTGAATGCGGATCCGCTCGTCGCCGCGGCGCTGGGCCAGGGTCTGTTCGGCCCGGGCGGCCAGAGACTCGTACTGCTCGGATATGCTGCTCACCGGTGCCCCCAACTTCAAAAGTCGAGCAGGGAGAAATCGGCACACGCGGCGCCCGAAGGGGCTGCCGTGCCGAAGCGAATATCGTATTTCACCAGAACCAGCCGGGATTACAAGCCCCGCGCCGAAGGCATGGGCACCCCGAAGCCCCTCCGGCGATGCCCCGTCAAACCGTTTCCAGGACCTCGGCCTCCTTCGACGGGCCGCGGATCAGCAGGGTGCCGACAATCGTCAGGACGATCCCCAAGGCCGACCAGGCGTTGAGCGATTCGGCGAAAAAGGCCAGACCGGCCAGGGCCGCCATGGCGACCTGGGAGGCGTTCAGCACGTTGGCGTGCACCACGGTGGTCAAATGAAGGCCCTTGGTAATGGCCAAAAAGGCGATCAGGTTGAACGTACCCGCCGCCAGCATCCAGGCGAGCTGCTCGGAGTCGGTCTCGACGAGCGTCGCCGCGCCGAGCCGCCAGAGACTCAGCGCGCCCAGGCTCAGCACCCCCATGCCCGTGATGACGAAGACGATGACGGTGACCGGCACTCGGGCGGCGGCCGTGCTGCGGATGACCGTGCTCAACGTGGCATACATCAGCCCGGCCAGACAGGCGGCCCCGACACCGGCCGCCACCTTGACCGGCCGAAAGGCCCCGTCGACCGGCGCGCCCATGCCCGCAGTGCCAAGGTTCAGCAAGATGATCGCAACGATCAACAAAAGAATGGCGGCCCCCGACCGGCCCGGCACCCGTTCGCCCAGGAACACCACCCCGAACACGGCGCCGGCCGTCAACATCACCCCGAAAACCGCCGGCATCGTGATCGCCAGCCCCACCACGCCGAACGCCCACTGAACGCTGAGGTTGCCGATCAACTGGACGCCCAGCCCCGTGAGCACCAGGATGCCCAGCGTTCGCATCGACGGCCAGGCGATGCGCCGGCGGACCCCCCCGACCAGCAGCCACGGCCCGATCACCGAGACGGTGACCACTTCCTTCATGCAAGTGACCCACATCTCGTCGGCCCCAAGCGCCGCCAGCTTGCGCAGGCAAATGTTCGCCGCCGTGTACAACAATGCCGACACGACGCAGCATGCCGTGCCGATGACGGCCGGCTTGATAAGCGACGGGTGGGCAAGGGGCTCGGCAGAGGCGTTCACGCGATCCATTCTACGACCGGCCGATCAGCTTCGGGAGGGGTCATGGATCCCGAAACGCCGCAAACGCAGGAGTTGGCCACTCCGCCAGCCTCGCCGTCGCCTACTTGTGGAATCGCTGGACGACGTGACGTTCTGGTGGGAATGGTCGGTTGGATACCAAGCCCCCAACGAATCGTTGACTGTCAGGGTAGATTTATTACAAATTCGATCGGCATTGTCTGCTTTTTCGCGGTGGCGCCGCGGTGACCGAAGGAATTTGCCGGTCGACAGCCGGTTCGGCCGGCCGTAAGCTGTAGGCGACGATAATTCCGGTGGCGATCCCATGGCGATGGCCCTGCCACGACACTGCTCGCCTTGCGCCGACGCTCGAGTTGGGTCCGACCGGGTGGCGGGCTGCCGGCGAAACAACTTGAGGAGGCGGAACCATGAACCTGCGGTCTGCGCTCGCCGCGGTGGCGTTTTTGGCGCTGCTCTCGGGCGGGCTCGTCGCGGCGGGCGAGCCGACGTGGAAGGCCGGCACGGCGCGACTCAACATCACGCCCCAAGAACCGCTCTGGATGGCCGGGTTTGCCTCGCGCGACCGTCCTGCCGAAGGCAAGCTCCACGACCTTTGGGTCAAGATCCTCGTGCTCGAAGCGGCCGACGGCCACCGGGGCCTGATCGTCACCAGCGACGTGTGCGGAATCTCGAAGGTCACCTACGAGACCGTTTGCCGAGAGCTCGAAAAACGCCGTGGTCTAAAGCGGCCCCAGATCAAGTTCACCTACTCCCACACGCACAGCGGACCCGCCCTGCGCGAATGTCTGCAGGACTATTACTCCTGGGACGCGCCGGCGCGCGACCGGGTCACCCGGTACACCCTCGACCTCGAAAAGGCCGTGGTCGGCGCCGTCGCCGAGGCCCTGGCGAGCATGAAGCCGGTCACGCTTTGGGCGACCGAGGGTTCGGCCGATTTCGGCGTCAACCGCCGCAACAACGACGAGCGCCGCATCGACGAGATCCTGGCAAGCGGCGAGCCGCTCAAGGGGCCCGTCGACCATCGCGTGCCCCTGCTGGCGGTCCGCGGGCTGGACGGGAGCCTCGAAGCGGTCGTCTTCGGCTACGCCTGCCACACCTCGATGCTGGCCGGATACGAATGGTCGGGCGACTACGCCGGCTTCGCCCAGCTCGCCCTCGAACAAAGCCGGCCCGGCGTGCAGGCGATGTTCTACCAGGCATGCGGGGGCGACCAGGGGGCCATGCCGCGACGCACCGTCGAGGCCACCCGCGACAACGGGCGCAAGCTCGCCGCGGCCGTCGACGAGGCCCTGGGCAAGCCGATGCGCCCGGTCGCGCCCACGCTCAAGACCGCGTTCGCCTTGGTCAATCTGCCCTTCGAGAAGACCATGACGGCCGAGCATCTCGACGACTTCGCGAATCGGGGAGCCCATTATCGGCGCTGGGCGCGCCGCATGCTCGAACGGCTCGAGGCCGGCGAGACGTTCCCGAACGGCTTTCCCTACGCGGTTCAGGTCTGGAACCTCGGCGCCGACCAGCTCTGGATCAGCCTGGGCGGCGAGCCCGTAGTCGACTACTCCCTGAAGTTCGCCGAGATGTTCGGGCCCACGACGTGGACAAACGGCTTCACGCACGATCTGACGGCCTACATCCCGTCGCGGCGCGTCTGGGAGGAGGGCGGCTACGAAGGGGGCTACCTGGGCGAATATGGCCTGCCCGCCATGCGTTGGACGGCCGACGTCGAAGACCGCATCACCGCCGCGGTCGAGCGACTGGTCGAGCAGGTGCGGTAGGCGCAGAGGGCGGTCGACTCGCGGCACAACGTCAACCGTTCGAGGTCAACCGTTCGAGCTTTCCGGTCGCGTGCACCGCCTGCGCGAATGGCCCGGCGACGTGGGTGGGGCACGACGGACGAAGATTTCGGGAGCACACCATGAAACGGACGCGTACAGGTTATCTGATGACCGCTGCCGTGCTTTGCTGCGCGAGCGTGGCGGCGGCTGATTTCGAGGTCAAGCAGTTGCGGTGCGAGTATCTCCGCGATCCGCTCGGCATCGACGTGGCCCGCCCTCGGTTGAGCTGGATCGTCGAGTCGGACCAGCGGGGCCAGCACCAGACCGCCTATCGCGTGCTCGTGGCCGCCAGGGGCGCTCCGCCGGGCGAATGCCGTTTTCGCCGGGCCTTCACCCTGCCGGCCGACCGCAACGTGGCCCGGGCCGTGTGCTTCTTCTCGGCCGACAACGCGTACGAACTGTGGGTCAATGGGAAGAAGGCCGACCGGGGGAGCAATTTCCACAGGGCGGGTGAATCCGACGTGACCGGTCTTCTCGAGCCCGGCGCGAACGTGCTGGCCGTCGCCGCCACCAATGCCGGCGACAGCGACAATCGGGCCGGGCTGGTCGGCGTGTTGATCGTCGAGTTCGACCAGGGCGATCCCCTGGTCGTCGCGACCGATCGGCAGTGGAAGGTCGTCGACGGCGACCCGCCCGACTGGAAAGCCGCCGGGTTCGACGGCGGGCCCATCCGTGCGAATAACGACTACGACGGCGAGGAGTACGACGCCCGGCTTGAGATGCCCGGCTGGAGCGAACCGGGGTTCGACGATTCGGCGTGGCGGGCCGCCGCGTCGGTCGACGCGCCGGCCGGCCGGTTGGCGGCCCAGATCAACGAGCCGATGCGCGTGACCGAGACGCTCGATCCGGTGGCCATGACCGAGCCGGAACCTGGGGTTTACGTTTACGACATGGGCGAGAACATCGTCGGGTGGGTGCGGCTGGCGGTCCGCGGCGAACGGGGCGACCAAGTGACGCTCCGCCACGCCGAGACGCTCGACGAGCGGGGGATGCTTTACACCCAGAACCTGCGCAGCGCCCGGGCGACCGACACGTACGTGCTCCGCGGCGACGGCGAAGAGGTTTACGAGCCGCGGTTCTCGTACCACGGGTTCCGGTTCGTCGAGCTTCGCGGGTATCGCGGCACGCCGACCCGGGAGACGATCGCCGGCCGGGTGGTGCACTCCGACGTCGCGCCGGCGGGAAGCTTTGCCGGTTCGCACCCGCTGGTGAACCGCATCGTCAAGAACGTCATCCGGGGCGTGCGGGGCAACTACCTGAGCATTCCGACCGACTGCCCCCAGCGCGACGAGCGCCAAGGCTGGCTGGGCGATCCGGCGGCGCGTTCGAAGGGCGAGAGCTACATGTTCGGCGTGGCGGCGTTCTACCGCAAGTGGCTCACCGACATGCAAGACGCGCAAAACGACGAGGGCTGCGTGCCCGACGTGGCGCCGGCCTTCTGGCCCTTCTACAGCGCCAACGTGACCTGGCCCAGCGCCTACCTGCTCGTGCCCGACTGGTTCTACGATCAGTACGGCGACGCGCGCCTGTTGGACGAGCACTACGAGAGCATGAAGCGTTGGATCGCGTTCATGTCGCCGTTTGCGAAGGGCGACCTGGTGATCTGGCTCTACGAGGGCCTGGCCGGCATCCAGAGCGATCCGGCCCGGCCGGGCTTCAAGCACGTCGTCATGCGGCCCCAGCCGGTCGAGGGCCTCGAGTTCGTCGAGGCGCGGCATCGCTCACCTTACGGCCTGATCGAAAGCCGTTGGCGCCGCGAACGCGGGGCCCTACATTGGGACGTGACCGTGCCGGCCGGCGCCACGGCGACGGTCCACGTGCCGAAGCTGGGCAGTCCCAGCCCCACCGTCACCGAGGGCGGGCAACCGGCGGCTGAAGCCCCCGGCCTCCGGTTCGTGCGCGACGAAGGCAATTGCGTAGTCTACGAAACCGCCTCGGACAAGTACTCGTTCGTGGTGCGCCCGGCAGAAAGCCGCTCAGGGCCGGGCGACCAACAGGCAACCCAACGCCGTGGAGATCGCCGATGAGAAAGCTTCGCATTCTGCTGGTTGTCGCCCTGCTCGCGTTCTGCGGCGCCGTCGCCGCGGCGGCCCCGTGGCAAGTCGGGCTGGCCAAGACCGAGATCACTCCCCAAAGCCCCGTCTGGATGGCCGGGTACGCCGCCCGGACGCATCCCTCCGAGGGCACGGTGCACCCACTCTGGGCCAAAGTCCTGGTCATCGACGGCGAAGGCCGCCGGGTCGCGATCGTCACGGCCGATTTGATCGGTTTCACCCGGGATGTCTCGGATGCCATCGCCCGGCGCGTCGCCCGGCAGACCGGCCTCGAGCGCGGGCAGATCGTGTTCAATGCGTCCCACACGCACTGCGGCCCGGTCGTGCTCGGCTGCGCCGACATCGCCCATCACATGGAGGCCGACGACGTGGCCGCCGCAAAGGCGTACCGCGAGTGGCTCGTCGAGCGGGTCGTCGAGACGATCGTCCGCGCGGCCGGCGCCATGCGGCCGGCCATCCTGACCTACGGCGAGGGCGAAGCGACCTTTGCGTCGAACCGCCGGGCCAGGCGGGGCAAGGACTTCGTGATCTCGCCCAACGCGGCCGGGCCAGTCGACCACGTGGTTCCCGTCCTGCGCATCGGCGACGAAAGCGGAAAGCCGCTGGCCGTCCTGTTCGGCTACGCCTGCCACAACACGACGTTGGGCGGCGACTTCTACCAGTTCAACGGCGACTACGCGGGATTCGCCCAGATCGACGTCGAGGCCCGGCATCCCGGCGTCACCGCGATGTTCATGGCCGGCTGCGGCGCCGACTCGAATCCACAGCCGCGCGGCCAGCTCGAGCTGGCCGAGGCCCACGGCAAGGCCCTTGGCGCGGCCGTCGACGAGGTCCTCTCGAAGGATCTCGCGCCGATCGCCGGCCCAATTACCGTGGCGATGGAGCGCGTCGATCTGCCCTTCGTCGACCCGCCCACCAAGGAGGAACTCGAAGCCGGGCGCGGACAAGGGACCGTGTACCAGCAACGGCTGACCGAGTTGCTGCTCAAGCGGATTGCCGAGCAAGGGCACGTCGACCGCGCGTATCCCTATCCGGTTCAAGTGGTCCGGTTCGGCGACGACCTGACCCTGGTCGCCCTGGCCGGCGAGGTCGTCGTCGACTATGCCTTGCGGCTGCGCAAGGAGTACGAAGGCAAACGGCTCTGGATCGCCGGATACTCGAACGAGGTGTTCGCCTACTTGCCCTCCGAGCGGATTCTCACCGAAGGGGGCTACGAGGGCGGCGGCGCCATGGTCTACTTCGGCTGGCACGGCCCGTTCCGGCCGGGTGTCGAAGACCTCGTGGTGGGCCTGACGAAGAAGCTTGTGGACGGGGGCAAGTGATAGTGAGGTGGGTTCGCATCCTGGAAGGAGTATCCCAATGAATCGCTTTGGTTTGAAGTGCCTTGTCGGTGTCATCGTGTTCCTTGGTCTGGCCACCGCGGCCCGGGCGGCCGAGCCGTATCCGCTCGCGCCGCCGCCGAAGTATCCGCCCATCACGCTGTCGACGTGGTACGAAGTCGACCCGAGTTGGCCTCAGCGTCCCGAGGGGATGCCCTGGGGCCGCACGCCGGGGGTGTTCGTCGACGACAAGGACCAGGTGTGGCTCTTTACCCGGGCGAACCCGCCCGTCCAGGTGTACACGACCGAGGGCAAGTTCGTTCGGGCGTGGGGCGAGGGCATGATCGGGGCCACGCCCACGAGCCTCGGCTCCCATCAGATCAAGATCGACCACGAGGGCCTGGTCTGGCTGTGCGACACGGCCAACCACGTCGTGCTCAAGTGCACGCCCGAGGGCAAGCTGCTGGCGACGCTGGGCACGCCGGGCCGCTGGGGATGCGACGAGCGCCACTTCAACCGACCCACCGACGTGGCGATCACCCCGGAGGGCCGGATCTTCGTGACCGACGGCTACGGCAACGCCCGCGTCGTCGAATTCGACGCCCGGGGCAAATTCGTCAAGCAGTGGGGCACGCAGGGCACCGGGCCGGGCGAGTTCAGCCTGCCCCACGCGATCGGCTTCGACTCGAAGGGCCGCCTCTACGTGGCCGACCGCAACAACGCACGCATCCAGGTGTTCGACCAGGACGGTCGGTTCCTCGACCAGTGGCAGAACATCATGGTTCCGTGGAGCATCTGGATCACGGCCGACGACCAGATCTGGGTCTGCGGCTCCTCGCCGATGCGTTGGGCCGACGAAGACATGCCGCTGGGTTGTCCGCCCAAGGATCAGCTCGTCGTCCGCTTCGACGCGACGGGGCGCGTGCGCCAGCTCTGGACGTTTCCCAAGGGCGAAGACGGCGCCGAAAAGCCCGGCGAGCTCAACTGGCTGCACGGCATCGCCCTCGACCGCCACGGCAACCTCTACGCCACCGACATTATCGGCGAGCGCGCCCAGAAGTTCGTGCGGCGCAATTGAGCCGGCGGGCGCACGGCTCGAACGCTACTGTTCCTCGCGCCGCAGCGTGAAGCCGGTGTAGTGCAGGCCCGACACGTCGTCGACGAGCACGGCGCCTCGGGGGCCGAGATACTGCTCGATGACCTCGAAGGGCGGCAGGGCATGCTTTTCGAGGGCCAAGTTGAGGGTGCTCAGGAAGGGGTTGCGCTGCCCGCCCCGCCGCATGCGCTCGCGCGACTCTTCGGCCAGCGCCGATTCGTAGATCAGCCGCATCCCTTCCCAGGGTCGCACGAAGCCGATCATCGACGGCTTTGTCGGACCCTGGCGAATCTTGCTCGTGACGCGCCGGTAATCGGCCGCGCCCGACAGCGATTCGTCCTTTCCCTCGCCGGTGGCGATCACCTTCTCCAGCAGGCTCGTGCGGTTGCTGAGCATCAGGTAGCCGAACATCACGCCGAAACAGGGGCGCGGCCGGGCGCCGTCCTCCGGCTCGTCGGTCAGGCGCGGCGGTTCGACTTGCAGATACTTCTGGCCCCCAAAGCTCTTGCGCACGAGAAAATCGCGGTTCCGCTCGTGGACCCTCTCGAGCGCGTCGCGCACGGGCCCCTCGTCGGAGAGTTGAAACGCCACGAGCGTGGCCTGCGCCCGCGGCGTGACGGGACGCTCGATCCGCGTGAGGTGGATGACTCTGCCGGTGGCGTAGGGCAGCAGGTCGTGCTCGACGTGGATGCCGGTGCGTCGCTCGATGCGTTGCTCGAGCAACCGGGCCAGGGCCCCCTCGCCCCGAAACCCGTCGTAGAGGTTCGTCAACTCCTTGAACGTGGTCGGAAAGTGCCAGCCCAAGGTGGTGTAGCCGGCCACGTCGGCCGGCACCCAGGGCTCGGGCTCGGTCTCGCCCGGCCTGAACGCGATCATCTCGACGACGCCGTCGCGCATGCCGTCGAGCAGGGCGTGCGCGTAGAAGATCGAGTCGAATTGGCCCGCGTCGAAGGTCACGCTGCCGCCGAGCGCCTTCACGCCATCGAGCCCGAGCACGGGCAGCATGGCCACGGCCAGGCGCACGCCCGGGTTGTCGTTGCCCACGGCCCGCATCAGGTTGATCGGATCGACGTACCAGACGAGTTGGGGCTTCAATTCCTCGCTGCCGCTTCGCTTCATGATCGTGGTGAACTTGGCCTGTTTGGCCAGGGTGCCGGCCTGGTCGCCGTTCCAGGCATTGAGGATCGCCTGGACCGACTCGACGCTCGAGCCGACCACGAAGGTCGCGTCTCTTTCCAGGAAGACCAGATGGCGGCTCCGCCGCCCCACGTCCTCGTACACGAGGCACTTCGTGCCCGACAGCGTCTGAACCGACTTGCGTGCGCCGGATTGATCCAGGGCCTTCTTGGCGTGCTCGAAGAGGGTGCGAGCGTCCGAGGCGCGGTCGCCGGCGTCCATCAAGGCCACCAGCTCGGGCGGGCCGTCGCCGGCCGCAATCGCCGCCAGTGCCAGCTCTCCTTGGGGAACGGCCAGGAGTTGGGCCAGCGAGAGCCCGATCCGGTCGTGGACGCCCTCGACCCGTTGCGCCAACGCCCCGTACATCTCGTCAATGAGCGGCTTGAGTTGGGGATCCTGGCCCATGCGCCCCAGCGAACTGTTCATGAACCCCGAGGTCAGCTCGGGCACGCCCGGGCTCCAGAGCAGGACGACCGTCGTGTCGGGCAGCAGCGAGGGCACGCTGGGCCGGTCGGCGAGCGCAGGTTCCGCAACCGCGGTCATGGCCCCCGCGACGAGTATGCCCCAGGCCACCCACCCGCGTCGATTCCCCGCGCAAAAGCACATCATCGCAACTCTCCTCCTCCGGTTCCGGCCCCCCTTCGGGAGTGGCAAACGTGTCGCTCGGCCGCCTCAACTGGCGCGGGCATCGCGGGGCTCGGCCGTCTCTGCCGACCTTACCCCGTCTGTGCAACCATTAGGATGCCTGCAATCGTGCGAGGTCGTGTCGGATCGCACGCGAAACGGGCGCCACGTGAGCGACATTTCGTGCAGCTTTGAGTACACTCAGGTTTTATACACCTTCGTTATGGTGTTCCGTTACAGCGCTGTGGTTTTTTTCGCGGTTTTCGGGTCTACCATGCCCCCTGTTTGGGTGGATTCATCAAGGGAACTTTGCCGGTTCATGCGAGTACGCGACGGGGTTTCAGCACCCCGACCGGGCCGAGCCAAGAACCAGAGCTGCCGTTGACGTAAAGTTGAAGTGTGCCCTGCAACCCCACCATGAAGAGGCGTTCTGAGCGAGGTTTTCGTTTCATGCGTTCCAGACGACGCTGCCCAAAAGACCGCCGCACTTACCGCATCCCCATCATCGAGTGGCTCGAGCCCCGCGTGGTGCTTGCCACGCCCGCGCTGGCCCCCTTGGGCGACGTGACCCTGCTGTCGGGCGCCCCGTTGCATGTCGCCCTGGACGGATTCGACGCCGACGGCGACACCCTGACCTACCAGGTAAGCACGAGCAACGTGCAGTTGTCGAATCCCAGCGTGGCCGATCCCCAGTTGACCACCACGGTGCTCGAGGGGAACCGCAGCATGCGCATCGCCGTCGAGGGATACGGCGACATGCTGCTCGAGTTGTTCGAGCAAACGGCTCCGCGAACCACCGCCCGGATCATCGAGCTGGCCGAGTCGGGCTTCTACGACGGGCTGATCTTTCACCGAGTCATCGAAGATTTCATGATCCAGGGCGGCGATCCGCTGGGCACCGGCACGGGGGGCTCGGGGGTCAATTTCGACGACGAGTTTCACCCCGACCTGCAGCATACCAGCTCGGGCATCCTCTCGATGGCCAAGGGCGACGACGACACGAACGACTCGCAGTTCTTCATCACGGCGAAGCCCACCCGGTGGCTCGACTTCAATCACTCGGTCTTCGGCTTTCTGGTCGAGGGCGACCACGTGCGCCAGCAGATCGAGGCGGTCGCGACCGACTCGGACGATAAGCCGCTTACCGACGTGGTGATGACCTCGGTCACGATCGAGACCGACTACGAAAACGGCGTTCTGATGCTCAAGGCCCCCGAGGGCACGACGGGCAGCGCCGACGTGACCGTCACGGTGAGCGACGGTCAGGGCGGCACGGCGCAGCGCACGTTCCACGTCACGATTGCCCAAGACACGAGCAATGCCCCGCCCTACCTGCTTCCCATCGCCCCGATCAAGACGGCGGTCAACGCCCCGGTGACGGTCACGCTCCAGGCCCACGACATCGAGGGCGACCCGGTGCGGTTCGACGCGTACGTGCCCCAGACCAGCCCGGGCCTGGAGGTGTCGATCGACGCGGAAACCGGCAAGCTCACCGTGACGCCCGTCAGCGCCCAGCCGGGGGTGTACGCGATTTTGGTCGGCGTGCAGAGCGCGGCGGGAAGCGACTGGGACGTGCAGGCCGTGCCCGTCTACCTCCACCCCCTGGCCCCGACCAGCATCGAGCTGCTCACCCACGCCTCGGGCAACGACCGGCTCACCTACCTGAACAACACCCCGGGCAACGAGTTGGGATTCCGCGTGTTCGGCGTGCGGCCCGGCGCCCTGGTGTCGCTCTACGCCGACGGGCAATGGATCGGCCAGGCAACGGCCACGTCGAGCAGCGTCACGCTCGCGACCAACGGAACCGTGCCCCTGGCCGATGGGATCCACCAGATCACGGCGATCCAGACCCTGGAGGACGAGCCGATCAACGTCGGCAACCTCAAGGGCACCGTCGACCTGGACAGCAAGGCGTCGCCCTCGCTGGCGATCACCGTCGACAGCGGCATGCCGACGTTCACCTCGACCCCGGTCACCGTCGCCGCCGAGGGAAGCCAATACACCTACGACGTCCAGACCGCCGAAGAAGCTGGCGGCGGCGTGAGTTACGCCCTGAACACCGCGCCGGCCGGCATGACGATCGACCCCGACACGGGAGTCATCTCCTGGACGCCCAGCGACTCGCAGGCCGGCGTTCACGCCGTGGTCGTCGCCGCCACCCGTACCGCGGGCGGCACCGCCACGCAGGCATTCGAGATCACCGTGCGCGACGCTCCGATCCTCGCTCCCATCGCGTCGAGGTCGGTCGACGAAGGCGCGCTGATCCATTTCACGGCCAGCGCTTCGGGAGGCGAAGGAGAGCTGCGCTTCGGCCTCGACCAGGGCGCACCGGCCGGAGCCACGATCGACCCGACCACGGGCGAGTTTGCCTGGCAGACCGGCGAGGTCCACGGCCCGGGCCAGTACTCGATCACGGTCCGCGTGACCGACGCAAACGGCGCAGCCGACGCCGAGACCTTCGTGGTAAGCGTCGCCGAGGTGAACCAGCCTCCGGTGCTCGAGGACGTGGCCGACCGGTCGATCGACGAGGGGCAACTGCTGGCGTTCGACGCGGTGGCCAGCGATCCCGACCTGCCGCCCAACACCCTGACCTTCTCGCTCGGCCCCGGCGCGCCCGAGGGCGCGACAATCGATCCGAGCACGGGGCGGTTCACCTGGACTCCCGGCGAGTCGCACGGCGGCGAGGCGTTCAGCGTGACGATCCGCGTTTCCGACGGCATCGCCGCGCCGGTCGAGAAGTCCTTCGTCGTGACCGTCGTCGAGGTCAACAACGCCCCGCGCTTCGACCCCGTCGACCCGCCCAAGGCGACTCCCGGCGAAACGTACCAGCTCACGGTCACCGCGCGGGACGACGACGGCCCCGGCGACTCCTATCCGGTCGTCTACCGTTTGGATTCAGCACCCGACGGCGCTCGAATCGACGCCCACACCGGCCGGATCACCTGGGACGTGCCGCTCGATGCCACGGGGAAAAGCACGGCGTTCACGGTGCGGGCCACCGAGGACGTGCCCGACGGCCGGGAGCCACTCAGTTCGACGCTGACCTTCGAGGTGGAGGTCGACGGCGCCGACTTCCGAGCCCTGGCGTTGTTCCTCTTGGAGACCGGAGTGCCCGTCTCGTTCCCGGCCGCGGCCGCTTCCGACTCAACGGACTTCGGCGGAATCGCCGGCCTCGCCGGAGGGCTTCCCGCCGGTTCGGTCGGAGGGGAAGCCGGCCTCGGCGCACGCGACGACTTCCTGTCGGCCGTCGATCCGCTCGGCAACCCGGCGGTGTTCGGTTTCCAGCTTGGCGTCGGCACCGGTAAC
>Ga0334883_1002914_pt1 | contig 19563 bp, 16 predicted proteins | sample GraSluR1_MG_6_FD_207230 | JGI IMG/M metagenome (GOLD analysis project Ga0334883, IMG submission 207230) | Sludge microbial communities from methane-producing bioreactor in Wageningen University, Netherlands - Granular Sludge_09_05-R1 | ecosystem: Engineered > Bioreactor > Anaerobic >...
TTCAATATAGAATATATCAAATTTGTCAGTAAGCTTATTCCATTTTTACAATAACATTGATACAAATAAGACATGGAAGAAATGCTAATTTAAAACTTGGGTTATACATTATTATTCTACTAAAGTTATTAAATAATGATTATAAAATAAAAGGCATTTTAAAATTAAAGATATAATCTATTACCCCTCAAATTATTACCATGTGCAAAAATTAATTTTATTATATTTCTTATTAAACGAAGAAGCGGGATTAAAAATTTCAAAGAACAAAATTATTGTTATTTTGCTTGTCTTTATTGAAATATTTAATTACTGTTATTGTGCAGGAACTAGAAAGTATTTAAAAGTATATTTTTAGTTTATTAAAAAATGGACAAATTGTCAACTGGTAATACCAATATTAAATAATAATTTTTTTTACCATAAAAAGATTAAAATAATCTAGATGATAATATTTCACCTGAAGTCCAAAGTTGGAAATACTATTGCTTAAGAAAGATTATGGCTAAAGGTATAAATAAAAAATCGAAAGAAAAAGAACAAAAAAGTTAAATCCCTTTTAGGGGTATTGAAAGCCACCCGCTATGCGGGTGCGAAATTTACTTGTATACACACAATATAAATCTTAAAATTAATTAACCCCACAATTTAATTAGTACATACTATTGATAGGCTAGCAGAAGTTGGGAAATATATAAATACTAAAAATAAAACTTAATTTTAGATAATTAAAACAAAAAGAATCATATACAATACACTGACAGGATAATTTTTTGGAAAATATTTTATAAACTATTCTCCAGTTTATTAAAATACTCAATCAACTGTTCTGCAACTGATAAAGTGGTTTTGCTGATTCCCTCAAATGTATAACCTGCATGATGGGGGGTACATAGAACGTTATTTAATTTAAGTATTTTCCAATCTTTATCAACTGGCTGTTTGGAATATACATCTAATATAGCTCCTTTTATTCTTTCTATTTTTAAAGCATCATATAATGCTTCTTCATCAATTATTCCACCCCTGGACATATTAATTAGATATGCAGTCGACTTCATTTGACTAATCTCATATTTCCCAATTAGATTAACAGTATCTTTAGATAATGGTATGTGAATAGAAATAATATCAGATTCTTTAATTATTTCTGTTAAATCAAAAAAATGTATACCTGTTTTTTGTTCAATTTCCTTGTTTCTAATTATATCAAAATAACTAACTTTCATTCCAAAACCATTACTTATTTTTGCTACATTTTGACCGATATGCCCCATTCCAATAATTCCCATTGCCTTGCCATATAATTCTTCCCCTATGAATTTTGCTCCTTCCCACTTTCCATGTAATAAAGATTCTCTTGCAATACACACTTTCCTAATTAAAGATAGCAAAGTGGCAAATACAAACTCAGCAACAGCGATCGAATTTGTGTGTTTTGCATTAATGATTTTTATTCCTTTTTTGTTTGCTAATTCTGAATCTATATTATCAATTCCAACACCATGTTTAACAACGGCTTTTAGATTTTCATTATTGTTAAGAGATTTTTTCCCAACAATATCATTGCCTATTATAATTGCATCAAAACCATTAATTAAATTAGATAGTTCATAGTCATTAAACGGACCCTCTGCCCAGTGAGTCTCGAAATTATTGGATTCTAACTCTTTAATTGCTTCCTGGGTTGTTTTTGCAAATGACGTAGAAGTAATCAACAACTTTTTTTTTCTTTTCAAAAATACCACCACCTACTTTAAAATTACTTTGAAATCACATTTGATAATTCTGTTACATTAAATGTTTTAGCAAAGACATGCTATTCTTTATTCCCCATAATTCGTCTTTTTCTCCTTCGTACTCAATACTGATATATTCTTTAAAGTTATACTTTTGTATCATCCGTAACACTCTATGATAATCAATTGAATTTTCATTTCCTTCTCTGTCAAAATCATAAGTCTTGGCATGGATATGAACTGCCCAGGGTAACAGGGGTTCAAAGGCTTTATATCGAATGTCAGCCCTGATATTTCCAATATCCGGACATAACATCAAATATTTTGAATTAAAATACTTTACAATGTCAACTACTACCGCCGGATCCGTATTTTTAGGACAATTCTCAATTGCTAAAACGATGTTATTTTTTATTGCTTTGTCTAAACATTTTTCAAAACATTCCAATGAAAAAGGAAGTGAATTTTTTTTATCCTTATTTAATGCAATCAAATCACCCGGTAAAACTCTAAGTATCTTGCATTCTAATAAGTTGGTTATTTCAATCCATTTATTTACTTTGTCTATATCTAACTTCCTGAGGCTCGAATCTCTGGAAGTAAAATCATGATTATTGACTGCAAAAGTAATGAGTTCCAATCCATATTTATTTGCCATTCTTTTTAATTGATAAAAATTCTCCGTCGTATAACCACCTGTATGTTCATCCCAAACCTCTACCCCTGATATATCTAATCCTTTGCAGATATCAAAAAATGTTTCCAAATTTTTTTTACCGCTCGTTATATCCCTGTTAAAGCTAAAACTTGTGCATGAAACTTTCATTTATTCCCTCCATTTTTTAAAAAAATAATGCTACTTCCATGGGTTAATAACAACCTTTATCATTTTCCCTCTCTTTTGCTTATCTTATCAAAATATTTTTTTATCATCCAAGGCAAAAATCATTGGTTACTATATTTTTTTTCAAAGTATTTTTTATATATTTAAATAATGCATTTATTTTAAATATTTCTTAATTCCTTACCTGTTGTCCATCCCCCATCAACCAAAAGGTTAATACCAGTTATAAAATCAGCTGCAGGAGAAGCCAAAAACAAAACCGCTGCAGCAATATCATAGGTTTCTGCCAATCTTCCTAAAGGAATATTTTTAATTATTTCATTATATTTATTTTTATTTTGCATTACATGTTCAGCCATTTCAGTTTTGGTAAAAGTAGGAGAAACTGAATTAACATTTATTCCATATCTTCCCCATTCCATCGCCAAAACCTTAGTCAAACCAATCAAGCCTGCCTTACTACAGTTGTATGAAGTATGTCCGACTAATGCAGTAATACTATTCATAGAAGAAATATTTATGATTCTTCCATATTTATCTTTAATCATATTTTTTGCAACTTCTTTTGTTAGAAAAAATAAGCCTTTCAAATTAACATTCATGGTATTATTCCATGTTTCTTCACTAATATCTGTTGCAGCCTCACGATAACAAACACCTGCATTATTAACTAAAATATCTATTCTTTTAAATTGATTAATTATCCTATGTACAATCTTTGGTGTTTGAGATATTTCTGTTAAATCACCGGGAATAGATAGAACTTTAGTGGTCATATTTTCAATTTCCCTATGCACTTCCGCCAATTTATTTTCGTTTCTTCCTAATATAATAATTTCAGCTCCTGCATTAGCTAAGGCAAAGGCACAGGCTTTCCCAATTCCTCTACTCCCTCCAGTAATCAAAGCTACTTTATTGTCTACTCTAAAACTAGGTATCTTTACTTCCTCCATAATTTTTCACTCCAAACATATTTATAATTATAGTATTCATTTTAAATAAGTATATGACATACTCCCGTAAGGAAGTACCAGGACAGAGGCATCAGGACCATATTTTTTAAAGACTCGATCTATCACCACTTGAATATTTCTGCTCCAATCTAACTTCATTTTATTAGCATCTTCCTCCTCTATTCCCTGTGATACTAAAATCATATGTGCTTTTTGTTCTGCCTGAAATAGTTTATAGATAGCAGGAGCATCTGCCATTTCATAATCATATCTCCCCTTTTTCATTTCTTCCAAATATTCTTTCGGGCTGGACCAATCATGACTGAAAGATTCTAAATACAGTCTTCTAATGATTTCCGGACCAAGATTTTCACTACAATAAGCTGCAATAATTCGAGTGCCACCTTCTTTCACTATACTTCCTGCACTTAACATGGAAACATTGCTTTGATCAAAATACCAGTGTTTTGGGTTTCCACTTGCTATCACGATATCCACTGGCTTATCTAAACCGATACCATAAATATTAGTAAATACCTTTATTGCCTCTTCTTGTGTCTTGACCGGCTCTCCAAAGAAAACCTCACAAACATCTCCTTTTCCATTCACAACAACATTTATAACCGCATTGAGCTTGCCAATCCTGGCAACTTCCACAAGGTCTTCCCAAAAAGGATTGTCATTTGTTTTGCCAAACCAAGATTTTATCGATTCAGCTAATCTCCCATGATGTGAAAATATTGTTTTTTTTCCTGCAATTCCTGGCATCATTATCTTTGGACCTCCACAGAATCCAGCATAAGGATGTGCTTCTACTAAACCTATCCCAATGCGAACATCAGCATCTAATACTTCTTTGTTAATCCATATTGGGGTATTTCTTGAAGTTTCACCAAGATATGCTAAATTATCAATATCTTCTGAATCATGTTGGACAATTTTGTATTCACTTTTTATATTTTTACCTACTTTATTGTTGATTTCGTTTTCATTCATTTTTCTATGAATTCCGGCAGCAATAATTATTGAAATGTCCCTATTATTAATTCCAATATTTTTCAATTTCCCCAAAACAATTTTTAATATTTCTTTTGTAGGGGTTGGCCTGGTGTAATCATCAATAATAAGTGATATTTTTTGTCCTTTTTTGATTATCTGTTCATATTTTTTACATTTAAGAGGATTATTTAAAGCTGAACGTATTGCAGTTTTCAAGTTGCAACCTGGTACATTTTTAGGACTTCCCATGATTACATTATTTGTTGGTACCTTAAAACATAATTTTTCTGGACCGTATGGGATAGTTATTTCTTTACTCATTTTTACCTTCTTTCAGGATTCCAACATTGCAATTAAACGAATCGGTGATGATGCCGCAAAAAAACCACCTAAATTAAGAGGGGCGACAATCAAATAAACCCTTTTATTACTTATTAAATCTAGTTCACCACCTACATTCTCAATAATAAAAATATTGTTTGGCAAAAAATTCTTACTATGGTTGGGAGGAAAAAATGGGGGTGTTTCGAAGTATTTATGTTCATCCACATCACAAGCATCAATGCCGACTAATTTTACTTTTTTGCTGGCTAACCAGGCACCTGCTTCGGGGCTGAATGTACAGTAATCCCTATAATATCTCAATGGTTCGGAATCAAATATTTTATGCCATCCAGTATTCACGATAATCATGTCATTTTCTTTAATATCAATTTTACTATTCACTAGTCCCCTCTTAAGTGCATCCAGTGTAATGGGTTTTGATTTTGCAACATCAGGCCCGTATTCTTCTGAGATATCAATAATAACAGCCGGTCCTATTAGATCGTTAATATGAAAATCATCTAACTTCTTTCCATTGTCAGAGAAATGCCAGGGGGCATCCAGATGAGTTCCAAAATGTAAGCTAATTGTTAATCTGGCACTTCTGCATCCATGTGTTTTATAATTTTCATATGCCTGAAAAGAAGGAAACCCACTGGGATGATAAGTTTCCTCCGTTATTCGATTAGTTAAATCGTAGATTTTATTATTCATTTTTTATCCTCCTTATAGCAATTATATTCTTTCTTTGATTTTACCTGTACGATCTTTCAAATTCATCCAACTCTTCAAAAAATTGCTTATTTGAATAATATAATAATTTGTAAAGTTTATATTTTTCTTCATAAATACCTGTATTTTTCTTTAATGGATTAATTGTTTCTCCAATAACAGACAGTTGTCCAAATACCTCTTTCAAGCTATTATACACTCCCGAACCAAGGTAAGCTAAAATACCAGCCCCAAAAGAAGTAGACTCACCGGTAGTAATAGCATTTAAAGGATAATCTATCATATCAGCAATAATCTGTTTCCATAAAGAGCTCTTTGCTCCTCCTCCAGAAATCATTACTCTATGTATTGTTAGTTGTAATTCTTCATGTAATGTTATCCTATCTTTTATACTTAACGACACTCCCTCTAGGATAGAGCGAATGAAATGTCCTTTTTTATGTTTTAAATTTATTCCGGCAAATACCCCTCTGGCTTTTGAATTAAATATTGGACTCCTCTCTCCGGATAAGAAAGGAAGAAAATTTAGGCCCTCGCAACCAGGCTGAACTGCTTCTGCAAGCTTATCTAATATGGTATAAGTATTGACCTTACCTTTCTTTGGTTTAACGAGTTCATTTTCAAAAAACACATCACGAAACCACTTTAAAGAAATTCCTGAACTATTGGCTCCAGCAATCGTTAAGTATTGACCTTTTGTTAAATATGGATAACAGCCCATTCTCATTTCCTTATCCAAAATGGGCCTATCACAACAAAGAGTAATATCAGAACACGTACCCACAGTAATTACAAGGTCTCCTGAATTAATTGCATTACAACCTAATGCGGCAATGACTGTATCTGCTCCTCCAGTAATGACTTTAGTATTGCTTGACAAATTTAATTCTTCTGCAACTTCTTTTTCGACGGTCCCAAGTACATCAGTTGATTCTTTAATTTCAGGCATTATATTAATTGGGACTCCGGCACATCCGAATATATCATGCTCCCAACTCAATGTTTTTAAATTCATAGCCTGCGAAGTAGCAGCAATAGAATAGTCTGTAGCGATTTTATTGGTAAGTTTGTAGTTGATATAATCTTTAGATTGAACAACCTTATAAATTTTATTAAAAATATAAGGTTTATTTCTTTTAATCCACATTAATTTGTAGATTACAAACATGGGATCAGGTCTTCTTCCGGTTAATTCATACAACCTCTTTTTACCAAACTTATTAACCAATTCATCACATTCTTCAGTAGATCTTCTATCCATCCAGATAAAAGAGTTATGTAAAACATTTCCTTTGCTGTCCAATAACACCGGAGAGGCTGTTAAACCGCTTGTTCCGATGGCTATCACGTTTTCCCCTTTAATTTCAGAGTTCTTAATAACATTCTTGATTCCCTTTTTTACAGCTATCCACCAATCTTCTGGATTTTGTTCAGCCCAACCTGAATATTTGCAATATAAAGGATATTCTTCATATTCAGAACAAATTGCATTACCAAATAAATCGTAAATCACTGTTTTTATTCCGGTAGTTCCGATATCCAAAGAAATAACAAATTTTGAATTTAAATTCATGCTTTATCTCCAAAATTACAATTTTATTAACCTTCTAAGGGTTACTAAATTAAATTCCGCAAGATGCTCTATATTTTATAAATATCCTAATTTCTCTAATCCGGCTCGAATTACCTTCATCTCTTCATCAGTAGGCATTCGTAATGGTTTTTTTGCATATCCTCCGTCTCTGCCCATTAACTTCATTACTTCCTTATAAGTAGAAACATAAGGCCCTTTCTTTAAAACACTTCTGATTTGAATTGCTCTAAACTGTAACTCAACTGCTTTCTCCAGGTTGCCCTTCTTAAACTCATTAAACATTTCAATATAGATTTCGGGGAATAACATTGCTAATACTATAACAGCACCATTCGCTCCCATTAAAAAAGCACTAACTGTATAGTCATCATCACCAACCAGTAATACAAAATTATCATCCACAGACATTTTATATTTTGTAAATTCTTTTATACTACTACCACTATCTTTCATTCCAATCATTCCTGGAATTGTAGATAATTTTTTTAGAAGTTCCAGGGTTATTTTATTGCCGGATCGCTCTGGATTGTTATATATAAACACAGGCAGAGAAGTGGAATCACATAGTGTTTCATAAAAATTATAGAGGGCCCTTTCGTCATGAGGATAATAAAAAGGCGGGATAGCGGCTATGGCATCAATTTTTGCAGATTCAGCATATTTTGCTTGTTCTAATGCTTGTTTTAAGTTTGTTGCACCAACTTGAGATATAATAGTGACCCTATTATCATTTATTGTAGAAAGCGTTTCAATATACTCCTTATATTCTAAGGAAGTCATCATCGGTCCTTCCCCATAAGTACCACTTGCAAAAAACCCTTTTATACCTTTGTCAATTAAATAATTAATTTCATCTTTGAATAGTTCTTTATTTAACTTTCCATCTTCATCAAACGGAGTTGTATTAGCTACCAATATTCCTTCGTATTTATTAATATCTTCCATTTAATATTTCCTCCAAAACATTAAAGCTTTAAAATTATCTTAATGAAAGGACAGTTATTTAAAAAATATTATATAATGACTTTAGCTTTTAAAGCTTAAGAAGCTTTTTAGCATTATCATACAAAATAGCTCTTTTTGCCCCTTCAGAAATATCTCCATTTTTTATTTTTGCAATCTCAGCATAAACATTTAACGCAGGGGCATCTGTTCCAAATAGTACTTTTTCTTTTCCCGCAATCCTAACAACTTCTCTTAATGTTCTCACTTCATTATAAAAACCGGTAGTATCCAAGTAGACATTGGGCAAGTCTTTTGCATAAAAAGCAGCTGTATAAAAATCTTCCCATCCCATGTGACCCATTAATATTGTTACATCAGGAAACATTTTTGATAGATTGCCCACACGCGAAGGGCTTGATAAGTCATCACTCCAGGTATGGAAAAGAACTGGAACTTTATATTTTTGTATTCTTTCCATAACTGGATATATTATGGGTGAGTCAGCTGCATATGAGTTCAAGGTAGGATGCATTTTAATTCCTTTCATTCCCAGTTCATTTATACATCTATCTACCTCATCAGCCGCATTTGGACTCCACCTTGGTGAAATTACACCAAACCCAATGAATCTATCAGGATGCTTTTTAACAATTTCATATACTTCATCGTTTCCTGCTGGGGGATCATATGAAAGCAACCAGGAACTTATACAAGCTTTTTCCACACTACAGTCGTCGTAAATTTTTAACATATCCTCCGGGGATACCTTATTATCCTCCCAGCCCATCCAGGAACGTCCTACATGTGCATGAATATCAATAATCATTTTATTTACCTCCATATTTTTTAATAAATCAATTTTATATTTTGATTAAGGCTAAGTTTGTTCGTCTTTTCTTTTGCCACATTAAGTTTCATTTTTTACTTTTACAAAAATTTATAAACCTAAGAGATAATATCAATTCCAAAATTTTTAATATTATCAATAATTTCTTTATGAACTTTACCAATATCGGAAGTTATTATTTTATTAATTAAACGCTCTTCGAATTTAGAAATTAATATTGGAGCAAACTTGAAAAATTTAGTATTATCTGCTAACACAATAACTTCCTTGGAAAAATTTAATACTCTCTTTTTTAATTCTACAATTTCTAATCTATAATCGTAAATGCCATTTATACTGATGCTTCCAACTCCGATAAACGCTTTATTAAAATTAAAGTTGCCAATCCTTTCATAGGCAGCTATACCACCTGAATGCAATTCTTTTTTATCAATATTACCGCCTATGTTGATAATTTTTACATTGTCTCCTTTGGCAAGCTCAATTATATTTGGTATCCAGTTTGTGACAACACTAATATTTCTATCTTTTAATTTACGCGCCAAGTAATGACAAGTAGAGCCTATATCCAAAAAAATGATATCACCATCATTTATAATATTATTTGCTATCGTGGCTATCATCTCTTTTTCTTTGGTTTGTTCATACATTCTTAATTTATAATTAGGCTCATTTTGCCTGCTCGTCCTTACTATTTTACCGCCAAACAATTTTTTTATAAGTCCGTTTTTTTCAAGTTGGGAAATATCTCTCCTGATGGTCATTTCTGAAACATTAAATTTATCAGACAATTCCTTTATTTGATATTGAAACAATTCCCGTTGTTCAATTATATCTAGAATTTCCTTTTGCCTTTTCTCTTTCAATTATTTGACCTTCAATCTATATGGTATTTTTAAAAAAAATGAATTATAATATATATTATAATGATAATATTATAACAATAATCACATTAATATATTTATAATACAACATTTTATAACATTTTGCAAACAATTCATAAATAATTATATCTTAAAATATCTATTGAATTATGGTTGAATAGACTATTTTTTTAATATTAAAACATTAAAGATATAATTTAACTAAAAATATTTTTTGTCGGATAGCTATCAACATTAAGACAGCATAATTATTTACTATTTTTATTGTAAAAATAAAAAATAGAAAAGCAAAAGTTATTCGAAGTCATAAATATTGCAAAATTTGAAGAATCCAATCCATTTTCAATCTTTGAAGGTTGTCTTTTTTATGTAAAAACAATAATAGGAGAGCTTGTTTATCTTTATCTTCCAAACTATTAATAAGAATAATCTATAAATAACATATCACTTTTATTAATTCAAAAATATATTTATTTATAAAAATACAAAATTACCATACCGTATAACCGCCATCTATAATCAAATCATGCCCTGTCATAAAACTAGATGCTTTAGAAGCTAAAAAAACCGCTGTGGAAGCAATTTCTTTTGGTTGAGCAAATCTTCTCATAGGAGTGCTTTCTATTACAAAATCTTTCATTTCAGAATTTTTTACAAAGTCATTCTCTACCAATGGAGTTAAAACCATTCCCGGACTTATAGAATTAACCCTTATGTTATAATTTGTCCATTCTACTGCTAAGGCTTTGGTTAAATTCACTACTCCCGCCTTAGCAGCACCATAAGCTACTTGAGTAATGCCTTTATTAATTATGCTTGCTGACATGGAAGCAATATTAATAATAACCCCCCTTCTCTGTTTTATCATTTCCCTTCCAACAAGCTGACAACAAAGAAATACTGCATCCAAATCTATTCTCAAAACATCCCGCCAATCTTTTTGAGACATCTCTAGTGCAGGTATTCTTTTATTAATTCCTGCAACATTCGCAAGAATGTCTATTTTTCCAAAATGTTTTATGGCCTTTCCAACCATTTCTTCAATCTCTTCATAATTTTCTAAATTTACTGGCATATATATTGCTTTTCTACCTATTTCCATAATTTCGTTTACTGTTTCTTGTCCGCTATTTTTGTTAATATCAGCAACTATTACATTAGAGCCAGCTTCTGAAAAAGCTATAGCTATCGCTTTTCCAATTCCCTGTCCTGCGCCGGTAACTAAAGCAACATCGTCCTTAAGTTCAAATAAATCTAATACACTCATTTAAAAGCATCTCCTTTAAAAAATAATTTCCATTCTACTATATCCTAAGGGTAAAGGTGTTATCATTTTTTCATTAATAAAGAAAAGATATGTTCTATACTCTGCTATACTATATAATAAACTATCGGCTATTTTCAAGTAATATATAAGTACACCAATTATATTTTATATATTTTAGTTTTTCTTAATTTTAAGACCAGATATATCATAATTATTGTCTTCTGACCTTTTGTTAGTATAAAATATACACTTCAGGTTTTTAAATATTTTAATAAACCAAAATTCTTAATGACACTAAGTTTTTTTCTATCAATTCAGTAAAAAAATAGAATTTTTATTGAAAATCATTATATCATATATAATTAATAATAGGTTACTCACATACTATTCGTTTTGCTACTATTCTATTAAAAATCTTAAATAATTTAATTTTTAATGATTTATTAATCAAAGTACATTTTTAAAAATATATACTAATATAATTAAATAATTATGTAGTGGCTTTTGTTGCACCTGTCGAAATGCCCCCATCTACCAGCAGTATTTGACCTGAAATATACTCTGATTCTTCAGAAGCCAGAAATATAACAGCTCCATCAAGATCTCTTGGTTTTCCAGGCCTGCAGAGAGGAATTCTATCTATAATATACTCAACCCATTCATTGTTTTTATAAAGTATCTTTGTCTGTTCTGTCTTAAACCAACCTGGAGCCAAACAATTAACTGTAATTCTATTTTTGCCAAATTCATCAGCCATAGCTTTTGTCATTTGCAACACACCACCACGACTGGCGCAATAAGGAACCACCCCGCATAACCAAAAACAGATGTAACAGACCCGATATTTATAATCCGACCATAATTTTGCTTGAGCATCATTGGTACTATTGTTTTTGTGACAAAAAAAGTTCCACGAAGATTAGTGTCTAACACCGTGTTCCAATCATCCCAAGTGATTTCGGAAACCGGTTTTCGAATATTACACCCGGCATTGTTAACTAGAATGTCGATTGAATCATACAAATTTCTAATAGTAGCTGCAAATTTCTCAATACTCTTCTCTTCTCGAACTTCCAAAGAAAAAGCTTCTGCAGTAACGCCTATCTCGTTGATTTTCTTTATTGTTTCACTACAATCTTCCTTATTTCTAGCAGTAAGAATTAGATGGGCACCTGCTTTTGCCAATGCTATAGACATAAATTGCCCAAGTCCTCTGCTACTACCAGTTACAATGGCAGTTCTACCGGTAAGATCAAAATAATTATGAGCCATGTTGATCTCCTTTTAAAATTTCCTCAGGGGTGCAAGATTACTTTTAACAATTTTGGGTCACCTGAATGTAGTCTGGCAAAGAGCTCTGGAGCTTGTTCCAGAGGGACTCTCTTAGATATAATTAGGTCTGTGGGAATTTTTTTTGCTTCAAGCAAACGCAATGCTGCAGAAAATTCTTCTCGAATTGCACAACTTCCCTGTAAACGGATTTGTTCTGCAACTACTTGTTGTAATGGAATGGATACTTTTGTGGAAATATTTCCCAAAAGAGTTACAACTCCCCCTCGACGGACAGAATTGATTGCTTCAGTAACTGTAGTCTGGAATCCGACGGCTTCAAAGACAGAATCTGCTCCTCTACTACCGGTAAGCAAAAGGCATGTTTTGGATAGTGCATTCTTAGATGGATTCACAGTATGTGTAGCTCCAAATTTTTTGGCAAGATCTAACCGCTCATTAGATACATCTGAAACTACTATATTAGAACATCCCCTTTGTGCAATAGAGCCGACTACCATTAATCCTATTGTTCCCGCCCCGATAATCGCAACTGTGTCGCCTATCTCTATTGGTGTTAGAGAAACTCCATGAAGAGCAACTGCAAGAGGTTCGGTAATAGCAGCATTATCATAGGAAAGAGAATCAGAAATATGATAAAGTATATGTTGTGGAATTGATACATATTCAGCAAATGTTCCGTTCTGTTTGTATTCATTGCAAGAAACACCAACCACTCTTCGGTTATCACTAAGATTATACCAGCCGCGCCGAGTATACCAGTCATCAAGAGGATAAATTGTGGAATCAAATGTAACCCTATCCCCTGGATGCCACTTAGTTACTTCGACTCCAACTGATTCTATTTGCCCTGAAGCTTCATGTCCCATAATTATAGGAGGTATTCTCCTACCACTCGTACCATCATAGCCATGTATATCGCTACCACAAATTGCAGTACTCTTTATTCTAACCAAAACATCATTAGGATTAGGTATGGGTTTTTCTACTTCTTCTATGGAAAATTGAAAGTATTCTTTTAGTACTAGTGCTTTCATAATAATCTTTATATAATTTCCGGTACCGTAATATAGAATATTGTTTTTTTAATCTTACAAAAATTTATACAAATGTCAAGTATGTTCAAGTCAAGCATTCAAGGGAGCTAATGTTTACCATTTTGAAAAAAGAATTGTGGGTTCAATTCTTTATTATATACATTAAATAATTTGTATAAGCTCTTTCAAAAACTTGGGGTATTCTTATCAGCTACAATATTTTTTAAATAATTTTTATACATCCTGCAAATAATAATATATCTTAATTTTATTATTCTTTAATTGCCAGGTACAATAATTTTTAATAATTATTATCCTGTTAATAATAAAATGAAAGAAGATATTTTTAATACAATATTTTATAATACTACAACAAATATAAACTCTGAACAACATAAATAAATATAATTTTATTCCAGCAAATATAGAGACTTGTAAGTTTAGGATAAAAATTATTAACTCTTTATTTTTTACTAAAAAATACAGAAAGATAAAAGAATAATCATCTGAAAAAAAATAACCCCGCTTTTCATTTTAATTCTAAAATTCCAGCAGGGTTATAGTTTTACATTTTAATATATCTTAATAATTTATTTATTCTGCTTGTTCTGCTTGAGCTTGTTTCTTGTCTTTAATGCTGCCATAAATGCCTGCCATTATTGATAAAGCTGTTAACACCATAATAATAACTGCCACTGGACTTTGGAAAAAGACACCCCATATACTCATATTTCTAGCTCCTGCTATTGTTATAGCACGATCCAGGTTTGACTCAGCAATAGGTCCTAAAATTATTGCTAGCACTATTGGTGCCAGCGGGAACTCCATTTTTCTAAGTATATATCCGAGTAATCCAAATAATATCATAGTCCAGACATCAAAGATATTATTCCTCATTGCAAATGAACCTACTACTGACAATGTAATAATTGTAGGTGCCAGAATAGCTTTAGGTACATTTACAACCTTGGCAACATACTTCAGTCCATAGAATCCTACCAGTACATAAAAAACATTTACTAAAAATAGACTTAATATAAAAGCATAGATTATATTAGCAGATTCAGTGAAGAGTTTTGGTCCTGGAATTAATCCATGAATCATTAAACCACCTATGAGAGCAGCAGTAGAAGAATTACCAGGGATTCCAAGTGTTAATAATGGGATTAAACTTCCTCCTGTTACAGCATTGTTTGCTGTTTCAGGCGCCATAACACCTACTGGATTCCCCTTACCAAAGGTATGCTTTTCTTTTGACCAGCGCTTAGCTTCGTTATAAGCTACGAAACTAGATACCTCTGCTCCTGCACCGGGAATAGCTCCAATAAAAGTACCTATAATTGCAGAACGTATAAGTGTAACTTTATTTTTTAAAAATATTCCAAAACCTGGAAATAAACTTCCTTTAAAATCCAAATCTGCTGACAGTTGCTCACCCGGGTTTTCTGCAATTATCATTGATTGAGACGGAGAAAACAAACCTATTAAAGCTATTATAATAGGAACACCACTATACAAAGATGGCTGCCCAAATGTAAAACGTAATTGACCTGTTAGTGGATGCATACCTATTGAAGCAATCAGCAAGCCAATACCTGCAGATACAAAGCCCTTTGTTATTGAACCTTCTCCTAAAGAAGCGATAATAGACATACCAAAGACGGCAAGCCAAAACATTTCAGGAGACCTAAATTCAAGAGCAATACGAGCAATGGGATATGCAACAAATAGCAGTACTATTGCGCTGAAAATACCTCCAAAAGCTGAAGAAAAGATTGCTACCCCCAACGCTGTATTGGCTTTTCCTTGCAATGTTAGCGGATAACCATCATACATAGTTGCAACAGCAGCTGGTGTACCCGGGGTCCTGACTAAAATTGCTGCAATTGAGCCTCCATAAATTGCTCCACAGTATATCCCTGCTAACATAATTAATCCACTTGCTGGTTGTAAAGCAAAAGTAAGAGGAATTAATAAAGTTATGCCCATTGTGGCGGATAAGCCAGGGATGGCACCAATAACTACTCCAAAAATAGCTCCTACAAAAGCTAATAAAATATTGATAGGTTGGGCAAGAAGACTTAACCCGCTTATTATGTATTCTGACATTTCTATAAATTCCTTTCAATTAAAAAATTATGCCCCGAGGTAAAGGTAAATTTAATATTATTTTAAATATAACGTATATAAGTATTGTAATAGTAACAGAAGCAATTAATATTGTACTCTTTTTTCGGTACCCTAAAAGATAAGCTCCAATTATTATAAATACAAAAGTAGTTACAAAAAAACCAATTCTTGAAACAAAATATATATAACCTAATGCAAGGCCAAAAAGGGCAGGAACAAACCAGGTTAATCCACTGAAGGAATCATCTTCTACGGCTTTTTCCTTTTTAAAAATTCTAATAGCTTCACTAATTAGTAACATTAGGCAAAATAAAATAGTAAAAAATAAGATAGTTCGAGGCCAACGAGCTGCACGGTCTGTAAAAGAATAAGTCTCTACATATGCCCAAACCGAAAATGCAATAACTATAAAGGAAAATATTACACTACTTTTTTTGAACATTTCTTTTAACATATTATCATCTCTTCCATTTCATTCGTTTCAACTTAATTATAGTGTTATTTTATCATTTTCATAAAGAAAAAAGAGAAAGCTTGCACTTCCTCTTTTTTCTTTATGAATTCTTATTACTTATTCGATATAACCCATTTCTCTAAAGAAAGGCAATAAACTATCTACGTCTTCCTGGGTAGATATCATTACTTCTTTGAATTCTTCGCCGACTTTAACTGGATCTATAAGGGTAATTCCACGTTTTATACAATCCTCTATATGCTCAGGATTATTAACTGCTGCTTCCCAGGTCTCTCTCAGTATTTGTAGTCGGTCTTCCGGGATCCCAGCCGGAGCAGCAATTCCACGTGTAGATGAACCCACTAATTCTACTCCTCTTAATTCTTTATATGTTGGAACATCCGGAATCATATGATATCTTTCATCCCATAGTGTAACTAATGAATTTACAGCTTCTTCATGTCTGATAACATCAAAAGCGTTTTCTACGACTATGTCTATCTCGCCGGAGAGAAGGGCTTGTTTAGCAGGAGCTCCCCCATCATAAGGTATGTAAGTTACCACTATATCTTCCTCTAATAAAACCTTATATAAACCTAATTGGTCATCTGAAAGTGGTCCATCTGCACCAACAATTAATTCACCAGGATGTTCTTTTGCAAACTCAACTACATCATTAAAATCTTGAAAACGTTCATCATCTATTCTAGCTGCCATAACATTTGGATCCTGGACATGGACTCCTATAGCATCGTAACTATCTACAGGATGATAGGCAGTTTCCCTGGCAGCATTCAACAGGTTTAGTGCAGGTAGATTTATGATGCCTACAGTATAACCATCTGGATTTGCTCTAGCAAGAGCTGTAAAACCTATTTCAGCACCTGCGCCTGGTAAATTCTCCACATATATGTTGACTCCCAGCTCTTTTTCCCAATATTGTGCCATTGTTCTGGCTAATGTATCACTACTTCCCCCTGCTGAATAAGCAACAATTAAACGTATTGTGTGATCTGGAAAATCTGCGGATGCCATCATTGTTGTGCCACAAATCAGAAATCCAATTATAAGAACCATTACCATAATTTTTTTTACATTATTACTCATTTAAAATATTTCTCCTTTATACATTAAATATTTTTTGGAAATTTCTACTTAAATTAGAAAACTCTTGCAACTACAACTCAGCTACAACTCTTACAAGTTGTTTTCTAATCTCTTATATCATATATCACCCCCCAAACATATAATAGCTTATTCATAAAATCAAGTAAGGCTTTTAAATTATTTGTCTTTCTTTACTCTGTGCCTCTGAATTCCATTCTCGTCTTGCTTTTCAAAATTTGAGTGGTATACTTTTAGATGTATTTTAGATGTATTACAGTATTTTTCTAAAATTTATGTTAGCACTAATTTTTCTTTTAGTCAAAGAGTTAATTCTCTGTCTATACTAATATTATTGACATACAAAGTTTATCCTTGCACTGGCAAAATGCTCTTAATAAGTTATCTAAACATTCAGGGTGTCTGATTAAAGAAGTAATTCTTTTCTTTTTCCCTAATTACTCAGTCTATCCCGGATACCAAGGTTTTCAGCCAGCTCATTAAGCTGATTAACCACCTTTTCATTTACCGTTATACCTTTTTCTAAAAGCTCCATATTTTTATCATATTCTATTTCTCCTGGCATATATATTCGTTCAAATCCTACGGCTTTTTTAGAATTCTTGATATTCTGAATCATACAATCCATCCGGTCTTTAAATTCTTTTATTTCCATAAAATTTTCTATATTGATTGCCATAAAGAAATGTCCAATATTTTGCGGCCTTTCCATGTCGCCAAATAAAGAACCACAATCTTTTCCAAAGTTAGAACCTGTCATAATACCAGATACTATATCAACAAATATGGCTAAACCATATCCTTTTGGCCCACCGACAGGTAATAGTGCTCCAGAAAGTGCTTTATGCGGGTCAACAGTAGCCTTACCTTCAGAATCTAACGCCCATCCTTCTGGTATTTTTTCACCTTTTCTTGCAGCTATCTCTATCTTTCCTCTTGCAGTTACACTGGTAGCCATATCTACAACTAAATCAGGCTCATTACCTGCTGGTATTGCTATACTTAAAGGGTTAGAGCCTAATAGTTTGTCACTTCCACCGAAAGGAACCATCAAGGGTGAAGCATTGGTAAAAGCCATCCCGATAAGGTTTTCCTTGGATGCCATCATCGAATAAAAGGCATTTATTCCGAAGTGGTTTGAATTTGTTACCCCCACAGAACCCATGCCATGTTCTTTAGCTTTCTTTATACATAGTTCCATTGCTTGATAAGATGCTATTTGCCCCATTCCATTATCTGCATCTAATAAAGCTGAAGTAGTATTTTTTTTCAAAGTTTTTACCTTGGGTTTTGGGTTAATTAATCCCATCTTTATTCTTTTAGCATATATCGGAATTCTTGCTACTCCGTGTGATGAAATACCACGTAAATCAGTTGCTATGAGAACCTCGCCAACAATTTCCGCATATTCATCCGATAAACCTAATTTTCTAAAAATCTCCCTTGAAAACCTTTTTAATTCCCCTGGTTCACATATTACATCTGCCAAATTTATCACTCCTTTTAAATATTATATTGTAATTGTACTTTTTTCCAAGAATAATTTTCTAATTTAGTTATAAAGGGTTCTTCTTTGTTAATGCTCTGGCGTTAATGAAAAAGCCTTTATATTATAAGCCATTATGGTAATTAATTCAACCTTATTACTAATAGTAAAAAATAAGGATGTCTATAATTGACAAATAACATTCAACTGTAGATCCCCTTATTTCTAACTATTATCGTACCACTTTCTTCCTTAAAAGCTTCTGTAACTTTATTGAGGGATGCAATTATGGCTTTTTCCCCACCACTGTTTAGAAATCTTAAACAGGCTTTAATTTTTGGCCCCATGCTACCGGAAAGAAAATGCCCTTGGTCATAATATTTCCTAACTTGTTCAACATCAATTTTCTCAAGAATTTTTTCGTTTGATTTTCCAAAATTTATTTTTACATTTTCAATATCTGTAAGGATAATAAAAATATTCGCTCTTACAACTTCAGCAAGTTTTTCGCCGGCCAAGTCCTTATCAATTACTGCTTCAACTCCGACATACTGTCCATTTTCTTCCTCTAAAACTGGAATGCCACCACCACCAGAAGCAATAACAATTACTCCTGCCTCAACCAATTTATTGATAACATCCCCTTCTAAATTTTTGATCGGCTCAGGCGAAGGAACTGTTCTTCTCCAACAACGCTTCCCATTGGGTTTAACTTTTTTAATAATGTAATCAGGATTATTTTTCTTCATCTCTCTAGCCTCTTCTGCAGATAGATAATTACCAACAGGTTTTGAAGCATTATCTCCAATAAATTCACTATCATTTTTATTCACTAGCACTTGATTGATTATCGCACAAACTGATTTATTAATATTCATCTCTTTTAAATGGTTCAATAAAGTCTGTTGTAACA
>Ga0334883_1002918_pt1 | contig 19542 bp, 12 predicted proteins | sample GraSluR1_MG_6_FD_207230 | JGI IMG/M metagenome (GOLD analysis project Ga0334883, IMG submission 207230) | Sludge microbial communities from methane-producing bioreactor in Wageningen University, Netherlands - Granular Sludge_09_05-R1 | ecosystem: Engineered > Bioreactor > Anaerobic >...
CTTATTTTGTTTCCTTTATGAGCGCATATGTGCTATCTGAAAACTACCGGAAAAAAACAAAAAAGGAATAGGGGAATTTGAAAATGGATGAAAAATGCGTAATTGCAACTTGGTTGTTTAAAACAGACCTATCAAACATGAATGCTGGAGAGGGAAGTACCAATCTAAAAGAACTAAAAACATACAATAATGGTCTGCCTTACATCTCAGGCCAATCTGTAAGGCATGCTTTAAGGAAAGCCATACAAAGAGAGAACCCAGGAGCTTTCAAATGCACCCCTGAGTTCCCATGTGGGCAAATTGATGAATGTTGGCTTTGTGACATGTTTGGCTATTTACTTCCTAAAGAAGGGGCAAAAAGATGGAGTCCAATTAAAGCTTCACCAGCAATGGGACAAATTCGTAGCTCGGTAACCACTGACCTGATATTTAGAATGGTTCAAGATATTGAATGTCCAAAATGCCATGAAAAGATATATCCATTGGCTGCTAGAGGAAAAAGCGAAGAAGGTTCAGTTAAAGATAAAAATATAAAGCAGGGGAATAAATTAAACTGTCCTAAATGTAACGAAGAATTTGAAGCACCATATGACATAAGACAGGCTTTAGCTTACAAACAGTTAACAGATAACATTTATAGGGCCAATATATCACTTGATATAGGTGCACTTGGAGTAGATGAAATTCCAAAAATTGTTGGTGGAGGAAAAGATGCCAAAATGGATGGTATGAACTATAAAACAAGATATGATGATAATGAGAGGAAAAAAAGGGCCACTTCAGTGTTAAATGCAATATCTAATATAAGTGATTTTGCAAATCAAAGTAGAGAAATGACCAATGCCTCTCCTGATGTTGTATTGATAAGTGTCCAGAAAGAATACAACCATAAACTCTCCTCTGCTTTAAGAATGGATGAAGAAGGTAATATTGACAAGAATACTTTCGAAGATGTTCTGAATGATTGTCTTGCACTACCAAATACTAAAATATTTGCAGGAATGATTTCAGGAATTATCAACAATGAATCTGATATTAAAGAAGTACTCAATAATCTTGAAGAAAATAATCTTGAGATTTCTGGGACTCCTAGACAAGCCATAGATGCAGCAATTAAACATTTAAATGGGGATTAAAATGAGAGTGATCAGGGCAGATCTAGAGGTTCCATTCTGGTGCTCTTTCAGTGAGTACGGAACTGTAAACATCCGTCCTACTTATCCTTTTCCTCCACCAACTACTCTCTTCGGCCTTATTCAAAATGCTATGCAAAAACCGGCATTACATGAATTGACTAAAGATAAACAAAAAGGGGTTAGACTACAATATCTTGAAAATTATTCTAAATTAGATTTTGCTATCTTAATTAAGGAAAATGGTGAAAAAATCGACGATTATTTGAATATTCATAAAGGAAGTAGGGTACGTGAAAGAAATTATGAAGATAGGATGCTAACCGATAAAGTGAAAGATAAAATAAAGAGTTTTGATCTGTCCAAAGAAGATGAAAAGGCGCTGAATAAGATTGTTAGGAAGATCACAAGAAAAAAATTTGTTGAGGATATTGAAAAGGAAGATGAAAGTAAAAAAAATGAGATATTGAATTTAATAGGAGAAAAATATGCTGGAGAACTGTTAAAACTCATTGTTGACTTCTGGCAAGTCAATAAAGATGGTGTTGGTGGTTATGAAACTAATAAAAACTGGGAACATACACAGATCAACCGGCAGAGATTAATTTCTCCGAAATTCACAATATATATCCGATCTACAGAAGAAAATGGTGAACACTCCCTAGAAAGCATATATGATCATTTGAAAAAACCTAAACGACCTTTATATCTTGGAGAAAATGATGATGTAGTGAACGTGAATAAAATTAAGATAAAAACAGTGGATGATGAACTAATAAAGTCTTTCAAGGTTGATTCTATTATTCCCGGAGTTTATACTAATTGTCAATTGGTTAAAATTCCCAGTAGATTAAAAAATGATTTTCCAGATGAAAGAGGACACAATTTAATTTGTTCAATACCTCAGGGAGATTTAGATCAGGAACTGCCTTGTTTTGATGTAGAAGGTGAACATATTGTCTTCTTACAAAACAATAGCTAAAAGTAATGGAACCAGTTTAAAAAAACATACTGAAGATGCTTTGATTATATCAAATTATTTAATCTCTTCAAATAAAGAGATCTTGCAAAACTGGGGAGAATTAAATGGAATTGAAATAAGGCCGCTTTTGAAAGAAATTCATACAGCTATATTCTTCCATGATTTTGGTAAAGGTGCAGTTAAATGGCAGAAAGAAGCCTATAAAGAAGAACCACATCTGCCGCCACATGCGTCATATTCCGGTTATTTTCTCCTTCAAAACGAAACTGATTTCTGTTCCCATCTTGCTTGCATATCACACCATTCGCTCCTTACTGAATCATCTTTTAATAATGTTCCTTACCCTAAAGATTTCAACAAAGAATATCTCACCAAATTTGCAATTGAAAACGATTACAAAATCTCATTCGATATTCCATGGGAAAATTATTTTGGAAGCTTGAAAAACTTCAAAAAAAAGAGTCAATCTCTAGATGTTAGAAACAAATGGAACAACCAAATAGACACTTATTTTAAGGCCAAATACTCTTTAATTTTATCATATCTGACAACTTCCGATGGTATTGCAAGTAAAATTGAAGAAGAAAATATCCCGAACACAGATTTGAATAGTATTTTAACAAAATGGTTTCCATCTCCTGTAGATATCTACAGAAGGATAATTGAAGTGGAGGGAGATAAAGAATTGACAAATATTCAAAATAGAGTTCTAAATGTTCTGTCTCAATCATCTACTATTTTTGACTATTCAGAACCATTTAGAATAGAAGCTCCTTGTGGTGAAGGAAAAACATTAGCAGCTCTTTTAGTAGCTAAAGAACTATTAAATCAGAATATCATTAATAAAGTTATATTCACCCTTCCCACACAAGTAACGAGTAATAATATGGTTCAGGAATTTGAGGATGAATATGGGATACCTCGTGATTGGATTGGTATTTATCACTCAGAAGTAATGAGTTTTTTAATTGAAAACACTGAAGAAGAACAGGAATCTGATTTTTCAATTTCAAGTCAAAAATTTTGGAATTTGATTTATTCTAAACCATTTAATATCTCAACAATAGATCATCTGTTACTTTCACTTGTAAATGGCTTTAAATATGCTCCTAGAGCATTTGGAAACATTTTAAATAGTTTAATCATAATAGACGAGCTCCATTATTATGATCAACATACCATTGGTATGGTGGGGTGTTTGTGTGAAGTATTAAGGCGCTTAAAAATTCCACATATAATCATGAGCGCCACAATACCCGCTCAAATTAAAGAAAAATTTGATAATGAGTATCAGAAAATTCAAAGTAGTGGTCGAGATAATAAAGGAAATGAAAAAAATCCATTTATCTTTGAATATCATAATAGTGAAATTGTTGATAATGAAACGGTTTCCGATGAATTTTTAAAACTTTTAATGGAATATGATGGCCAAAATGTTGGAATAATAGTGAATACGGTTCCTCAATCTAAAATGATATTTAATGAATTAAAACAGAGATTTCCTGAAAGACAAATTCTACTTTATAACTCTCAATTTATGAGAAAGGATAGGCCTAAAAAGGAGAAGATCCTTAGAATATTTGGTAAAAGCTTATTTGAAGAATTAAATCAAGAAGAGATTGAATTTTGTAAAGAGCATGGTTTTGATCCGGATTTGCCTTTTGTTTTTGTTGGAACTCAAGTTGCAGAAATTAGCTTGAACAACTCGTTTGATGTATTAATATCAGAATTGGCTCCTTTAGATGCGTTGATACAACGAGGAGGACGTCTTCACAGAAAAATGAGTTTTAACAACAATGAAGAATGTAATTGCCATCAATGCAAACGTTTCAATAACAAACATACCTACAAATTCCATATTTTTGACACTGGAGAATTTTGTTTTCCTTATTACACTCCTAAGGATAAAGATGGGATCATGAATGAAATTATAGAAAATACACGAAAACAAATAACCGAAAACACCCTTTTCACATTTAAAACAGGTATCAAAATGATGGACAATGTTTATAAGAATGAAAAAATGTTTTCAGAATTTAACGCTGATATCAGTTTTTGGGACGCTTACGTAGAAGATTTAATCTTTGGAAAGAGTCCAAAAAAAAGTGAAGAAGAGGGAGGTCAATTAAGGATACAAACAAGGAATATTAAAATGAACAGTTTCGCTGTTTTACCTCAGCAATTTGAATATGAAAATGATTACATCCAGGCTGAAGATTTTATTAGGAAAATATACGGAGATTCTAGATTTTCAAAAAGGGGTAAATTGAATTTTGAAGGGATCAATGAAATAACTAAACATATGATAAAAATACCTATAAAACAGTACTATAAGATAAATAGTAATAAAGACAGGTATTTTGAGGCATATAAAATTATAAAAATTGCATGTGCAGAGTATGACTTTGAAAAAGGATTAGTTAACTTGGATGATCAAGAAAATGTATATTGATACCGGAATATCATTGTTATTGTTTAGATACCTAATTGATTTAAAGATGAGTGATGCCTAAATTCGGTTGTTTGAGGTCAACTGAAATCTTTGATAAATCTTACTGGATGATTAGAGGAATGATGTAATGCAAATAAAAACATTAACACCTCTTTGGACAGGAAATGTTGATGGAAAATGTAAAACCATAAAAGAAACAGGAATTATAGGCTCCCTTAGATGGTGGTATGAAGCACTTGTACGGGGTTTAGGAGGGTATGCTTGTGATCCTACATCTGATAAAAGATGTGAATTGAATTACAAAAAATTTGATAATTCAATAAAAAATGGTAGATCAATTCAAGAATCTTTGGATGAACAAATTTGTCCTGTTTGTCAGTTATTTGGGTGTACTGGATGGAAAAGAAGATTTAAATTAGAATTAAATTCTGAAAAGTTGTTGAATGCACCATTTATTATTGCAAAACCAAATGAATCTCAAAGACCCGTTTTTTTAGGTTATTATGATAAAACTGGAAAAGCGTATAAGAATAAAGGAGGATTAGTAGGTGGGTTTGAATTTGATTTAATACCTGAAAATGAAGGTAATATTGATTTATTAGGTTTACTCCTCCAACTTTCTATTGATTGGGGGCTCGGTGCAATGACACAGAAAGGTTTTGGAGTTTTATCTTCAAAAGAAAATTTTAAGAATGGTGAAAAAGATTTAAGCAATCTTCCAAAGCCACGAAATGAGAATACTTATTCATTACCTTTGCCTAAAATCGATCAATTTTTCTTTTACAAAGTCCCTATTAAAACTGAATCCATTGGTATGATTACAAAAGAGATTAGTAAGGGTCTGTTTAAAACAATGTCTGATAAAAAGAAAGGAAATTATTTGGAATGGGATTATATGAGTTTTTCATATATCCCATCAGCACCTTGGGTGAAAAGAAGCATAAGAAGTTTATATTCCAATAAAATTTTGAGACATTATTTAATGGGTTTTGTTTCTATGAAGGAAACAAAGCCAATACATTTAAAATGTTGGAAACATTCCATAAAAAAAGATAAAAGGAAATATTGGTGCGTTAATTGTAGAGAAGGAAGTATAGATAAATTAATATTAGAAAAAACTGCTTCAAAAATTCACGTTTCACATATTTATAACCAGAATTTTTATAAAACAGGAAAACCATCATGGGAGATGAAATTGTGGGGTTGGATACCTGAAATCCCTAAAAAAATAGGTGTGGATGAAAAAACAGTGCAAAAAATTTTAAAAAGCAATTTGGTTAGTGTTGATTTTTGGGAAAACACATTTGGAGTTGAAAAATGCCCTGTTGATGTTGACAATATTCTAAGTGTCTGGGGCCCAGATCCAGAACTAATAGTTAAACAAGGGGGAAAACTATATGGGCTATGATTTTTACACGGAACTTGATAATCAAAGGATAAAAAAGGATAATGTTCCCAATCATTTTGTGCGCTTAAAATTACTAAAATTAGAAAAAAATCGTAAAGTCAAAGAAAAATATAAAAACATGATTAAATTCATTAATTTATCTGAAGAATATGATTTAATAAAAAGTTTGGGAATTTCAGAGATTAAAAGAATCAATGCAGATTTAAATCATTCTTATCTCTTTAAAATTGATTTTAAACTAAAGAAATCTTACATCAGTAAGGATGATGAAGAGTTTTACATAATTGATAACCCTATCTGCAAAGATAAAGTTTTTAAAACGCCTTTGGTTAGACCAAGTTCGTGGAAAGGGGCATTAAGATATTCTGCAATGAGAAATGTGTTAGGGAAAGAGGGTTTAGAGAAGGTAAATGCTAGGATTATAATGCTTAGACTTTTTGGGAATGAAAAGAAAAAAATGACTAACTTTTTGGATAAAGAATTTGGAAAATTGAATAGTGGATATAAAAAGAAAGTTGAAGGAATATATCATGATAAAAATCCTAATTTAAGGGGAAGACTTGTTTTTTATCCTACATTTTTTGATGAAGTTAATTTAGATGTAATTACACCACACGATAGAAAAACCAAAACACCATCAAGAGGCCCTATCTATTTTGAAACAGTTCCACTAAAAAAGAGAGGAAAAAATTGTATTTTTAATTTATTATATTTTCCCTTTGATTTAATTGGGAAAAAAAATACCAATAATGAAATAAATAGTGATTTAACATTTTTAATAGATTCAATAAGTGATATGTTCATAAAACACGGATTTGGAGCTAAAACAACTTCGGGATATGGTATTGTTAAAGATGAAATAAAATTCAAAGTTAATGATAATTCTGAAAAAGAAGGAACATTCGAGGATTTTAAAGAGTATATCAAGAATTATACAGGAGCTAATTAAAATGGGTTCGGAAGTTCCAGAAAAATTAAGAAAATTGGGGGAAAATAGAGCTCTGATTTTGTTAGTTGAATGTATGGGTTTTTTGCATGATGTTGGAAAGCTTTCTGAAAACAGACAGAATCATCATAAAAAATATAATAATGATGTTAAAGAAAATAGTGTTCCTATTAGTGTTGAAAAGATTTTTAAATTGAAATTCGAAAGTTTACTTAATAATTGTATTCCTCAAGATGTTTTAGAAAATGTTAAAAATTGTGAAATTAAAGGATTTCAATATCATCACGCTGGAAAGAATTATGAGGGTTATTGGCCTCAGAATTGGATCGAAGAAATTATTAATTTATCAGATAACAAGGATAGTTCTGAGGATAGGGGGAAAGCCATTGCAGAACAGAAGGATTATAAATCTTCTGTTTTTGGAAAAGAAGAGAAAATCCCGGGAAATTTAGAAGAAAAACGAAAAGAATTTTACATAAAACTGCAAAAAAGTATTGGAAAACTCCATAAATTAAAAAAAAAGCATCTATCAATAGAAGAATGGGGAGATTTCCACAATGGAATAATAGACAGTATTTCATTATATTTTTCGATTGCTTTAGCAGAAACAAGAAGAGCTGCAAATGATGTAACTCTTTTTGATCATTCTTATATGAGTGGTACTATAACAAAAGCACTTATTGGAAAATCTCTTCTTAATGATGATATACGGAAAAAATTTGCAAATATTGGAGAAACAGCTCATTTTGATGATGAGTGTGATTTGGACTTATTAGTGATCTCATTTAATGGATTAAAATTTCTTTCTCAGTCAATTAACCTTTTAGATTTACGTGGTAGAAATAACAAACTTTTTGAAATTAAAAATAGACTTAAATCTTTACTAGAAGTCGAATATCCTCTTGGAAATTATATTTATAGTGATGAGAACAATCTTTGTTTTTTAATAACACCTACCAATAAAAGCTCTTTTGATTATATCAAAAGAAAAATTTTTGGAATATTTAATGAAGAAACAGAGGGATTACTTCTCCCTGTAATTGAAAAATCTTCAGAATTAAAATATTATGGTAATGAGTTAATAAAACTAAAAGAACATGCAGAAAAAAAAGCAAAAAATAATTTTATTGAAAATTCAAGCGATTTTGAACCTAATTGGTATAAAAAATGGAATAAAACTGTAAATAGAGATAAGTGTGTTTTATGTGGCAAAATGCCCCAATGGAAAGGGAAAAAGAGTGATTATCTATGTGAATTCTGTTGGAGTCTTAGATATAAGGCTATTGGGAAATCAAAAAAAGAAGATTCTCAATGGCTTGATGAAATAGCAGATGAAAATGGAAAAATAGCTATTGTAACAGGTATATTTCACCCTGTTGATAAATGGCTTAGTGGTGAATTTTTAAAATACCAAAAAATAAAAACAAGAGAAGACTTAGAAGAACATCAATATGCTAAGAAACATTTTGAAGATATCAACGATTCTGAATATAAAAAAATAGAGAAAGAAACACCATTAAAATTTTTAAGAATAATCAAAAAGAAAGTGAATGATAAAGATTTCATGATAAAAGGAGTAAATGAAGATGATGTCGGTTTATCAAAACGTGAATCAACTTTTTTAGGTGGTAAAAGCAAGATAGGAGAATTTTATTGGAGATTATCAGAAGACAACAGAAAAAATCTTGATAAAGAAAAAATTAGCTCTGAAGAAAAAGACAAAATAGCAAAAGAAATTGCGGAAATTGCAACAACCAAACCTCCTTCACCATCAAGGACTCATAGAATTTGGCGAGAATTACAAGAATTTTCGAATGATGTTATAAAAGATAACAGGAAAAAAATACACTCAGTTAAAAGATTAAAATTTGAATTAGAAAATTTTAAAGAAGATGAGGGAATATATAAAGCAGATATTCCGGGTATTGGATTAATTGAAGTGTTTAATCAAGAAAATTGTGAATTTTTTACAATTGAAAGAATAGATAGAAATAATCTTTCAGATGAAGAAAGAAACTCTTTTTGGAAGAACCATGGTCGACATATAAAAAAGGGCAAGAACGTAGTTATATTTAAAGAGGGAGAAAAAATAGGCAAATTTAAAGCAAATTTCAAAAATGGAGATAATAATTACAAACAATTTAGGGAAATTTCATCATCTCCTAATGGGTTCATGTTCATTTTACCTGCTAATAAAGCTGTTGATGTCGTCAAAAATATAGACGAACAATTTAAGGAACAATTTTCAAAAGCCTTAGGAAAATTAACTTTAAATATGGGAATTGTGTTTTCACATAGAAAAAATCCAATTTATGCTTCATTAAACGCTGCAAGAAGATTAAGAGATGAATTTAAACTTAAAAACGAAAAATTTGAAAATGGTTACATCTCTATAGAAAAACAATCCATATATGATAATGCACCAATAAGAAACGAGAAAAATCCATTTGGATACCCTATAATCCCCATAACTCTAAATGAAAAAGAAATTTTCTGGAAAATAGAACATGTACAGGGGAATGGGGCTATTGACAAATATTATCCATATTTATTATCTTCCGATGATGAAACATTGCACGTTACTGAACTGGCATTTAAAGACAAATTGAATCTTTATCTAAACTATTTTGATTTTGAATACCTCGACACAACTGCAAGAAGATTTGACATAGTGCTCGGGGGAAATAAAAAAAGAGTAAACTCTATTTTTGGAATTGATGGATCAAGACCATATTTACTGGAGGATATTAACAAATTCGAAAGATTAAGAGATTTATTTGAAATGGTGGGTTCTTGGACACCTATTATAGATCTCGAAAGTTTAATAGTTGCTAAAAAACAGGAATGGGAAGTAACGGATGAGAAAAATAATGTTTATAAGAATATTGTAAAATCGGCATTAGAAAATAAAATCTCAGGAATTTTTATGAATAATGTTAACTGGAGAAACAATATTAAACCTTTCTTATTAAACTGTATTCTAGAAGGCTCTTTTTTTGATGCAATCGAACTTTACAAAAATATAATGAAAATTGATTTGAAGGTGAAAGAATGAGTAATGCAGAATATGAATCTAAAGCCTATTTTGCAATGTCTTTGGATCCTATACACATAGGAACTGGTGGTTACAGATTAGGAAGAGTGGATAATACAATAGTAAGAGAATCAGGAACTAATTTGCCGAAGATTCCAGGATCAAGCATTGAGGGAAACGCAAGAACGTATGCTTATTACAGAGAAGTGGGAAACAAAGATTCAAAATTTAAAATTCCCGAAGAATCTTGTGCATTAGGAAAAGAACTGAATAATAATAAACCTTGTGGAATTTGTCCTGTTTGTGTATCTTTTGGGTATACTGGTGCAGAGAGAACCAAACTTGTCAATAATGGAAAAGGAGGAGAAGAAAGAATATCCGAAAGCCTCCACGGAATGGCACAATTCAGTGATGCAAGAATATTATTTTTTCCTGTACATTCCATGATTGGGCCTGTTTGGGTTACCTGCCCAAGTTTTTTGAAAGAAGTTTATGAAGAGAAAGTTGAACCGAGGAGAAAAGAAGAACTTGTCATTTCAAAGCAGATTGGGGAAAATCATGAACTAAAAAAATTAAATTTGGGTTGGTTATACCTTGATCTTGATCGAGAAGAAAATTCTCCAGATTTTACAAACTCATCACAATTTAAGGATAAATTTAACATTAATGATGAAATTTTAGAGAGAGTGGTTGTTGTACATGATGATATCTTTGAAAAAATTGTGAACTCCAATTTGGAAGTAAGAACTTCGGTATCAATAGATCCAAGAACCGGTGCAGCTGAAGAAGGCGCTCTTTTTACTTATGAAGCAATACCAAGAGCTACAATTCTTTGGTTCAATGTGGTATTTAATCAACCAGAGAATTTCAATGCAAAATTAATGGAAAAAGGCCAACTCCGAAAAGCTAAGGGGGATGATGTTGAACGTACAATAAAAAATAGTTTTGAACTATTTGAAACATTAGGGATCGGAGGCATGCAGACAAGAGGTTTTGGAAGGTTAAGAATATTGAACGGTGGTTAAAATGGTTCAGAATAATCTTGACTACTTCTGTGCTGAATACGGGATGGAAATTGCTAAATGTGCTAAATGTAAAAGTGATGAAACTACAATCCAAAAATCTCTTGGTGTTCTACAAGAAGATGGACTTTTTGCTTTTATATTATATTTAGAATCTAAAAATGACGCTTGCATCAAGAAAGAAATAGCACAACTTCTCAATAAAGTGGAATTAACCCAAAATGCAAATGAAAAAAACTTAAGAAAAAATATTCAGGAAATAACAAGAAACATCAATGACATGTTTTTAGCTAAAGATTTAATTGAAAAAACGTTAGTTTACGCCAGGTACCATGCCAAAGCACTTAAAGATGAGGAAAAATAAGATATTCAATTTTACATCATTTATGCAAGGTGAGATAATTGTGGAAATGTTACGAACTTGAATTTAAAGTAAAAACACCAATTCATATTGGTTATGGTTCTAAACTGGGCATTATAAATAGAACCAGATATTATATTCCTGGAAAAACTATGTGGGGTGCTGTAACTGCTACATTGGCAAGAGAAGCAATGGAAGGTTATGAACCAAAACTTTATGAAGATGTTGGAGAATTTGTTCGAGAACACATGATCTTCAGTTATTTCTATCCTTTAAAAGATGAAAGTGTTTTATATCCTAATTACACTGATAATGGATTTGGATTCGGCGAAAATAATGAATATTTTATAAGTAAAGAAGAGTTTGAAAGAGATTTTGTTACTTCTTATATCTCAACAGCTGTTGATAAAAGTTCCAAAACGGCAGAAGAAAGTTCTTTGCATGAATTTGAACTTATTTTACCAGATAACCTTTTAGGCTATCTTTTTGTTGATTTGGATAAAAATGAAGATTATGACGTTTCCTTTGCTGAAATTGGAGAGAAAAAAATTACCCTCAGGATAAATAACAATCCAATCAAGGTTTTTGATTCAATTGAAAGTATCCAAATTGGTGGAGAACGCAATTATGGGTTTGGTCAGCTTGAATTGCAAAAGAAAAAAATTAGAGAAAAAAATAATCCTGTAAACCTTTATGATTCTGAAGTATCTGTAGATCTTAATAATTTAACATCAGAAACGACTAACATAGCTTTAGCCCACGTAGATATTAAAAATTTAAATTTTGAAAATTTCAGGGGAGATATTGAACCTATTGTTGGAAGAGAGTGGGATAAAAGTAGTAATAAAGGGGCTGGACAATGCATAAGTGATCCTAAAATTTGTTTATCACCAGGATCGAAATTCAGTTCAAAATACGGAGTCAAAATAGGATGTTATGGAATTTGGGAGGCTGATCTATAGGTTATTCAATCATCCTTTAGAATCCCCTATTTCTTCTATCACTTCCTCTACTACTTCCCGGCCTTCAGCCACCTCTTTTTTGGAGATATTTCTTTTTGTTGAGCCTACTTTAACGTTAACATAGAAATCAATATTACTAATTCCCCACCATCTGTCTAACTATCTTGATACCTGTCTAACTATCTTGATACCCACTGAGGAACGTTTTTGCTCTTTTATTTCTTAGATGGTGATTGTGGTAATCTTTTCCATTTACTTTACCTGTCAAGGACATGGTGGCGGATTCAAAGGCAGCCATAAAATTGTCCAAAAGGTGATATTTTAAAAGAAAACATTATTCAAAGCTTGTCGATGATATTTACGCAGAGGGTTACGTAGGAAAAGATAAAAAAGACTTTGATAGTGTACTATACATGAACCTTTAAGTTAAAATAAGATGTTATTCAATAATACAAAAAAGTGATTATAGGAGTTCTTTAAGTCCAAGGATCTATAATCTTTTATTAAATATCATTAAGACTCGTCAAACTTTTCACCAGCATGTTCCATTCTGTATCTCATTTCCCCTCCATAATAACATAAGAGATTAAAGTATTATAGGAAAAGATTAAAACCATGCTTGCAGACTCAGAAAAACAATTGAGAATTATTGGAACTCAGATAAACTACTATTTCATCTGCAAGACCAAACTCTGGCTTTTCTCACATCACATCCAGATGGAACAAGAATCGGAACTGGTTTTGTTGGGGAAGATACTTCATAAGGATAGTTATAAAAGAGATAAAAAAAGATCGGACCATTGATAATCTTATCAGCTTTGATTTCGTGAGAAAAGGCGAGACCCTAGAAATTCATGAGGTTAAGAAGAGTAAAAAGATGAGTAAAGCCCACCATTACCAGCTACTTTACTATCTTTACTACCTTAAAAATGAGAAGGGAATTAATGATGCTGTTGGAATCATTGACTATCCCAAAATCAGGCGCAGGGAAACATTAAAGCTTGATGAAAGAAATGAAAAAGAGATAAAGAATATAATAAAGAGAATTGGAAATATTTTAAGCGATAAAATGCCTGCACCTCAAAAAGTCCCTGCCTGCCTGAAATGTGCCTATTATTTGAACTTTGCTTTGTTTAAATTGATTTATTGTGGGATGAAAAAATTAAAAAAAACTACTATCTTATGTCCGATGGAATTTTAAAAAGGAAGGAAAACACTCTTTATTTTCATAATAAGGATGGTAAAAGACCCATACCAATCAGCAAGATCTACTCGATCTATGCATATGGTTCGCTGAGCTTCTCCTCCCAGGCCGTTCACCTTTTAGCCAAGGAAGGAGTGCCCATACACTTTTTTAACTACTACGGTTTTTATGATGGTAGTTTCTATCCTAGGGAAACACTCCTATCCGGGGATTTACTCATAAAACAGGCTGAAAATTGTCTAGATCATGATAAACGGATGTTAATAGCCGGTAAACTGGTGGAAGGCGCAGCCCGTAACATGGAGAAGGTGCTCTCCTATTACAAGATAGAAAATGGGATAGATGAGATTTCAAATGATCTGGGTTCCTGTAAAGAGATAACAGAACTCATGAATGTGGAAGGCCGAATACGTTCCCATTACTACGATAAAATGGATTTAATACTACCTGAAGGCTTTAAAATGGAAGGTAGAAGTAGAAGACCACCAAAGAATATGGTCAACGCCCTTATTAGCTTCGGGAACTCTATGATTTATTCAACTGTTCTCACCGAAATCTACAACACCCAGCTGAACCCCACATATCCTACCTCCACGAACCATCTGAACGCAGATATTCCTTGGCACTAGATTTAAGTGAGATATTCAAACCAATACTGGTGGATCGGCTCATATTCTACCCTTGTAAATAAAAAAATGTTACAAAAGGAAGACTTTGAGCAGGATCTTAATTATTGTCTCTTAAATGTTGGGGGAAGGAAAACTTTCATCAAAGAATATGATGAACGCCTTAAGAAAACTATAAAACATCGTGAACTTAATAGAAAAGTTTCATACCGGCGTTTGATTAGATTAGAGTCTTATAAACTTATTAAACACTTGTTGGTCACCAAGGAATATAAACCCTTCGTGATGTGGTGGTAAAAGTGTATGCCATAATTGTGTATGATATCAAAGTGGAAAGGGTGAACAAAGTCAAAGGATACCTGAGGAAACACCTAAACTGGATACAGAACTCGGTATTTGAGGGAGAAGTTACCTTAAGTGAACTGGAAGTAATTAAAAAGGGTTTAAAAAGTATAATAAACAAAAATGAAGATTCTGTGATTATATTCACTGCAAGAAGCGAAAAAGCCTTTGGTAGGCAAGTTTTAGGGATTGAAAAGGCCCCTATAAGTGGAATATTATAATTTAATCCATTTATACTTAATTTTTTTTATTTTGAAATCATATTTACTCTCAATCTGTTTTTTTCTTGTGATCGTTTATGTAGCGCATTTAATGATCAAAAATAAAATAACTTGAAGTTCTTTTAATCATGATAATGAATTAAATAATTTTTTATAAATTTTTAGACTATTTCTCCCTTTATTATTCTCCTAAATTTGAAGAAAATAAAAAAATTGCCTTTTTTAATTTAAATTAACTAATTGTTGGCGGTCGTTTTACCATATAAATAAAATACATAACCTCACATGGACAATTTTAAGTATCTGAAAGAAGAAATTATAGGAATAATTAGGGGAAATAAGGGGATTTTCCCGCCTGCTCAAATCAGACTATTTTAGGATTGAAATAAGATAGCTAACTCTTCTAGGTCCCTTCCGGCGGCTTGCTCAAATCAGACTATTTTAGGATTGAAATATATCGTTTGCTTTTGTTTCTAGACAGGCACTGTGAGCTCAAATCAGACTATTTTAGGATTGAAATAAAGGTAATCTGGTTTGTATGGGGTGCGGGTTTGATGCTCAAATCAGACTATTTTAGGATTGAAATAAAAGAAGGTGAGGATAACCTCATCGGCTTTATTATAGCTCAAATCAGACTATTTTAGGATTGAAATACAGATACATAGACCCCGGATTCGCAGTCAAAAAAGGCTCAAATCAGACTATTTTAGGATTGAAATACGGATAACGATAAAACTTCAACAATTGCAAGGAAAGCTCAAATCAGACTATTTTAGGATTGAAATATTAGAGTGTAAGCGGTGCATGAACGAACTAGCCAAGCTCAAATCAGACTATTTTAGGATTGAAATTGAGTAATGGTTGTAGTAGGTTGGGGCTGGTTAGGATGCTCAAATCAGACTATTTTAGGATTGAAATTCCTTGCGGCAAGGGGGCAGTTGAATGCTCGTTCCCTGCTCAAATCAGACTATTTTAGGATTGAAATTTTTGAATGGATAAGAAAAACCAACCTATACGAATAAGCTCAAATCAGACTATTTTAGGATTGAAATAGATGCACCTGTAACAATAACAGATGATTTTCTAATTGCTCAAATCAGACTATTTTAGGATTGAAATTTTCCAAGGGAACGGTTCGATTTAATGCTCTGTATTGGCTCAAATCAGACTATTTTAGGATTGAAATGAAATCTTCAATCTCTCTTTTCAAGCGTAAGTTCTCATAAGCTCAAATCAGACTATTTTAGGATTGAAATTAAAGCCTAAAGGCATTAAATAAGGTACAATAGTGCAGCTCAAATCAGACTATTTTAGGATTGAAATCACTAAGCGATTATCCCATATTTAACCAGGTCGAACCGCTCAAATCAGACTATTTTAGGATTGAAATTATGGTATGGCTATGTACGTGTTCTAATCGGTGGGGGCTCAAATCAGACTATTTTAGGATTGAAATCTTGTAAGAGGTCATGGAGTAATATATCACTGCTAAAGCTCAAATCAGACTATTTTAGGATTGAAATCTGTAACTGTGACTCAGATCGTGGATGGTACAACTATAGCTCAAATCAGACTATTTTAGGATTGAAATGGCATAGATGAGATCGTCTTAGGAAACCTCACAACTAAGCTCAAATCAGACTATTTTAGGATTGAAATTCAATTGATTTGAAACCCTCTTTAATCTGTTTTCTTTTGCTCAAATCAGACTATTTTAGGATTGAAATGTTATAGAAGTTATCCCATCTTGATTCGTGGATACAGCTCAAATCAGACTATTTTAGGATTGAAATCCAGTATTGCCAGTTCTACGGTACCATCTGAAAAGTCGCTCAAATCAGACTATTTTAGGATTGAAATATAATTGATAGGACAAATACTATCGTTGATACTTCAGCTCAAATCAGACTATTTTAGGATTGAAATGAGAACATCATTTTAATCACTTTTTTTGGATGAAACGCTCAAATCAGACTATTTTAGGATTGAAATAGTGAAAATTAAATACAAATATCAGAGTTTAGTGTTTGCTCAAATCAGACTATTTTAGGATTGAAATTCTTTTGTGGTTTTTAAGACTTTTTCCTGGGCATATTGCTCAAATCAGACTATTTTAGGATTGAAATTCTACAACCAGGGGTATGCACTTTTTTACTATTCTTGCTCAAATCAGACTATTTTAGGATTGAAATATTTTGCTTGAAGCTCATCTTCATCTAATTGTTGCTTGCTCAAATCAGACTATTTTAGGATTGAAATCTCATCCATGTTAGTACGAAGGTCATTAAGTATCTCTGCTCAAATCAGACTATTTTAGGATTGAAATGTTTAATTCCACCATACAAGTTGATGGTGATCTGCTGCTCAAATCAGACTATTTTAGGATTGAAATTCATGCTTTGTAACATCCCAGAAGACCTCATCGAGCGCTCAAATCAGACTATTTTAGGATTGAAATTGTTATTCGGGTTCTGGAGCATTGCAACCTGCCCAATCGCTCAAATCAGACTATTTTAGGATTGAAATCATCCTACCAAGTACATCGATTACATGCTGCCAGCTAGCTCAAATCAGACTATTTTAGGATTGAAATAAGATAGCTAACTCCTCCAGGTCTCTTCCGGCGGCTGCTCAAATCAGACTATTTTAGGATTGAAATACTATCTAAAAAAAACTAAAAGATTAAATATTATGAGCTCAAATCAGACTATTTTAGGATTGAAATGTGATTGTTCTCTGAATAGTCTGTCGATACGGTTTTCCGCTCAAATCAGACTATTTTAGGATTGAAATGTTAGATAATCAACGTACTGCGTTGGTGTAGGCTGAGCTCAAATCAGACTATTTTAGGATTGAAATGGTCTTCCTTTAGCGGTTCTACCCATGTAATGTTCCAGCTCAAATCAGACTATTTTAGGATTGAAATATGATAAAGCCAACACAATAACCGATAAACCCGGAACGCTCAAATCAGACTATTTTAGGATTGAAATTTCATCTTTTGAAAAACTGATTCGTTTACCCATCTTGCTCAAATCAGACTATTTTAGGATTGAAATTGAACTGGCAGACTTATCTATGTGGGAACCAGAAGGGCTCAAATCAGACTATTTTAGGATTGAAATAAAGGATTATTAGGGTCTTCAAAAACTTCTATTTTTGCTCAAATCAGACTATTTTAGGATTGAAATCAAATTAACAGAAGAAGAACTTAATCGCTACCCTCAGCTCAAATCAGACTATTTTAGGATTGAAATCAAAATATTGGTTGGTGTGAAGGTGAAGGCGGAACAGCTCAAATCAGACTATTTTAGGATTGAAATCGAATCTGTTGGGGTCATATGTATACTCAAATGCCTTGCTCAAATCAGACTATTTTAGGATTGAAATTTCCTTCACCTGTAAGGAATGGAACCATTTTCCCCGCTCAAATCAGACTATTTTAGGATTGAAATACTTTTTATTTTTGCTTCGTTTGCCTCTTCCTGTGCGCTCAAATCAGACTATTTTAGGATTGAAATCTGTTCTACAATTACCTTTAGATCTGCCTCTATGTCGCTCAAATCAGACTATTTTAGGATTGAAATCTGATCTGGATGCTTCGGTTTCCTCAAAGATTAGTTGGACTAAATAGTTAGATTTGGAATCTACATATAACTCCGATCCACATTCTCATTGGGCAACCCATCTTTCCCATTTCCCATCTTCTGGGCGCTGGAGTAGTCCTGTTGCATGGCGTTTTCGAAGGTTTTGTACCGGTTTATTATCTGGTCTTCGATGGATAGGGATTTTTTTATGGCGAAGTGCATGTGTTTGTCTTCGATTAATTCTTTTTCTTCCATTATGGCTACGTCACCGGCCATCCTTATTACTCCGCCGAGGTCTCGTAATCTCAAAGTTAAGGAATTTTTCTGGCCGTCTACAATTTTTGCCCTTCTCCGGGATTCATCTAAGAGTATTGCAACGGCTGATCTGGTGGCGTGGGGTATTTTCGTGTCCATTTTTATTTCCTGGGCTACGAATTGGGCTAGTTTGGCCTCGTTTTCGGGTGTGTCTGGCATGGTGGTGCGCATGAGGATTTCATATCCTTCTCCCTGTATCCTGGAGCGTAGTGGTGGGAGTATGTATTTTATATCTCTTATGTTGCATGCGCCTACGAATATGAAGTCGCAGGGGACGTCCTGTACCTTCACTGAGCTTCCGGCGCTCTGTGGGTTTCTTCCTACTATGGGGAAGTATTTGTCCTGCATGGCGCTTAGTATGTAGCGCTGCAGGTTGGCTATGTGGACTATTTCATCTATGAAGAGAACTCCTTCGTGTGCCTCGTGGATTGCACCGGGTACTACCCTTTCATATGGTTGTGTCCCTAGGTCGGGGTGTCCTCCGTAGGGGTCGTGTCTGACGTCTCCCAGGAGTTCTGTTTCGCTGGCTCCGGTGGCCTGGATGAACATGTTCCTCTTCAGGGGTACTATGACGTTTCTGGGTTTTTCTTCCACCAGTTCCCTTCTCTTCTCCAGGGCGTGCTGGTCCAGGATCTTGATGCTTTCTCCATCCACCCTTTCGTAGATCACCACTTCCTCCCGGTCATTTAAGGGACGGGTGGTGGTCACCCTTTCCTGGGGCATGTTTATGGGGTCGCTGTTCATCTCGAACATGCCCAGGAGGTCTCCCAGGTGTTTTCTCCTGGCGTTTATATGGGAGTATTTGTCCCCGCCGCAGCGGGGGCAGATGCTTTGATAGGCGTTGTTGTAACTTCCGCAGTGAACACACCGGAATCCTAATCTCTCGGCAACTGCTTCTGGGACGCTTTCAGGGCTTACTATATCCCCTTCGGCCATCTGCATATCCC
>Ga0334883_1002921_pt1 | contig 19533 bp, 12 predicted proteins | sample GraSluR1_MG_6_FD_207230 | JGI IMG/M metagenome (GOLD analysis project Ga0334883, IMG submission 207230) | Sludge microbial communities from methane-producing bioreactor in Wageningen University, Netherlands - Granular Sludge_09_05-R1 | ecosystem: Engineered > Bioreactor > Anaerobic >...
CCGTGCTCTTCCAAGATCCTCGGGAAGATATGGTTTTTCGCTATCTTTATCTTCTCCTGCCACACGTACCCGGGAATTTTGATGACCTCCATTCTGTCGAGCAGAGGCCTGGGAATCGAGTGGGTGACATTGGCGGTCGTGATGAAGATGACGTCGCTCAAGTCGAACGGCACCTCCATGAAGTGGTCGGTAAAAGAACTGTTCTGTTCCGGATCAAGCACTTCGAGAAGCGCCGCCGCGGGATCCCCTCTGAAGTCAAGGCCGAGCTTGTCGATTTCGTCCATCAGAAGCACCGGATTCCGAGCGCCCGCCTGTCGTATCTTCTGCAATATGCGGCCCGGCATCGCGCCGACATACGTTCTTCTGTGACCGCGAATCTCCGCCTCGTCCCGCATGCCCCCGAGCGACATGTTGACAAACTTGCGTTCGAGCGCTTTTGCGATGGACTTCCCGAGCGAGGTCTTCCCGACGCCCGGAGGGCCGACGAAACAGAGTACCTGGCCTTTCATCTTGTCCAGCGCGAGCTTGCGGACGGCCAGGAACTCGAGAATACGCTCCTTCACTTTCTCCAAGCCGTAGTGATCTTCGTCCAGAACTTTCTGCGCCCGTTTAATCTCCAGATTGTCCGGCGTCATCGTGTTCCACGGCAGAGTCACCAGCCAGTCGATGTACGTACGCACAACGGTCGCCTCCGCGGACATAAGCGGCATCTTCGAAAGGCGGTCCAGTTCATGCAGGGCTTTGTTCAAAGAGGCTTCAGGCATGTCCGCCTCTTCTATCCGCGTCCGCAGCTCATCTATCTCGGAAGGCTTTTCACCCTGGCCGAGTTCATCCTGGATCACCTTCAGCTGCTCCCTGAGGTAGTACTCCTTGTGCCCCCGCTCAACTTCCTGGCGCACTTTGTCCTGGATATCGTGCTCCAGCTGAAGGATATCGATCTCTTCCAAGAGGACCTTCAAAAGAAACTTCAGGCTCTTTTCAAGGTTGACCATCTCGAGGAGCTTCTGTTTTCTTTCCACCTTCAGCGAAAGATGCGAGCCGACCAAATCGGAAATCTGCCGGGGGTCCTCCACGTTCATTACCGAAATAAGCACTTCGCCCGGAATCCGCGGGTGAAGCGTCACGTACTTCTCGAACTGCTCAAGAACGCTCCTCTTCAGGGCTTCCAAGTTCGGAGAGTGATGCTCCTCCCACGGCAGCGAGACAACTTCGGCCTCCAAGGTCTCTTTCCCCTTGCCGTACGACTCGACTTGAACACGCTCGACACCTTCAATGAGTACTTTTGTCGTCCCGTCGGGTATCCTGACCATCTGGAGAATGCTGCACACGGTGCCCACCGAATAGAGATCCTCTATCCTGGGATCGTCCACCTGCATCTCTTTTTGAGCGACTACCAAGACATTCCGGTCCTGGAGCATGGCCATCTCGATCGCCTTCAAAGAGCGCGGGCGCCCCACGAAAAGCGGAGCGATGATGCCGGGAAAGATGACGATATCCCGTACCGGAAGGACAAAACAGCGGCGCGGGCCGGAGGAGGAATCCTCCATTAATTCCTGCACCTGCGTTTCTTCTTCTCTTTTCATGATATCAGGCAACCTCCTCCGAACTCCTCGGTTCTTCCAGAGGGGGCAGCGATCCTTCGACGGCATCTTTGGTGATGACCACCTTGCCGACTTCCTTTCCCCTGGAGGGGATATCGTACATCAGATCCATCATCAGATTCTCGAGGATTGCGCGAAGCCCTCTTGCCCCTGTGTTTTTCTCTCCGGCTTTCGACGCGATGCTTCGGAGAGCATCCTCTGTGAATTCCAAGGACACCCCCTCCATGGAGAACGTCTTCTGATACTGACGCACTAGCGAATTCTTCGGTTCGACAAGAATACGGATCAGCGCATCCGTATCCAGTTCTTCGAGAGGAACGAGCACAGGAAGGCGCCCCGCGATCTCCGGTATGAAGCCGAACGCCATGAGATCTTCGGGCTGAATCTGTTTCATCACCTCGAAACGCCGGGCATCGTGCTTTCCCATGATGTCGCCGCCGAAGCCGATGATCTTCTTGTTCACCCTGCGTCCAATGATATCCTCGATACCCTCGAAAGCGCCGCCGCAGATGAAAAGGATATTCGAGGTGTCGATCTGGATAAAATCCTGGTACGGGTGCTTTCTTCCTCCCTTGGGAGGAACATTTGAAAGCGTGCCTTCGAGTATCTTCAAGAGCGCCTGCTGCACACCTTCGCCGGAAACGTCTCTTGTTATGGACGCCGACTCCGACTTTCTGGTGATTTTGTCGATCTCGTCGATATAGATGATGCCTCGCTGCGCGGCCTTTACATCGTAGTCCGCCGCCTGAAGCAGTTTGACGAGGATATTTTCGACATCTTCGCCGACATACCCGGCCTCCGTGAGCGTGGTCGCGTCCGCCATCGCGAAAGGAACATCGAGCTTCTTCGCCAGGGACTGCGCGATCAGCGTCTTGCCGCACCCTGTAGGTCCCATAAGGAGAACGTTGCTCTTCTGAAGCTCGACATCGCTCTCTTCCGCCATATTGTTGCTGATCCTCTTGAAGTGATTGTATACTGCAACTGAAACGGCCTTCTTGGCCAGATCCTGACCGATCACATATTGATCCAGATATTCTTTTATCTCTCGCGGTTTCGGAACCTCCGAAAGCGGAAAGACGGGCTCCGCGGTTTTCGCTTTCGCTCCTGTCTCCCCGGCTTCCTCGACCAGTATCATATTGCACAAATGGATGCACTCATCGCATATATACACGCCAGGACCCGCAATGAGCTTCTGTACCTCGTCCTGCCCTTTTCCGCAGAACGAACAGCGTCCGTTATGGAGATTTTTTCCGCCGTTACTCCTCGAACCTCTTCCCCTGTCATCGAACCTGAACATTTATAAACCTCCCTGTAACCTCTCTACCCGGGATACAGCAACAAGGGAGCGCCTGAATTTCCATCCCCTGCACAGGAATGCAAACGGACAACCTCCCTGGCAAGGAGGGATTTCTCCCTCTTTGCCGACATTGCGTTTCCATGAACGCATCGGAGCGTTGCCTGCTTGTCTCGGGCTCCCTTGAAGTCGAATCAAAACAGTTGTTTCCGGAACTGAAGCGTGCTCTATCTCGAATGGATGACTTTATCGACGATCCCGTACTCAACAGCTTCTTCCGGAGACATGTAGAAATCTCTTTCCGTATCGGCCCGCACTTTCTTCTTCGACTGTCCCGTGTGCTTCACAAGTATATCATTGAGCCGTTCACGCAGCTTCAGTATTTCTCGTGCATGAATTTCCACTTCCGTCGCCTGCCCCTGCACGCCTCCCAGAGGCTGGTGGATCATGATGCGTGCATTCGGCAGAACAAAGCGCTTTCCCGCCGCTCCCCCTGCAAGAAGGACTGCGGCCATACTCGCGGCATGGCCGAGACAGATCGTGGACACAGGACACTTGATATACTGCATCGTATCGTAAATAGCGAGTCCGGAGGAAACATACCCTCCAGGGCTGTTGATATAGAGATGTATATCCTTCTCGGGATCTTCGCTCTCAAGAAAAAGCAGCTGCGCCACAACGATATTGCCTGTATGTTCATCGACCGAATCCCCAAGGAAGATAATTCTGTCCTTGAGAAGACGGCTGTAGATATCGTATGTCCGTTCGCCACGCCCGGTCTGCTCTACAACATAAGGAACCAACAAAGAGAACACCTCCTGTGATCGTAGCGTTGTTCCTACTCGGCGGCCTTTTCTTCCGCAGCAGGTTCCGTTTCGTCTATCCGTACCGTATCCATGATGGCCTTCATCGTCTTCTTGTATTTAATCCGGTTGGCTATCTCCATCAGTCTTTTTTCATCTTTGAAGAGCCCTTCCACAAGACGTTGCGCATCGATGTTGTAGGATGACGCAAGCGTCTGCATCTCGGCTTCGAAGTCCTCTTTTTCCACGGTGATTCCCATTTCCTCGGCGACCTTGTCGAGTACCAGCGATCTGCGGACGATGGTCTCCGCCTGTTCGCGGATATTTTTCTCGTACTCCTCCATCGTCGTTGAAGCCTCGGCCAGCATCTCTTCAAGAGACATGTTCCGGCTTTTTTTAATGTTCTCCTCGTCTTCTTTTTTCATGATCGTCATCTGACGGGAGATCAGAGTTTCCGGAACAGTCAGCTCCGAAAGATCGGAGATACCCTGCAGCGCGTCGAACTCCGCTTTCCCCTGGTTTTCCGAGGAGATTTTTTCCAGAATGCGCTTCTTTATCTCCTCGCGGAAAGCCTCTTCCGTTTCGCAGTCGCTCCTCAGTATCTTCTTGAAGAAATCGGGCGTCATCTCCGGAAGGACCTTTTCCTTGATCTCCTTGACCGTCACTTCGTACCGTACGGTACGTCCTGCGACATTAGGATCCTGGTAGTTCTCCTCCACCTGGACGTCGGCTGTTCTGGATTCTCCTTTATTCGCACCAAGAAGCGCATCGCGAATCTCGGCGCGAACCGAGGGCTGACCGAGATCAAGCGTTGTGGAATCCGGGCCGTGCCGCTCCTGTCTCCCCTCATCCAGCAGAACGACGGTAAAATATTCGATATCCACAACGTGATTCTCGGCAACCGAGACGCCTTCCACAATGGAGTGTTCCGCGTTCTGGGCGCGTATTTCGTCTATTGTGCCGCTCACGACTTCGTCTGCAACGGATGCGACGGGACGGTTCACTGTGATCGCCGACATCTCCGGAAGGGTCACCTCGGGAGTGACTTCAAAGGTAAGGCGGATGTCCACTGGACTCCCCTCCTCCATCTTTTCAATCGACACATGAGGTTCGTTGATGAGATCGAGATCATAATCTTTTACGATCTGCTCTATTGCGTCGGGAAGCATCGCTTCGATCGCCTCGGCATAGATCGCCTGCCTGCCGAAACGCATCTCCATAACCTTGCGCGGCACGTGTCCTTTTCGGAAACCGGCGATATTCACCTTTGTCGACAGGTCTTTTATCGCCTTCTCGACTCCTTGGGCGAACTCCGAAGCTTCGAACTCAAGTTTGATGGAGACGACATTGTTCTCCTGGGAAAGAATCTCGGATCTCATACAATCGCAACCCCTTTCAGTGCGATTCGCACTGGTGTAATTTTTTCTCTATTATGTATCTCATTCCTACAGGAAGAGAAAATATGCGGAAGGTATTGTACACGGAACACCGAGAGAATGCAAAGAAATGCACGCTCTCTTAGGCAAAGCACATTCTTCGCCGAAAAAAAGAAAAAGGCAGCGGAAAACCGCTGCCTTGGAAATGGCGATATGTCGAACGAAGTTATATCTTCTCTACGTCGGCAGCCTGATCTCCCTTGGAACCCTGAGTGATACGGAAGGAAATCCGCTGGCCCTCGTCGAGAGTTTTGAATCCATCTCCCTGGATAGCGCTATAATGAACGAAAACGTCCTTGCCATCGTCGCAGGTTACGAATCCATAACCCTTCGTCGCGTTGAACCATTTTACTGTGCCTTGAGTTGTCAAAGTTGTTCCTCCTAAGCTTGATTGCTTGTGCTTTTTGCCGACGGCGCCTGTCAACGGATACATGATAATAAGAAAAGAAGAGCGTGTCAAGTCTTTCTTGCTCCAAATCGCACTATCTTTTCGTTACATCCTGCCTTTCTTCGAAAATCCGCACGAGAAAACGAAAAAATTCCACACTCGCCGATTCCCTTTCAGTCTGCCGGTTGCGGCGCGCACGAGTTTTTTCAGGCAGTCGCGTCATCCTCAAGAATATCGGTGAAAAAACGGCGTACTAAGTTCCCGGTAGTTTCCTTCCTGTATTCCGGCGAGGTACGGGGAGATACCAGCGAATCGGCCACTCTTCCGGCCTCTTCCGCCAGCTCTCTGTTCAGGGTTCTGCCTGTAACTGCCGAGCAGACGTCCTTCAGGAGCAGAGGCATCGGCGACATACTGCCGGCGGCTATTCGGCACGAAGTAACCACGCCGCTCTCCAGCGCGGCAACACAGGCGACGGATACTCGAGAAATGGCAAGCGCCTGCCGGAGCCCCACTTTCCGGAACATTTGGCGGGTCCCTTTCACGGAAAGAGGAATACGTACCGCAACCAGCAGTTCGTCCGCGCGCCGGGCGGTGCGCCTGTATTCAGAGAAAAAGTCCTCCACCGGCATCTCGCGCGATCCTTTCCCGCTTGCTAAAACAAGGACGGCGCCGAGAGCCATCAGAACGGGGGGGGAATCCGCCGCCGCCGAGGCGGTAGCGATGTTGCCTCCGATGGTCGCCCGATTCTGGATTGCGACCGCGCCAACCTGTGAAGCGCAGCGCGCCAGCGCCGGAGCTACGGAGAGGACATCTTCATGTACCGAGATATCCGCGAAAGTCGCGCCTGCGCCAATCTCCAGCCAATCACCGGAAACGAATATGCGGCGCATCCCCTCGATTCCCGTGATATCGAGGACTTTCTCAGGCGCCGGAAGCCCTTTTTTCTCCATATCCACCATCAGGTCCGTGCCGCCCGCAACAACGGCCAGTTCCTCGCCGTGAACGGACAGCGCCTTGAAAGCCTCCTCAAGAGTTCGAGGCATGAACACTTTCCCCTCTTCTTCTTTTTCGAGAAGCACGGGGACATCCAGACGATTCGCCGGAACACGACGGGGAGCGTAGCCTCTTTCCGCAGCCTGCTCCACAGCGTTTATCACCGCTTCATATCCCGTGCAGCGACAGAGATTTCCGGCGATGCCTTCGCGAATTTCGTTGCGGGTCGGTTGCGGGTTCTTCGAGAGAAGCGCTTTCGATGCCATGACCAATCCCGGAGTGCAAAAACCGCACTGCACCGCCCCCGCATCAAGAAAGGCTTGCTGCAGCGTATCGGGTGTGCCGTCCACGGAAAGCGATTCTATAGTCTCCACACTTCTGCCCGGCAGCTGAAAGGCGGGGATAAGACAGGAGTTCACAAGACGACCGTCAAGAAGCACGGCGCAGGCTCCGCATTCTCCCTCGCCGCACCCCTCCTTGGTGCCCGGCAGGCCCAGATCCTGCCGGAGAATATCAAGCAAACGTCGCATCGGGGGCGTGTCCACCGGGCAGACCTTGCCGTTTACAACGAGTTCAAACTTCATAGAGTTCCCTCCTTACTTCCGGCGTTGCCGCAACAGTGCGTGTAGACGATCACTGGTCAACGGAAGCTCCGTAGCGAAAACGCCAAGGGCATCCTCGACCGCGGCGGCCAAAGCGGGCGCGCCGCCGTCCATCGGAAGCTCTCCCAATCCTTTGGCTCCCCATGGGCCATAGGGAGACGGTGTTTCGGCGATCTCCACGGTGAAATCCGGCGCATCCACGGCCGTGGGGATGATGTAGGTCGACACGCTGTTGTTGCGGTAGCGCCCTTTCTCCATCTTGACATCCTCCATCGCGCCCCAGCCCAGCGCCTGAAGCGTGCCGCCGATAACCTGCCCTTCGGCAAGCATAGGATGCACCGCCTTGCCGATCTCGACAACGGAGGCTACGCGCGGAACGCGCAGTTCCAGCGTATCCGCGTCGATCTCCACTTCCACCACATCGCATGCCCATGCGTAGTCTTTGTATGCATCGCCTCGGTACTCGGCCTCGTTCCACTGGCAGTCGGACGGAGGAGTATACACGCCCTCGCCTCTCAGGGGTTTTCCGTATCGCTCCTTGTACCGCACCGCAAGTTCCTCGAAAGAGCCGAGATCGTTGCCACCCGAAGAAAGACGCCCGTTCTCCCAGAATATGGATTCCGGAAGTACTCCGGCATTTTTCGCAGCTTCGGCGGTAAGGGTGGCGCGCATATCCTTCGCGGCATCCTGGAGTATTTTCCCAACCATCATGGTCGTTCGTGAAGCGACTGTCGGACCGCTGTCCGGTACGCGAGAAGTATCGGGATTCGGATGCCGCACCTTCCAGGCGGGAAGCGCGAGCACTTCCGCAGCTATCTGCGGCAGCACCGTCGCGGCGCCCTGCCCCATCTCGGTGCTGCTGACGAGCACCTCGACAATTCCGTCGTCGGCTACTTCCACGGCGGCGCGGCCGGAAATCTTCTCCTCCCCCGCCCCGGTGAATCCGCCCCCGTGCAGGAAAACGGAGACGCCTACCCCGCGCAGAATGCGGTCATCATCGTGTCGCTTTCCATGTTTTTCCTCGTATCCGGAAATGGCGAGCGCCCTTTCGAGTACAAGGTCGGCATAGGCCGAACGCAACACCTGACCGCAAGGAAGCGTATCTCCTGCTTTCAAAAGGTTTTTCCGCCGCACTTCAAGCGGCGAGAGCCCCAGCTCGCGGGCAATCCTGTCCATCTGACGTTCCATCGCAAAAACAGTCTGCGGAGCTCCGAAACCGCGGAACGCTCCGTTGGGGGCGGTATTCGTCGCCAGCGCCCTACCGACTATGCGGGCATTGGGCAGCCTGTAGGCGCTCCACGCATGGAGCACGCCTCGTGAGAGAACCACCGGGCTCATCGTGGAAAACGCGCCGCCGTCGAAGATGATATCGATTTCCGCTGCGAGAATAACGCCGTCGCGCGTGACTCCCGTGCGATGGCGTATGACGGACGGGTGCCGCTTCGTGGTGACGTCGATATCCTCTCTGCGTTCAAGCACCATTCGTACAGGTTTTCCGCTTTTCAGCGCAAGAAGCGCAGTCTGAATGGCCAATACCGAGGGATAGTCCTCCTTACCGCCGAAGGCGCCGCCTGTTTCTGTCTGACGCAGCGTCACCTTTTCCAGAGGCAGCCCCAAGGCGTGCGCGAGGGCCCTGGCCACGTAGTACGGACACTGGAGAGATCCCTCGACGATCACACCGCCATCGGATCGCGGACGGGCAAACATACCGTTGGTCTCAAGATACAGATGCTCCTGGTGGTGCGTTCTGTAAGTCTCTTCGATGATCGCATCCGACCGGGAAAACGCTTCGTCGAGGTCTCCGTGGTCTATCCGGTAGTGCGCCTGGATGTTGTCCTCGCCCCAGATAACCTCTTCTTTGGCAAGAGAGGCCTCGACGCTGAGCACCGGTGGAAGCTCCTCCAGATCCGGTCGCATCGCCGCGAGCGCTTCTTCAAGTGTTTTTTTGTCGGGAGCGGCGACCAACGCAAGAGCCTGCCCTATATATGATATTTCGTCGCCGGCGAGGATCGGGTAGTCGTCTTTGATCATGTGCACTTCGTTGGGGCCGGGTACATCGCGCGCAGTAATCACCGTCACGCGGGACCAGTCGAAATCCGGGGCAAAGACGATGTTTCGCACCCGGGCACGCGGAGTCCTGCTCCACAGCGCTCCCCCAACCCATGCGCCATCGCAGGGCAGATCGGCGACGTAGCGGGCGCGGCCTGTCACTTTCGCAAGGGCGTCATGTCGCGGCACATTCGCGCCGACCACGTTCAGCCTTTCGGTCATGGGCATGCATCCTCCTTTGAAAAATTTTTTTCACGGCCTTTCATACCGCAAGCAGCCAAACAGTCCGTGACGAAGCGCCCTCCGGCGCGACACGAAAGTCGCTACGAAGGGCGCTTCGTCACCCCTCCGGCAGCGGCCGTCTGTTCGTTAAATCCGCTCCCAGAGTTTTTTGGCCAGAGAGCGACTCTCGGCCATGATTTTTTCCTCGTCCAGGTGAACAAGTTTCCGTTCGTCCATAAGGACTTTTCCATTGGCGATGGTGGTGCTGACATGCCTGCCGCAAACGCCGAAGAGAAGGTGTCCGTTGATGTTGCCTCCGTGAAGCGGCGTCGGCGGATCATAGTCCACGATGACGACGTCGGCGTATGCGCCGGGCTTCAGCGTTCCGACCTCGCCGTCGATCTGCCGGTTCATGATCGTCTTGTTGTTCTCGAAGAGCATCGCGGGCGGCTCCGTCCACGCAACGCTGGGGAGCTTCGCTCCATGCTTGTGCAGGCAGTTCGCCACCTTGTACGATTCGAACATATCCGCTGTGTATCCATCGGTACCAAGACCCACAAGCACTCCTTTTTTCATCATCGGCAGCACCGGAGAGAGGCCGACCGCGTTCCCCATGTTCGACTCCGGGTTATGCGCCACCGCGACGTCCGACTCCTTCAGCAGATCCATTTCCTTCTCGGAGATATGGATGCAGTGAATGGCAAGGCTCTTGGGACCAAGGACGCCGTGCTTGTGCCAGCGCTCGACCACGCCCATCCCGTACTTCGCCTTACTGTCTTCAAGGTCTTCAATGCCTTCGGCGACGTGTACGTGAAATCCCGCGTCAAGACCCGACATATGTTCCACGCTTTCATTCAGCGTCTTGTCCGAGATGGTCATGGATGCGTGCAGTCCGAACATGCCCTTGAGCATATCGTCCTTCTTCGCCGCGCACGCCTTGATGAATTCGATGTTCTCGGTAATGCCGTCCACCCTGCTCTGCTCCCCGTCCCGGTCGGAAACCTCGTAGCAGAGATTGCTCCGCAGACCGAGCTCCGCCGACGCCTCGGCGATCTTCGCGAGACTGCCGCGAACCGCGAACGGGCTCGCGTGATGATCAATGACCGACGTAACGCCGCACTTTATCTGGTCGATTCCCGGCCCCATGACGCTGTAGTAGACGTCTTCGAGCGTAAGGCACTTGTCGAGCCTCCACCAGAGCCCTTCAAGAATTTCGGAGAATTTCGTCGCAGGAGGACTGTCGAGCGCGATGCCTCTCGCGAACGTGCTGTAATAGTGCATGTGGACGTTGATAAGGCCGGGCATCACAAGCCGCCCTTTCGCGTCCTTGAACGTCGCGCCGGGGTAGGCCTTCTTCAGATCCTCGGTCTTCCCGACGGCCTTGATATGCGCGCCGTCGATCACGACCGCGCCGTTCTCTATGACTGTGTTGTTCTCGTCTCTCGTGATGACTTTTCCGTTGCCGATCAAAAGCATGCCGTGCACCTCCTAAAGATTCATCATGTAGTAGGGGTAGCGCTCGAGCACTGCTTCGAGCGTCTTCGCCATTTCGGGGGAGACGCCCGGTTCGCCGCGGCGCCAGGAAACAACGGAACCGTCTTCGACGCGCACCGTGTACCGGTCGCCTTCGACGCGGAAGAATCCCTTGTTTGTACTCTCCTTGAAATCCTCCTCGGTCCAGAAGAGCGTGACCTTGTCCTTGTAGGGATCCCCGGTATGAGGGCAGAAGATGCCGCAGTTTCCGCATTCGTTGCACATGCCGTCCAGATGCACGATCTGGTGTTTTCCGTCCACAACCACGAGGACATTCGCCCTGTTCGGGCAGACGTCGCAACAGAGCTCGCAGACGACGTCGCATGCAAGGCAACGTGAACCATCGTTCTGCTCCTTCACGGCTTCCTTGAGGATACCTTTTTTCTCGTACAGCGACGCAAGATCCTGCACAAGCTCCGTAACCGCAAAATCGGGGGAGAGCCCTTCCTTCGCAAGAATACTCTTCGCCACGGTTTTCGCATCGGCTATCCCCTTGACCACCGTCGCGGGACCGGTTTTGCAGTCTCCGGCAACGTAGACGTTCGGGACGGAGGTTTCGTTCTCCTCGTTCACCACGACGCGCCCCTTGGCGTCGAGCGCGATGCCGTTGTCTCGGAAGATTTCGATGTCCACCTTGGCGCCGGTCGCGCCGATGACCGTGTCCGCCGCCACCGGAACCATTTCGCCCGTGCCGGTCACGCCGCGCCGCCCGGAAGCGTCCTTCTCGGCGAGCTGCATCTTTTCGCAGACGAGCGTTTTTCCGTCGTACTTCACCGGAGCAAGCAGTTCCATGAACTCCACCCCGTCGTGCAGCGCCAGTTCTTTCTCTTCCGGTTCGGCAGGCATATAGGCCGCGGTACGGCGATAGACGACGATCGACCGCTTCACTCCGGGGGCGCGCTTCGCGGCCCTGGCGCAGTCCATGGCGACATCGCCGCCGCCGATAATGGCGACCGTGCCGCCGATCTCGACCTGTCCCTTCTTCTTTTTATACTCCTCAAGGAACGAAAGCGCGTCGCGAACCTGCTCCCGTCCCTCCTTCACCGGAGACTCGCCGGGTTTCCAAGCGCCCGTGGCAATGACAACGTAGTCGTACTCCTTTTTCAGCGTCTCTATATCCGTGTTTCCGTCGACGCCGAAGACGAACGTCACTCCCGCCTTCTCCGCCAGAGCGACGTCGCGGGCGATCATGTCCTCGCCGATGCGGAACTCGGGAATGACGTACTTCACAATCCCGTACGGTTCAGCCCGGCGCTCGAGCACCGTCGTGTCGATGCCGTTCCTCCGCAGGAAAAGCGCGGTTCCGACTCCGGCAGGGCCTGCGCCGACAACAACCGCCTTTTTCTTCGAGACGATTTGTGCAGGGTGCATCCGGGCGATGAAATCATCTTGCGCGTTGAGCACGGCGATCTTCTTCATCTCGCGTATCTCGAGCGGCTGTTCGTAGTCGAGCCGGGTACAGACATGCTGGCATTGATGGTCGCAGATTGTTCCCGTGACTGCCGGCGAACTGTTGTCCATCGCGATGACGTCGAACGCCTCGGCGTACTTCTTCTCGTCGACCAGACGAAGATACGTCGGAACCTGCTGGTTGATGGGACACCCGCCGTCCTGGCAGGGGGCCTTGGCGCAGTCGAAAAGCGGAAGACGCGACTCGGTCTTTCTGGACCCGACAGGACGAGCGCTTTTCTTATGGAAACGCTTTTCAAAGACGCTCGCCGCAAGGACGTCAAGTGCCTTCACGTCCACTCCGCGGAACGCTCCGTTCAGGAACGGCTCCGCTTTCTCGGCAATCTGCTTCATTCTCTCGTATCCGCCCGGCTTGAGAATCGTCGTGGCCATAGTGATCGGCTGAATACCAACCCCCAGTATGGAGTCGATATTGAAGAAGTCGGCGCCGCCCGAGAAAGAGATCTGGAGCTGTCCGCCGAATTCCCGGCTCAGCTTGCTCGCCAAGGTAATCGTCAGGGGGAAGAGCGAACGGCCGGACATGTACATCTGTTCACCGGGCAGCTCTTCATTTTTGATATTCACGGGGAAGGTGTTGGTGAGCTTCACGCCGAACTCGAGTCCCCGCTCCTTCGCGAACTCCTGAAGCCGCTTGAACATCGCGACGCCGTCGCCGTACTGAAGGTCATGCTTGAAGTGATGATCCGTGAAGTCGATATAGGTATATCCCATCCGGTCAAGAAGATCGCGGGCCGTTTCATACCCCAGGAGCGTCGGATTGCACTTTACGAAGACGTGAAGCCCCTTCTCCTCGAGCAGATACCGGGAAATACGTTCGATCTCTTCCGGGGGGCACCCGTGGAGCGTTGAAAGCGTTATCGACGAACAGAGCCGGCTTTCGATAGCGTCCACATCGGAAGCCTTGACGTTGCGGAACTTCGAAAGGTTCTCCCGAAGCCAGTCCGTACACGTCTTCCAGATGCCGCTCCCGGAGGCGTTCTTCAAACCTTCGATGAACCCGTCGATCTTGGGGGACTGAATCCCCTTTAAATCGTAGCCGACGCTCATATTGTAGGCGAAATCGCGTTGCGCGCTGATTCCAAGCTCCTTCGCCATCACCTGGATTGCGAACCAGGCCTTGACGTATTCGTCGAACGCTTCCTGCACCGTCAGTTCCGTCGACCATTCCACGTTGTACCCTTCGTCCTGAGCATTGATACAAGGCTTGGCAACCGCCTTCCGAAGCTCTTCCCCGTCCATGATCTGCACGGTTTTCAGCTCGATGAAGCGGGAACCGGCCAGATAGGCGGCGATGATATTCTGCGCGAGCTGGGAGTTGGGACCGGCCGCAGGGCCTATCGGCGATCCGATGGACTCGCCGCAGACCACGGTTTTTTTCCCCGAGGCGTTTTTATAGAACTTGTTTTTGCGGATACCGAAGATGGAGCCTTCCTTGTCGTGTTCGACGATCATCCATTCCATCAGGTTTCCGAAAGGAATCATTCTCATGATGTCGCTCATTCCTGCACCTCCAAAATCAAAGTCGCTGGATCGTTGTTAGCCTTCCGTACGCGCACGGATCGCCTTGAGCACCTTTTCGGGCGTCAGGGGAAGATCGTAAATCCTCGCGCCGACGGCGTCGTAGATCGCGTTCGCTATGGCGGGAGCCGGACCGTTGATGCCGATTTCGGAAATGGACTTCGCCCCGTACGGACCGGTCGGCTCGTCGGAATCGACCACGATCGTCTTCATCTCGGGCATGTCCAGCGTGCCGAACAGTTTGTAGTCCCAGAAAGAGTTATTGGTCATCTTCCCTTTCGAGTTGAAGATATACTGTTCGGTCAGCGCGTAGCTGATGCCGTTCATCGTGGCGCCCTCGATCTGCCCTTCGACGAGCTTCGGGTTGAGCGGCCGGCCGCAGTCTCCCACGGAAACGAACTTGACCACGCGCACCTTGCCTGTTTCGGTATCGACGTCGACTTCGGCGAACTGCGCCATGAAAGGAGGGGGCGACTCGGAGCCGGTGAACGACGCCGAAGCCTGAATCTGGAACTGGTCATGGCTGTACATGGCGAAACACGCAATATCGGAGAAGGACGTCTCTTCGCCTGTTGCGGTATTGAGCACACGGCTCTCCTTGAATACGAGATTCTCGGGAGTAGCTCCCGTCATCTTTTCCGCAACGGAGAGAATCTGCGAACGGACCTTCTCCGCACAGCGGAGGACCGCCTGCCCCGAGACGTACGTGGTGGACGAAGCGTAGGCTCCGGTGTCGAACGGCGTCAGATCCGTATCGGAGGAGAGGATCAGAATCATTTCAAGCGGCACGTTCAGGGTCTCCGCGGCAATCTGGGAGAGGATCGTATCCGAACCCGTGCCGATATCGGTGGCGCCGACGTAGAGGTGGAACGATCCGTCGTCGTTCATCTTCATCGAGGCGCTTGCCATATCGACCTGAGGAATGCCCGATCCCTGCATGGATACCGCCGCACCGATTCCTTTCACCACGGGGCCGTTGGTTACCTTCTTCCCGCGAAGACGGTTCCAGCCGATCGCTTCCGCTCCCTTGTCGATGCACTCGCCCAACTTACACGACCTGATTATCTGGCTGACCCCTTCGGTACCTTCGCCGATAGCCTTGAAGACTTCGGATGTTTCTCCTTCCCGTATGTGGTGCCTTTTGACGAAATCAAGAAAATCGATACCAAGTCTTCGGGCGATTCCATCCATTTGCTGGTTGAAGGCGAAATACCCCTGAGTTGCCCCGTAACCGCGGTAGGCTCCTCCGATGGGGAGATTCGTGTAGACCGCCCGCCCCACGAAGTTCATGTTTTCTATCTTATTGAACATCGGAAGCACCTTGGAACCGGCGTTCGAGAGCACCGTCAACGCATGGGCGCCGTACGCCCCCGTGTTCATCACGTCGCCCATATCGAGCGCGGTGATCGATCCGTCGTTCTTTACGCCGGTCTTGATCCTAACGCGCATTGGATGGCGCGTTCTCGCCGCCGTAAAGACCTCTGAACGGCTCATCTCCGCTTTGACGTTGCGTTTATGCTTCCATGCCGCCAAGGCTGCGTAGAGCTCCAGGATGATCTCCTGCTTGCTGCCGAAGCCGCCGCCGATTCGGGGCTTTATCACCCGGATCATGTGCGCCGGAATACCGATCACTCTGCTCACCGTCCGTCGTGCGTGGAAGGGAACCTGCGTCGTGGCGACGATGACAAGACGCCCCTTTTCGTCGAAGAACGCCGATGCCGCATGCGGCTCCAGCGCACAATGCGCCGTATAGTGCGTCCTGTATGTTTCGTCGACGATAAAATCCGCGTCCGCAAATCCCTTCTCCATGTCGCCGAAGGAAAAGAGAACCTCTCCGGCTACATTCTCCTCCGCACGGAAGGGAACAGGAAGCGGTGCGTACGCCCCGTCCTCGCCGTGCAGGCTCGGAGACTCCTTGTCCATAGCCTTTTCCGGGTCGAAGAGCGTCGGAAGGGGAGCGTACTCCACTTTCACAGCGGCTGCGGCGGCTCGCGCTTCGGAACGGGTTCCGGCGAGCACGGCGGCCACGATCTCACCGGCGTAGCGCACGCGCTTGTTGAAAAGGCGCGTATCGTACGGCGACGGCTCCGGATACCCCTGGCCCGCTGTCGTAAACAACTCGGTTTCGGTGTTGAAGGCGTGAAAGACGTCCACAACGCCTTCCATCGCGCGGGCTTCGGAATCGTCCAGAGAAACGATGTCCCCGTGCGCCACGGGCGAATAGGCAAAAGCAAGATAGAGCGGGTCGCGCACCTCGTAATCGGCGGTGTAGCGGGCGGCGCCGCACGCCAACGACAGAGAGTCAACCTTGAGAACGGGTTTCCCCACAACAGAGAAATCAGTCATGCGAGCTCATCCTCCTGGAAGCGAGACGGACCGCTTCAATAATCTTTACGTAACCGGTGCACCGGCAATAGTTTCCGTCGAGAGCGGAATGAATCTCCTCATCGGAAGGATTCGGGTTCCTGCGCAACAGCGCCAGCGACGCGAGAATCGCGGCAGGAGTACAGAAGCCGCATTGAACGGCTCCGCTCTCCACGAAAGCGGTCTGCAATGGGTGCGGTTCATGGATTGTTCCGATACCTGCAACCGTCAGAATGTCCTTCTCCATCGCCGATGCGGCGAACACTTGGCAAGAATTGACGAGTTTTCCCTCCAGAAGTACCGCGCAGGATCCGCACACTCCCTCGTCGCACCCGCGGTGCACTTCCGGATGCCCATTCGCGCGAAGCACATCAAGCAACGTAGCATCGGGTTCGAACGCCCACTCATTGGTACGTCCGTTCACCAAGAAAGACCCCTTCATCAAGACTCCCCCTCCTCAGTCAGAACGGCCTTCAAGCCTCTTTCAACCTGTACGGCGGCAATCTCCGAAAGGTATTCCGGCGATCCCGCAGGTTTTCTCCCGAACTCCACAGAAGCCATCTTTCGAATATCAAGCGATGAAAGGACCGCAAGATCCGCTCCCGCAAGGCGTTCCTCCAGTTCGGCGAGACGGCGTACCCTGTCCAAGCCTCCGGAGACTGCGATCCGAACCTTCTCTATCGTACTGTTGTTTTTACGTGCGAGAATGGAGACGGTGAACGCCGGATAATCGAATCCGACACGGGTCTCCCTGTAGTAACAGGAGAGCCAGTCGACCGGATCGGGAAAGAGAAGCGATGTGATCAGGGTTCCCTTCTGAAGGGATCTGTCCGCAAGCCAGGATGGGAGGTCGTACGTTCCGCCGTTTTTCCCCTCGGTGCATACGACTCCATGCAGCACCGACATAGGGCCGATAAGATCGGACCAGAGCGGGAAGAGAGATGCGCTGCCTCCAAGAGTAATCCGGTTTCGCATCGGGGTGGAGGCGGACGATCCAAGAGCCTTTCCCAGAATGCATTCGGGGTGCAGATGGGCAAGGCTCTCCGCGACGCCCCCGAACGTCATTCCCGCTCCGGCTTCAAGGATTCCTTTTTCCATCTTCAGCGAATCGAGCCCTAATCTGGAGATGTCGACCACACCTTCCAGAGAGGCGATCCCGCTTTTGATCAAACTTGTTCCTCCGCCGTGAGGAACAGTTTTCTCCCTGCCGAGATACGAGATGGCTTCATCGAGTGTATCCGGAAAATACCATTGCACAGTACTCATATTTCTCCTCCTTTGTTTTGTCATCTGCACGGATCATACACTACTCTGGAGGAGGAACGCTCCCCCATCCATTCACTTTATAACATTCAATGTCAACTGTCTAGAGGGGTTCTTCTTAAATTTGCAGCAAAGCTTCGAGAGACTGTTTTGTTATGCGTTCTATTTTTCGTGCGGTTTTGCGTGCGGCGGCGAATCGTTCACGAATAGCCAACCAAGCGTTGGAATCTACACCGTAACGGATACGCATGATCTCTTTCCTGGCATCGAGCGAAACTATTTCGGTATCGGAAACGAGTTTATCCGCGAGATGAAGAAGAGCGGCCTCGATTCGCGGCAACGGGGGCAAATCCCTGTGACATGCAGCAATTTCCGCGAGAAGAGGAAAACCGTGAAACCTCAGAAACACCTCGCCGGCATGGACATGATCAGCTAAATGCCTGCACACATCATGAAACAGCGCTGCTCCATGCAGCAGCGGCAGATCGATTCTCTCCCCCCGTCGACGCAAAGGAACAGCAAGCTTCAGACAGACCGAGGCGGTAGCCTCGCAATGGCGGCGTACACGCAACGGGGCGCCTGCCATAGTGAAAAGAACATCTCGTTCGAGTTTCGATGGAACGCGCATTCTCCTCGAACGACAAGACAGTCTTTCAAAGTCGTTCGGAGTATCCATATCCATGAGTACGCCCTCGTCCGCCACGGCAATGTCTTCATTCCATGCCTTCCAGGCATCAAAAAAGGCGCGCAATCCGCCTTCCCCGGGAAATTGAAGTATCCGCGGCGCCAAAGAACCCCCTATGAGCGGAGGGTGTCCCCGAACGCCCCGGAAGGTGGGGTGCAACACCCCGCTGGAGGAGGCCTTTTCCGTCATCGCGAGCAATGTGGAAACACGAACTGTTGGAATATCGACGGGCAAAAGGAAAAAAGCGTCAGCATCGTGTGAAAGCGCGGCTACGCCCGCCTGCACCGAGGTAAACATGCCCTCCGCAAACCGAGGGTTATAGACGGCCCGCGCGCCGGAGCGCTTTGCGGCGGAGGCGACAGATTCTTTGCAAAACCCTGTCACGACGAGAATCTCACGTACACCGGCACTGCGCATCAACCGCAGAATCCGCTCCAAGGCGGACACTCCGTTCAGAGGTGCGAGCGGTTTAAAAAAACCCATACGGCTTGAGTACCCTGCCGCGAGAACGACCGCTGCAACTTTCATCGACAGATCTCCTTTATAGAGAAGGGAGTACGCTACGCATTCAGCGGCGTGCGAACAACCTGTAGATCGCCGAATAGTACCGCATGACCGAATTCCTATACGAAGCCAGCGAGCGCCCCCGATATCTGTCAAGCCCCTTATCCACATCCCCGCCGGCACGTTGGATATTCGACGCCAGAATATGGACGCCGATGCGTATGTTGTTCTCCGGATCGAGAAGTTGTTGGGTCGAGCGGACTGGAAATGTTTTGCGAATCCAGGAACCATTCGCTTTCCAGTTGATCTGCATCAAACCGTAGTTTCCCTTGCTGACGGCATTGGCTTTAACGGTGGATTCCTTCACAAGAATGGCGGCGACCAGAAACGGGTCGACCTTATAATGCTGGGCGTATTTTTCTATCAATCCGGCGTAGCGGGAGGCATTTGCTGCGGAAAGACGGGGATTCGCTTTTCTGAAGTAGCTTTCGATCGCCTGCGATCTTTTTCGTTGATCCCGAGAGGATCTGCCGCTCAGCATCGCATGGTATTCTCGGCTCGTCGAGAAGGGTGCTGCAAGAGCTGGTCTCGCCTCGAAAAAGGTGGAAAAGATCAGGGATATCAAGAAACAAAAAACGGTATAATTTCGAATTCTCATAGTGTTGCCGCTCCTTTCTGCAGAGAAAAACTGCCGCAGAGGGTGAAAAAGGAAAATGCGCAGTGGCATTTTCCGCATTTTTGGGATATTGTAGCATACGCACATCGACAAAAACATTTCTTTTAAGGAGGGAATTGCAATGAACCGTAT